>JAABUZ0100000573.1_pt1 | contig 88106 bp, 20 predicted proteins | sample 5562091 | NCBI WGS metagenome assembly JAABUZ01 (sample SAMN12813069, study PRJNA571459) | rock metagenome | isolation source: Antarctica rocks | place: Antarctica: Victoria Land, Linnaeus Terrace sud | collected 2015-12-21
GCATTGGCCCGACGAAACCCGACCCTGGGGTCGGGTTCGCGCCTTAACCCTGGCCCAACCCTACGGGGCCCAAGAGGGTGGGTCGGGTTGAGAAAAAAGTGTTCGACCCGACCCAACGATCACACTAGACAAGAAATAACTTAATATTGTTATTATAAAGTTTAAAAGTTTGTTTGTCTATATTTAACAAATAATAAATAGAGAAATTTGTTAATTTAGAGACTTTTATTGTATTTATATTAACAACATTATTGTTTTCTTGCAATTATTTAATATATATTTAGTTTATTTTACTTAGTTGTTCGACAAATTAGTTTTGCTAGATATTATACTTAATTTTAAAAAAGTCTATCTTAACTATTTAAGAATTATTTTGCTAGAGCAAAAAGTAAATATCTTTCACTTGTTTATTACTAAAAAGCATATTGTTGCTATTAAAACAATTAGATTTTTTAAAAATTTAAAAAAATTTAAGATCTATTTTGATTTTGTTAATTATTAAAGAGACAAAATTTGTTTAATACGTTTAGCAAGTTAATATTTTACAACAAAAAAAGATTTGTTTTTTAAAGAAATTTTCTATTGTTAACAAGCAAAAGCAAAAAATATATTTAAAAAATATATATATTGAATATTTGTTTATTTTTTCTTATTTTTTCTATTAGCTATAGCAATTTTTAATAGCTTCGAATTTCTTAATCTATTTTAAAAATAGTTGTTGTTTATATATAGACTTAGATATTTTTAAAAAGCGCAGGTTTAATATTAAGATATATTATATTAAAGACAATTCGATTAGCGATAACTTTAGATAGAGCAATATATAGTATATTCTGTTTTTATTTAAGACTTTAAGTTTTGTCGAAATAAATTGTTAATTAATTAAGATAAAAGTAATTTGTCTTATATAAACAATACAAAAAACTAAATATTTAGTAGAAGCAATTAAGAGATTTATTATAGTTTATATTGACTACTTAATTACAACAAGTATTGTTAAACAAACTATATTGTTTTTTAAATTAATTAATAAGCTTAATTTTTGTTTTGTGCATACATTCGCATTTGATAAACCCTAACTTTAGTCCTAGATGTACATATATCTATTATAACAAAAGTTGCAATTTTGTGTTACTAATATCTTGACTTCGTGCGAGATCAAAATTTAATCTAATGAATCTTGCACTACTTGCGAGAATCTAGAAGTTCAAGCCAAGCTTTGCGAGAGACGATCTTGGCATTTCTCGACATTGCGCTCGTAAATGCGTTCGTTCTATATAGTAATCATGATTTGCTTGCGTGAGATGCGCACACGTTCTCTTGATTCATTAGATTCGTCTCAAAAGTAAAATTTGCTCGAATCGACAAAATCTAACGTTTAAATCGAAAAACGTGATAATTTAACGTAATTGTGCAACTAGCGAGCAATTGCAAACGTTTTTGCGCATTGCGAACATCAAAACTTTACGCGCCAAAACATAATCTAACTCAATTGGGATTTCACAACTTTGTCAAACATAAAGAAAACAAAACGAGTTCTTTGAGCAAGTTTTGCTTCGACAATACTAATTTGAGTACGTAGAGTAGTTGAAACTATAAAATCTACAAGATCTTGCAAATATCTTGATTCCTATTAGCTCGATCTGCCTCCCAAAACGCGAATATATCTCGCAATATTTTTTACAATTTTTATAAAATATATATTGTTGTGCAAAAAGATTATATATAATTTCGAATATATTGTTTAGACTCTTTGCACTTAAAGATAAATATAACAAAAACAAATTATTAATTTTGAAAAAAATAGACAACTTTGCAACAAATATATAAATTGTAACTAAGCTAATATAAGAAACTTTTAAAAAGAAATTAAATTTAATTGATTAAAATATAGTTAATAGAACAATTTTATTTTATTTAAGTTTTGTTTAAATAAATAAAAAACTTGAAGAAAGATTTCTCGAAATATATATTAAATCTATTAAGTAAACAAAAATTCTAATAATAATTCGAAAGTTATTTATATTTTTTAACATTTAGTTTTTTTAAAAAAAATTTACTCTACTTTATAGACTATGCAAATCGCAAGAAACTATATTTGTTTAAGAAATTTAAGATAGATTTTTTTTATTAAATATACAATATAAATAATTACACCAGCTTTATTTGCACTTACAAAATAGTAATTGTTAACTTTTATTTTTGCAAGTTTGTTTTTTAATTATATTGATATAATGTTACTTATTGTTAAGAATACAATTTTTGTCAAATTAAACAATATTAATTGTATAGAAGTCTTAATTTAATTCTAAATTCTTTTATATCTTTTAATACAATATATATCGATTTTGTTTTAATATTATTATTATATAAGAGTTTCGATACTATCTTAATAACAATATACAAATTTTTCAAAAAAATAATTGTTTTAATTAATAAGACAATCTATATTATAACAAAGTAAACAACTATTTTTTTAATAATTTTGTTAATTAAAAAGTTTTAAGAGTATTTGTGCATAATAGAGATTGCAAGTTTATATTTAAATTCTAAACAACTATATTTTAGAAGCTAGAAGTTTAGTTTTTAATTTTAGCAATATACTATTTACAAATAGACGATTAAAGTAAACAAATAAATTAAATAGTTAAAATAGTTTTGCAATATATTGCAATTAATAATACTAATTTAAACTAGATATTTTTCTTGCTTGCATTTTGCGTTTGTCTCAATAATTTATTTAATGCGTCTATTAAATTCTTATTAAATAAAATAAATATAGATTTTAAAATATATAATTTCTTGTTTCTTTTTAGATTTAACAATATTTAAACAAATTAATTGTAGAAGAAAACTATTAATATTTTCGAAACAAAAACGACATTTATATAAACTAATATAGCAATCAAAACAATATATAACAAATATTATAGATCTATCGAACTTTTAATAGATAATATAGTATATCTTTGATTTTATAGAAACTACTTTCTGTTGTTTATTAAATTGTTCAAGTTGTTGATTTAACATATCGAATCTTTTAAGATTTTCGAACAAAAAAAAATCTAATATACAAATTAAATCTTTTAGTAGATTAAAAGATTTATGTAGTTATATTTATTGTCTATTTTAAGCTAACGTTAAGCAATAAAGATTTATACAATTATTTAAAATTAAATTATTTAAAGATTGTTATTAAATTAAATATCGAATAGTATTTCTACAAGATCGAAATTCTTATTAAATGTTATATCTATCAATATAAATAAGATTGTTCTATTTCGAAATATTTTGTTTAATAGAAAAGCTACAATACTAAGTAAAATTAATAGTATAGCAAAAATCTATTAGATAATTTTGCAAATCTTGTTAACGACTACAAGATAAAGCACAAAATATTTATTCTCTTTACTATAAAACGCTTTAAAACAACAACTATAATATTTGAAATAATTGTTTCGATATCTTTAATAAATATTATTGTTAAATAAGTGCAATTAATTGTCTAAAACAACAAAAAATGTATTTATATCTAAAAAAAGAGAAACACTATTCAAGATTAAGACTACTACAAATAGCAAGAAATACAACAATATTACAATATTATTTTAATATTATTAGTGCTAATATTTAAGAGTTAATAATAATAAACTATTTGTTTAAATATAATATTAAATAGTTATAATTTATTATTTACTTATAGCAAATGCTTTACAAGCATTAATTACAAAACACAATTTATTAGAATACTAGCACAATTAATACTAATATTAACAACATTACTAAAGCTTATTATTTTTAATTCTATTAATATATATTTTTGTTTATTATTGTTAGCTATTATCTTTATATTATCGACAATAATATCTTTATTATTACTATTGTATTGCAAAACTATCTACTTATTACTATTGTTTAGCAAGCAAGCAATATAACTTTTAACAAAAAAAATAAGAATATTTATTTTAGTTAAAATATTGCAAAAGCTAACAAACACAAAGTTGCAAATTAGATAATTAAAGATAATTTTGCGAAAATACTAAGTTAGCAAGATAATAATAATTAGATTGTATTAAACAACAACAAACTAAATTAAATAAATATTAAGCTTAAACGCAAATTTTTCTAGAAATATACTATAGTAGATATTAAACAGCTTATTCGCGAGATATTTATACTTAATAGCTATTTTACTATATTTATACTTTGTAAAGACAATAATATATCTTTTGTTTATTTAATTTTTGATTTCGTCTTTTAAGCGCAAAGATAGTTAAAAACAATAATATTCTATTCTAATCTAACAAAGAAATAAAGATCGACAACTATTTTATCTATTTAATAACTTATATCTATTTTATTAATTACAATATAAATTGTATTGTTTGCATCAATATTATAATATACAAGCGTTTTATTTTATAATTTGTAACTTTTGATAAAAACAATAATATTTGTATATTATATATATCTCTAGAATTTATCTTTGTATCTATAAATATTGTTAATATTTTAAAAATTTTTTTTTGCAAAATAATATTAATATTTGATTTTTTTAAATTATTAATTTGCAAAAGAAGTATAAAACAAATTATATTTTATATTACGTTAATACATCTTAATAAGTTGTTATTTATAAGAAAAGATTAAATTTTCGCAAGAATTACAAGACTAACAAGTTTGTTTTAAATTTTGCTATATTTAACAATTAATTTTCGAATTTATACTACAAGAAAGACTTTAAGATAATCGATACTAACAAAAAGATTATATTAATCGAAATTTGTTAAACAATTAAATGCAAAAACATAATTTTAATTAAAATACAAAAAATACAAAAAACAAATATCGATTAAGTTTTATTCAAAACAATAATATTGTTTTGCAAATATTTAACTTTAACAATAAAAACAAACAAATTAATTTTAAAAAATTTAGTTAACAAAAATATTTTCTTTAATCTTGCTTTATTTTTGTTTTGCAAAATTTAAAGTTACTAAAGTATTACGCAAAAAAGTTCGAGATAATTAAAACAAATTTAATTGTATATTAAATATTGATTTCGAAAGACAAATCGATTTGTAAAAAAGCAATTTATAGATTTATAGATATTTTAGTTACTAGTTGTTAGACTATTTGATTTGCAACAATTGCTAAATAAATACTAAACAATATAGTAAATAGCACAAATAAAACAATAATACGCTTTTAAACTATATAAGATAGTTGCAATATTATTCTTAATATTAACTCTATTGTTGTAGTTAATATCTATGCTCTTCTTAAAAATATTGCTAAATTTATTAACAAGTTAGTTTAAATTGTTAAGATTATCGAATTGCTCAAAAATAGTTTTTAGAACTAGAGGAATTTTCGGATCGGATTAAATACTTTTTTTGGATTTAATCCGACAAATTGGATAGAGATATAAGCTTGACTCAAGATCTCGATACGCTAATAACTATAGAACAAGCTAATTAAATCGGATAATTTCAACTTTATATAAAACTACTAGCTTTTTTCTACAAAATCAGTTATTAGCGTTGTATTTTACTTATATATTACACGAGTTGTTATTTTTTAAGATTTAAAGTTTTTCAAATTTTTAGAATTAACATTAGATTTCTAAGATTAAGAGAATAGCAAAAGTAACTCGAGAATACTCTATTTAGCACAATTTTGCAAAAATTAAGATCAAATGCAAGCTTCTTGTCGCTTCTCGAACGCTCTCAAGGTTGATCTCGAATCATTCGCGTCATCTTAGCATCTTGAAATTGAAGAATCGGTTCCTCAAATTGCCAATAAGACTATTAGAATCTAAATAGAATAGTAATTGAATTTAGAAATTAAATAACGTTTGAATTTACAATATAACAAAAGTATTAATATTTTTTGTTTTAAGAAGAGCATATATTACGAGATTTATATTTAATGCTTTTGCTAAATAGCAAGAGAGCGTTTAATATTTGTCAATAGCGTTTGCTCTTAAACAATCAAGTATAATTTAATTGTTAACTTAGTTCTTAGAGAATTATCTTTACAACTATTATAGATGTTTGTCTTGTTTACTTGCGTGTCTTTTTATCTTATCTAGTTGTCTTGTCTATCTAGTTGCTATTCTTTGTCTAGTATTTGCTAAGTGTTCTCTATTAAAATAATATTGACCAGATTGTCTCTAGTTTGTTTGTGTCAAATTATTTGGGAAATCTTTGAATATATAAGAAAGTTTATATTATTTGAACGCTATATTGAAATTTTTAGCTCAATCGAGCTAGTACTAAGTACGTAATAAATTATTGAAAATATAATTTCTCGATTTTAAAAATAGATTCGCGCTTTAAAAATTTCCTAAATAATTTAGCGCAAGCAGATTAGAGACAATCTAGTTAATATTGTCTTAGTAGAGAATGCTTAGCAGAATTTGCTTATATAAAGCATTTCTTCCGGAGTAATTGATATAAGATCTTCTAAAATAATTATCTAAGATTATATAAGTATATTGCAATCTCTAATTTATTATACTATCTTCTTCTAAAAGAATATCTCTTATTCTTGCTTAATAGTGCAAGTTCTTTCGATAGAAATATTTTAATTCAAAATTCGATAAAACAATTATTCGAATTAATTGAAGAAATCTTACTTAATTTGAAACTACAAGATAAGTTAATAAGCTCTATAGAAATTTGATGTATTAAAAGAATTGCAACTTGCAGTTATATTTATCTATATATTTACAATTTCGATATATTATAACTTGATTTATTGATAAAGTTTATTAAGTAAGCGCATTCTATAGAGTTTGCAATTACTTAATTTTATACAATACTACAGAAGTTATACTAGATTGAAGTTCTTTGTCTATCAAAGTTAATAGATAGTTTACTAGATAGCTTATCAAAAGTATTTCAATAGATTTCTAAAAGTAGAAGAGTATTAACTTGCAATTTAAACAACGCATGCATTTACGTATATAATATACTACTAAGTAATCTTGTTTAGTAGAGATCTAAGTAGAAGAATAATAAGATAGTTTCGATTGCATTAATTTATGCAAGATTGCCAAATTTATTGCAAGATAAACATCTGTCTCCTATATTGCGTTCGACGATTGCACTATTTGTAGAAAGCGCTCGTTGTAAAGATTCTTTATTATAAATATTGTTTGTCTTAACGTTGCAACTGCATTATTAATTAGATAGATAATTATTGCCTATCTATTGCATTAATTAGATATAAGTTCTCTAAATTAGATAGATAGTTATCGTCTATCTATTGCATTTGCTAACGAGAATATAGAGAAGAAGACGCATCTACATAACATTACTATAGACAAAAGACTAGCTAACCTCTCTATTCTCTTCGTCTGTCGTTTATTGCCTATTAAGGTCTCCTAAATTAGGTAGATGATTATCGCCTATCTATTGCATTTGCTAATAGAAATATAGAAGAGAAGACACATCTACATAATATCTCTATAGATAGAAAATTAGTCGATCTCTCTATTCTTTCCGTCTATCGTTTAATGCGTACTACAGTACTAGATAGTGGAAATTATTGTCGTAGATTCGCTTGACTTGACATTGTTTGTTTCTCTAAATTATGTTATAAGTATTGTCTTAGTAGTTAGATCTATACAAAAAAAAGAAATAATTCTTAAGCAAACTCTAGTAAATTCGCTTATGTTAGAGTCGCGCTAGAGCTAGCACTAGAGATTAGTTTCGACGCGATAGTTGCATTAGCATTTAGCATATTTAAGCACATTTGCATCCAATATAATATTTGTTATAGCGTTGTTTTTAGACTAATCGTTGATTCGATTTTCGATTTCAACTTTTAAAATTAACTTGAATCGACAATTCAACTTTTAAAATCGAATCGAAAATCGATTTAATTTCAACTATTTTGAAATCGACTTAAATCGAATCGAGTTGGTTTTCGATTTCAAAAATTGAAATCGAATCGAATTGTCAAGAAATCGAAAATCACGTTATTATGTTAAGAATTACTATTTTTAGACTTATGTTATTATAACTTTGAAATTTTGACTAAAGTATAGTTTGATATACTTCGAGATTACAATTAGACTTGTTTATATTATTACATAATAATTTACTTGAATTAATTGTTGCTTATATTATTATTTTGCATTACTCTTTTATTCTAGAGAGATTTTCTTAACATTCTCGAGTTTATAACTACACTTTATTTTATAATAATTTGTTTAATTTAATTGTTACTTGCATTATTATTTTGCATTACTCTTTTATTTTGAAGAAATTCTTTATATATTATTTAAAGACATTGTTTTTATTATTTTTATTTGCAATATATCTAATTCTTTAAGAGCTTTAAATCAATTACTATCTTTAATTAAAAATAATTCTCGCAAATTTATTTTGCGCAATTTGTTATTTAGTAGTTTACGTTCTAATCAATTTGCGAGTCAATTTAATTGAAATTTTCTCAATTTTATTTTCGACAATAGAAAAAGAATTCTTTATGAAATATTAAACAAAATTAGAAACAATTTTTCTTTGCTTATATTAAGAGAGAAAAACGAATATATCGAGTAAAGTTTAAATATTAACATTTAATTTCAAAAATAATAATTACAAATTGCGATTAACAAGAGTATTTTAAACAAAATTTAATCAAGATTTGTTAATTTATGTTAAACAAAAAAGATTAATACAAAAGCACAATCTAAGTTTTGAAATAAATTTGTTTAAGTAACTTCGATTGTAAAGAGTTTTTTTAAAATTATTTGCAAAAGTTGTTATAAGCTTTTGAATTATTCTATTGTTTACAATTATTTAAGCACAACAAATATAAAGAAATATCTTTAATTTATTTTTTGCTTAAAACGAAAAAGATCTAAATTACAAATCGCGATTAATCTAGTCTTTAATCGCGTAAATTATAGTTAATAATGAAAATAAATAATGCAAAACTAACATATTATTAAAAGAAAAGTTATGTCAATTTGTCGTTCTTCTTTGTTTAAGATAATTGAGAAAATTAATTATGCAAAACTTTTATTAATTTAAATTTACTTTTTCGAATTATTAATAATTTTTACTTTTGAAAGCTATTAAAAATTCTTTAATCAAAGTTAGTGCTTCTAGATTACACGAAGTTATTAAAAATAAATTTTTCGAATTTCGATCAAATTTGTAAGAAAATCAAGATAAATTTTAGAGATGTTTAGTATATCTTTATTGCTTTAAATGCATAATTTAGTTCTTAAAGAGTTGTTTACTTAGAAGTGTTAATATATTGAGTTAACATTGCATTTCAATTTCGCGAATATTTTATTAAATTTATTTTTTTGATATTGAATATATAAATTGTTAATTGATGTTAAAGTTTATAAAGATTTTGAAGTTTTTTAAAATTAAAGACAAATTTCTTGATGTTATTACTAATAACGCGAGCAATAATAATACTCTAAAAGATGAACTCGAAAGAACTTTAAAATGGCGAGAATTTTAATAAAACAAATAGCAAAACTTTTTTTTTTGTTTAACTTATATTATTAATCTAGTAATTTAAGATTTTATTGCGACTTTAAAATTAAAAGAAATAATTAACAATATTGTTATGTAATTGAAGAATGTACAAATTTAGAATATTGTAAAAAATACAAACTTATTTATTGTAATTAAAGAGATTTTTTTTTGTAATAATGTGAAGAGATAATGCACTTGTTAAATTTTATTTAGATTTGCGCTTTTACAATTGCTATTAATAATTTAACTTAACATTAGCTTCGCTTTAAAATCTTTTAAAAACAAATCGAAAAAAAATCACAAAAACTAGTACAAGATATTTGTATTTGTTAGAACTTTATTTATTTAATGCTTTGTTATACATATTAATTATGCGATTTTATTAATCTTTAAATAGAGAAATACTTTTAAGATTAAAAAATATAGCAAATTAAACTAGACGAAAGCGAGTAACAATTAATTTTACTTGTTGATAATATGTTAAATTTTTTCTACGAATGCACTCTTATAGTTTTACGAACAACTAATATAGATATTTATTTAAGATTTCAAATATTTGATGCAATATTTAATTATTTCGAATATCTAAAGAAAACAATTGAAATTAATATTTGTTTTTCGATAAAAATTGTAACAAGAACTTGCAATAAAGTTTCAAAAAAGCTTGCAAAATATTATTCGAAAATAAAAGAACTTAATAATACATTATATAATTTTGTTAACATTTTAAATTCTACGCAAAAATTAAGTTTTTACAAGATGTAAAATAAGAAGAATAATAATAATGTTATTAATTACAAGACAAAATACAAAATCAAAATCAAATTCAAAATTTATTTTCGATGTTATTACAATTTAATTGCTAATTTAAGAGCAAAAACATAAAGAGCAAATATTGTTAAAAAAATAATGCAATATAATAATGCATGTAATTTTTTGCTAATATTTTTGTAACTTGTTGCGACTATTGCGAAATTCTTATTTTAACAATTTTAACGCTTTTATTCGACTCAAAATAAAGACGATCGATATTTTCGAATTAATATTATAAAGAATAAATATTTAACTTAAAAGTATTAAAGAGATAACACTTCGAACTTTTTCAAGTTAACGTAAATAACTTAAGATGTGCTTTTATATTTAGTGTTATCAATAGATATTAAACGAACTTTTAGTCTTGTTTGAAAAATATATTGATAAAATTGATCTCAAATAAGTTTGTAAACAATTAAACAAATTATAATAATTAAATATTATAATTGTACTATACATTTAGACTTAAAGAAGATTGTTGTCGAATTGTAAAACATATATTGCAAAGAAAAGAATAATAATTAAGCAATAAATAAAGAAAAAAATTCTTTTCGAATAAAGTTCGAGATTATTTTAAATTAAATTTATTAATAGACGTATTATATTATTAAAGATATTGCATTTAGAATTACAATATAAATAAACAAATTTTATTAATAATAATGCAAAAAAATAATGCATTTAATAATTTCGATTACTAGAAAAAAATTATTAATTATTAAATTTCGAAGATTTGACTTACAACTAGCACAAAGAACACATTATAGTTGTTTGAAAAAAAAATATAGAATTACTTTAGAATTTCTATTACTAAAAAAGATCGAGTTGCTTTATTAAACGCTTAATAAATTAACAATTTTTAAATTAGATTGTTACGCGTTTAACGTAAATTGTCGCAAGATTCAAGTCTATATAAAGTAAAATATTAATTAAGTTTTGTAGTTACAATAATAATGCAACAAGATAATGCACTTATTAGAGGAAAAAATGCATATAAATGCTTTTGCGACTTCTTAAAGTGCGTTTAAGATCGAATTTTAAATGCGATATTCGTTTTATTAACAATCGTAATTCTAGATTTTATTGTGTAATATTTCGCGAATTAGACGTTAAAATGAGCGTTTAAAAATAAGAAAGTCAATGAACTTCTAATATCTTTTGATCTCTTGAAGTGCGATAATTCTAGACTTTTATTTTCGTTCTCTCTATCGCAAAATATTAGTATATTAGTTGAAAATGCATTATTTATTTGCATTATCTTATTTACGTTAACATTGCAAACACTTTTTTTTTCAATACTTTTGTCTTCAATACTCTTGTTTTTATTATTGTTTATTTCGTTTTGTTTAAATTAATTACAAGAAATTATCTTATCGCGAGAGAACTTCGAAACAAACTTTTAAATTAGCAAATTAAGTTTGTTAATTATAAACAAGACGTATTGCAATACTTGCATATATTATTTGTTTACTTTGTGCAAGTTATCGAAAATAATAATATTAATTGAAATAAATTAATGTGTACGTAAGAAGTTATAAAGAAAAGCGCGATAATTTTTAGAACTTTTATCGATAAAGACGCGTCGAAAATCGCGTTAAAAATTGCGTAAAAATAGAAGTTTAAATTAACAATCAACGACAAGATTACGTGAAATAAACGATAAAGAAATTAATATAAATAAACTTGCATTACTTATCGATAAGATTAAATAAATATTAATATAAAGAAATAATAATTGTGTTAAGTAAAAAGTTCAAAGTAAGTAAAAGTAAAAGTGAGAGATAATTCTAATTTTAACGCATATAATTTTTACTTTAATTTGTAAAATTATCTCTTAATATTTTATTTATAATTTTATTGATCTTTGAAACTCTTTTACATTTTAAATTTTATAAAATTCTATTAAATATCGAGATATACTTATAATCTAGTGTACGATTGCATTATTTATATGCATTACTAGTGAACTAAGCTAAGAAATTGCACAAACAATAAAATTACTATTAATTAATTCAAAAAGCATCGCAAGTTGCAATCGCACGCAAGAATAAAATAATAATAAAAAGAAATTGTATCGAAAATAAAGCAACAATCGCAAAATTATCTTGATTCGCGTTAAGAAGTTGCGTGAAACGTTTATTTAAATAAAAGTTTCTTAGTTGAATTGTGAAGTTATAAAGAACAATATTAGAAATAAGATTAATAAATATTGAATCAATTAAGACATTTATAATAATGCATTTAAGTAATGCAATAAAACACACAATGTTAACAACTTAATAGTATAGTGCTTTGAAAATTAGTTTAGACAAAAAACAAAGAAGAAGTTTGCGATTAAAAAGATAGAGCAACTTAAAGTTACTTAAAAAGCGCAAACAATGCGTAAGAATATAGATGTAATAATAACGTTTTTTTCTCAAAATGTATGTATTATCTAAATGCATTATTTGTTTTTTATATTTAAGCTAATCAATATTGCAATTAAGCATCGACAATAAGTTTAATATTGATAAAAGTTTTTTAATATTTATAAAATCAATTGTGAAAATTATTTAACAACGAGTAATTTATTATAATAATTTAAATAATTTGAAAAGAACTAATAATGTTAATTCTTTCAATTTGTATAATAGCTTTGTTGACGAATTTGCATTATCGAAAAACGCGAAAAAGAGAAAAATTTCTAATTTTATCGATGTCAAGATAGAGAATTTTGACGATGTTGTTAAAAAAAAATCAAGAAATTCGATATATAGCTTAAGAAAATGCTAAAACGTTAAATTATAACTACTATAAAATTATTGATGTTAATAATGATAATAAAGAAAAGAATGCGAGCGATAAAAATTAAGATTGCGACAACGAGAATAATAACGAAATCGAAAGCGACTTGAATTAAATTGTTCAAAATAATAATATAACAAACAAAATTATTAAGATTTTGAACTAATAACTTTATATACTTAACTTAGAGAACTTACTATTACGAATTAATATTATAATGCATTATTATATTGCATTATTATATTGTATTATTAAATTTAAAATGTACAATTAAGATTTTAAATAAATTAATTATAATCTATAATAAAATTAATGTCTTGACAATTCGAGTCGATTTTTCAAGTAATGTATTTGACTTTTTAAGAATTATATTATTGCTTTAGAGTTATTAGTTCTTTATATATTTTTAAATAGAATATGCTCAAATATTAAAGTCTCGATAACTCAATAATAGAGCGTTTCAATTTTTAATAATAGTAACACAATATTTATAATAACGTTATCAAGAGCATTACTGTGTTTTTATTGATTTTATTGTAGATATTGTGTTATTGTTATCGCGAATTAAAAAATCGAAAATTTAAATTTTTTTTAAGATATAATAATTTTTTTTTTTACAATCTTTAACAAGACTATGCAAAACAAGATTGTCGAACTCTTTGATTAAAAAAGTCAAGTCGATAATTTAATTCTAGCTATTTAAATAATTTGAATGCATTATTATAATGCATTACTAGATAATCTTATATCGAAAAATTATAAAATAGAACATAATTTTCTACTATTTTTTGATTCGATTTAATTTCTTGAATCGAACTCGATTTCCCAAATCGACGCGATCAATCTAGTTGTTTTATCTTTTTTTGCATTAAATCTAAGAACAAAACTCTTATTTCTTGTTATTCTAACATTATTTTTATCATAATATATTAAAAACACTTATATTATGTTTTTTAAACACGTATACGCAACTTTATTATCTAATAATCGCAAATACTTTGATTTTTGCATTTAATAACAACCTAATTTCACTATTTTTGTTTATGCTTTATTTAATAACATTCTTTTTAGAATTAATTAGTTCCAATATCAACTATAGTATTGATTTTAATATAATAATTTTAAAATAAAATAAAATTGCAATTTTTGTATAGGCACAATTACTTCTCTTATAGTTTTGATATCTTATTCGACGTTTCTTATAGTTCTATTATCTTGTTAACTTAAATTAATTATTTTTTCAATTTAATGTATCGAACAAAGTTGACAACTATTATTAAATTTTATTTCTCAATTTTTGCGATATTTTAAAATAGAGAACAAGATAAAAGATTGCGAAACGTTAATTATAAAAACAATTAAGAAGAAAATTATTGATATTGTCAAAAATATATTTGAATTTAAAATTAAACAAAAGCAATTAAATGCGTTCGACATTGCTTTAAAGAAAAATATAATTATAATAATAAAGACGAAATTCAAGAAAAGTTTGCTATATTAAACGTTATTATTTATGTTTTTGTTATCGAAAATTGCGTTAATAATTATGTTTTTTCTTGTCTTAAAAAACGATTAATGTAAAAAGTTAAAAAAGATTATTAATTGTTAACTATTAATGTTAAAAGACAACAACAACAAATCGAAGACGTTAAAGAAAATATGTAAGAAAAACTATACGCATAATTGATATTGCTATTGTATTTAATATAAAGTATTTAATAATTAAATTTAATTAAAACAATATTTACAAATCTTAAGATTATTATATTTAAGAATTTCTTTAACAATATTTTGCGTTACGAATTTTATTAATTGCAACTTTGTATATTTGTTATCGACAAATTGCATTTTATAAATAAATAGAAAGAGTTTTAAATAAATTACGCTTGTTTTAACGTTCTTTGTACGCGATTGCGTTCTAAAATATTAATAGTAAATATGTCGATTACATTTAATAACAAAACTCTAGAAAATATAAAAAGATAATGTAAATTTATCTCTAATGTAAAGATATTTAAAATATCTCTAATCATATTGAAAATATACTTGCAATTTAGTCTTATTAAATATATCGAAAGATATATAAAAGATTTGCAACATATATTGTCAACGCAAGTTAAAAGCTTTTAAAATATTTCGAAAACAATTGTATATATAAATAAAATAATCAATATAAATAGAATATGCAAATACATTTAATAACAAATAATAACTTCAAATTATTTACCGAAGACAACAAAGTACATGTAATCGATATTCGTCTCTATAATTGTCGATAACAAAAAATGTATTCAAGACGCTTTTTAAAACAAATTCAAGAATTGTTTCTTTTTAAGAATTCTAATATGCACGAACGTGTATAGATTAGATGTCAACAATTCAAATATTTAAAAAATCTATATTTAAATGCTTCTCTTGTCGATTGCAAAAATATATTAACAACTTAATAAAGCAAATTAATACGACAAAGAGCAAAAATATTTTATCTTTTTATTCTCGCAATAATGTAAAGAAATTCGAAGTAAAAAAAATATGTTAAGTTGAACATCGATCAAGAAGTCGATAATAAAAGAGACAAATTTCGAGAATTGCAAAACTAATAATAAGCAAAAAGATTTAACAAAAACAAAGAAGTTTAAATCTAAGAAGAAAATATCAAAAGCAATAAATCGAAGACGCGACATATCTTAAGATATATAAGAATTAATCAATTTTATATTGGAAAAGAAATACGATTATTATTGCAAGACAAAACTAAAATTCTTTATTAACATAAATCTAAACAATACAATTTTATTAATTTTTAAAAAGATTAAATCAAATTTGTGTTACTTGATTTGCTATTCGAATAATTAAATTTCGATTAATTAATATAAGAAGTTAAATTCAAAACAAGAAAAAAATAAATCTAAACGTCTTTAAATTAGACGTTAACTTAAAAAATAAAAAGAGCAAAAGATAACAAATGTTCTTAAGAGTTCTTTTTTGCGATTTACTTCAAATCTATAAATGTTGAATGTAGTACTAAAAATTCTCGACATATAAAAATATCTAATAATTGACAACAAAACTCTAAAACACAAATTAAACAACATTTAAGATATTTTGTTAAAATATAATGCTAAGATTCTTGATATACTAAAACGAGATTAGACGTTAAATAAAAATAGCAATAAAATATTAATAAAAATAAAGAGAGATAAAAACAAAATTAATGCAAAGAAAGCTAAAATAAAGTATAAGACGCGAAGAAATTAATAACTATTAAACAATATTTTTAAAACATTGTTCGCGAAAAAAAAATAAAAAAGTAATAAACAAAGATTCGATACAAACATTAAGAAAAATAAAATTAACTTATTAAGAAAAAATACTAAAAACAACAACGTTTTCGATAGCGAAATCTCTCGATTGTCGCAAATATCGCAAATATCTTGTCGACGTTAATAGTTGTTAAAAGACATAATGTTAAACGTATTGCAAAAGATACTTTCTTAAGATATTGCACTCTTATTTAGTAATAAAAAGCAAAAAAGATCGACTTATTTAAATAATCGCAATTTAAATACAATTAATATTGTACAATACGTCTTTAACTCTAGCTTTAATACTTTGCGAGACATTTAAAAGCGTGAACGCAAGAGAAAGATAAGACGAGAAATTGCTCTATTATTTGCATTTCGAAATTTATAAAAAACATTATATAGTATCGAAGTTTTGTATTGAAATCTTAATTAAAATTCTTAATATAATATTTTCGAATCGCAAACAATAAGATCGCGAGTAAAGAATATTGTGCACTACAATATTAAAAGAATTTGTATTAAGTTTATAGAAATTGATAAAAATTAAGAGCTCTCTATTATATTAATCTTAATATTAATATCGATTTCGACAATATTAGACTCAATAATATTATCGAATTTAACTCGAGATCTATAATACAAATTGTATTTTATATTATTATTGTTAAGCATTTTCAAATTCTTTATTTGAAGATTAACAATAACATTCTTAATGTATCTTTCTTTTGTATTTAATATTAATAATTTGATCAATAATATCTTAATTAAACTTTATATATTCTTTGCGTTTTTTCTCTCGAAATAATAGTTAATACTAATTGAGTCAAAAATAGATTTAAATATTAATTAAAGACGCATTAAGTAAGAAGTATTAAATGCTGAATTCTTAAATAATTAATCGCTATTAAATAAGAACTAAGATTGCTCTTGTTAAAAGATTTTTAAATTTAGATTTAACAATTTTAGTAATTAATCGATTTCAAAATTGATATTACTTTTATTTTAAAGATTAATCAAGTTGTTAAATAGAATAACATTCTACAATTTCTTAATAACAATAAAAGAATTTATTATATATATTATGCGCAACAAAGTCTTTACATAATTGAGCGTTTCAATCTTCTTTGTTTAAAATATAATAGTAACTTTGCAAAATATATAATAAAGCAATTTGATATCAATTATTTTGATAGCATATTTAAGTATTAAATATGTCTTAACATAGATGTAGAAATTTTAATAATTACGAAACTTCTAATTAATAATTAAGAGTTAATAGAGTAAGAAATTTGCAAAAAGTTTTATATAAAAATCTTAATTAATTTGATGCAATATAGTTATTTACAAATTGTTCTTGTCGTAAGATTACATCTTAAATCAAGAAATTGTTTCTTCGATTTTGTCGAAAAATTAATTTTGTAACAAATAAGATATGCATCTAATTCAAGTGTTAACAATGCGCATAGCGTAACTTTAAAGAATTAGTTTTTTAATAATTTAAAAGTTATTAAGACAAACAACGCGTTAATATTTTTATTTATTTGCGATAAATTACAAAGGAATTTTATTTATATAGAAGATTCTCTTTATATATATTGTATATATAAGTTAAAGTATATTGAATTTTAAATGTTAAAACTCGATAAATAACAAAATTTAATAAAATTTGTTAAACGAAATTCGAAAGATATAATTTTGCAATTAAATTGTCTCTTTTATTCGCTTATATATCTTGAGATTGTTTGTAATAAGACAAAGATATTTATTATAAACAAAATTGTTTAAATCAATTTCTATATATTTGAGATAAAGATTTTCTATAATTAGAATGCTATTAATTGTTGTGCTTTTATCTTTTCAAATCAATATTGTAAAATATAATTTTGTTTTATGCAACTTTAGTGCATAAAGCTTAAGCATAAATATAATTCAAGAAAAGTTTATATTAATATACGTTAATAGTTTGAAGAGTTTTCAAATAACCTTCTTTATATAAAAGATTTAAATCTTGTTAAATTAAATATTGCATAAAGAAAAAGAAAAAGAATATATTATATCTTGATATTAAGATTCTTATTAATTAAAGTTAAAACAATAGACATAATTAATAATAAATATTCTTTCGAAGTTTATATATTTCGATAGAGAGATACAATATTAAAATTATAAGATTAAATTATTATAGCAAATATAATTGATTTAAATTTTAAACCTTTTTAATTCTTTCGTCTCGTCAATTCTCTAGAAATTCGAGATTATTATAAATTAAAATTGTTGTAAAAAGCTTCTCTATTGCAATAAGACGTATCTTTGCGAAGTCAATTAGTTTGTTTAATCGATTTTACATTGTTTTATAGAATATTGTTAAGTTAAACAAACATAACAAGTTTATTACTCTTTGTTTTGCGTTTTTTTGTTACAAATAAAGCGCAAATATAATTTAAAAATTGAACGACAATTTTGAGTGCAAAAAATAAGAAAGAGTAAAAAGTATAACAAGTTATTAATTGATTGTATTTTTAAATTTTCAAGTTTTCAAGTTTTAGCAAATAACAATAGCGATAATCTTCTATTAACAAGAGACAACAATTTTTATTGCTTTTTTTGCATTCTTAAGTTTGATAAAAGAATCTTAATTAAGATTTACGATAGAATTTTGAAATTAATCGAACAATTAATTTTTAATTAACGCAATAAGCTCTTTGCAAAGATTATTAATAGTTTACTTTTAATTGCAACAACTTATAAATTGATTTTTGCAAATTTTTTGCATTTGTAAAAATTCTTTGTTGTCGATTATTATATTATAGATAAAATTAAGAAAGCTTTTTTTTTTTTTTTAAAAGCTTTGTCTTTTCGAAAGCAAATAAGATTTCGAAGATAATTAAGTAAAATTTATCGTTATTGCTTCAATAAACTATTTATTTGCTTTATTTTTTAAAAATAAATTGCTTTAATTCTTAATAATTTGTAACAAAAGAAAATCGATCTTCGATAAACAACTTGCAATTAAATAATAACGAAAATCAACTATTTATCGACAAAACTTGATAAGAGAAACGCAAATTGCAACAATAAAAAGTCAAAACAAAAAATAACAACAAGAAAGAACTTATGTTAAGTAAAGAAAAAGAAAAGAAACGTATTAAAGAGTTATTTATAATTGATTACAATTGTAATTGCAACAAGAAATTAAGTAAAATAAGTATTTATATTCGTAAGAAAGATTGTGTGCAGCTTGATTAATTGCGCATAGACTAATCGTTGGGCCAAATTATAATATTACCCCTCTAGCTCGACCCGACGCCAAGATCGAGTCGCGACGATTTTTTGAAATCGAATCGCTCAAACTAGTTTAGCGCGCTTCGCGCTAAACTACTTATAGTAATCGACTAAACTACTTTGAGCGATTCGATTTCTCGAATTTTTTTTGACCTGGGTCTTGGCATTTGCACGTGACATTTCCGGGTCAGCGCGACCAGTCTAATTGTGCAAACAAAAATAAGTTTGTCGCTTAAGTAGCGAGAGCTTTCGAAGCATTAAAGATGTATTGCGCATTTTTGATTGTTCAATTAGCAATTAGAATTTATCGAATCTCTTGTTTATTAAAAAAATTTTAACTGTTATTTGTCTTTCTATTTTTTTATCTTTTATTTGCGCAAATTTTACTTATATCACGCGATATTAATACTTTTATATTAAAGACGAAATTTGCAACTCTTAATTTATTTTTCTTACTTCTTAAAGAAGTTATTTAAAAAATAAACTCGTTTTTTTGTTTACACAACAAATATTCAAGTCTCTTTAAATACTTTCAAAGAATTAACTTGCTAACAATTAATAATTCTTTTAATTGCAATACATTTGTTACTTAGCAATATATTTGTCTTTATCTTTATTTGTAGATTATTTTAGTTAACTTTGCAAACTAAGATATTGCTAATAAAATTTCTTGAGAAAAATTAAGTCGATACGAGAAATTTATTTTTAATTCGATTATATTGATTGTGTTTTTTAAACAACAATAGAATTAAAGCGATTTGTTAAGCATAATAGACAATTAATGAATCAATATTTTTTAACTTAATGCTATCGAGAAATTTTCTGTTAAACTAAATTGTTATATACTAAGACAATATTGTTCTTTTAACAATCTTTTCTTCTTGCATAATTAAATTATGCACAATTTTAGATTATGTTACACGTACATTTTCTTAATCGCAAATAATAAATTTTAAACTTTTGTACTTTGCAACGTTAATTAATCTTTATATTAACGTATTTTTAAGACTATAAATATATACTTTTTTAACATTAATTAATATATTGCGTCTTTCTATAATATCGAATTATTATAATCGAATTATTATAATCGAATTATTATAATCGAATTTTGTAATAAAAGTCTTTTATAATTAAAGTGCAATTGTTTTCGAATTTATTGTTTAGAAATACAAAGTCTTAAATTATATTATAACTCTTGTTAATCTCGATATACTTTAAGATACTAATATCGATATAAAAGAAATGCGTGTTTTTGTTTTTATAAATATACTTTACATAATATAAATAAAAGATAAGTTAACAATTTCGATTAAGTCTTAATGCGACGTAAAGAAGTTAATAGAAAAAATCGATTCAAATAATTTGTTACGTAAGAAAATATATTATATTGTGAAATTATCTCAAATTCGATTTACTATTACGCGCGTTAAGATAATAAAAATACATATTATATTCGATATTAATTAGATTTTTAATTTTTAATTTGTAATTATCTTTGTTAGCAACTTTATTTTAAAATTATTCGAATAATTACGACGCAACAACGTTTTTGTCTCGATATTAATTCTTTTAGACATTAAGACTTGCAATCTCAATAATAATTATTTTAGCAATATTTTTATTATACTTAATTAGAAGATTAAATTTCTCGACAATATATTTAAAAGATTTTCAAGATATTTATTTTGTTTTTCTATCGATTTGTTATTTTTGCTAGTTCGAATTTTTGCGCTTTAATAAATTTAACGCGAGACGTTTGTTGTATACTTAAATAAGACGACTTTTAATAATTAAAGTTGTTATATTTGCTTTATTGTTTACAAGTCTTATAAAATTAATAACGTTTCGCAAATAATTAAAACAAACATACTTAAAATTACTTATCGACAAAAAATTTAATAACGAACAAACAACTTTAAAGTATTGCTTTTTAGTACGCATATTTGTTTCTTTTATTGTTAATTATCTTATGCGATTAATTAACGTCTTGTTAACATCGCAACATTAATATTAATTGTTAAAAAAATTTAAAATTCGTATTTCAATTATAACTTTTTTAATTCGGGAGATTTTATATTTATTGCTTAATGTGTTATTCGATTTCTTTTTCAATATTAATATTAAAACTTAATGCGTTAACTTTAATTGTCGATAGCGTTTTTTGCAAACTTCTAACTATTTATTCGATTAAATTGTTGTTGACGCTAATATTAGAATATTGTTTTTAACAACTTTAATCTTACGATTTCTTAACAAATTAAAGATATCTATTTTAACTTTATTAAACTTGTAAGTTTCTTAATTAAATAAATTTAATCTTAAGTTTTTAAAAAGAGATATTATTTCGAGATTTAACATTTTGATAATCTTTTTTTAGTTACTTAAAATAATTAATTTTTTTAATTTTTGATTTTTTGCGTTTCGACGCAAACGTTGTAAGACAACTTAATTTATAAAATTGTATATTTAATTTATATTTAAAATGCGTTTCGCGATCTTTGTTATTGCTAAAATATTAATTTCTCGAAAATAATTAAATTCTTAATTGATTGTTGCATTGCTTTAGCACTTGTAAATTAATAAAAAAAAAATTATATTTTTTGTATTAACGCTTTTAACATTTGCGAAAAGATTTTAAAATTAGCGTTTTTAAATTCGCAAATATCTTGTATTTACTTCGATAAATATGCTTTTAAAGCTTTTAATATTTAAGCAAAACTTAAGTTTTTCTTACAACTTCTTTAGCAATCTTTATGTATTTATCGATATATTTAAAATATTTAATAATAGTCTCGAATTGTTCTTCTTTTGTTGCAAAGAATAATATTTAATTATTAATATTTTGCACAATATTATATCGATTGTAGTCGATTATTAAATGTGTTAAATTTTAAAAAATAATCGTAAATTTGCGAACGCAATTGCAAAATCTAATTTATTTTTGTCAATTATTGTAAATAAAAGAATTTTATCTACGAACAAAAAAATAAAAAAAAAGATTTAAAAATAAAAAAATCAATTAACAAATAATATTAATATTCGAAACGCTCAATTTAATACTTTTTTATTTACAAATTATTAAGACAAAGATATACAACGCATCTTCGTTATTTACTTTTTATTGTTTACTTATTTTTTTATTTTTTTATTTTTTTAATCTATGTCTTGACTTTTATTGACACAAGATCGTTAATAACTTAATAAGTCAAAAAATACTCGCAATGCACTTCTAGAAAAGTACATTTTTTCTAATATAATAAGATTATTAATACAAGTTTTGCTCAATTTTATTAATACTTCGCAATATTTATTTGTTGTTAAATATTTTATTTTATTTATTTACTATTAAATGTTATTAATTTTGCGACTTTGTATATTTCTTGTTGTCGTTTAATTTAATACTTAATTATTTATATCTTTTGCTAAAGTTTTTTTTGAAAAATAAACTCTCTTATCTATTTAATTTTCTTAAAATAAATAATTGCTTTTTCAAGCTTTGTTGTGCTTTTTTAGCTATATTAAATCGAATTTTATTGCACATTTTGCTTTCTTCAATACAAAACTCTTCGCATTATAAATAAGTACAACTTTTTTTCAAAGATTGCGTCAATTAACGTTGTTAAAAAGACAATGTCTTCGATTGCTATTAAAACTTCGATATTTTTAACTATTAACAAAAATTTAATATTTTCAATTATTGTTAAAAATTTAATATCTTTTAATTGTTTTACAATATTTAATTGTCGAATTTTTGTCAAAACAATTGTTACTTTATTAAATTTTTTATTCGAGATATTAAATATAAACGTCGCTTTGCTATCGATTATTTTAACAAGAAAAAAATTAAGTAAACTAGTACAAGCTCTCGAATTAAGCTTTTTATTTATAAGAAAAACTCAAAAATTTAAGAACATATCTTAGGAAACAATTAAGAAAGCAAGAAAAAATAAAAATGCGCTTAATAGCGCAAGAAAAGTTTCGTCAAAGATATTAAACAAAACAACTTTAATTTAAGAGCTTATATATTTCTCTTTTTCTTGCAATCTTTATTAATTTTTTTGTTAATATTTTTACTATTAGAACAATTTTAAGAAGCGAGATAAGTCAAGAAACAAAAACTTCAATAACAATAATTTATCATTTTTTTTTCTTGCGAGAATTAAATACTTGTACTATTTTGTCTCTTTAACGTTTTAAAATTAAAGTATTACACAAATAATTACGTACAATATAATTAAAAGAATAACAATTGAACAAAAAAAATAAAAAAAATTAATTTGTCGATATTTGAACAATATAAGAATTATATGCTAATAATTAACAAACGCATTAACAATGTATAGATTTTTTTAAACTCGAAATTACTTAATTTCGATATTTGTTTAAATAATAAATTTGTATTCTTAATTGTTTGTTCTAATATAACAATTAACTAGTTTTACAAAATATATTTAATTAAGTTTAATAAAAACAAAGATTCGCGCGTTTGTTGTATATTGTTAAGAAGTTTAGCAAAGCAATTCTTTAACATTAATATTATAGATTTCGACAATTGTATTTTAAAGTTCGATTAAGAAAGATAATATTATCTTTAATATTAAGATGTTTTATTGCTTTGCGAAGTTAAGAATTTTAACTTAAAGACTTTTCTTGTACGCTTATTCTATTATAATCTAAAATATTTTATCGATAAAATCTATTTCTCGAAACAATTTAAAATCAAAAGAAATTTTTTTTTTTTGTTAATTAACAATTAAGAAGTTTAAGATTATTTTGCGCATAAGCGTTCTCAAGATATTTTTTTTACAAAATAACAAAATTTGTCGAAGATATAATAAAATTTGTTGTTGAATTTATTAAGTTAATCGAAGAAATAATTGTGTTCGTTAACAAGTTTACTAAGCTCGCAAACAAAATCAAGAAGTATCGCATAAAAACTTAATATCTAAAGAAAATCTAAAACTTAAAAAACAAAGAATTTAGTTTAAATGCGAAAGAAAGATCGATTAAGAGTAGACAACGTTGTTTAAGATAATTTTTATTACAAAGACGCGCGATGTTTCTTTAATATTGTAAAAATTTGTTCTTAATATTTGATGTGTCTTCTTTGTACTTAAAATTTCTTTAAAATAGTTTGTAATTCAAGATGATTAAGCAATAAATAAACAATAACTTATGTTTGTGCATCTTTTCGTAATTGCAATTAAATATCTATTTCGATTGCAACTTTTTATTTCGTTTATTAGATATTTGCGTTAATAGTAATTCAATAGTAATATTTCGAAAATCTATTTAAAATTGCGAACATCTATAGAGAAATATTGTAAAATAGAAGAGCTATAATTAATTTTTAAAAATCTCGTATTTGTCAAGCTTTTAACAAAATAAATTCTAAATTTTGATTTGCTTTATTTTGACAAAAAAATAGAATTTCGCTTTTAGATTCTATAAAAAAATTATATTTAAGCGCGCGCTTTATCTATTGAAATTAGTAGACAAAAATTAAATAAAACTTTGCATTTAGCGTTAAACTAGTTTATTAAACGTTTGTTTCTAAAAAAAAAGACTTTAGAATTTATGCTAGAATTAAGAATTTATCAATTTTAATCGAAGATTAGAGTCGCGAAGCGACGTGTTTAAACATAATTTTTCTTATAGAGTCTAACTATTGAGGCAATGTAAGCATAGACTTTCATCAACATTTTTATACTTAATTATTACAATAATAAGTTTAAACAAGTATATCTCGCCAAATACAAGACGTAAGATTACTGGGATCGTATAGGAACTTGCTTCGCTCTCGATATGTGTTTTGTACTTATTCTGGGTTAGATTCTCTGCCAAGCCTACATACGACGATAATTTCCACCGCCCTATACTGTAAGTAAGGCCTCCTAAATTAGGTAAATAATCATCGCCTGCCTATTGCATCTGCTAACGAGAATATAGAAGAGAAGACGCATCTATATAGCATTCGTACGAGCCAAAAAGCATGCTTTTTCTCTATCCTCTCCGCTTGCCTATTCAAATTACCTACACCACTATAACCTGTGGATTTGTAACCCTAGAACAACCCCAGAATCTCTCTCGACGGATATTTTTTTGATAAGAATATCCGGGCCTCCTTTATAAATTTATAGTTATTTTACAAATCTCTAGAGGATTTATTATTTTAAGATTGTAAGTCTAATTTGTAGCGTGTATAGCATTTATTGTAAACGTGGAACAGTCAGCTTGAGCTGATGCTTATTCTACGACAGCTATTCTATTTATATCTCGCCATCTGTGAGTGTTGGTGTAGAATGTGACTCAAACTAGAAGCACCACTCCTCGAAACATAACACCAGGCAGACACTGAGAGAACTAACCACCCACAGGGAGAGCATAAGGTAGTCGGGATTTGACTTGAAAAAGCCATGGCACTGATATCGTGCTCGTTTCGCTCTCACCGCGTTTCTCAGCTTCACTCTCTACGTGAACGCCCTACATTGCGAATAAAGTAGTGTTGTCGACGATTCCGTTGTCGAGACGTCTCTTCAAGCTCCCGACGGCCGAGCCTTTGCTGTCAAAATTCAACTTCCACTCATAGCTTAGAGCGCCGCCAAGTGTGCTTGCTGCGCCACCGCTCTTTGGGGGGCTACGCTTGGCATCACTGATGGCATTTTCACTGATGGCAATCACAGTGGGCGAAACCAGCTCGGCTTCCTTCGTTTTCGCAGGGGAAGCTAGCGAGGTGTCCGTCTTGGAGCCTAAAGAAGTCATCACAAGTTCGGACGGCGTCCAAGCCATGCTGTCAGCAGAGCTTGCTGTGGTAGTGGGTGTATGAGACAGGCTTGGAGTACTCCGTAGTGGACGTCTGCTGGTCGGTGTTGAACGATGGAATTGGGAGAGATAGCTGTAGGCCTCACTGCTTGGATGGTGCACGAGCTTTGGCTTCCCAGTGGTAGCTTTTCCGCCAGCCGGTGTTCCCTCGGGCCCATCTTGATCGGCCGGCTTCCACTCAGTTGGATCCAGATCCGTTTTGCCGTCATGGGCTGCGGACGGTATCCTAGGGTCCAAAGGACGGGGAGTTGGAAGTCTGCGAGGCAGGATTGTACGGGCTGTGAAGCCTGATTCTTCTGGTTCGTGGGCAGGCGAGAAAGTGTGATGACTCAAGATGGAGAGGGACGGGTTGGTGTCATGGAGCTGGGCATCTTTACGGCGACAGCTAGTAGTGCAGCTTCGTTAGCCTTTGTGTATGCCTAGATGAACGCATAGACGGTCGAGAACAATGGATCATACCTCTCAGAACAGTAGAGGATCGTGTTGTTGGGTATAACGATCTGCTTCTCACACATTGCACTGCACATAGAACGTCAGTGGATTGGCAAGACAGAGCGGGGAATTGCGCGTCTCTTACCAAAACTGAAGAAAGCTGGAGATCATATCGTCGTCGTCGTCGTCGAGTTTGTCGATGAAAAAGTCCTCATCGCTCTTTGTATACTTCGGCTTGTTGACCTTGAGAGAGGCCTTGTACACCGGTACAGAGCGAGCGGCCCGGACGACTGTCTTGTTTGCGTGATGATGATGGAAGGAAGCGTGAGGATGATGTGCCGAAGTCATTCTGGAAGAAAGCCTGTAGTCACGATTGCGTCAGAATATTTGAAAAGACCGGGCATCTCGAGCGACTCGAAGATTGTTGGTGCAACAACAGGCGGAGCCCACTGATGACGTACCCTCAGCGGCTGTCCGAGGTGTAGGAGGAGTAGCTATTGCGCCTGTTGTGGATGGTGAGGTTCAAGAAGCCGAGTTAATGCGACCTAGGTGACGGCATGCATAAGTTGGAGGGTGAAGCGAGTGAATACAAGTCGGTGCAGAGGGAAGTCGAGGAGTCAAGACTGTGGAACAGAAGGTGGATGGTTATTGTGGGAGGATACTCTCCGAACACGGAGGTCGTCGGGTGTTCACTGTTCAGGTTGTTGTTCGTGATAAAGGCGCCTGATAAGGTACTGACTTGGACTTGGACCCTGGCGATTGATAAGAACAAGGTACTCCGGCGCTAGCCCTACTTGACCTAGGGTACTACCTTAAAGTCTTCCCTGAAGTACTTTTGCATTGACCTCAGCTCGACGCTGCTGAAAGTGTACTTACAAGTCAAATATAACAAAACAAGGGTGACAAGACGATTCCATCAAACCAGTCATGAACCCATATGTATTGGTGGGTTCTGACCAGTGGCTGGAAATTCTGTAGCTTCCCGTCAACTGCGCAGCACGCGGAAATCATGTCCGGTTCCACTTCACCAAGAGCATCCTTTGCTTCCAAAGTACTGTGCCCGCACTCGATTGAGGAATTGTCGGTACATACAGCGCTCGGTGACTTGCCTCACCGACGACTATTGCGCACTCCACTATCTCTACTTTGGCGAATGTCCTTTGGTACAGATAGCGCTATTTATCCAGTTCTCTCGTGTCTAAACACAACCTGTTCCATGCCCAAAAATGTGAGAGGGCGAGTCGAGCTTCGGCGACAATCAACATGGCCGCGTCTACCGGCTAGAACGTAGGTTTCATGAATAGTCCCAATGTCGGGTGAAGGCATACACCGTTGCAACTCGGAGCGGGACGCTCTAAAGGTGCGAGTGCAGCTCATGGACCTTCGGCCTGTCAGGTTGACCCCACGGAAGTTGTAGCTAGGCTGCAGACGGCTCGCACCGCAATGCGAGACAAGGTATAGCGTGTATCACTCTATCCGATTCAGCTCGGAGATAGACGTTATCGTTACTGCACCTTCAAGGACCTTCGAAACCTTTCTGGTACACCGCGGGCTGCCGCCGTAGTCGACCCTACGTAGCAACCTAAAAGGCTGCTCCATCGAGATCTACCAGTCCGAAGCCGCTGGATCTCTTTAAAAGCATACAGATCTGAATATGCGAGACCAGTTTTGGGATCGTGAAATCGAGCGGGAAGTCCAGAAATCGCACACTGCTCCTGAGCGGACTCTGTACAATGTATTAGCAGATGCTGCTCGAGTACAGTAGAATTAGAATGATACTGACTTTGTGGCTTGCCGCTGCGCTTCTTCAGTAACACAGAAGTTTGCATTTTAGGGAGGCTGATCGAATTCCCATCAATGTTCCGTAAGGCTACAAGGTTCCGACTGGAGTATTCCACAATCGATCGATTTGTATGCTGGCAGGCTTTTGGAGGTATGATGCTGGTACGGATATTTGTAGCGGGCTTCTCGACAAAAGCCGCAGGGTGCTCGATGGGAACGGGCGATTCGGATCTTGAGTTCCGCTGAGGTGCCATTGAAGCTTCATTAGAGACTAGATATGATTGATCCTCCTTGTTTACTATCATAGCATTTTGTTCATGCTTCGATGGAAGAGAAGCATAGTAGTGTATTCCATCCAAGAAACCGCCAGGCCCTATGGGCGGGGCGAACGTGACTGTGGGAACCAGATCAATGGCTCTTGCAGACTCTGACAACGGAGGCTTTAATGCGATGGGTTGCGCACCGTGTATACCAACCACCGACCTTGGCCCAAATCCTGGAATATCTATGCGTCGTGCGTTTTCCGCTGAGTCTGGATCCTGTCGCGTATGGTGTGATTGCTCTTCTGGCTCGTTCAATCCTTTGATTTCTCCTATGCCGACATGACTCAGCTCGCCGTTCACCCAGCGGGCCAATCCGCTCCACCATGAGATCACTGGACCGGTAAGCTGTCTGTTGTGCAGAGCCTCCAACTTGGCTTTGAGAGTCTCTGCCTTCTGTTTCTCCGCTTCCTCCCATCTATTCAAGCTCTTCGCATTCTTCCTCTCGGTCCGAGCGGCTTCTGCCATGCGTTGCGCCTGGGTCATTGGTGGTGCTTTGGCCACCTGCCTCTTTCTCTCGGCCTCTTCCATGTGCTTCATCTGCTTGAGGCGTTGCTTCTCCTTTTCGGCCATGCGAAGATGGACGGTCTCCTTATTTTGCATTGTCTGCTTACGGGAGGAAGCCCGTACTGGACCTTCCTCGGACGTAGGTATCCAAGAAATTCGCTCCGACTTCTTCTTTGGGCGCGATTGCGGTGTAGTAGGTGGTACCTTGGGCGCTACTACAGCGGTTTGATCTACCTTGACTTTCTTCCCTGCTGCAGTAGGTGTTTTGAATACCGCCTGAGCTTTTCGCTTTTTCTGACGCTCTGCCCTGACCTGCTTCTGTAACTCCTTTTCCCCTTCAAGTTCGTCGTCGGCTTTATCAGGACCTCGATCTTCCTCATCAGAGGAGGAGTCCAGCTGAGCGTCGGAGCCTGCATCATCCTCATCGCCCACGAAGTCATTGTCCTCCTCGCTATCCACATCGCCTGCCTCCTTCTCGAATATAAGGTCTACATCATCCTGCTCCTTCCGAAGCAGGGGATTAATTCGATTTCCAGCTGTTGCGCGTTTTGTTCTGCCAGTGACCAGGTATTCGACTGGGGCTTCGGATTCCGCACCAGAGTCAGATGCCGACGAGCAATCTTCAGAAGCGCTTGAGGCAGACCCAGAGACAGTCTTTGCCATGACGGATGTCCTTGGGTGCTGACTTGCTATGAAGGATTCCTAGCAGCGCTTCTTGTACGACATTTGGCGGTCATGGCCCGCTGTTTGTGCGACGAGCCTCGAGCCACTTGCGAGGGTATGCTCAGTCCGTGATATCAGCGCACACCCTTTGTAGATGTGAACAATCTATCAAGGAGGTGTAGGTAGGTAGGTCAAATTACGGCTTCACTTTGAAAGTTCAGATGCTGCTTACTAAAAAGTATTATCGGTGTGAAATACCCTAGTACGTCCCTTACAGAGGATATGTTTAACATGGGTTACTTTTAGTATGCGCTTGTTTATAATGCTTACCCACCTTAATGCAAATGGGCAAGCATTACAAACAGGACTATCTACGCCTCATTACCTTGCAAATTATTCTTTATCTGTGTATATATTACTCTTCTTTATCTCGCTATTGCTGTTATTGCTCTTGCGATCGTCGTCGTCGTCGTTTGTTTATCAAAACATTTCTTATCTATTGTTTTTAACAATCTAGTAGATTAATATTATGTTGTCGAGAGATATGTCGCGATACTCGTATAATTTTAGACTGTATCTACTCTTATTGCAATCAAAACAATCTTAAGTAGAATTTGCTTGCACAAGATTGTATTGTCTTTTCGATAAACTCTTAAATTTTGTTGTCTTCTATTGTTTAATCTGTTATTCGTTTTTTTTCGTATATACTTTTAACAATAATAAGATTGCATCTAGTATTAGATTATTAATTTAAACAAGTCTAATAGATTATTTATATATACTAATTGTTACTTTGTATATGTTAAAAAAAATTGTATTGTTAATAGTTGCAATAAGTTGCGTATTATAAGAATAAATTGTAAGTATATAGTAATTATATATAGTGTGATCGTCGGGTCGAGTTTCAACCCGATCGGGTTGACTCGCCCAACCCTGACCCTAGGGTCAGGCAAATTTCCTAGCCCAACAGGGTGGGGCGGGCGAAGAATGCGCGCCGAGTGTCAAACCCGACCCACCCGATCACGTGACGTCACGTGACGCGCTAACCATATGTGATTAGCGTGAATCATACACTAGCCTAATTGGGCTAGCATGAATCCTGCGCCAGCTCAATCGGGTTGAGAAAAAAGTGTCCGACTCGACCCAACGATCACACTAATTATATATCTTGCTATTATTTGCAATTGCAATAATCTAATTAGATATTCTATAAAATAAAGAAGCAAATATAGATTCTTTGATTATAGTTATCTATTTGCAAATTAAATATCTATTTCTCTATCTTATCTTCGCAATTAGATTGATCGCGAGAAACCGAAAATATTACGTGAGAGCGTCAAGATTTGGTTTCTCGATTTTTTTTTAGAATTAAATTGCTTAAAATAGTAACTTTTCGACTAAGCTAAACTTATTATAGTAATAAGCTAGCTTCTTTAAGCGATTCGATTTAATTCGATTTCTTGGCAATTCGATTCAATTCCAAATTTGGAATCGAATATCGAATCGACGATCAATCTATTCGCAATTAATTATTAAGTTACAATTGTACTAATAAGTAAATATTTACCTGTTAATTAATATTTGCTCTACAAAAGAAATATATAGACTCTTAATATTGTTGTTTATACTAGAATTATTGTAAGTTTTCGTCTTTTGTTTGCAATATTACTTAATTATTAGATATTAGATATTAGATATTATATAATATATAGATAATAAAGTCGAGTTTAACTTTAACAAGTTAGATATTATTTAATTCTATAATACTAGAAGAGATATAATTATATCAACAATTTAGAAAGTCTTGTTTAACAAATTTGTTAAAGAGAAAGATATTTAGATAGATAAAAACAATCTAATTTGAACAAATATATATTAGTAAATGCAATTATTCGCGAAACGTAATCGATAAAGCAATAAAAGAAGCAAATTTTTATATTAATATAAATTAAAAGTAATAAGAAAGATTTGCAAAAGATAATAAAGTTTGCAAAGAAATTGGAAAACTAAAGTGTAAACAAAGATTTATTTATAGAATCGATCTTAACTAATTTTTAACTCGTATATTTTATAACAAATTGTAATTATATATTAATTAAAAATCGATCTTAAGTAATAAATTACGCAATATTACTATTAAAATTCTTTCTTTAAGCAACGCTAAGAAAAAAATAGCAATTTCTATATAGAAAGATAAAATTATCGCAAAATAGAATTAACTTATAGAATTACTCTTCTTAAGTATCTCTTTTATATTTTTATTTATTGTTGCATTATTGTTTGCATATTCTAAATACTTTACTATTCTTGCACAAATTTTGTCTAGAATCTTTTCTATATTTTTTGCAAGCTACTAGATATAGAAAGCACAACAAGTCTTCGCAATGATATTGTTAACAACTTTATATTGTTTAGATTTAAATAGATTTAATTTAACAAATTTAAGAATTGTTGCTAGATACTCTTTGTTTTTAATTTAATCAAAAATTAGACAAATAAAAAATTGTCATAGTTTTCTGCAAATCTTTTCTAGTAGAGATTTTTTCTATCTTAGATAGAAATTCTAATTAGAACTAGTCTCTTATAAATAGAAATTCAATTCTTTTTATTATATTGTTATAGTGTTCTTCTTTACAATGCAAGAAACGTATTATCTAATAACTTTGTTTATATTTAGTAATTAATTTCTATATTAATTACAATTAAAGAAAAATATTTTACTAGAAAGAAATTATCTTATTATTATTTTTGCTTGTTAGAAGTTTGCTTTTTACTATTGTAAAGTTTGTTTTTTTACAACAAAAATTAACTATAAAAAAATTCTTATTAATATTTTGTATTAATAGAAGTCTACTTTATAAACAAATATTACAACTTTCTTTATTAATAATTTTAGCGCTATTGTTAAAATTGTTAAATAAAATTATTAAGTTTACGTAAAAGCTAAACAATTTTTTACTAAAAACTAGCAAATTATTGTTAAAATAACTTAAAAAGTTTTTGTTTACTTTGTAAAATATATTAAGCAATATCTTTAAACTAGTAACTATTTATACAATAATTAAAAATAGTAAATGTTTAAGATTAATAAAGTTGTTCTACTATTTAGCAAATTAAGTTGTAGATTAATTGATTTTTACAAAAATTATAAAGACTTTTGTAATAAATACAAAAGTTTATTAACAAATATTAATTTACTCTCGCGTTTTTCTTTTTTTCGCAAATAAAAAAGCTAGAAAATTTAATTAAAAAAAAAGCTTTTTTTTAGATTTCGAAGTCTTCGACTTTATATATTGCTATATAATTTCAAAAAGTTAACAATACTTTTATACTAGAAAGAAATCGATATTTGTTTAATTTTCTTGTATCAATTTTACTAATCTCTCTTATTTTATTTGTTTAGAAAACTTTTCTTAATTTTTGAAACAAATTTATATCTCTTGTTACTTAAACCTCTTTTGAATCAAATTTTTTTAAACTTTGCATTATTAACGTCTTTAAGAAGAAAAGATAAGAAACAAACAAAACGATTTAAATAATTAAGAAAAAAATATTTCGCTTATTTGCGTAAATATATTACAAACAACAACGTTAACTATAATAAGAATTAAAGATCTAGTAAACAATCTCGCAATATAAGAGCTAAGTAATTAGACAATAATTGAAGTATTAACAAGCTACAATATTTAATTGAGCAAATAATCTTTATTTATTAATCTTTTAAATCTAATAAATCTTGCTAATTAGCAAAGCTCTTTAAAACAATAAAATTCTTTAAAACTAATTAAATTAATCAATAATAATATCTTAGAAAATAATATTATATTTTAAGTCTTCGATTTAAACTATTTTTATTTAGATTTTAAGAAGTTCTATAACAAAAGCAAGATTGTTATTATTAAAAAAAATTTATTGAGAGATATATACTTTTTGTTGTAAAATTAACAACTATATTACTATTATTAAAAAAAAATTAGAAGTTATATATTTATATATTTTCAAAAAAACGTATTATATTAGTAACTAAATAATCTTACTTATAATAAAAAAGATACAATAATTGTTTTATTTAATAAGTTAAATTGTATTTTTTGTTATTTAAAAAAACAATTTAAATTTTTTATATTAGCAACTCAAAATAACCTAAATTAAGAAATCGTTTTTATAAAGAATTTGTAGAACAAAAAGAAGTTGTACATATATATATAAAATGTAAAAGTATATATTACGCTAGCAAATTTAAATAAAGATTTAGTTAAGATAATCTAAGTTTAAAATTATTTATTATTAAAGTTCTAAATAATTATATTGTTGCTAATAACCAATATTTAATCTATAAATTCGACAAACTAATAATAGATTAAAAAATATATAATAACGTATTGCTTTATTTTAAGATAAAAAAAAACAAGAAAAAATTTAATCTCTCTAAAAAGATTAAAAAATAGATTTAAAATTAATAAAAAATCTTGCTGTAATTATTTGCAAGCACAAATAGATAAAAATAAACTTTTATAGATTGTTTTTTCTTTAATTGTTATTTTAGACAAAAACAAAATAACTTTTGTTTAAATTATTAGCGATTTAACTTTTCTTTGTATTAGCAAAATTGCTTATTTTATTAACTAAGCTTTTCTTCTTTGCAATAGAGTTTTTTTTATTAAGAAAAAGATTTAAAAAAAAAATTTACGCCAATAATAGAATAAAAGTTTATACAAATTAACAATACGCAAATATATTTAAATTAAATTTAACTTAAACTTATTTAAGTTAATTAAATATTTAAAATATTTAAGATTAAAAAATGATCTTATTTTTAACAAAACAATTGCTAATAATTATTGTTAGTAATATTAATTTTTATCGAAATAGATTTTACAATTAAAATAAAAATTTTATTATAAAAAAAGAACGCAAGAGATTCTTGTATTTTTATAAAACAAATAACGCAAATTTCTCTCTCTAGATTTTAAATTTGCAAATAATATATTAGCAACTTTAATAATACTTTAATAATTAAAACAAAGATTAAAAAAAAAGATGTATTACAATTATATACTAACAAATATCGAAACAACGTATTCTTAAAATTAAAAAACTTATTTTTGTAACAAGATTTTTAATTTAAAAAATAAAAAAAATATTAATAATTTCTTTGTTAACGTAATATACTATATCTTTTACAAAAAAATATTGTTAAAAAATCTATACATTAACAATATTAAAATATCTTTAAACTTGAAAACAAGCTTTATATTTATATACAATTGTATAAAAAAAATTAACAAAAATTCTCAAAATCTATTTCTAGAAATTTTTAACAACATTTATTTTTAAAATTAAATTTTTCAAATATAATTGCACAAAAAATAATAGTATTTTTGACAATATTTTTAAAAAAATAAAAATAACATTTAGAGCGCAATATTATATTATAACAATAATTAATTATAATATTAGCAATTTATTAAGTTTCTTTTGCGTAAATTCTAATTATAATAAATTTATAATAAATTGTGCTTTTGTTAAAATAAAGATATTTAAAATAAAGATATTTAAAATAAAGATATTTAAAATAAAGATATTTGAAATAAAGATATTTAAAATAAAGATATTTAAAATAAAGATATTTAAAATAAAGATATTTATAATAAAGATATTTAAAATAAAGATATTTAATATAAAGATTAAAAAATATCGACAATGTTATGGACTGCCATGACGCATGAGGTCTGCCCAACACTCCTGCCTAATTAGGTCAAGCGTCGACATTAGGATCGTCGTGTTGGCCAGTTTGTCCATATATCTATCTCCAACAGTCAGATAGATAGTTAGACAATCATTTTACCCATTACATTATGCATTTGATCCGGTGGTTCCTAACAGATAGAACAAAATATATTTTGAGCAAATAGTTTTTATAGACATCTTTTTAAAAAGCAAAAACAAAAATAGTAATAAAATAATTATTTATATTTGTTACAAAGTTTATTTAAAAAATAATTTCAAAACATTTTTTTTTATAAGTATAAATATTGTAAAATCGAAACAAATAATTATAAATATACTAAATCGAAAACTAAAATTTAAATTTTATAAAAAAAGTTTTAATACTTTGCAAAATAAAAATTTAAATTAACATTTAAATTTGTCGAATTGCTAGACAAAGAATAGCAGTTAAGTAGACAAAATAATTAGACAAGACAACTAGACAAGATAAAAAGATACGCAAGTAAATAAGACAAATATCTATAATAGTTGTAAAGATAATTCTCTAAGAACTAAGTTAGCAATTAAGTTATACTTAATTGTTTAAGAGCAGATATTATCGACAAATATTAAATACTTTTTTGCTATTTAACAAGAGTATTAGATACAAATCTTGTAATATATATCTATCTTAGAAAAAAGATACTAACACTCTTATTATATTGCAAACTCAAATATTATCTGATTTTTAAATCTAATTATTGTTCTATTTAGATCTTAATAGTCTAATTAATTGTAATAAATTTGTTGTTCTTGTTTGTTTGCGCATTATATTGCTAAATAGTTTTAATTTAATTCTTTTCGATATTTAGTTTGTTATAGAATTTCTTGTTGTACTAACAATAAATACTTTTTTTTGCATCTAAGTATATCTTATTTATCTTAATATCTGCAAAATTGTTCTAAAAACTATTTTTAAGCAATTTAATAATCTTAACAATCTAAGTTAACTTGTTAACAAATTTAATAATATTTTTGAGAAAAGTATAGATATTGATTACAATAATAAAATCAATATTAAAAATAATATTGTAGTTATCTTATATAACTTAAAAATATATTGTTGTTTTATTTAAATCATTTATTACTTTGTTTAATATTTGTTTGACAACTATTGCAAATCGAGCTATCTAATAACTAGTAACTAAGATATTTATAAGTCTAAAAATTGTTCTTTTGCATATTAATTTATTTTTCAAAATCGATATTTAATATATAGTTAAGTTTGTTTTAATTGTCTTGAGCTTTTTTGTATAATACTTTAGCAACTTTAAATTTTGCAAAATAGAGAATAGAGCAAGATTAGAGAAAATATCTTTGTTAACTAAGATTTTCAAAATTAATTTGTCTGCTTTTATTGTTGAAGCTAGATATTTGCAAAATAATAATATTATTTTAAATAAAACTTAATTAATATTTGTTTTTTGCATTTTATGTATTTTAGTTAAAGCTATATTTTTGCACTGAATTGTTTAATAAACTTTAATTAATATCGTCTTCTTGTTAATATTAATTGTCTCGAAATCTTTCTTGTAGTATAAATTCGAAGATTGATTGTTAAATATAATAAAATTTAAAACAAACTTGCAAGTCTTGTAGTTTGCAAAAATTTAGTCTTTTTTTAGAAACAACAATTTATTAAGATATATCAATATAGTATGAAATATAATATTATATACAAGATTATTTATTTTAGTTGTTTTATATTTCTTTTGCAAGTTAATAATTTGAGTAAATTAGATATTAATATTATTTTGCAAGATTTTTTTTTTAAAAAATATTAATAGTATTTATAGATACAAAAACAAATTCTAGAGACTTGCATAATATATAAATATTATTGTTTTTGTCAAAAATTGCAAATTATAGAGCAAAGCAATTTTTTATTATAATATTAACGTAAATAATACAACTTATATTATAATTAATAAAATATATATAACTTGTTAAATAAATAAAATAATTGTCGATCTCTATTTCTTTTTTAGATTAGAATAGAGCAATATTGTTTTTAACTATTTTATACTTAAAATCTCGAGATCAAAAATTAAAAAAGCAAAAGATATATTATTGTCTTTGCAAAGCGTAAATATAGTAAAATAGCTATTAAGTATAAATATCTTGCAAATAAGTTGTTTAACGTCTACTATAATATATTTTTAGAAAAAACTACTTTTAAACTTAATATTTATTTAACTAAATTTGTTATTATTTAATATAGTCTAATTATTATCATTTTGCTAACTTAGTATTTTTGCGAAATTATCTTTAATTATCTAATTTGCAATTTTGTATTTGCAAGTTTTTGCAATATTTTAATTAAGATAAAAGTTTTTATTCTTTTTGTTAAAAATTATATTAATTGTTTGTCAAACAACAACAATAAATAGACAATCTTGCAATACAATAGTAATAATAAAAATTTTATTGTCGATAATATAAAGATAGTAGTTAATAATAGTAAGCAAAAATATATATTAACAAAATTAAAAGTAATAAGTTTTAATAATATTGTTAATATCAATATTAATTGTATTAATATTCTAATAAATTGTATTTTGTAACTAGAACTTGTAAAGTATCTACTATAAATAAATAATAAACTATAATTGTTTAATATTATATTTAAGCAAATAGTTTATTGTTATTAATTCTTAAATGTTAACAACAATAATATTAAAATAATATTTTAATATTGCTATTTTTTTGCTATTTGTAGTAATTTAATCTTAGACAATCTATTTTTTTCTTAGATATAAATACGTTTTCTGTTGTCTTAAACAATTGATTGCGTCTTTTTAACAATAATATAAGAACAATAATATTTACTAGAGATATTGAGACAATTATTTCAAATACTATAATAGTTGTTTCAAAGTATTTTATAGTAGAAAAAAAAAATTGTATTTTATCTTGTAATTGTTAACAAAATTTGCAACATTGTCTAGCAAATTTTTACTATATTATCGATTTTACTTAATATTGTAATTTTTCTATCGAATAAAATACTTCGAGATAGAATAGTCGTATTTATATCGACAAACGCAATATTTAATAAGAACTTTAATTTTATAAAAATACTATTTAATATTTAACTTAATAATAGTCTTTAAATAATTTAACTTTAAACAACTATATAAATCTTTATTGTCTAACGCTAACTTAAAATAAATAATAGATATAACTAAATAAATCTTTCAATCTATCGACAAATTTAATTTGTATATTAGATTATTTTTTTGCTCGAGAATTTTAAGAGATTTAATATATTAAATTGACAATTTAAACAATTTAATAAATAGTAAAAAATAGTTCTTATAAAGATAGAGATACACTATATTATCTATTAAAAACTCGATAAATCTATAATATCTATTATATATTATTTTGACTACTATATTAGTCTATATAATTGCAATATTTGTCTCAAGGATATTAACAATCTTTTTTTGTAATTAATTTGTCTAAAAATTGTTAAATTTAAGAAGAAATAAGAGATTATATATCTTAAAGTTTATAATCATTTTATTTAATAATAGTTTAATAAATATACTAAACAAATTATTAAGATGAATATAAAATACAAACAAAAAAATATTCAATTCAAATTAGAGTTGCTAATTGCTATATATTGCAAGACTATTTTAACTATTTGATTTGTTTATTTACTTTGTTTTGTCTATTTATAAATAATATATTGTCGAAATCAAAAACTAAACTTTCAATTTCTAAAATATAATTGTTTAGAGTTTAGATATAAACTTGCAATTTCTATTGTATACAAACGTTTTTAAAGCTTTTTAATTAACAAAATTGTTAAATAAAAAATTTGTTTACTTTATTGCAATATAAATTTTCTTATTATTTAAAACAATTATTTTCTTAAATTTTTTGTAAATTGTTATTAAAACAGTATTGAAGTTCTAATATAACAACAAAATTAAGACAAAATTAATATATATAGTATAAAAAGATACAAGAGAATTTAAAATTAAATTAAGACTTCTATACAATTAATATTGCTTAATTTAATAAAAATTATACTCTTAATAATAAGCAATATATCGATACAATCGAAAAATAAGTTTGCAAAAATAAAAGTTAACAATTACTATCTTGTAAATGCAAATAAAATTAGTATAACTATTTATATTGTGTGTCTAATAAAAGATTTTTGTCTTAAATTTTTTAAGTAAGTATAGTTTTTTGCAATTTGCATAGTCTATAAAATAAATCAAGTTGTATTTTTCGAAAAACTAAATATCAAAAGATATAGATAACTTTCGAATTATTGTTAGAATTTCTATTTGATTAATAAATTTAATATATATCTCGAGAAATCTTTTCTTAAAGATTTTACTTATTTAAATAAAATATAAATAAAATAAGATTGTTCTATTAATTGTGTTTTAATCGATTAAATTTAATTTCTTTTTAAAAATTTGTTATATTAACTTAGTTACAATCTCTATATTTATTTCAAAGTTGTCTATTTTATTTAAGATTAATAACTTGTTCTTATTATATTTATCTTTAAGTATAAAAAATCTAAACAATATATTCGAAATTGTATATAATCTATTTGTATAATAATATATATTTAGTAAAAACTATAAAAGATACAGCAAAATATATATAAAACAAAAATTGAGCTTATTAATTAATAAAAAGAATAGTATAGTTTGTTTAATAATGCTTATTATAATCGAATAATCAATTTAAACTATAATAAATTTCTCAATTGCTTCTGCTAGATATCTAGTCTTTTGTATTGTTTATATAAGACAAACTATTTTTATTTTAGTTAATTAATATTTTATCTCGACAAAATTTAAAGTTTTAAATAGAAACAAAATATATTAAATATTATTTTGTTTAAAGTTGTTGCTAATCGAATTATTTTTAATATAATATATTTTAATATTAAATTTGTATTTCTTGAAGACATTTAAGTCTATATACAATTAACAACTATTATTAAAATACATTAAAAAGTTCGAAACTATAAAGAATTGCTATAACTAATAGAAAAATCAAAAAAGAGCAAACAAATATTTAATATATATATTTCTTAAATATATTTTTTCCTTTTGTTTGTTAACAATAGAGAAACTCTTTAGAAGACGAGTTTTTTCTTGTTGTAAAATATTAGTTTGCTAAATGTATTAAGCAATTTTGTTTTTTTAATAATTAACAAAATTAAGATATATCTTAAGTATCTTTAAATTCTTAGAAAATCTAACTGTCTTAATAGCGACAATACGCTTCTTAGTAATAAATAAGTCAAAAATATCTACTTTTTTCTCTAGCAAAATAATGCTAAAATAGTTAAAATAGATTTTTTTAAAACTAAGTATAATATTTAGTAAAACTAATTTGTCGAACAACTAAGTAAAATAAACTAAATATATATTAAACAATTAAAATAAGACAACAATATCGTTAATTTAAATATAGCAAAAATTTCTAAATCAACAAAATTCTCTATTTATTATTTGTTAAATGTAAACAAACAAATTTGTAAATTCTATAGCAATAATATTAAGTTGTTTCTTGCTTCAATAAATAATAAAGAAAACCTTATATTTATCTTTAAATACAATTAAGAACTAATAAAAGAAAATTAACTTATTTATTAAATTATATACTTATATAGTGTGATCGTCGGGTCGGGTTTCAATCCGATCGAATTGACTCGCTCAATCCTAATTCTGGAATTAAACAAATTTTCTAGTCCAACAAAATGAGACGAGCGAAGAATGCGCGTCGAATGTTCAATTCGATCTATTCGATTACGTGACGTTACGTGACGCGCTAATTATATGCGATTAGCGTGAACTCTACGCTAATTATATGTGATTAAAGTCAATTCTACGCTAGCTCAATCGAGTTAGCGCATAGATAAGATAAGATAAGATAAGTAAATGTTAACACAACGAAGTTAGCTTGAATTCTTGACATTGACTCGACGAAACTCGACTCTAGAATTAGGTTCGCGCCTTGACTCTAACTCAATCCTACGAGATTCAAGAGAATAAGTTAGGTTGAGAAAAAAGTGTCCAATTCGATCTAATAATTATATTATACTTACAATTACAAATTTAAGTTATAATATTTGTCTAAATAAATATCGAATACTTATTTATAATAATTAGGTTTTTAGTTTACAAATATTAGTTATTACTTAAGATTTTCGAATTTTGTCTAACAAGATTTGTCAAATTACAGAAATAGAAAATTGAAATAACAAAGATTTAATTAATTATTTTATTTTATTTTAAGTATATAGTTTGTCGAATTCTTTATTAACTATCTTGCAATTGCATTCTTTTAAAAAATAAATTTTGTATTTTATTTTCGATACTAATATAGAGTTTTAATTGTTATTTAATAGAATTAATATTTAATCTTTTTTAACAAGATTAATAATTTTGCCAATATTTTTTTACAAAATATTAAAGCGCAGTAATTTTGTCTAAATTATTGTAAATATAGATATTATTAATTAGATCTATCTAATAGTTATTACTAAAAATATTAATATTTTTTTTTTTTAGTTGTTTAACTCTTTTTGTTAGAGCTAATTTGATAACAATCTTGCTTCTTAAATTTAGCAAACATTCTAATATTATATATTGCAAAATACAAAAAAAAACACAACAATTGTTACAAATATATACAAAAAATATTCTTTTGTTTGCAATATAAAAATAAATATTGAACAAAATTAATTTAAAGAGATAATTTCTATTAGACAAAATCTTGTCTTATATAATTACTAAAATTTTGAGAACAAAATAGATAACAATTATAAATTTTTTTTTCGATTTTAATAATTTGTTTTATTCGAATATTGTTTTTTAATTTTATTTTTAGCTTTGCTTTTAGATTTTAACAACTTTTAATAATTAGTTTTTATTTGTTTGTATTAACAATTATATATTTAAGACTAATAATATCTATCTTAAGCAACAGCTTTGCTCTTAGATTTTTTATAATATAAACTTTTTAATAGAAATAAGCAACAACTATCTTGTTGTCTATTTTGTCTTAAAAATATATTAAAAGTCGAAGATAATTGTTAATTAAATATTTATTGTTTTTAATATTATATATAGATACAATAATACTAAACTATTTTGTGAAATACTTTAGTTTTAAATTACTAAAAAAGTTATTATTAATTAGTAATATAATATATTTGCTATCGATACAAACAATATATAATATATCTTCTTATAAAAATATTATTTAATATATTGTATAGTATTAATATCTAAAAATTAGTTTATTCTAATACAATAATAGAGCGTCTAATTTAATTAGCTCTAAGTTTATAAGATTTATTTTAATAGAAATAGAATCGATATAGAATATTTTAGTAGATTTTCGACAATATATCTTGTTGTATTTGTCTTTAATATACTAAAAAAGCTTGTTTTTAAAAAAAAATTAAGATACAACTTTTATATTTAAAAAATTAAAGAAGAAATACTAATATTAGCTTAATATATATTATATCTATTTGATAAATTGCTTTCTATAACAAGTCAATTATATAAATTATTGCTAATATTTTCTTTTTAATATAGTATATCTCTTTTGATTAATTATTAGCAATATAATATATTGCTATATTTATACAAGAATTACTATAATAATTTGTAAGATCTTCAGAAACTATAAAGTAATAAATAGATTTTGTAGATTTTGTAGAATTTATATAATATATTGTTATAACAAAAACTTAATAGATTGTTATTTACTTCTAGTTTTTCTAATAGTTATTGCAATAATTTTTGTAATATTTATTTCAATAATTGTTTCGATTTTATTATATATTGTTTTGTTTGTTTTTTATTTTTTGATTCTAATAATAAGAGTTTTGTTTCTAACTATTTGCAAGAAAAAATTGTTGTTACTATAATAGCAAATTTTGCAAAAGATCTTAATATTTAAATTCATATTAATATCTATTATATTAATTGACAAAATTGTTTGTTAAAATTTTGCAAATTCTATATAAATTGTCTAAAATATTTGTAATTTGTAAATTATTGTTAAAAGAAATATATATAGTCGAACTACTAATAAAAAAATATATAAGAAAGATAGATTAAACAAAATATATATAGTATAAACTAATAAACAATTTGTTTTTTTAATTGTTTATTTAATTAATTCGAATTTTGCTAATTAGAATAATAAACAAATATTGTCTTCTATATTTTGCGTTTTGCGTTAAATTTTTTAATAAATTTCTAAAATAATATATAGATAGTAAATATATTAACAATAGAACGCAGTTCTATTGTTAGCTAATTCTATATTTAGATTAATTGCTTCTAAATTTCTTTAATATTTTGCAAATATTTTGTAGTTTCTTGTTTGTTTTTAGCATTTTTAACAATAAAGATCTCTAATATTAATTTGTTAAATATTTTGCTAATTTTTATCTTAAAATAATTCTGCAATTTATTGATAAAATTTAATAAAAAAACAAATTTCGAAATATTTAATATTTAAAGTTGTATATTTTTTTAAAATATTATATTATAATAGAGTTACAAAAGTAAAAAGAGAGATTATTTTAAATAACAACTTTATTAATAATATATATATAAATATTTATATACTCGACAAAAATAAAAGCTTCTCTATATATTGTTTTTTTATAGACAAAAATAATATTGTTTAATTTATAGCTATTTGAAATGTCTAAATAAAAGAAGTCTAGATTAAATATCTTAAATCAATTATAAAATATATCTATATTTTTTTATAAAAATTTATTAAAATATCTAGAAATACAATAGAAATTAGTCGATTTATTTTGAGACAAATATTATATCTATTTTATAGAAGAGTATTAATCTTTTTTATACAATATAGTTTGCAACTAATTTAGATCGAAAATTGCAAAAAATAAAGTTTGTTTAAAAGTTGCAAAATTAGATTGTAAGATTAAAGTCTACTTAAAATTGCAAAAATAAAGTTTGTTTAAAAACTACCAAATTAACTCAAGTATTAAAAGACTATTAAATAGATTTTTGTTATTGTTGCAAGTTTATATTATTAAATATAGTTGTATTTGATTAAATTAGCAAAGAATAAGTAGACTAGATATTTAATTATAAGATATTAGATTTAATATCTTATTATTAATTGTATTAAGTATATTGTTTAGTATTAAACAAGTTAAATAGTTGTAAATTGTATAATTGTATAACAAAATTAGACTATTTAAATTGTTGTTAATTGTTCTACAAAGAATTATTAAAATATAAATTTATTATTTTGAATCTATTATTTATTTCGAAATTTAGTTAATTAATTTTAGATTAACAACAACAATTTATACTATCTTTTTAAAAAAGAAAACTTGCTCTTAACAATATAGATTATTAATATTTGCTAATATATTTCTGCGCAATTTACTATTATCTAATTTGTTAATCTTGTTTTTTTTTAATCTATCAAAAAAGTTAGTTATTAATTGTTTAGCTAAAAATACAAATAAAATAAAAGATATAAATAGAAAAACAAAATTCGAGATACCTAAAGATACAAATCTATTTTATTAAACAACAAGAATTTTGTTAAGATATTCTAAAATAATAATCGAACTAAAAGATTCTAGATTTAGAATATTATTAAAATAGATATTTAGATTTTTTTGTTTAAATTGCTTGTTTTGATATTTAGATAACTGCTTTGCTAACAATTCTAAAAATATTTTCGAAATAATATTGTCTAATATAGAAAACAGTAATATTTTGAAATAACAACATTAATTACAACAAATTGTAATATTTTCGAAATCTAATAATTACAAACAATAAACAATAATATCTTTGTTAAAAACTTATTGTAAGCTATAATAGAAAATAATTTTTCTATCGAAACTTTGTTGTTAATTATATTAAGTAAAGTTATCTATTACAATTTTTCGAACTTATTAACTGTTTATTTAAGTAAAATTTTGTTGATTGTTTATTTAATCGATTAAATTTGCTTATTTTTATTAGATTAAGTAGACTAAGTAGAATAGCAAATTCTGTTTGTTAATTTAAGTAAAAACAAACAAAATAAAAGTTTGAAAAGCTTCTCGACTCATAGTTTAGTTAATTTACTAACACAAAAGATATATTAATATTTAGTAATATAGAATTGCAGAATTTAATAAATAAGAGCAAAAAGAGCAAAATTAGTCAATTTAATTAAGAAAAATATCTTAATATAATTAGATAGATATCTGCAAAAAGCAGACAAATACTAACTCTAATACAATAATTTAGTATCTAATAATTGCAAAAAATAGACAAACATTGACTCTACTACAATAATTTAGTATCTAATAATTGCTAAAGACAGATAAATACTAATTCTAATACAATAATTTAGTATCTAATAACTGCAAAACGCAAACAAATATCAACTCTAATATAATAATTTAATATCTAGTAATAAATACAAAGCTAAATAGAAGAACTAACAATCAATATTGTTTATCTAAATTAGATAGACAATTAACTTGAATTGTTAATTAAAGCTATTATTTGTGAGACGAACAATAATAGTTAAGCAAACAAAGTAACTAGACAAAACAACTAGACAAGATAAAAAGATACGCAAGTAAACAAGACAAATATCTATAATAATTGTAAAGATAATTCTCTAAGAACTAAGTTAACAATTAAGTTATACTTAATTATTTAAGAGCAGACGTTATTGATAGATATCAAATGTTTTCTTGCTATTTAACAAGAGTATTAGATACAAATCTTGTAACACAAATAATTTCTACAATAGAAAAAAATTGCAAAATTAACAACAAAAATTGCTATAACTTTAAAAAAAAAGCTTTTTAATTTTTTTTTTAAATTTATAATATTAGAAATATATATTTATTTTGTAAATACAAACTTTTACTTAATTAATTTTTATAATAATAAACTTTTTTTGCCAAAATTTAATAATTATTGTTGTATTAAATATATTGTAAAATACGGAAATAAAAATAAAAATTTTTTCGCAATATTTTTTTTTAAAGATTATTCAATTTTATTTGTGTTAAACTCTACTAAAATACGTCTCTTTTAGAAAATTATTTTGAAAAAAAATAAAAATTTAGTTAAAAAATAATATTATTATTTATAGATTACTCTACAAGATTGAGAAATATATTAAAATAATTAATTGTTATTCAAAAATTTAAAAGATTATTAACAATATAATAGATTTTTCTCTTAAAAAGTATATAAAAATTTCTATAGTAATTAATTAACAAACTATTGTTAACGCAAAGTTAGTATATAAAGTTTATTTATTAAGTTAAAAATTAAAGACTTTAATTAACAAGAAATTTAACAAAATATATATATAAAACATACTAAAATAATTCGAAATTTTTATATCTTTCGAATTTTCTATTTTTGTAGTATAGAAAATTATTAGCGTAATCCTCGGGTCGGACTAAGAGCTCGATAAATCTATTCGATTTAGTTCAAAAAAACTAATTGCGTCGATTCGATTAGATTAATCGAATCAAATCGAAAGTCTCAACAATTCGATTTTAAAGTTAGAATCGAAAAATCGACTCAAATTGTTAAAACTACTATTTAAATTAATTAATAAATATATTAGAAATTTCTTTTTATAAATATATTACTATTGTACATTATCTAGTAATTAATAAACAATCTAAATTTATACTTAATTTATACTATTTTTTGTATTTCTAATATTCTTGATAATTCGATTCGATTTAATTTCTAAAGTTGATTTGTTGATTTAAGTTAATTCTAGAAGTTGAAATCAAAAACTAAATCGACAATTAATCTAGATTTAAAGAATTAAAATTAGAGATCTATTTATCTAATTAATCGAGTTAAGCTAGAAGATTTGTTCGACTATCCGATTTGATTTGCTCGCATTAGTAGAAATCTAATTAGATTAGATTGCGCTAGCTATATATAACTAGCATATCTTAACGTACTAGCTAAATCAGGATTTCTGAAACGCGTATTGTCGAAAATCGACGCAAAATTAACATTTTAAAATCTATATATCTAACAAAATATTATGCGAAAACTTCGATTAAACTAGATCGAATTCTTGATATAAATTGTTAAAGCAAAAACTCTATTTTTGAATATAGTTTCTAAACTTGTTCGAATCCGACGAGATTCGATCGAGTAAGTTGAATTCTAAAAATAGCATTTAACTCAATCCAAGAATTACTCTAAAGATTATATATATTAGTCTAGAAAAAAAACTTATTTAAAAAAGTAAAACAATAATTGATATTTAAGATTTAAATATTATTAGTATTACAAATTTATTGTAATATTATAGAGTTATCGACGCGCTAGTGTCTTAGAATATAACAAAGTACGTAATCTCGATTGTCTATAGAAGTCTCAAATAGTACAACTTCTCTTTTTGATTAGAAAGCAAAAAGCAGACTTGCACGTTATAGCAAATATTAGATAGAAAGAAAGCTTGTTTTTTGTTGGTTTTTAACAATCAATCTTATTACTATCTACTCTATGTAGTTAAGATATAGTAATAAAAGTCTATTATATCTTATGTCTTTTATATCTTAGTGCGTTAACAAGCAGCAAACGCACTTGTATCTTATATTTATATTCTTTATTATTGTAGAAAAATGTAAAAATTAAATTACAAAAACACTTTTATATTATAATTGTAAACAATAGCAATTATTTTTATTAATTTTTAATTAAAAAGAAATATTAAAATTGTTTTACAATTATTTTGTACAAATAAAAACAATCGAATATAATTTTTATAGATTTTATAGATTTTAAATAATTGATATTATATGTTTAAAACAAAATAGATAAATTTCTTAAATTTTATTGCAAGTTCTATAAATATTATATTTATAATATTGTAATTTTTTTGCGTAATATTGTTAAGCATTTAATATATTTTAAATTTTTTTTGACTCTATTTTCTTAAATTAGAATTTCTTTAAAGTTTAAGAAATTGAATATTAAATATTTATTAACAATATTATTAAAGTAGCGTATTGATAATTTAAATCTTTAAACTTTTAAAAAAAAATGTTGCATTAAAGAAATTTAGTTTCTCTAAAATATTAAAAAACTTAAAAATCTATTTAGAGATAACAAATTAATTTCGATCGAAAATTGTATATTATACACAAATAACAAACGTTCTAAATAGATTTAATAAAGAAATTTTCGAGTAAAAATAAAAAATAATAATATATGATATTGCAAAAATACTAGTATTATTTTTAACAATATAAAGCTACAGAGCTAATTATTATAATCTCTAGAGATAAATATATATTAATATAGATAAATTTCAAAAATATAAGTTCGAAATTCATATTTATTATATAAAAGATAATTTCGATACAAATTTCTTTTAAACAACTAATATTTAAACAGCTAATATATCTTTTTAAGCTGCTAAATAACGTTAAAAAGAGATACTAATTAATAGAACTTAAAGTAGCAATGCTTGTCTAAATACTTAAAAAATTCAATATATATTAAATTATATTTTAAATAAGTTTATTGTAGTTTTTATTAATTATTTTGCGACAATCGATATTGCAAAGCAAATTAATTTTTTCTTTTTTTTATTAATTAAATAAATCTACAATTTATTTGCGTCTTATAATATATTTTATAGTTTTCTTTTAATATTAGATAAAAAGTCAAGAAATACAATATTATTCTTAATGCTCTTTTACAACTATTGCAAAAAAATTACTTTTAAAAATATTTTACAAATAACAAAATTCTAAACAAGATATTAATATGTTATATTATTTTGATTAAAATAGTTTTACTCTTTAAAAAAAAATTAATAAAGATTTATAAAATTAATAAAAAATAATTTAAAATCTACAAAATAATTAACAAAAAAGCCAAAACTATTTAGTTAATTTAGAATAAATATTAATAAAACAAAAATTTGCTATTATTATTCTAACAAAAGTTTTAGCTTTAATAATAGAAACTCAAATTGTAGTTTTAATATCTAATATAATAAATACAATAACAAAAAATTTAACAAAGTTAAAAACAATAGATCAAAAATCTACTATTATAATTTTAATAATTTTAACAATTTTAATTTTTTTTAAAAAGATTATTATCTCGAAAAAATTAATACTATTCGAGAAATCAATTAGATTAAAAGAAATTAAAATACAAGATATTTAATTTATATAAAAAAAAACTCGTTTATTTTTCAAACAAAAAAAAATAACTAAAATCGTGTATTTTTAAAGCTAGAAAAGTAAAAATCTTTAAACTATTGTATAACACAAACGTACAAAGAATTCTTACGTATCTATAATAAAATTATAGTTAATTATTATATAAGAAACTTAATTAAGCAATAAAAAAGATATCTAAAATATTATTTATTATATTAGCTTAACAATATAGCTAAATATTTCTTGTATAAACAACTAAAACTTATCATTACAGAACTTAAGATATTTTATATTATTATTATTGGTTTTATTTTTATCTTGTCGAAGCTATTTAAATAGATACAGTTCTCTAATATTAATAATAGATACATTCTCTAAAAGAATTACAATAATAACTAAAAAGACAACTTTCTTAATCAAAAAATAAACTACTAAGTTTATCGACGCTTTCGCAAATTAGAGTTTTTCTTTATATATTATTTTTAATCGAGACGAAATATTTTTATTTATTTTATAGAAAGCAATTTTCTATTTGCTAGAAGTTGATTTAATATATTTTATTGCTTATTATCTATAGTTAAATAATTAATCGGAAAGATTTAACTACATAATTGAAATAATACTATATTACTATTTATAATAAATTCGAATACAAATTAGAAATATTTTGTTATTAAATTGCGTAATATTTTAAACAACTTAAAGAACATATTAATAAAAAAATCTTTAAATAAACTAAATTATCAAAAAATTGTTTGCAATATTCTATTATTAATTAACTTTTACAAAGAAGATATTAAGAATATTGCAAAAATAGAAAGAAAGAAAAAATTGCAAAATCTATAGTATTTGTTAACGTAAAAATAAAACTTTAATATAACAACTATTATTAATTGCTTATTTTAAAAAAGAATAATAATTTTTTTCTAAACTTTATTTCGAATACAAGATTTTAGATTTAAAAAAGTTTTAAATTTTAAAGTAAAGAGCAAAATCATTTACAATATTAGAAGTTTATAAATATTTAACATTTAAACTAGATTTGCTCTTTAACTAAAAAAAATATTTTATAAAAATTATTGCTATATTAGAATTTGCGTTAAAGAAAAAAAAAAAAAATTTTAAAATTGTAAATATTAGATTATTATCTATAAATAATATTGGAAAAAATAATCGATATAAGCTTATGAGACTACTTAACAAACGTATAACATTGCACAACAATAAAGATCGAAAAAAAATTGTTTAGTACTTAATTAAGTAAAAAGATTAAGATTTAGCACATAATATATAGTACAATAAGTTCAATTTAATCGAAACAATCAATTTTATAAACAACTTTTTTAATATTTATTTGTATTTCGGAAACGTAACTCTAGCAAATCTAAAAGATACTTTTTCGAGACTTTTGTTCAAGCAGATTTAATAGATTTAGCAGATCTACTAGTCTAAAAAAGACAACATAATAGCTTACTAAGCAATACAAATTATATCTATATAATACTCTTGTATTTTTTGTAATTTATCTTGCTTAGTAAGCTCTTATATTGTCTTTTTTAGACTAGTAGATCTGCAGAATTTGTCGAATCTGCTAGAACAAAAGTCTCGAAAAAATGTCTTCCAGATTTGCTAGAGTTACGTTTCCGAAATACGAATGCTTTATAATTTAAGATATTTGCAAAAATATTAAAACAAGAAATCTTAAGATATTTTTGTTTAAATTAAGATAGTAAAGTAGTTTATTATATTGCATTATTTATTTATATAATTAAAGTTATTTAAAAGTGCTTTTTTGCTTAAAAGAACTATAATATTGCTTTATTATTTATTTGAAATTTTTTTAAAAAAATAACTTCTTTAATATTTAATTTAATATAGAAATATTTATTAAAAAAGTATTAAAAAACAAATTGCGACATAATAACAAATGCGCAAAAAAAAAATCTCTTAAATATCTTCGAACACTAGCAATGTAAACAAGAAAATTAATTAATAATTTTACAACGCTCTATATAGAGACAATATATACTATAAAGTTCAAAAATTGCACAATTTTGAACGCAAAATTAGATGGCAATATATAAGATTTAACAATTATTATTATTGCTATATTGACTACAAAACTAGAAATAGCGTTAATAATTTTCTAGAAATAAAATATTACGTCGATTAAAACAACTATAATTTAACAATTGCTTTACTACAATTATAAATTATCTAAAAATAAAAATAAACGCAATTGATATATAGTTTAATAATCTTACAAAAATCTTTGTTAAAACAATAGAAAAAACTAACTTAAAAATTCTACAATTATTTAATATTGTTTTGTACTTAAGAAAGAAAACAACAATTACTTTAATTTTCGACAAATATAAGTTAAAGTTATTAACGTTAATATATAAAGAATTTATTCGATAAAATTGTACTATAATAGAACAATACTATTGCACAACAATTAATAACAATTGTTTAAAACATTTATCTTAATAAACCAAAATAAATATCTAAAAGAACAAAATAAAGTTTTAAAGAAATTGTTTAATAAATATAGCAAAAATAGAAAGAAGTTAATTTTTGTATTACTAGTATTAGCAATATATAATATAATAGCAATAGTCGAAGTTTTTTCTTTTGTAAAAAACTATTTAGATTTTTTTTAAGTTAACTTTGTTATTTGTTATCGACTACTATAATAAAACAACAGATTTGATTTTTCTTATATTAAAAGTTTTATATAGAACTTTTAATTAACTAAGTTTTAATTATTAATTCTTTTAATTACTTTTTAAACAATTTTACTAATTTTTTTATTAGATTTATAAATTAGATATTATTATAAAGTTTTTAGTAAAAGAGCATCTTATTATTATAGAAAATATTTTTATCGAAATTTGCGAAAAATACAAATCCGAATTAGTTATAGTAGTTAAAATATAAATTAAAGACAAATCTTTTTAAATCTTTTGTTATTTATATCTACAACATTAAATTAAGAGAAGAAGAGATTCTAAAAATTAGTTGCGATTTTTACTTATTAGTTAGAGAAAAACTATTTTAAATATCTTTTAGAAATTTAACGCAAACAATAATATATATCTAATTATTATGTTTCTTTTTTAGAATACAATAATATTATAGTAATTAAAAATTGTTTATTAAACTTATTAATAATTTGCGTTCTTTTTAATATAATAAATGCAAGAGTTATATTTATACAATATCTTTAAATTATTATATTATATTTTTATTAATTTTTAATCTTTTATTTGTCTTCTAATTTAATATATTATACTTAAATAATAATCGATTTTAATAGCAATATTTAGTCAAATTTTAACAAAATTAATATCAATACTATAATAGACTTAGAAAATCGTTAATTGTTCTACAATAAAAAGATTTCTTTTAATCTTAATTTTAAGAAATTTTTAATAAAATTTTTATTTAAATTTTTATTAATTTTTTTCGATAAACAAATTTAAACAATTAAAAATATAAAAACTAAATTTAGAAGTAAGCTGTAACGCAAAATCTTTAAAAATAAAGAAACAATAAAAGCTAATATAATTAAAAACAAAAAATTAATTTTGCTGAAAAATTCTATTATACGCAAGCTATATTGTATTATAATATTTAGAATTACACAACTTATAAATAATATTAAACGCAAAAAAAAAGTTTACGAAATATTAATTTCAAAAATTAACAAAGTAAAAATTAAAAAGTTGAAAAAATTAATATATACATTTAAAAATCAAATCTTTAATTTAGAAAATTCTAGATTAAAAAAAATTATGATTAAAAAGAATTTTAAAATTAGTAATAAAGAAAGTTTAAAAATTGTAATTGTAAAAACAATATTAAAAAAATTAAAACTTTTAGATTTTTTTTAATTATATCTTTATTTTAGACAAATTAAATAATAATAATATTTGTAGAAACTTTTGTTATTATAAAAAAAATTCAATTGCGTATATAATCTTTAATTAAAACTATTTTAATATCTAATTTAATTAAAATAAACAAAAAGAATATCTTTAAATTGCTAAATATAATTAAGAAACTTGCAAACAATATTTATTGTTTGCTTTTCTAAGTTTTATATATTTAAAATAAAAATAAAAATTAAAGACACTTTATTATATATAAAATTCTATATATATAAAAAAAAATTCAAAATCTTTGAAAAAAAATTATATTTGCTCAAAAAATATATTAACCTAGACAAATCTATCTTTTGTTTATATGTTTACTAAAATATACTTATTTTGTTATTGTAAATTTAATCTTTTTTTATTGTAAATTTTTGTTACAATTTTTATTTTTGTATTGCTGTTGCACAATATTGTATGCAATTTTTTCAATATTTAATTATTCTAATACTTTATACTTTATTATCTTTTTTTACTTTTTATTATTGTGTTAATATATTATTAACTTAGTATTTCTAGATACACATTTGCTCTTATAATTAAAAACAATATAATATATTATTACAAAACTTCGATTTTTGTTTTAATTCTTATATATTTTTATTCATTGTTTATTAAAGTTTTTTGCTATTATATTATTAGCTTTTTCTCTTAAGCTATAACTTAATTCTTGCTTTAACTAATAATATATTATTACAAAATTTTGATTTCTGCTCTAATTATTATATACTACTACAAAATAATATTATTGTCGAAAGTAATATTTTGAAAGCAATTTTTTTTGAAAGCAATTTTTTTTAAAAGAATTGCTATTAAGAATTGTAATTTATAGAAAAAGCATAAAAAAAATATTACAATTTTTTGTAATTTTTTTTAATAAAGATCTTTTTTATCTTAAGCAAGAATTTTAATTAGAACTAGTCTCTTAAATATAAGAAGAAGATTCTCTCTTCTAGATAGAAAATCAATTCTTTTTATTATATTGTATTCTTCTTTATAGTGCAAGAAACGCATTAAAAATACTTTTTATTTGTTGTTTCGTTTAATGCTACAAGCATAGTTGTAGCGAAACAATTCCTAATATAGATCTTGTTAGTAATAATAAACAAAAGAATATAATTGTTGCTATAGTTATTAATACTAGAACTAGTAAATATATATTAGAAGTGTCTATCAACAATATTCTTAAAATAGAAAATTCTTGCTATTATATAATTTAAATTGTTTAATAAAACATATTCTAGAATGCAATAACAATAATTTGAAATCTTTCTAAAGTTGTTATTTATTTCTCTAGTTTAACAAACAATTAGTTTAGTCTTTGCTTAAAATATTGTCTAACAAAAAGAATATATATTAAAGTGTTATCTTAATTAAGTTTGAATAGCAATAACGGTAGTAAGAATATAGACATTTATAATACGCGAAATAGTATTAATTAATTAAGCTTGTAAAAAGATAATTTATCTTTATTGTAAATTGTTTTTAAAGTATATATATCGATTAATTATATATATAATTGTAATCTTTTATAATAATTGTTTTAGTAAATATTTATTGCAAACAAATACGTCGATACAATATTACAAGTTATATAGATTTTCTAGCAAAAGATATTCTTAATCTTTAGAACTTACTCTTCGTAAATAAAGAAATTGATAACAATATTTTTAAGATTATAAAGCAAAAGAAACTTCTTATTTATTTAAATAAGAGACAAAGAGATATACTTGTTAACAATAGATTTAAATAATATAGATATAATATAAAGAACAATAGTTTAAGAGCAAGAAAAATAGATTTCTCGAGATGTTCTTTAGAAACTTCTTTAATAAGTTTTAGACATTCAAATAATTAAATTATAAGATACTAATTGTCTTGCAAATAGAGTTTCGATAACAACTTATATAATATATTATTTAACTTAAAGAAGAGATTAAAGAAGAGTTTATATTAATTATTCTTTTTATTAACTTTATATCTATTTATTGTTTTATAACAAGTTTAGACTAATCGCGTCGATTTGGGAAATCGAGTTCGATTCAAGAAATCGAATCGAAAAATCGAATCGAATTGTCAAGACTACTATTTTTAGTAAATTTTATTATTTTTAGTAATAGTCTAATTATTTTTAGTAACAATTAATTACTAATTTAATAGAAATAGTTAATCTATTTTAATTAATTAATAAATATGTTAGAAATTTCTTTTTATAAATGCATTACTACTAAGCATTATCTAGTAATTAATAAAAAATCTAAATTTAAACTTAATTTATACTATTCTTAGTATTCTTGACATTCTTGACAATTCGATTCGATTTCTAATATTGAAATCGAAAATCGACTCGATTCGATTCGATCTAATTTTAAAATAGTTGAAATCAAATCGATTTTCGAATCGACAATTAATCTAAACAAGTTCTAAATCTTGTATATATATTCGACTATATTATCGCAAGTCTTTGTAAGCTATTATAAAGCTATAGATACTATTAACAATAAAGAAAGATTAATATAAATCTTTCAATTGATACAACTATTTTATTTTTATGCAACTTCGCTAGCACAATAATATATAAATATTTTATTTGCTTTAACAAATATATTGTTAGACTTATAATTAAGAATTAATTGAAATACAATTAGACAATATATATATATAATTAGAGCTAACAATAAAACTATTGTATAGAATTATTATACTAATACTTTCGCAAGAAGTATTAGAGAGAATTATACTATCGAAGAGATTTGTAGACATCTTTAAACAATACAAGCAATTATTTTATAACAAGAGATTGCAATTTAATAGTTATAACAATAAGTTAAGACTTAAGATAAGTTAAATACATTTTATAAGAGAGTTGCGTTCGAAAACTATACATCTTTTTATTATTTGAAATTCAAGATATTTAAGAATGAAGTCTTCTTAATTACTTTAATTCTATTAATAGATTTTTTCTTTCTAATTATCTTGTAAAAAGCAATATACAACAAATAGTATCTATTAATATGCAACTTATAATACTATCTTTTCTTTTTAAAAAAATTTGTTTCGAAACTATTTATTCTTTCTTATTATATTAATTAAATTAATTACTAAATAATGTCGCAACTTTATTATTAATTGTTGTTATAAATATACTATTTTTACAATATATTCTTGTCGAGTCTACGTCTTATTTAATATATCTTGTCGAATAAATAAGAAATATCTTAAATATAAGAAGTATTATTGAAAGAATCGAAAATATAATCTAATTTCTAACTATTAGAAAATAGATAAAACTATTTAAAAGACTAAAAAGTTAAATAATAAAATAACAAAATTGCGTCTAAAAATTGCGCAAAAGACAAAACAAAGAAAATACTAACTTTGTTGTTTAAAAAATATAAGTAATACAAAATTAAAAAATATTCTAAAAATCGAGAAAAACAAAAAAGAAATTAAATATACTAAAGAGATATTCGAAATTTTGTTTACTATTATTATTGTTTTTTTATTGTTTGTTTTCTTGTTCTCTAATACTTTGTTAACTCTTATAAGTAATTTTGTTAATAACAAGATTGTTGCAACTTATTAAAATACTTTTTCAAATTCTTAAGTAACTTCTATATATTCTCGAAGATAAAATATTTTTTTTACTTAATAAGATATTTTTAATCTTTTTATTATAGAATTCTCTTAATTTTATATTGTTTCTCTTTTTGTAAACAGAAATAAAATATATTCTATAAAAATATAGTTAAATTTGTTAATTTTAACAATAAAATATTAAATATTAAAAATACTTTAATATTCTTAAGTAAATCGAGTTTGTAATTAACTAATTTCTTTATTTTTTTAACAAAAAATAATTTAACTTTAATATAATTTAATTTCTTGCTTAACTTTTTTGTTTTAAGATTTTTGGTAAAAAAATATATCTTATTTTTTCTTTTAGTTAAGATATTGTTTTTTGTTTTTTGTTCTAATACTTAATCGACTTTTTCTATATTTTTAAAATATTATTATATATCTTTTTTAGTATTGCTATTCTTTTAATAACTAATTAAGTTAACAAATATTTTTGCTTTTCTTTAAAGAGATTAAATTCTTTACTATAGTTAGCAAAGAATAGATTTATCTTAATAGTATTTGAAATCTTTGCATTAAGTATTAGTTACATTATAGATAAAAGTAATATTTAATTGTTGTAAATATTGTTAATATAGTATTTTAAATATTGCTTTAAACTTTAATTTGTTTATTCTATCTAATTATTTGTAATTAAATAATAGATAGTAGATATTCTAAGTTTTGTTTCTAATATCAATAGAAATACCTTTTAATAATTAGACGTAAAAAGCTTATCTCTATTACTAATTAATTCTTTAAATATATTATAATATTGTATAAGTTAATTTGATACAATATATTCTAGTTGTTTTGCTATAAATCTCTCTTTGCATATAATAATATATAAGTACTTAATAAGTTTGTTAACTATTATTAATATCGAGTAATATTTATTTTTAATTGCTAAATTTATTAATTTAAACAACTTAATAATAAAGTTTATTATAACTTTATTTTATAACAATTTAAATAATTTCTAATATTAAAATTTGCTATAGCTTGTATATATATTATATTTGTTCTACTAACAACTAAAATATTATTTAATATATATCTTAACTAGTGTGATCGTTGGACCGGGTCGAACACTTTTTTTTTGTTTAACCCGAGGATTCGGACAGACTTCTTCGTTCAACCCGAGGCTATATTAGCTAATTGCGCTACGTAGACTAGTACAAATCAAGTAATTCTTTTTTTGCTTAAAAGCACGCTAAATTTTCTACAAAATGATCTTATTTTTATAAAATACGTATAAAATACAAGAAAGTTATGAATTTTTTAGGATTTAAGATTTTTTAAAGTTAAGCTTCTCGAGCCCGATTACTTAGCGATTCCCCCGCGAAATCGAGCCCGACGGTTAGGCTAATCTTAACAACTTGTCTTATCTAAGAAAACTAATAATACTAATATAAAAGCTAAAGAATTTTAATTACTTTCGAATACTCTTGTAGTAATTTATTATAATATTTTTTTATATATTTGTCGATTTTGTTAATAGATATTTAAAGTTTTTTTTCTTCTTTATTAAAAATTCTTCTTTATTGTTTCTAAGTATTTGTAAAATAGTATTTAATTTATACTTACTTATTAATAGTAATTTGTTTTTGTTAACTTTAAATATACTATAATTAAACAATTTTTTTGTTTCTATATAATTATTTCTTTTGCTAAGTGCGTTTTCTCTATTATTATTTTTGGCTAAAGTATATTGTATTCTAAATTTGTATCGCTCGATTTACTCTAATTATTGTATTTGTTTTCTATTAAGTTGTTTAATAATAATAAAGTACAAAAAATTCTTATAGTTTATAAAAACTATAAGTTCTAATAATTCTTCAATATATACTTTTTATAATTTTAGAAAAACTACAATAGCAAGTAGCTCTTTGTTGTAAATATTATAATTTTGTTTAATTAACAAAAGTTTTTTTGAGAAATATATTATTAAATATTATATATTTTTATACTCTTAATTAAAATATATATTAATAGCTAAATCTAATATATTAATTTTAATTTTACTTAACAATTATAAATTGTATATTTTTAATACTAATTTCTTTAAATATTTTAACTTAAAATTCTAAAATAATTTTTTTTTTATATTTATAATATCTTTTTCTTTATAAAATTTGCTAATAATATTATATTAACAAAGTAGTTTTTAATAAGTTTCTTGTTATAGTTTATAAAATCTAAAAAGAATTAAACTTTCTTAATATTAATAGACAATTTATATTCTTTAATTGTTTGTAGCTTTTCGAAATTTATATATACTTTATATTGTTTAATAATAGATTTAAGAAAGTTAATTTCTTTTTAATAGAATTTATATTTCTCTAATTTAAGATATAAATTTCTTTTATTTAGATATTCTAGTATTTTAAAAATATAGTCTATATATTTTTTCAAGATATTTAAATAAATTATAATATTGTTTAAGTATATTATAATAAATTAATCTAGATATTGTTATAATACATTATTAATTATTTTCTAATATATTGTCGAAATATCTGAAAGTTCGAACAATATTATTGTATATTTATATAATCTATGTTGTATACAAAAAGTTGTTTTTTAATTTTCTTCTATTTTTATTCTAATCTAATTGCACGCTTTTTATAAATTTAATTTAATAAAGTATTTTGCTTCGAATTAAATTCTAAAACTTGCTAATATTCAATAGTAAATATCGATTTTTTATTATAATATTGTTTACCATTCGATAATCGATATATAAACAAAAAGTTTTGTTCTTCTTAAATATAAAGAGAATCGAATGTTCTATCTATAATTAAGATTTTTTAATACATTTTTATTTTTTTATTTTTTGTTAAATATTTGAAAGTATTTCTAGCCTTTTTTCAAATAAAATATATATAGATTCAAATGTAAATTGCTTGTTTAATTTAAGTCTAATTTTGTAATTTTACAATTAATATTTAGATAGAGTTTCGACTATTTTCTCTTTCTAAAATAAATACTTTTAATTGTTGTATATTTGTAATATATACTTTAGCAATTCTTTTGCTATATTAGATAATTTAGAATTCTTAGAAGATTTCCAATTTTTTTTTAATTTTGTAATTTAACTAATTTATATTAATATCTATTAAGTCAAACTCTATTAGATTGTTTTTTTGCAAAAATATAAGCTTGTTATTTGCAATCGAATACTATTAATATATAGATTAAATATAAATTGCGTAATTATATTGCGCAAATCTAAGTACTTATATATTTTAATTAATTTCTAAATTGTGTTGCTTTAATTAAGATATTTCTAAAATAAAGTTATAAGTAGCTATCCTTACTATATTAAAGATTAGTTTTTTGTAATATTGCTAAATAGCTATCGATAGTAATTTTGTTTCTTTGTCTACTTTTCTATTTTTTGCGAGTAATAGAATTTTATTTACAATTACTAGATTGTAAGTGTTAGACTTCTTTTAAATAGAATACTCTTTTCTTTCTACAAGAACTTTAATCATAAAATTATTTGTTATATTAGAATTAACTATTGTTGTAAATTAACAACTATTAATCTTAACTAATATAATAAAATATTGTATATATATTGTTAAGTTTATTTGCTATTATTAAACTAATATATTGCATTTCTTTAATATACTTTTTATTAAGAAATTTGAACTTTTTTTTGCTTTTTATTGTAACTTCTGCTTTAAATATCTATCTATATTAAACTTTCTTCTATTACTAAGTTATTAATTTTGATTTTCTAGAAAATTAGTTAACTTTGTTCTTTTCTTCTAGATAAATTTAGTATAAGTTATTATAACAAAAATTTTAACTAAAATCTGCGTATAAATTGTATACTCTCTCGATAATAGTATTTTTATATTTAAGTATTAATATTTTGAGTTTCTTGTTTGTAACAGGTTGTTATATATATATTCTAATAAAATTTAGTTATTCTATAATAATATTAAGTATATTCTTTTTTGTAATAATATTACTTTCTAGTTTCTTTTTGCATTTATTTATAATCTTCGATAAATTAACTAAAGTCTCAAGATAATTTGTAAAATCTTCTATATATTTATAAAAGTTTCTTCAATTATATTCTTTGTCTAAGTCAATAACTAAACTATAAAATTTAATAATTTTTTAAAATATTTATTTAACTTTTTGTGTAAATGCAAGTGTCTTGTCTAATAATATTTTATCTAGAACTTTCTATAATTAATTTGAATTCTTTATTAGATAATAATTGTTGTTCGATATAGTTTCGAGAATATTTGTTTCTATATTAACTTGCTTTCTAATCTTATTTTAACTATTAAATATTTCTTTTAATATAATATTAATTTGTCGACAATCTATTAAGTTCTATAATTGATAATCTTTTGCAAAATAATTCGATTTGCTATATAAATAGTATGTTTTCTAAAATTTATTATCTTGCTTTTTTCTAGAATTCTTTTCTTTGTATTGCTAAATAAAATTTAATTCTATAAATATAGATTTACAATAATTTAAATTTTTGTACTTCTAATTAGAACAATTTTTGTTTTGCTAATATTCGATTGTTAATTTAAAGAAGATTTTCACTCTTTTATAAAATTAATTGTATTGTTTTTTTATAGCTCTTTTATATAGTTTGTTGTTAAAATCGATAATTACTTTGATAAAATTAAATCTATTATTAATAAATCTATTATTGCGTATAATTTTGTTCTTAAGATTGTTTTTAAAATCTTGTCGAAATATTATTATAAATACAATATTGTTTTACTTAATAAAATTAATATATTTCTAAAATCTTGTTATATAATTTATTACAAAGATTTGTTAAATTAAATACTAAATTACTTGTTTTGCAATTTGTTCTTTATTAAATGTTTCAAAAATTCTTTGAAGCTCTTTTTTAAAGTTATCGAAGTTTTTAAATATTGTTCGAGAATTTTTGTTATAATTCTTTAGATACTTGTGTAAGTTTAACTTAAATTAATACTAAACTCTTTCTCTAAAAAATATTAATGCAAAAATTGTCTTCTTGTTTGCTAAAACAAAATAGAAGATAAAGTAAATAATTATTTGCATAAGTTAATTCTTTAGATTGATTCAATCTCTATAATAGATGTTAGACTTATTAATTGTTATTTTGTTGTTTTTATTAATAGAAAATCGATATAATACTGTAGAGCTATTGCTCGAAATAAAAGCACGTTAATCTAATACAAATATTCTTAGAATATTCAAAGTATTACGCTAATACTTTTGCAAGAAATATTAGAAAAAATTATATTATTAAAGAAATTTGTAGACGTCTTTAGACAATGCAAGCAATTACTTAATAATAAGAGATTGCAACTTAATAGTTATAATAGTAAGTTAAGACTTAAGATAAGTTGAACACAATTTATAAGAGAGTTGCGTTCGAAAGCTATATATCTTTCTATTATTTGAAGTTTAAAAATATCTAAGATATTCAAGTTCTTAATTATCTTATTATCTAAATTCCAAATTTAAGATATTTAAGAGCTAAGTCTTCTTAATTATCTTAATTCTATTAGTAGATCTTCTCTTTCTAATTATCTTGTAAAGAGCAACACGCAACAAATAATATCTATTAGTACGCAACTTGTAACAAGAATTTGCAAGTAATAAAATTTAAAATAATCGAGTTATTGCTTTGCAATTAATAGAGACAATAAATCTTAACAACAATATTATTATTATTATATAGACAAGCGAGAAACAATATTCTATATAATTGCTAGACAAAGAATAGCAACTAGATAGATAAGACAACTAGACAAGATAAAAAGATAAGCAAATAAACAAGACCAATATCTATAATAGTTATAAGTATAATTGTCTAAGAACTAAGTTAACAATTAAGTTATACTTAATTGTTTAGAAGTAAATACTATCAACAAATATTAAACGTTCTTTTGCTATTTAACAAAAGCATTAGATACAAATCTTGTAATATATACTTTTTATCTTCTTAAAAGAAAGAATACTAATACTCTTGTTATATTGCAAATTTAAACGTTATCTAACTTCTAAATTTAATTACTATTTTATTTAGACTTTAATAATCTATTCTATTGTACTAAATTTGTTATTCTTATTTGTTTTCATATTATATTACTAAATAGTCTTAATTTAATTCTACTTAATATCTGGTTTGTTATAGAACTTTTTGTTGCTTTAGTAATAAACGTTTTTTCGTATTTAATTATATCTTATTTATTTTAGTTTTTACAAAATTGTTTTAAAAAATATCTTCGAATAATTTGATAATTTTGATAATTTAAGCTAACTTGCTAGCAAATTTAATAATATTCTTAAAAAAAGTATAGATATCGACTACAATAGTAGAATTAATATTAAAAATAGCATTTCAACTATCTTATATAACTTAGAAGTATATTGTTGTTTTATTTGTTTTATTTGTTATTTTGCTTAATATTTGTTTGAAATTTGTCGCGAATTAAGTTGTTTAACAATTAGTAACTAAAGTATTTATAAAACTATAAATTGTGTTTTTGCAAGTTGATTTATTTTTAAAATTAATATTTAATATTTAATTAAATTTGTCTTAATTGTTTTAAGCTTTTTCGCGTAATACTTTAGTAATCTTAAATTTTGCAAAACAAAAAATAGAGCAAAATTAAAGAAAATATTTTTGTCGATTAAAATTTTTAAAATTAATTTGTCTATTTTTATTATTAAAGCTAGATATTTGCAAAACAATATTATTGTCTTAAATAAAATTTTATCGATATTTATTTTTTGTATTTTTTGCACTTTAATTAAAGTTACACTTTTGTATTTAATTGTTTAATAACCTTTAATTAATATAGTGTTTTTATTAGTATTAATTATTTTAAAATATTTTTTGTAATATAAATTTAAAAATTGATTGTTAAATGTAACAAAATTTAAAACAAATTTGCAAGTTTTGTAGTTTGCAAAAATCTAGTCTTTTTTTATAGATAACAACTTATTAAAGTGTATTAACGTAATTTAAGATATAATATTATACGTAAGATTGTTTATTTTAGTTGTCTTGTACTTCTTTTGCAAGTTAATAATCTAGAAAGACTAGATATTAATATTATTTTGCATTTTTTTTTAAATATTAATAATACTTATAGATACAAAGATAGATTCTAGAGACTTGTATAATATATAAATATTGTTGTTTTAATTAAAAGTTGCAAGCTACAAAGCAAAGTACTTGCGTATTATAGTATTAACGCAAACAATACAATTTATATTGTAATTAATAAGACACGTATAAGCTACTAGATAGATAAAATAATTGTCGATATTTATCTTTTTTTTAGATTAAAATAGAGCAATATTATTTTCAATTATTTTTATACTTAAGATATCGAGACTAGAAACTAAATAAACGAAAAATATATTATTGTTTTTGCAACATATAAATATAATAAGATAGCTATTAACTATAAATATCTTGCAAATCAATTGCTCGATATCTATTATAGTTTTTTTTAAAAAGAATTGCGCTTAGATTTAATATTTATTTAGCTTAATTTATTGTTATTTAATATAATCTAATTATTATTATTTTGCTAATTTAGTATTTTTGCAAAATTGTTTATAATTATCTAATTTGCAACTTTGCGTTTGCAAGCTTTTGCAACATTTTAACTAAAATAAAAAGTTTTTTTTTGTTAAAAACTATATTGCTTGCTTGTTAGATAACAACAATAAATAGATAATCTTGCAATACAATAATAGTAATAAAAATATTATTGTCGATAATATAAAAATAGTAGTTAATAATACTAAACAAGAATATATATTAACAAAATTAAAAATGATAAGCTTTAGTAATATTCTTAATATCGATATTAATTGTATTAGTATTATAATAAATTGTCTCTTAAAACTAAAACTTATAAAGCGTTTGTTATAAGTGAATAAATTATAATTATTTAATATTATATCTTAATTTTTCTTTTTTACTATTTGTAGTAGTCTTAGTTTTAAAACAATCTTTTTCTTTTTTTTCAATATAAACGCAATTTTTGTTATTTTAGACAATCGATTGCATCTCTTTAACTATAATACGAAAACAATAATATTTGTCAAAAATATTAAAACAATTATTTCAAATATTGTAATAATTGTTTTAGAGCATTTAATAGTAAAAAGAATAAGTATTTTGTATTTTGTTTTGTAGTTATTAACAAGATTCGTAGAATTATCTAACAAATTCTTACTATACTAACGATTTTACTTAATATTGTAGTTTTTTAAACGTCGACAAAACAAGAAGTTGTCTCTAGATTCTAAGTTAACTATATATTGTTATAGAGCTTCGAGATCGATCAGGAATTCCCGAGGCGAATTAGAGATTAAGCAAATGTTACTCGAAGCTGCGCGAGATCAAGTTCTAGTTTAACTCTATATAGACGCATATTTGACTCGAATTTCGATCAACTTGAGCAAAGTTGCATCTAAATTTTGATATGCAGTACTTCGATTACATCTTTACTTGTTACTTGTTTATATTATAGTAATTTAAGTAATAGAATCGAGCAATTTGTAAGATTTTTACGCAAGAATAATGCACAGATTATAATTATCCGTATTTGTTCTGCTCGGATAATTCTTACTAATACTATTAACAATGCTTGAAAAGATAGGCTTTTGTTAAAATTTAGATATCTTTGGATAAACTAGTTCAAATCGGGTAATTTTAGAGAATTTTGGAAATTTATAGTATAGTCTAATTTTACTACCAAAAATACTATAAACAGTCTTTATGTTACTCGATCTAGACTAGTTTGATTATAAATATCTTAAGTTAAATTAATAAACTTCAAGCTAGTCTAGATCAAGTAATATAAAGACTATTTATAGTATTTTTTGGTAGTAAAATTAGACTATACTATATATTTTTTATAATTTTAGAAAAATTACCCGATTTAAACTAGTTTATCCGAAGATATCTAAATTTTAACAAAAGTCTATCTTTTCAAGCATTGTTAGTAGTATTAGTAAGAATTATCCGAGCAGAACAAATGCGAATAAGTTATAAAAATATTATTTAACATTCAATTTAATAACAATCTCTAAATAATTTAATTTTAAATAATTATATAGATCTCTATTATCTAGCATTAATTTAAAATAGATACTAAACATAACTAAATAAATCTTTTAATCTACTAAAAGATTTAATTTGTATATTAAATTGTTTTTTTGTTTAAGAATCTTAAAAGATTTATTATATTAAATTGACAGTTTAAACAATTTAATAAACAACAAAAAAGTAACTCTTATAGAGACAAAGATATATTATATTATTTATCGAAAATTCGATAAATCTATAATATTTATCGTATATTGTTTTGATTGCAATATTAGTCTATACAATTGTTATTTCTATTTCGAAGATATTAACAAATTTTTTCTACAATTAATCTATTTAAATATCGTTAAGTCTAAAAAGAGACAAGAAATTACGTATCTTAAAGTCTATAATTTTTTAATTTAATTACAACTTAATAGATATACTAGATAAATTATTAAGACAAACGCAAAGTGCAAGCAAGAAAAACAATTAATTTAAATTTGAATTGCTAGTTACAATATATTGCAAGATTATCTTAATACTTTAATTTGTTTGTTTACTTTATTTGTTTATTTGTAAATAGTATGCTATTAAAATTAGAAATTAAGTTTTCAACTTCTAAAATATAGTTATTTAAAATTTAAATATAAACTTACAATTCTTGTTGTATATAAGCGCTTATAGAACTTGTTAATTAATAAGATTGTTAAAAAAAATACTTGTATACTTTATTACAATATAGATTGTCTTATTAATTAAAATTGTTACTTTTTTAAAAAATTTGCATATTGTTGTTAAAGCAATATCGAAACTTTAGTATAACAACAATTTTAAAACAAAGTCAATATATGTTGTATAAAAAGATACAAAAGAATTTAGAATTAAGTTAAAACTTCTATAGAATTAATATTGTTTAATTTGACAAAAATAATACTTTTAACAATAAACAATATATCGATGCAATTAAGAGACAAGCTTGCAAAAATAAAAGTTAACAATTACTATCTTGTATATACAAATAAAATTAATATAGCTATTTATATTGTATATCTAGTAAAAGATTTTTCTCTTAAATTTCTTAAATAAGCACAATTTTTTGCAATTTGTATAATTTATAAAGTAGAGTAAATTATCTTTTTTAAAAATTTAAGTACTAGAAGATATAGATAATTTTCGAATTATTGTTAGAATTTTTATTTACTTAATAAATTTAACATATATTTTAAGAAGTCTTTTTTTAAAGATTTTATCTATTTAAACAAGATTTAAGTAAAATAAGATTGTTTTATTAACTATATTTTAATTAATTAAGTTTAATTTCTTTTTAAAAGTTTGTTGCATTAACTTAATTACAATCTTTATATTTGTTGCAAAGTTGTCTATTTTATCTAAGATTAATAATTTGTTCTTATTATATTTATCTTTAAATACAAGAAGTTTAAACAATATATTCGAAATTGTATGCAATCCTTTTGTACAATAATATATATTTAATAAAAAATGTAAAAGATATTACAAGATACGCACAAGACAAAAATTAAATTTATTAATTAATAAAAAGAATAGTATAGTTTGTTTAACAATATTTGTTATAATCGAATAATTAATATAAATTGTAATAAGTCTTTTAGTTGTTTCTACTAAATATCTAGTCTTTTATATTGTTTATACAAGATTAAATTTTTTTATTTTAGTTAATTAATAATTTATCTTGATGAAGTTTAAAGTCTTAAATAAAAATAAAATATATTAAATATTGTTTTGTCTAAAGTTGTCGCTAATTAAATTATTTTTAATATAATATATCTTAATATAAAATTTGCGATTTTTAAAGATATTTAAGTCTATATACAATTAGCAATTATTGTTGAAATAAATTAAGAAATTCAAAGCTATCAAGAATTGCTATAGCTAATAGAAAAATTAAAGAAGAGCAAACAAGTATTTAATATATATATTGTTTAAATAAGTTTTTTACTTTTGTCTATAAACAATAGAAGAGCTTTTTAAAAAACAAGATTTTTGTTGTTGTAAAATATTAGTTTGCTAAATATATTAAACAATTTTATCTCTTTAATAATTGACAAGATTAAAATAGATTTTAAATATATTTAAATTCTTAAAAAATCTAATTATTTTAATAACAACAATTTGCTCTCTAGTAATAAATAAGTCAAAAGTATTTATTTTTTGTTTTAGTAAAATAATGCTAAAATAATTAAGATAAATTTTTTTAAAACTAAGTCTAATATTTAGCAAGACTAATTTGTCGAACAACTAAATAAGATAAGCTAAATTTATATCGAACAATTGCAAGAAAACAATAATATTGTTAATATATATACAACAAAAGTCTCTAAATTGACAAAGTTCTCTATTTATTATTTGTTGAACGTAGACAAGCAAATTCTTAAATTTTATAGCAACAATATTAAGTTGTTTTTTGTTTTAATAAGTAGTAAAGAAGAACTAATATTTATCTTTAAACAAAATTAAGAACTACAAAAAAAAGTTAACTTGTCTATCAAGCTTATATACTTATATCTATATATTTAAGCTATAATATTTGTTTAAACAAGTATTAAATATTTATTTGTAGTAGTTAGTCTATTCAATTTGCAAATATTAATTATTACTTAATACTTTCGAGTTCTATCTAACAAGATTTGTTAAATTACAAAGACAAGAAATCTAAACAATAAAGATTTGATTGATCATATTATCTTGTCTTATATATACAATTTGTCGAATTCTCTATTAACTATTTTGCAATTGCATTTTCTTTAAAAAATAAATCTTATATTTTATTTTCGACACTAATATAAAATTTTAGTTGCTATTTAATAAAATTAATATTTAATTTTTCTTAACAAGATTAATAATTTTGCCAATATTTTTTTACAAAATATTAAAGCGCAATAACTTTGTCTAGACTATTGTAAATATAAATACTATTAATTAAATTTGCTTAATAGTTATTATTAGATATATTAATCTTAATGTCTTTTTTAATTGTTTAACTCTCTTCGTTAAAGTTAAATTTATAACAATCTTGCTTCTTAAATTTTAGCAAACATTCTAATATTATATATTGCAAAATACAAAAAAAAACACAACAATTGTTACAAATATATATAAAAGATATCCTTTTATTTACAATATAAAAATAAATATCGAGCAAAATCTATTTAAAAAGATAATCTCTATTAAACAAAATCTTATTTTGTATAATTACTAGAATTTCGAGAACAAAATAGACAACAACTACAAAACTTCTTTTAATTTTAATAATTTATTTTATTTAAATATTGTTTTTTAACTTTATTTTTAGCTTTGTTTTCAAACTTTAACAACTTTTAATAATTAGTTTTTGCTTGTTTGCGTCAACAATTATATGTTCGAAATTAATAATATTTATTTCAAGCAATAGTTTTGTTTTAAATTTTTTATAATATAAGTTTCTTAACAAAAGTAAGCAAAAACTATCTTGTTATCTATTCTATCTTAAAAATATATTAAGAGTTAAAGATAATAATTAATTAAATATTTGTTATTTTTAATATTGCGCATAAATACAACAATACTAGACTATTTTGTAAGATATTTTAGTTTTAAATTACTAAAAAAGTTATTGTTAATTAATAATATAATGCATTTGTTGTTAACGCAAACAATATACAAAATATTTTTTATAAAAATGCTATTTAATATATTGTATAATATTAATATCTAAAAACTAATTTATTCTAATACAATAATAGAGCATCTAATTTAATTAGTTCTAAGTCTATAAGATTTATCTTAACAAAGATAAGATTAATATAAAATATTTTAATAAATTTTTAACAATATATCTTGTTATATTTGTCTTTAATATGCTAAAAAGACTTGATTTTTAATAAAAAAATTTAAGATATAGTTTTTACACTTAATAATTACAAAAAGCAATATAAATCTTAACTTAATACATATTATATTTAAATAATAAGTTGCTTTCTATAATAAGTTAATTATATAAATAGCTACTATTTTTTTTTAATATAGTATATATTTTTTAATTAATTGTTAATAATATAGTATGTTGTTATATTTGCACAAGAGTTACTATAATAGTTTGCGAAATTTTCGAAAAATATAAATTAATAAACAAACTTTATATAATTTGCAAAATTTGTATAATATATTGTTACAACAAAAACTTAATAAATTGCTATTTGTTTATAGTTGTTCTAATAGCTATTGCAATAATTTTTGCAATATTTATTTTAATAGTTGTTTTAATCTTGTTATATATTATTTTATTTATCTTTTATTTTCTAGTTTTAATAATAAGAGTTTTTGCTTTAATTATTTGCAAAAGAATTTGTTATTATTGTAATCACAAATCTTGCGAGAGATTTTAATATCTAGAACTATATTAATATCTATTATATTAATTAGCAAAACTACTTGTTAAAATCTTACAAATTTTGTATAGATTATTTAGAATATCTATAGTTTGCAAACTGTTGCTAAGAAAGATATATATAGTGAAACTATTAATAGAAAAATATGCAAAAAAGATAGAGTAACAAAATATATATAGTATAGATTAATAAACAATTTATTTTTTTGATTGTTTATTTAATCGATTTAAATTTTGCTAGTTAAAACAATAGACAAGTATTATCTTTTATATTTTGCACTTTGTATTAAATTTCTTAATAAAGTTCTAAAATAATATATAAATAATAGATATATTAACAATAGAATGCAATTTTATTTTAAGTTAATTTTATATTTAAATTAATTGCTTTTAAATTTCGTCGATATTTATTAATTGTATATAAAAAATAATATTCTACAAATTTTTTGTAATTGTTTAGTATTTTTAGTATTTTTAGCAATAAAGATTTTTAATGTTAATTTGTTAAGTATTTTGCTAATTCTTATTTTAAAGCAATTCTACAATTTATTAATAAAATTTAAAAAAGACAAACTTCGAAATATTTAATATTTAGAGTTATTTATCTTTTTAAAATATTATATTATAATAGAGTTGCAAAGATAAAGAGAGAGATTGTTTTAAACAACAACTTTGTTAACAATATATATATAATTATTTATACGCTTAACAAAGATAAAGACTTCTCTATATATTGTTTTCTTATAGACAAAAATAATATTATTTAATTTATAGTTATTCGGGATATTTTAAATTAATTAGAATATATATTTGTATTTTTCTATAAAAATTTATTAAAGCGTCTAGAGAAACAACAAAAATCAATTAATTTATTTCGAAATAAATATTATATTTGCTTTATTAAAAAGCGTTAACATTTTTTACGCAATATAGCTTGCAATTAATCTAGATTAAAGATTGCAAAAAATAAAGTTTGCTTAAAAGTTGCAAAATTAAATTGCAAGATTAAAGTTTCTTTAAAGATTGCAAAATTAAGTTGTAAAAACAAAATCTATTTAAAAGTTACAAAATTCACTTAAATATTAAGAAATTATTAAAAAATAAGCTCTTATTACTACTGCAAATCTATATTATTAAATATAATTATACTCGACTAAATTAGCAAAGAGTAAATGTATTAAGTATTTAACTATAAGATACTAGATTTAATATCTTGTTATTAATTATATTAAGTATATTGCTCAACGTTAAATAAGTTAAATATCTATAGATTGTATAATTGTGCAACAAAATTAAATTAATCAAACTATTGTTAATTACTTTGCAAAGAATTGTTAAAATATAGATCTATTATTTTAAATCTATTATTTATTTTGAAACTTGTCTAATTAATTTCAAGTTAATATTAATAATTTATATTATTTTTCTTAAAAAAGAAAGCTTTTTTTAACAATATAGATTGTTAACGTTTGCTAATATCTTTTTGCGTAGTTTATTGTTGTTTAATTTGCTAATTTTGTTGTTTTTTAGTTTATCGAAAGAACTAGTTATTAGTTATTCAATTAAGAACGCAAATAAAATAGAAAATACAAGTAGAAAAACAAATCTTAAGTTGCTTAAAAACGCAAATTTATTTCAATAAACAACAAAAACTTTGTTAAGATACTCTAAAACAACAATTAAATTAATAGATACTAGATTTAGAGTATTATTAAAATAGATGTTTAAATTTTTTTGCTTAAGTTGCTTGTTTTAATATTAAAATAGTTGCTTTGCTAACAATTATAATAATGTTTTCGAAATAATATTGTCTAAGATAGCAAACAATAATGTCTTTAAAGTAACAATATCAACTATAATAAATTGTAATATCTTCGAAATCTAATAGTTAAAAACAATAGATAATAATATCTTTGTCGAAGACTTGCTATAAATTGTAGCAAATAATATTTTTTTGTCGAAACTTTATTGTTAATTGTGTTAAATAAAACTATTTATTGCGTTCTTTCGAATTTATTAATTGTTTAATTAAGTAAAGTCTTGTCGATTGTCTATTTAGCTAGTTAAATTTGTTTGTTTTTATTAGACTAAGCAAACTAAGCAAAACAACAAGTTCTATCTATTAGTTCGAGAGAAAATAGACAAAACCAAAATTTAGAGAGCTTTTTAACTCTTTATCTAATTAACTTACTAATGCAAGAGATACATTAATATCTAGTAATGCAAAACTGCAAAATTTAATAAATAAGCGCAAAAAGAGCAAGATTAGTTAATTTAATTAAGAAAGATATCTTAATACAATAGACAAATATTTGCAAAAGATAGACAAGTACTAACTCTAATACAATAATTTAATATTTAGTAATTGCGAAATATAAATAGATATTAACTCTAGTATAATAATCTAGTATCTAATAATAAATACAAAACTAAATAGAAGAACTAGTGATTAGTATTGTCTATCTAAATTAGACAAGCAATTAACTTGAATTATACAATAAAACTACTATTTGCTAGACAAAGAATAACAATTAGACAAACAAGATAGCTAGATAAGATAAAAAGATACGCAAATAAATAAGACAAATATTTATAGTAATTGGAAGTATAATTGTCTAAGAACTAAATTAACAATTAAGTTATACTTGATTGTCTAAGAGTAAATGCTATTAATAGACGCTAAACGCTCTTTTGTTATTTGACAAGAGTATTAGACACTAATCTTGTAACAATAATAGATAGTATTAGATAGTATTGTTTCTAATTCTTGTTTACTACTTGTATTAAGATAGATAAATATTATAAACAAATATATATTAAATTTTGATTATATTAAACATATTCTCTCTCTTATAGATTTATATATACTTTGTTGTTTATAGTTAAATGCAATTCAATAACTATTAAAGTACTTTCTTATATATTTTAGAATCTATTCGAATTTGTATTCGATAAGATAGTTCTATTAGTATTGGTAAAAAGTTCTAAATTAGTACTAACAATACTAGTTGTACTATTGTTTAAACTTAATTTCTATTAATATTGAAAGATTTATTAATTACGACTATTGCGTATATAATACTATTAATAATATATTTTTACAATAGTACTAATATTTCTTCAGAGATACAATTAGTATTAGATATATTACTTAAGTATCTATTTTCAAAATCGATAATTCTTTATTACTTAATCTTGTAAGAGACTAATAAATTGCGCAAATATTAAAACATTATCTACACAATATATTATATAATCTATATAATTTTACTTAAAATTATAGATCTAAATACAAGCAATTTGAAATTTACAATATATAAAAGCTTTAATTGAGATTTTAAAGTTTCTTTAACTAAAAACGCTAGTAGATCTAAGCGAGATTTAATTAATACTATAAGGAAGTAGAAATAGAATCTTAATTAGTAAACAACTATAACAACAGAGACTTATCGCGATGCATATATAGATTGTACTATATAGTCTAATAATATATTAAATAGCTAAAATTCTAAGATTTAAGTAGAAGAGATTGCATATATATTGCAAATAGATTGCTAATACTAATAATAGATATTTTTAAGTCTATAGCTTAATATTATTTGATTACTCGACTATATACAACTCTCTTTCTTTTAGTAATCGTTTTGTAATTAATTAATAAAGAAGTTTTTATTTCTGCTCTTGCAAAGATTGCAATAAGAAATAAGAAAAAAGCTTCTATCTTTTTTAAATTGCTATATTAGACTTTTTGTTTTTCTTCTATTCTAAATTCTAATTGATTTTGTAAAAAATATAATAAATTAGTTTGCATAGAATTCTCTAAAGAGTCGAAAAAATTATTGAATCGAAATTGAGTACTTAGCAAAGTTAACTATTGTAGACTTTGTCTACTCTCTAGAGATAGTAACAATAGTAGTAAACTCTTTTAACGTAACTTCGAAAAATTTGTTTGAAATATTAATAACAACAATAGAATAAATTGTTCTTGTTGTATCTATATTAAACTCTTTAAAGCAAAAGATAATTATATAATTTCGAAAATTATTTTTAGCTTTAAAATACTCAATTTAGTTTGTTAACTTAATTTTAATTTATAACATTTCTTTTCAATTTCGAATTAAAATAACAAAACTTTCTTATCTCTATTAAAACAAATAGTCGAAAACTCAAATTCTATTATCTCTCTATACTCTATAGATAGATAGATAAAAGTCTAGTAGACTAATTGTTGGATCGGATTTCGATTTCAACTTTAGAAATTAATCCAATTTGTCGATTTTAATATTAGAAATCGATTCGAAATTCGATTCGATTTCTATTATTTTAAAATCGATTTAACTCGACTCGACTCGATTTTCGATTTCAATATTAGAAATTAAATCAAATTGTCAAGAAACCGAAAATAATGTTATTATATTAAGATTTTCTATTTTTGAATATATATCATTATAATTTTGGATTTTTCGCTAGAGTGTTAAGTAGTATGCTTCGACACAAAAGCTACACTTGCTTATATTATCTCAAAACAGCTTTCTTAAACTAGTTGCTACTTGTATTACTCTTTTGCATTATTATACTACATTATTAATATGTAATTGAACAATTTAAGTAAAGTGTAAGACTAAGATTTTGAATCTATTAAATGTAATTTATATTTATACTAATATCTTGGCAATTTAGATCGATTTTTCGGATTGTTTTTCGATTTCAAGTCTACAACTCGATTCGAATTGTCGATTCCAACTTTAGGAATCGAATTGTCAAGACTTTCGAGTCGAGTTAACACAAATTGCTAAGATTCGAATCGAATACTCGACTCGAACTCGATAATCTAATCCGACGCAATCAATCTAAAGTCTAGATTGTTTCTAGTATTAGAATAGTGTATCTTAATAAATAGAGCAATAACTTGTTCTAAATATCTAACAAATATAAAGCTCTAGATACAAAAGATTGTTATTTATAGATTTGATCGATACTTGTAGCATTTATATTTTCAATTACATAAAGAAACTATATTAATATTTATCTATATATTAATTTGTAAGCAAATATAAAACTAGTATAACTTGTATATAATATTGCTCTATTTATCGACAAGAAATATTAAAACTTGTTCTCTATAATTCGAACACTTCCTAAAAGTATTAGAATATTTAATCAAAGCTTTTTATTAATATTTTTAGATAGCTTTTTAATTGTTAATTTTAGTTAAGTAGAGTAGACAAGTAGATATTAGTGTTGTTTGTTTGCTTCTAATTAATTAGAACTGTTAATATTAAAAAAATCGATTTTTTTTGATACTTAGAATTATAATATCTTGTAAATTACTTTACGCAATTATGCGTAAATTCTATCTAAGATATATAAATTAATAAGCTCTATAATAAAGTTCTTGCAATTAAAACAAATATAAAGATTGCAACCTTTTTTTCTATTTGAATTTTTTTTACACTTTTGTGTAATTATAGTAATTATAATTAAACAGCAATAGTATAACAATTGCAAACAGTTTTCTATTGTCTCAATTAAATTGTTTCTTGATCTCTCTTATAAAGTTATTTTTTATCTTCTTATTCTTGTCTTCTAATTTTGCGAAGATCTAAAAATTTCTATCTCTTTCGACATATCTCTTAAGTTGATTATCTAAATAGATATTTTTAAGTTTTGTGCTATTAACTTCTTCTAGAATATAAAAACTCTTAATTTTGTTTTTTTCTTTTATTCCAAAAAAATCTAATTATTAAAAAAATAGTTTTATATTGTGTTTTTTATCTAGCTTAATATTATATAATAAAATTAAATTTCTAGTTTAAAATAAACGCGTTTGCAATTAATAACTATTATTAAAAAGATTTTTGTTTTTTTCTTTAAAACAACAAAGACGCAATACAACTTCTTTTATATTATTATCTCTTTTTTTTAGTTGTTTTGCTTGTAGCGTCAATAGATTAATTATTGTACAAACTTTTTTTCAATCTATAATATATTAGATTAAATATTCTATTTTAATTAACAATACAATTTTGTATTCGTACTTAAGTTAAAACAATATTTTTTCGATAAATTTTCGAATTATTATTCTATCTATTTACAAGATTGTATACAAATAACGTAATTAATTTGTAGAAACTTTTTTTGTTAGTTTTAATAAAATATTAACAATAGATTTGTACTTTCTTTCTATTATTTTATTTGCTTGTAAATAATAGATCAACGTTGTTACTTTCTTGACGTTATTATTTTTTAGAAATTTAGTTGTTATTTCGATTTTATTTTTAAATTTGTTGTTTATAATTATTTTCTTAATATATCTATATTAATAAAAAATGTTCTTTTATAGAAATTTTACTATAATTAACTCTTTTAGATTCGAAATTATTTTAACTTCTATCTATTTTGTCAAATTATTTCGAGCAACTATTAAATCTACTTTTGTAAATATCTTTGCAATTGATATATAAACATAGTTTACAACAATCTTTTTTTACAAGTTAAAAATATAAATTAAATAGATAATTTTTTTTTATTTAATTTATTAGAAACTTTTTGCTAATATTTATTTTAGTTTGCAACATACTTCTTGCAAAGATTAAACAAATTTAACTATTAATATCGATCTACAACGCGTCGATAGATTTTTGTTTTATTTTTGTAATTGTTTTTGTTATTCAAGCTTTTTATAATACAATTCTTGTCTTTTGTTTAATTTACTATTTTGCGCAAAAATATATTCTTATCTATTTTTCGAAATAATTGTTCTTTTTTTATCAAAAAATATAGTATATAATTTTTAAACTTGCATTTTTTTTTAACTTATATTAAATTTTTGTAACAAAATTAGATATCGAACAATCTATTTCAATTTATCGAAATAAATTATTTCGAACATATTTCTATTTTTTACTAATATAGATACTTAAGCAAAACAAATGCAAACGCAATTTAATTAACTATTAATAAAATTAATAATATTCTTTTTATTTGTTTTATTTATATTGTTAGAAAATTCTTTAAGTTGTCTTAAAAGTCTGTTGATTGTTGTATATTTTCTATCAAATATATATTGTATATTAAAGTCGAAAAAACAAATTTAAACTAATTAACAAGTTATTAAAGCGCTAAATAAGTTTGTTCCAAAACAATTAAATTAAATTGTTAATATTAATCTCGATTGTAAATTGAACTTTATATAATTAGAATAATAATTTTTTTTAAATTTCTATAAGTTTTCGATATTTTTGCTTTTCGACATTGTATCGAGACTTTTACTTGCTTCAAAATTTACTCTTATATTGTAAAAAATATTCTTTCTTTGTTAATATATCAATTTGTATTAATATGTCTCTTCAATTTTTTAAGCTTAAATCTACAATTAGAATAATCTTGTTAATTAAAATAGAGTAGTTTAAGATATATATTGCTAGTGTCTTTGTCAAAGCAATTTTTAGTTTGTTTATAATATTGTATTGTTTTAAGCTTCATACAAAGATATATTTAGTCTTGAACAAATAATAGATTAACTTTGCAATAATAACAAATTTTAATATTTAAATTCAAAAATAAATATATACTTCTATAAAGACTTTAACTTTAAAAATATTTTTATACAACAATTACTTAACAATTTTGATAATTTTAATGCTATCAAAAATTTGTCTATTGAAATTATATATAAAATCGACAATTTTGATATCTAACTTCTAAAATTAAGATTTTTTGTCTAATATTTTGCATTTGAATAACTCTATATTTATTAATATTGTATTGAATTACTAAATATATTTTAAAACAAACAATCTAATCTCTAAAATTGTCTTTTTGTTGTTGTAATTCGATTTAAATCTTTTTATATCTATATTGTTGTAATAAACATCACTTGTAAAAAAGATTCTTAAGAATGCGTATTACAATTTTTACAAACTAAATAATTAAATTAGTAGCACTTTGCGATGAACAAGTTATTCCAAGCAATTTAAAAAAAGTTATAAAAGTAATAAGATTACAATTTTTATATACAAAATCTATTTAATTGTATTTTAAAAAGAAATTGAATAATAATATAATAATTATTTCGACAAACTTTTTTTGCAAACTCTTCGATATTAGAAAATATATTAATATTTCGAACAATTATTTTGTTTATATTTATAGCAACATTAGTTATGCAATACTTATTGTTCTTCTTTTTATGTACAAGAAATTAAGAATTTCGATAAAATTTATAACAATATTTTAGCAAATTTGTTTGTAAACATTTCTCTAACATCTTAATTACAATAGAATTTAACATACAAAAAATTAAAAATTTCAAAACTTATTATACTTTGTACTCTATAATATGAATTCCTTAATTAGATGCAATTTCTAATGTAATTTTGTTTATTTTAGAAAAACTTTAAATTAACGCAATTTTACAATTGAAAAATATTGTAATTAAGAGTTTTTGTCTTTGCAAAAAAAGTTTAAATTCTATAATTAGTTTCTAAATATATTTCTTAATAAATCAAGAGTTGCGCTAAGTACTAAAAAACTCAAATATTAAAAAAAATGTATTTTTTGTCAAACTTCTTTTAGAAGTTCTTGATAATTAATAGTTTTAATATTTCTTTTTAGTTTAGATATCTATCTAAAATAGAACTATTCAAATTGCTTATATTTATTAAATTTGTTTTTTAAACTTTTAACTTATATATTGTATTTATTTGAACAAAAAAACGCAATACAACAAAAGATTAATAAAGAATATCGAATTTTTTTGACAATCGAATAGTAAAAACTTCTTTTATAATATATAATCGAAACGTTCGAATTATTAACAGTTTAAAAGATATTTGAAATATAGTAACAATTCGAATATTTGCTTTAATCTAATTAACTAAATTAACAAACAAATAGATACTAATGCTATTAATTTATTCTAATTAATTAGAACTTTATTTAATCTTTTTTTTAATTCTATTTTGCAATATTGTTATTCTAATAATTTTTACTTTTACTTTTAGATATTTTTTGCAATTAGATTTGCAAAATTAAACAACTATATTAACTAAACAATTGTTTTAAAGATTTAAAAATTTCTTCAAAAATACAATGTTTTTATTTTTTTTGTTCGAGTAATTAACAAATATTTTCAAAATATCAATATATTTTCTTTTGTTCGCAAAATAAATATTTAATTTTAGAAATTTATTATTTATATTCACAAAACTTATGCAAGCATTTTGTTAAAAAAGTTGTTTTAATAGTATCTTGTAATTAGATTAAGAAACAACAAAAATAAAAGTATAAATTATAATATTTTCGACAAATATTTTTGCGTCTTCTATTACTTCTTCGAAGCAAATGTGTGCTTTAATAATTTTTATCAATAATATAAAAATTTCTTATTAAATAATTAGATTTATTTTAGTTGTTATATCTTTGCTAATATAATTAATTAATTTATATTACTATTTAATATAGTTTTAATTTTATCTTTTTTAATAGTATTTAAGTAATTGAGCAAACAACAAAATACAGTATTCTAAGAGAATTTACTCTAACAACAATATTCTTAAATAGACTAATCGTTAGGTTAAAAATCGATATTAACTTTCTAACTCGACTTAAATACTTGATATTAACATCGTAACTTAAATCGAATTCTTGACATTAATATTGTGACTCGATTCGATATTGATTCGATTTTTAATTCGATTTAAGTTATTAATTCAAATTGTTAAGCAATCGAAAATGTTGTCATAATATTAAAAATTTCTATTTTTAAATTTATTACGTCACAACTTTCAAGAAATTTATGCGCTAAAAACGAAACAATTTTTTTCTTTATTATTTTCTCGTCATCTACATTATTTTATTGCATTATTTTATTGCATTATTTTATTGCATTATTTTATTACATTATTAGTGTTTATCTTTAAATAATTTATTGTTATTATTAAGATTATTATTCTTTGCAAAATATATTGCAAAATGTTTAATTCTAACGATATATACAATTTATTAATATTTTCGATTAAAAAAGAATCTAGTTTTTCGATGTTGCACAATTTAATTTTAAGTAGTTTTCATTTTAATTAATTCGCAAGTCAAAACTTATAAAATATTAAACAATTTTTTTTTTTAAAAAAAGCTTTTTAAGAAGCGATCGATAAAATTCGTCAAAATAATTTTCTTTTAAAATTAAGAAAGAACAACGAATACGTTAAGTGAAGTCTTAATACTAATGTTCAATTTTAACAATAATAATTACAAACATCTATTGACAAAAATGTTACAAACAAGATTTTAAAAAAAAAAAATTATTTTAAATTAAAAAGACTAAAGCAAGTAAATAATTTAATGTTTAAAATATATTTATTTAAATAATTTCGACATTAAAAAAATATCTTAAAATAGCATGCAAAAATTGTCTTAAAATTTTTAATTATTTTACAATTATAAGTAACTCTAATACGATTAATATGTTTGAACATCGCAAAACAATTGCTTGCAAAAAACGAAAACGATTTAATTCTTTTTTATAGCTCGAATTAATTTTTGATCGTATAAATTTAATTTAACTATGCAAATAAATAATGCAAAATTAACAAATTAATAGAAGAAAAATCGTATTAACTTAGCGTCTTAATTTAATTAACATAATTAAAAACAAGTATTGTGCAAGATTTTTATTGCTTTAAATCTATTTTTTCGAATCATTAAAAATAAATAATTTCGACAATTATTACAAATGCTTCGCTTAAATTTTATTTTTGTGTATTATGTTATTATTAAAAGACAATCAAGTTAAAAATGTAATTATAAGCAATAATTTATGCACTATTATTAAAAAAAAAAAATAAATAAGTAATGCAAAAAGATAATGCATTTGCTAATAAATAAATCAAATTCGCACTTTTATAATTGTTATTATTAATTCTTCTTAACAAAAGCTTCGCTTTTAAAAGTTTTAAATTAAAGTTAAAACAAAGTCTTAAACATTAATACAAAACATTCGCATTTGTTGAAACTCTATTTATTTAATGCTTCGACGTATATATTAATTGCGCAACATAATTAATATATAATTGACAAAATCTTAGAAAACTTAAAGATTTAAGCTATTTAATTAAAAAATAACGAATAATTATTAACATTGTTTGTTAACAATATATTATGTTTTTTTTATAAATTAATTTTAATTATATCTAAAACAATTAATGTTAACATATATTTAAAATTTCGATTATTTAATGCTTTTTTTAATTATTTTAATGTTGTTAAAAAAATTATACGCAATAATGCATATTTTTTAAAAACATTTGTTATTAAAGTTTGCAAGTTAACTTTTACAAAACTTGCGAAATACTATTTTAAAACTAAAAGCAAAGACGAACTAATATATAATTTTGTTATAATTTTAAATTTCATTTAAAAGTTAAACTTGTATTGAAATTAAAACACAAAAAATGTTAAAAAACAAAATTTTAATAAAATTAATCATTTTTATTACGACAAGTACAAGAAAAAATTCAAAAACTATTTTAATTATTATTATAAAAAAAAAACAACTTTAAAAATTGAAACGCAACAAACTAACAAAATTGAAAAAATAATGCGAATTAATAATGTAATCATTTATTTGTTAGTAATTATATAGTTTGTTGCAATAATTATATAAACTTTTCTTTAACAAAGTTAACGTTAATCTTTATTTTTAAACAAGAACGATTAATATCTTCGCATTGACGTCATTGTCAAAAAGACTTTAACATAAAAATTTTGAAAAAATAATGTCTCGAATATCTTAAAATTAGCTTAAATAACTAAAAACGTTTTTTCGTATTTAATATTTTTTATAAGTATCAAAAAAATATTTAGTTTTGTTAAAAAAAATTGTTGATAAAATTGATCACAAATAACTTTAAAATTGATCGAACAAATAATGCTTCTTAAGTATTATAATTATATTATAATTTTAAATTTTAAAAAAACTATTATTGAAGCGTAAAACATTTATCAAAAAGAGAAAAACAATAATTTAACGATTAAAGAATCTAATCATTTTTTAGAAATAAATTTACAAGATGTTTTGCGTTTAATTAATATTTAGAAATTTAATATCATTATATTTGTTAAAAATTTTGCATTATTAATATATATCTTAAAATAATATAATTAGAAAATAATATAATTTAGTAATGCAATTTAGTAATGCATTTAAATTATTTATATTGTATTAAATTAATATATTTGACTTTTTAGAAATTATGTTAAATATTTAGAAATATTAAACTTTTATATATTTTTAAATATAATATTCTTAAATATTAAAGTTTTAATAACTTAATAATAGCGCGTTTAATTTGCAATAATAATGACACATTATTTACAATATAATTTACGAGAGCATTATTGTGTTATCTAAGATTATATCGTAGATTGTGTGTTATTGTTATCGCGAATTAAAAAATTAAGAATTTAAATTCTTTTTAAAATATAATGATTTTTTTTTTTTACAATCTTTAATAAAATTATATAAAACAAGATTGTCGAACTCTTTAACTAAAAAAATCAAATTAATGATTTAATTCTAATTTTCTAAATAATTTGAATGCATTATTATAATGCATTTTTTAATTAATATATTTAATAAAAAAGTACATAATGTGATTAATATATTTGTTAAAAAAAGTGTATAGATAATGCATCTTTTAATTAATATATTTAATAAAAAAAAGTGCATAATGTAATTAATATATTTGTTAAAAAAAAATATAAATAGTGCACTTTTTAGTAAATATATTTAGTAAAAAAAGTGTATAAATAATGCATATAATAAAACAATGTATTTAATAAATAATGTAACAAGATAATGCAATTAATAAAATATATAACTAAATAACTTAAATTTTTGTTAACTATTTTTAATTTCGATCATTTTAATTACCTAGTTTAAGATCGTTATAATCTTATATTTAACTTAATTTTTATTGTTATTATCTTCGTCTTTATATTTCGACAATTTGTATTTGCTCTTTATTATTTTTGCATTATTTTTAACTTTTTTGTACTTAATTTTAATTTTATTATTATTTATTTTAATGAAATTCTTTAATTCGTTATTAATTGAATTGAAAAAATTAAATATTTTACAATCTACGACATTTTTGTCGCTAAAAAATATGTTTACAAATTTGTCAAATTTATTAATTACGTTTAAATTTTAAGTTGCTTTTAGCTTATTTAATTCTTTATAATGCAAAATACGTTACTAAATGATTTAAATAATTAATATTATATATTTCGACATATTAATATTAAATTCGTCGTAATTCGTAGTAGTTTAACACGTATATTAGTTTTATTTTTTACATTAAATACAATACATACTTGGTTAATAAAAGTAGACTTTGTTACGTTTAAATGTTGACTTTCAAATGCTATTTTCATAGTTATCGCATTAATAATTGCTTGCTTCGTAGCATTCTTCTTTTTAATTTTTTTTATTAATTTTGTTTCGAAACATTTAACTATTATACAATTAGTTTTTTGAACATATATGCATTACTTAAATGCATTATTATAAAAACTCTTTTTAACTCGCTCATTAATAATTAAGTTTTAAACATTGTTCTTCATATTTATTTGTTTGTTTTTAGACGCTTTTTGATAAACATTTGTAACTTTAAACTTTGTTAATCGTTTATAAAAAACGATTCGATTTGCGTTTTATTTAATGTACAATAATTTTTAATTTGCGTTTTACATCATAATACGATTTCGATTAGCAATTAATTAAAAAAAAGTAAAGAAAGTTAACATTTTACGCTTTCGATTAGTCTTTATAATAATATATACAAATAATGCAAATTAATATTCTTACTTAACTATATAAGTCTATGTAATAAATAATTAGAAATTGTGTTAACTAATGTTTAATTTATGAAAAAAAAGTGTCGCAATTATAAAATGAATTTTTGCGCTTAAAATTAAAGTTAGAATTAAAAATCTTATCTTTATCTAATATTATTACAATTGAAAATTATTACAATTATCACATTATTATTTTTAATTAAGTTATTTTTTTTATCTTATATTGCGACATAATTAAGCATTTATTTCAATTATTTGATCGCATTATTGTTCGTTAATTTAATTATCTTTAAGTTGATACAATTCTTCTAAATAATTAACGTAAATAACTTCTTATTTACGATTTTACAATGACACGTATTAAATAAATAAATAATGCATTCGAATAATGCATTCTTTGTTGCGAATTGCTAACATACTTAATGCAAAACATAAAAAAATTAAAAAATCAATTTGTAATAATATAATATTACAAGATTGCAACAATAAAGAAGCTAGCAAAAGCAAAAATAAAACTTTATCTAAAAGTACAATGTCTAAAATTTAAAAAATAATGCAAACAAATAATGCAAACAAATAATGCAAACAAATAATGCAAACAAATAATGCAAACAAATAATGCAAACAAATAATGTAAACAAATAATGCAAACAAATAATGCAAACAAATAATGCAATAAGCTACTATTAATTAACTTTTTGCAATAGAAAAAACGTAAATTTAAGTCTAAAATTGTAATTCTAAAAGAAATTCGTCAATATTAAAAGTTTGCGAATTTGTTAATTTTTAAGAGATCTTTTGAAAGATTAATGCGAGAAATTCTTTAAAATGAAGCTTTTAACAATAAATTTAAAAATGAATTAAGTGATAAAAATTATCAAATTTAGATTTTAACATTAAAAATACTTTAGAAAACTATTAAAGCGTTTTTAACTAAATTTTTTTTTAATAAATGCATTATCTATTTGCATTATTGTTAATTTTTTACGACATTTATTAATGTTTTGCTTTATATATGTAGACAACAATTTATTTATTATTTACGCAAAGCGTAAAATTATTTAGCAAAAAAATATACAATTGATAACGCAATTAATAATTAATTTAGAAATTCATTATAATAATGATAAAAAATAAACATTTGTCGTAATATTCGAAATTTTAAAATTGAAATATTTTCGTTATATTTAGATGATCGAAATTAAGAATAAGTAGCAAAAATACAAGTTTTTCAACTATATAATTTATTAATTGCATTATTTTGTTGCATTATTTACTAAATGTATTGTTTCGTTACATACATTAATTATGCACTTTTTCGAACAAATGTGTCAACGAAATTGTTGTTTAATTATACAATTTTTTTAACAAATATGTCAACTAAATTGTTGTTTAAACATGCATTTTTTTTGATAACAATAAAGTTAATCAAAAGATTACAATAATTTTAAACTAATTATTACACAAATATTAAAAAAATCAAATGCATTATTTAATTGCATTACTATGAAACATTTTAAAAAAAAAATTATAAAATTTTTAATAGACAATTCATGTCTACAAATTCTATTACTAAATTGCTTTATATCTTGACGAATCAAATCAAAAATTCGAATTGATATTCAATATTAATATCGTGATTCGACTTAAATACTCGATATTAACATCGTAATTTAAATCAACTTTTTAATATTAAAATTTTAATTTAATCCAAGTCTTAACGAGTTAGAAACTTGACTCGAACTCGATGATTTAACTTGACGCAATTAGTTTATTCTTAAAGTAAACAATCTTGTTTAATTTAATAATTAAATTTATTGTAACAACTATCTTTTTCTCTTTCTTAATAGACTTTTGAGATTTTTTTTTAATTATAATAGTATTAAATTTCTTGTTGAAAAAAGAACAAAAGAAAGAACAACTTAAATTAAAACAAAAATCTAAAAGATTTATTATTTTTATTTTTATTTTCGAGATAAAAATACTTTATATAATATTTTTGAGTTATCTTATTTTTAAACAATTTGTAATATTTATTTCGAACACTTTGTTTGTTGCGCATAATTGACAAAAATATCTTGATTTTTCTAAAATTTAGGTTATTTAGACTAATTGTTCGATTTAGTTTTTTCTTAAATCTAGGAATCGAATTGAATTTCTAATTGTATTAGACTATATTTTAGTCTAATATAATTAGCATTTGCATAATATTTGTATCGAGAATCAAATTTGCATAAAATTCGATTCCTAATAGTTAGTTTAAGATTATTAATATTTGATAAGTCTAAAGTTCGAATCTATTATTAATAGATTTTTTTTTTAGTAATATTATCTATTATATATTTAGATCTATTTAAAATCTTTGCTATTTTCGAATAGTTGTTAGATCTAACATTTTTGATTTTTTAAAAAAAAATCTTTCTAATTCTTTGTTTAACTATTTTGTCGATTCTTTTAGCAAAGACTTCTATAATACTTAATATCTAGAAAAGTCTCTTTTCAATCTAAGTTCTCTAATTTCTATTATTGTTTAATTCGACTTACTATTTTTTTTATAAAAACAAAACTTTACTATCTCGAATTTAATTTTTGCATTGTTAAGAGACAACTTTATTTCTTTGTTTTTAAAATTATTAAGTCTATAGCAAATTCGATTGTTTTTGTTTAAATATACTTTTTTATTTGCTATTAAAATTGTTAAATTTGAACAAATTTATTGTCTATACAAATTGTAACTAGACTAATTGCCAAGTCGAGTTTCGATATTAACATTCTAGCTCGACCTAAATACTTAATATTAATCTCTTGATTTAACTTGAAATCGATCTAGATCAACGATTTTTTAACTCGATTCAATCGACTTATCAAGCAATCGAAAATGACGTCAAAATGTCAAGATTTTCTATTTTTAAAAAAATTCGCATTATTTGAATTACTAAAAATAGTTTAAAAATAACAACGCACAAATAACGTACAAATGCA
>JAABUZ0100000574.1_pt1 | contig 88105 bp, 101 predicted proteins | sample 5562091 | NCBI WGS metagenome assembly JAABUZ01 (sample SAMN12813069, study PRJNA571459) | rock metagenome | isolation source: Antarctica rocks | place: Antarctica: Victoria Land, Linnaeus Terrace sud | collected 2015-12-21
TGTTGGTGGGGTGTTGGTGGGGTGAGTGAGGGGGGTGAGAGGGAGGGGAAGGGCGGTAATGGGTGTGGGAGGGGGGTGAATGGTTGTGGGAGGTTGATGGGGAAAGGGATGGGGACGGGAGTGGGAGTTGAAGTTGGTCTGATGAGGCTGAGATCCACAGTAAATTGAATGGTTTTTTCTCTTGTTCATGAAGCTTTTTTTCTTTCTTTCAAAAAGCTTGGCATGCAGATGGAGCTGAATAGCCCTAATCTCCTGGCAACCACCAGAGATGCTCCCAGCATTCGACATGCAATATCGAGCCATATCCAGCATCCTGCCAGCAAATCCATCTCCCTATCTTCCCCGCATCCATCCTAGCCCGGCAAAGTACCTACCTCCCACCCCCATAATCCATCTTAAACGTCCTTACCCCACCCGACTTCATCAGCTCCCTCAGTGCCATTGTCGCATACTGGCTCGAGCCCAGCTGCAACTTTAACACCACCGCGAGTTTTTTCGGTGCTGTTGCTTCTTCTACGGTTGCTTGGGGTTGGTCGTCGGGTGGCGGAGGAGCGTCAACCTTGTTGCTCTCTTGACCATTCGCGTTTCGGCCAAGCCGGTCCAGATCCGTCTGGACGAATTGCTCGTCCTCGTTGATGTACGCCTTAATCTCGTATGAGATGTCTTTGCCAGGCCGAGCAAGCAATTTGCGATAACTCCCGCTCAAGCTAACGTCGCGCCACGGGCGGCGCATATCGTGCGGATCGAGACCGCCGCCTCTGGGGCTGGCCATGAAGTCTTTGTAGAAGGCTGCGATTTCGTTGGCGGGGTAGAGGATGTCGTAGCCGGGGGTGGGTAGGACGATTTCGAAGATGGTATACTTGCCGCTGTCGGCTTCTTCCTTGGTCAAAGCTCTCGCGCGGGTGAAGAACTCGTCCGTGGTGGCTGCCCGGTCATGAACGTCGGGTTGGACGACCGCTTCGCCGTCTGCGTCGACTTCTTCTGCTGGTTTTGTAGCTCCTTCGACCTTGTCCTTGTGTTCGTCGACTAGAACGAGGTCACCTTCAATGACTTGGTCGCCGAAACGCTTCCATCGCTCGCTCGCAGCAACGTTCCAGACTAGTGACTGGTACGCGTGCACGTACATAAGTCGAAGATTCCTTGATATCATCTGCAGTGAGCCGAGGTAATTGTTCTTGTTGTCTGGGTTTCCCAAGAAACGGATAATGTTGGTCTCCGCAGAGAACTTCTTTGGCATTTCGTCAACGGCGGGATGACTTCTGCCTGTAGTCTGAAATGTGTGTATTGCATGTGCTCGGGCTTTGTCGTCTCTGGAAACCCTATCATTTCCAGACATGGGATCTTGAGCCGCCGCGAGAGATGTGGGGCTGTAGTCTAGTATAGCCTCGACGGCGGCTTCGAAATTGCCTTGAAGCATCTTGATGCCCACATCATCTGTCCGAGTTGAAAATGTCCCAAACCGCTGGAGGCCATAATAATTGATGAAGCCACTCTCATTTAGGTTCTTGATCGCAGTTCCCACAATTTCAGAAGCTTGTTTGCTTTGCTCTCTGCCTTCTAGCTCAGCACCAAGCTCAAACTGACAGTCTCGTAGAGTGACTGTGAATTCATTCCCAGTCAACTCGCCAAGTTGCAAGCCACTAGGCTGATATGCGTAGTTTCCTACCTTTGCGTTTCTTAGAGTACGGCCGGCTGCGACCATGCGGTCAGCGAGAACACGGTAGACGCTTACTCGCTGCACGGTGACGCCACGGCGATCTTTTGTACCGGCAAACTGGAAAGACTGCGGTTTCGTCTTTAAAGACCGGGCTAAGTATGAGATAACCTCCATGGTATCCTTGTTCTCCTTTAGCAGCGAGAAATGCAGGTACTCTCCGCCGAGATCTTGCCAGCCTGGTTTTCCCTTCTGTTGTGGCCGCCTCGCGCCATCGATTCGGCCATCATTGCCACCACCACGACCAGTACCTCGACCCCCGCGTCCCATAGGATTCCTCGTATTCCAACCAGACCTGCCTGCACCAATCGGTGTGGCAGCAGATATGATCATAGCACCATCATCCCCAGTTGTAGTGTCTAGACGAGAGCTAAAGATTCGTCTTACAGCTTGGTGGATTTTCGTACGAGTCTCACGATCAATGACTGCCGACGTGACTACTCCATGCTCCTTGGCACTTCTGTGCGGCGAATTAAGTACACGATTGTATAGAGAGACCATGGAGTCGACCACCCCCGCATGGAAGTATGAGGCAAGAAGTTCTCTATCCTCAGAAGAGAGCTAAATTATATCAGCTACGCGTACATCGAAACCGTGCATGGCCTACCTGAAATCCGCTAGAGGGCTTGGCGTACGATTGCCAATCCGCAGTTGAAGAAGGAACCGAGTCATGAGAACTTGTCGGCGGTGCCTCATTCTCTTTCCGATGACTAGCATTCGTATCTTCTGGGTTTGCCTTTTGGGGGACGTTCGTGACGTTCTGCTCAACCTCCACCAACCCGGAACTGGTCTGCCGCAAGATTGTCTTTTCCTTCCGCCTTGATGGCGTCCCTGCTTCTCCTAATTGTTGTTCGACTGACACATCGGTCTTTTGCTCACCACAGGGCGCTACTTTGGGGATGCGTTGGTGCGGTGGGACTTTCGCCTGAGGATCGCGAGGGTGTGCTCCCTCCTCAGTCGTCTGCTGCACAGCTGGGGTATCATCTAATGGACCATCTGGGGTTTGATGTTCTGGGTTTGTTGGTTGCTGCAACGTCTTTTCATCTGACCTCAAAGGAGGGTCGACTGGCTCTGGACGAGCAACAGATTCTGTGCCTGAAGGCTCAGGCTTAGTAGCTGAAACATCATCTGCAAGTGTTTTGCGTTTTGGGCCTCTGAGACTATCAAGGTGAACTACCTCGCCAGAAGGAAGTATTTCATTGACTAGGAAGTCCGTGTACCTACATTGCGCAAACATCAGTATCACAAGAGAGATTGGTCCATCTGACCTAGTCACCTCTTCTTCAGCACTCCTGTAAAGCCTGGTAGATCGGGGCTGACGAATTCCATGATACCACACTCAGCCTCTTTGCTGAGGCGAGTATCAGGACCATCTTCCGCGATGGGCAGTGCATCAGGCATAGGTTCGTTGAGAGTTGCACCAATGTCGTCCATGCTCCCGTCCAATTTCAAATGCTCAGCCTTGAGCCTCTTGCGAGGCGAAGCCTGAAGTTCTGTATCGTCCATGAGCGGAATGTTGCAGATCACATGTTTGTGAATCGCAGCAAAAGATTGAAACCAATGGAGGCCGCCAAAATTAAACGAGGTGGACCCTTGTACCCCAAGCCCTTACCGCGTTCGTCGAAAAGCACTTCTACTACTTTCCGATCTTCTACCTTTCTTGGTTGCTTCAACCCCTACCAGTACCTGACGGTTTGGTAGGAGTGACCGCGATTCAGAGAGCATTCTACAGTACTATGTTTCCTGCCATGCATTGCACCGCGCGGGCAGCAAGGATTATCGAGCTATATGGTTTTACTTTACCATGGCCATGTTCTCAGTTTATGTGATGCGTTTGAAGACGAGACTAACCACCTTTTGCTTTTGCACATCTGGGATGCAGAATGGACCGATGCAATGGGACGTTCTACGGATTTCGCCGTGCTACGGATTATATATAGTTCAGTTATATGTCAGTAAGCTTGACGTTCTTCCAAAGTATGATTGTCGTGAGGTAGAAATTATACAGTACCATTCCAATAACGTTGGATACGGATGTCAAGCGCGTAGAGTATTTTTGATGCGCTGATTACTTTGTGGTAGCCATCGAGCAATGGAATCCATCGGGTCTCTCCGCCCTTTCCCCTCGTTCTAAAGGTCTTCCGTGGTTCATGTGACGATATTTCGTAGACCTAGGCCCCACACTCATCCATCTTCACGCGAAACAGTAGTGATACCCAAGAAGCGATAGTCAAGCCAACCTACAGCTGGATACTCATTCCTAACATCATGTCTTCCGGTGGAAAGATCGATCTTATCGCTATCATCACACCCGCTCCGGGTAAAATGGACAGGGTACGATTGGTACCAATTCTGGTTTAGATGGATTAATGCTGAGTATCCATTGATGATCTAGACCATCGAAGTTCTGACAGAACTCACCACCAGCATCCACAAGAACGAGCCCGACTGCCTGCGCTACCAGCTGCACGTCGAGATGAAGGACGGGGAGCGGGGCGACGACCTGTACATGATCGAGCAGTAGGTGATAGTTATCGTCCAATAGAGATTTTACTGCGATTTCATAACTCACGGTATTTCCAGATACACTGAACAGGCGGCCCTCGATATCCATAAAGAAGGAAAAGACTACAAGGCGCTTACGAAAACAGCCATGGAAGAGAAGCTATTTGCAGGAGCACCTGTAATCAAAATGCTGAAGCCAATTGCGGGCTTTGCGAGCAGATTATAAGAATGTGCAGGTGCGACCTGAACCACGTAGTATACCAATGTATCAGGCACAATAGGGAAGGCTGTCGAGCACGACTCCTACACAAAGAACAGCGCAACAACCTATGTATGAATACACTTATATTTATTATGCTTCGTGCCCCTCGGCCTTTTTTGAGACATCTTGACCTCCTTTTCTCTCTGAGACAACCCTCATTCCAGTGGTTTAATACACCAAGACGTCGACATACTGTCGTTAGATGTCACGATGAATACTCCACGAACCGCTCAAATGGGGGTAACACCCGAAGACCTACTAACCCACTCACGCTTCATCCGGGACGAGCTTGCGCCCCTCGTTGCCAGCAAAGGCCACTTGGCCCTTGCCCTTGACGAAATCTCCACCCTTGGCCTCATCATGGTTAGCCTAAATGCCGTCTCAATGACACTCGATCTCCTCCGCTACTCACGCATTGATAAAGCTTTTAGGCTGATTGCCATGGGGAGTGAGTGGCCGCTTGAGGTTATGATGCAGGCAGAGGAGCTGGTGACGAAATGGGAATTGGCGTTGGGGAGCTTGCGAAGTATACATGCCGATCTATGGGGCCCGGGCGGGAGATTGCAGGGGATTGAAAGGAACATGAGGCAGAAGAGTCAGGGAATGGGAGTAGAGGTAATACTCCACACCAATACCTCTAGGACGGACAGACTTAATACATGAAAGGATTCGGAGTTGACTTGGTCCCTCGACCCTCCAGTCGATCCGCTCAGAGCTTACAGATGCGGCCACCTTGGGTTTTGCGTTGGAACGTAAGCTTTTCCAAGCTCTCCACGCCACCAACTAACCTTGCCTGCGTTACAGCTGGTGGGTTAATCCAACAGCGGCCTTCCGCGACGGTATCATTTCCTCCCCGAGCGCCGAAATAACCGCAAATCGTCACACCGCTTTTGCCATCGTTATGCAGGCCAGCCAGGAGACTGTCTCCGAGACAAAAGAAGGGATCCTGCGCTACCAAGCGCCCTCTCCAGATAGAGGAGTGTTCAAACTAATGAATACCATAAGCGATAGTGAAAGGGAGGTGGTTCGAGTATTGAGGAGTTGCAAACTCAGCTCCCCATATGCACCGATTGGGGGCTTAAGATACGACGGCCTGTATCGCATCAAATACTACGGCATCTTCCTCACCCACCATTTACCCTCCGGAAGAGACAAATGGCACTACGACTTCACCCTACAACGCGAACCCAACCAAGACTCACTCGAAAAGGCGCTCGCCCATCCCATTGCCGAGGAGCTGGATGACTGGAAGGTTTACCAGCGTGTCGCAGCTGCCGAGCGAGGCAAAGCCACCTACAAAGAGAGCAGGAGAACGGAAGCGCGGGAAATGAGAGAGACGGTTGTGAGCTTGCAGGAGATGATTGGAGGGGCGTGGAATGGGGATTTGGATTGCGTGGAGATGTAGAGGGGCGAGAGTGGAGATAGTGGGTATTTTAGTCACCCGGCTACGAGGGATTTCTGAAGGAAATAGTTGGAAGAGGATTGGTTAGATTGTTGATAGTAGCCAAGGCGTCGCTCTTTCCTACGATCCTTTTTGGTCTTTTTCTCTCTTCATCTTGAGCGAAAGGGGCTCTATCAATTTAATAGTCACAACGCAGAATCATCCATAGCATCTGCAAATAATAGAATCATAAATATGCAAGTTTCAAAGTCATCACTGAAGCAGTAGCAATGAAAAGGGACGAGAGCAAAGATAGTGAGGATTTCGCCAGAACGCGACGACGGAGATCTGCCGTAAGCTGTCAAAAGAAGGTTGATCAGACCATGGCGACAGAAACTTATAAGCGCTTCATGGTACTAATCCGTCCAGTCTCGTTCACATAACCCACCTATGTAACTGACGAACTTTCCATCACCTTTCAGTTCCCAGGCACTTTAACATCTTGATCTCGCTCGCTCTACATACACACACAACTTAAAATTTTCAGCTCGACTCTTAACGAAAGAAGGACTATCTCAGCTCCCCGGCTTCATTATCTTAAATTCCCTTTTCCGGCTCTTGGGCATTCATCCTTTGTCCTGTCCCAAAAAATCTTTCACAGGTATCTGGTATAAACAACATTTTTGAGATCAGATGAGCCTAGTCATTGACGACGTTTGTAAATAGTATGTTCACACGATTGTGGACTCGTGTGTATCCAATTCCCCCAAAATTCGACTCAAGCACCCTTCAACTCCACTGCTCTACGAAAGAAAGCATGCCATTCTTCCCCAGAAATCGTTCGACCAAACCTCAGCTTCCGCGTTTCCTATTCAAGTAGGGATTCCCAAGCAAAAGTATAAACAAAAAGAGATGAACTGGGTCTTTGCTGGTGATCACGATCTAATTGAAGTAGACTAACAAGTTAATGAAGTTTTGGAAGAGTTTTGTTGTTAAACAAGATTTGTGCATTATAATATCTCATTATGTTCAGATTATGTTTCCCAGCTGATTCAGTCTTTGACGGATGAAAGAAAAAATTCGACTGTTCCACAGTGAGGCAGACGAGAGCTAGGGGGGTTCAGAGTTTTCACCTCCTTCCTACCTTCGTAGCTTCCTACTGTAGTTCAACCATATACATATACATGCACATATGCTCCTTCTGACCCTCATACCTTAATAGCTCTACTATCTCAACCTAAGAGGAACAAAACGTAAAGGAGGCAGTGAAGAGGATCAAATCAATAACATCGTGCATAGCTACCTAGGCACGCTGGGTAGTAATTGACTCTGAATTGTCAAACGGCCCCAGCACCAATTTCGGCCTTGTCGTGCTAACATGATGGTGGACCACACTAGACCATCAATTTAACTCTATTCAACTAGGCTACACTGTTTCTGTTACCGCTTTAGCATCAAGTTTCTTCTTTCACCACAAGCATGCCATTGCTTCAATTATTCGTCATCGCGATCAGGCATCGGAGCAGCCTTCTTAATAGGTTCACTGGATCACTGTTCAAGTGTGCATAGTAGCCAAATTTGCGGAAAAATCAAGACATTGAAATCTTATCAATTAAAGAATACAGAACCACGCATATCATAGTTGCCGTCATCTGGATTGCACTTATTTCTCAGAGCACGAGAATGTACAATCTGTCGTTGTAGCCGTCTTCCCAATTTCATTCTTCTCCTTCGCTGTCACAGAAAGATGTAGACTCTTTTTTTTCGATTATCATCTGCACCAGTCGATTGACCACATTCTCAAGTCGTGAACATTTCGGAGAGCATCTACATGGAAGACTTGGCCCTTCGACAATTGAGAAATTGCAAAGGATACAAGATCGAGCAAAACGCCGCCAGGAAAGAGCAGAACCTCGCTCGATGAAGGCGAGTGGCCAGCATTCGCCTGGATTGAATTCTCGATTGTGTTTCCCCCCTACTGCCTTCAGATGTAACTAATGTATCACGTACAGACCGAGAACCAAGCCATAACCAGTTCTTTGACAAGTGATAACGACATCTGTCCTTTCATGAGCCAAACAATCGCTCCCGAAAATTATCACACGTATGAACGGCAAGCAGCTCCTTCAATACATCCTAAGCCTGTATCGGCCTTGAAACATTTATGTTCTCAACAACCTGCTCCTGCATCTCCTCAAGCCGTATCACTGGTAGCGCCACTCAATATCTTATTTCCGCTCCATATCCAGGTGTACCGAATGCTGGCTTGAACACAGCACATGTGTGTAGTTAGGCACCAACCGTCCCTCAATCTCGATTTAATATGTCTGCTACCGATGGTCAATCAGACTCTCCTCATCGTAGTGCAAGCACTGGTTTGCCTGTTTTCACGCCATACGACTCCTTACCCTCAGGCTGGACTCCCTCTCAAGGAGGCAGAGTAACTATGGAAGATGTGGATGGACTCAAGCGAAATATAGTGAGCTTGCAATTCAACACATTACTGCATCAGTCAAACCTCGAAGGCACCCGGATCCAGTCAACCCAACAATGCTCATGATTAGTGATGCTGGTTTTGGTTCGGCAAAAGTCGTCGAACCGGAGCAAGAAAATGTGTCAATGAACTCTGTGCAGCTAAGATTGTATGCCCAGTTCTTAGCCGCTTTCTACTTTCTACGAACACTTCTTGCAATACCGATCAGTATTTCCATGCTCCTTTTCTGGCGGCTTCAGCCTCCCATTACCGCGATTATAATCTGTCTTGTTCTTATCAACGTATTGGTTAGTAGCCAGACTCTTATCTACCCAGAGACGAGGAATTATGCGATTTCAAGTATCCGCAAAAGCAATGTGTTCTTCCCCGATCGCAATACCGTCTGCAAGAAATTCGATACCGTCTGAGAGACTCATCAACGTCACGACAAAGTCGAGATAATCGATGGATTGAAGAACGCGAATTCCAAGTACAAGACACTTCTGGATAATAAAATAATACTCCAAGCAGCTGCCCGTTGCCATGCAATATGTTCAAGACGCAAGTATGACGGCTTCTGCGTCTGTTGAACTTACAAATTGACCTTTGCTGTCTATTCGCTCCGCATAAATGTCAAAAACTCTAAGCTTGATACAGACATCAAACCTCGCCTTGAAGCTCAAGTTTCGACTCACATCGAAATGAACGAGGCGACTATCGAAAGTACACAACAATTCTTAAGCGGTATTGCTCAAACGGTTGATATGATACTACTACAGAGGAATGCCATGACAAGGGATCTTGAAATCATCAAGGAGGAAGCTGGTAAACGACCAGCTGCGGATGGCATTATTCTGACATGGTGCGTTCATCAGTGTGTTTTCAGCTTCGTCTTCCTCAATTTCCCCTTGAACCCCCCCCCCCAGCGATATGAACGGGCGGACGACAGCGTCGTGCCCTTTTTTTCTGTACCAAAAACAGCGTACCGCATGTTCACTGTCCGTCACCATCCACCTATATACAAATTATTTCACATACGCAACACTACATTGAGAACAATTCATGCTGTCTAATACTTTCTTCCATCAGTCGTTTCCTAGTTAGCTCGTTACCATATTACTTATCTCTAGGGTGGAATCGACCCCTTTCTCCCCAACTCTTATGCCGTGTCTATCGATATTCTCGCTATCGGCCGCCTTAGAAAGCACATATCCAGAGTCACACCCGAAGTCAGTCGGGATATCGCCTACGCCAAAGAAAATCAGGAACGTTTCAGCAGCCTCGTTGAGATGGCAATTCGGATTCAAGATCAGATACTAACCGACAGCACCCTGGTCCTAGCCGAGAAAGCCAGCGTCATCGCTCAGCGGCAAGTTTGGCATTCGGTTTTAGCAAGACTTGATGCGATCATGGAGGATGTTGCGACTACGGAGGGAAAACTCGCAATGCTGGAAGTTATCATTCCTGTGTTCAAGGACGCAGAGACTTTTTATCGTCACTCAAGAAACGAACTCACGACCGTTAAAAACGAATGTACTAATCTAATGCATCGACTGGAAGATGAGCAATTCAATCGAGAAATTGAGCAGGCTGAAGCTGGCGTATTCTCGTCGCCGGGCGGTAGAAGTCTCGCTGAATACTCCAGTGATGTTACGGATATGGCCAAGTGCGTTGAACTGGGTCCATCGTCTTTGCAGCTAGCGAAAGATGCATGGGTTCGATTCCAAATGGACTATTCCAACGCTCTGTTTCATGATACCAAGGCTAGTAAGAAACCTGACCGAGGAGGCGACAAGGGACAGCAAAGAGGATTGGCTAAAGGGTGAGACGGTGAGAGGCTTGTTATCGGCATGCGCAATCATAGGATGGCGTTTTTTGAATATATTGAGACTGGAGGCGAAGGGAAAGCGGCGGCCTCGCCGGATCGAATAGCTAAATCGCGGCAGCTGGCAAACCGTTACGAAATGGCAAAGAACCATAATACCCTCCCTGTAAATTTCCAACTTCAGCCGCTGGCCTGCTCCATCAAGTTTACAAGAAGTGATGGATTGCGAAGAGCTCACTGGGTCGGGATTAAGGCATGGTATATGGAATATAGAAATGCGATGAACATTGGAAACCCAGAACATAAAAATGGAACGATTACTGTGCCCAATTAGGTCGGTTGCTCCAGAGACTGTCTTCTACTACTGTTCAAAAATGGTAAAAAGAACACAAAAATGATGGTGGAGATGCGGGGAATTGAACCCCGGACCTGTTCTACGCTGTTGCAATTCTGCGTGGTGCTAAAGAACCGTCATACCACTAGACCACATCCCCAGAGATAAGGGTTGTAGGGCTATTTGTGTATATAAACAATAAACCATATCTTGCAATAAGTTGTTAGGATCTGTGGTGCGGCCGAACGAAAAGCGTCTTTTCCAATATTCTTTGATGAACGAACAAACGCTCCTTTTTTGAACACGGTAGGTTCAGATCTTCAATTTCAAACAAGAAACTCACATTGTTAAGTCACTCCAATCTCACTTCAATCTTCGCTAACAGGTGCTCACATATTGAAAAGCACTCGTTTGAACATAAATCTTAAAAACTTCTCATTGCTCAATCTTGCCCCGGTATTTCGCTCCAACTTATTTTTTCTTGGTGTATTACACTCGAAGTAATCAGTAATCAGAAAACAATTAATCTAGAGAAATGACGGCGGCGAAGGCGTCGGGAAGAAAAACGAGTATAGCAATATATTGTCTGAAGACGTCAAGCTTTACAGTACGTTCGGAGGAGGTGAAAGGCATGGAACAATTTAAAAGCAGAGCATGACCTCGTACGATTAATTCAGAGGGTTTAAGATTTCTTTATAGGTCCTGAAATCGACAATATTGACCTAAATCACAATTAGAAAGTATCGTGAGGTCTTGATAGCACTGGACCCGCTCCATTGCATTGAGCTCCCTGTCACGTCCAGCCATATCGTCCGTTCCTCAAGAGAATTCATGTTTTCATGATCGTTGCCGCAGACGAGGCTGCTTGCGAAAGCGCCATGGAGTGATTCTATACACTCGACATTGTCACTCTGTATAGATGTATTTGCTAATTCATCATAATAGACGCTATTTGTACGATTTCTATACACAAGACCGTCTATATAGGCAGCGTTGCAAAACATCATCTGTCATGCGATGACTATAGGTGCAGCCTATGTAAGTGATTGAGGAGAAGCGCTTGCCGATCTCATGTATAGCAGGCTGTAAATGTGTTTCGTATTCTTGATTAAGGAAGGGTCTATCTACATGGAAGAGGTTGACCGTCTCACTACGAGGAAAGATGGTGTGCCAATCATCACCTTGCCGCCCTTGGTTAGTTAGGGCTTTCCATCAAATGCTGAATCCGGTGACTTTGGTTTTGAGAGTAAGGTTTTCAAGATGAGACGAATTGGCACAACGAAGGGTGGGACGACCCCAGTTCAGTTTGAAGGCTTTTTGGATGAGGTGGATTGGAAAAATGGAACTTATGGACCAAGTCAATATTGACCTAGATCGTCACTTGATCTTGTAGCCGAATAGCCTCCCCTTGGTGGTGGACAGAATTAAAGGTGAAAAGGGGCTTGATGGAGGTGGACCCATTGCACATATATTCGTAGAGTAATACGATTAGTGAAATATCACACATGAAAGCCATAGTATGAGATGTAGGCGTTTATGTTCTATAATCTAAAGACAGACACTTAAGAGTAGCATAGCAGTAGTTGACGAGGAGTTGCGTCCGAATAGACAAGCGTAGAAGGCTTTCCCAGCAGGCAGAGACGCGAACAATATCTGCGTATGTTCTCCTGAAAAGGTTTACCAATCGCTATATCTTTAGCAACCCTCGAGACTCTGAATATTCCAAGGATAGAGGTGCTGGAGCTTCATTCGTGAGATACTCTTACGGGTGTCCTAGTGTCCCAAGATGATGCTGTAATGGAACAACCCGTAGATAACGCCAGGAATTTGAAGCTCAGAAGAAAACCGGATCAAAACATAACATCGTCTTACCACAAAGAACCTGAGATCTCTTTACAGAGATAACGTATGTAAACTTGGAAATGACACTTCACCTGCTCAAGCGTCCTTCTTCTGCGCCCTAAGCAAACTTGCCAATCTATCCAACCCAAAGGCCCTCGGAAAGTACCATCTCCCCAAAAACCCCTGTGGAAAGAACGTTGATACAAACCAAACAGGCCACGCCATATTTCCCCTCCAAAGGTGATCGGGAGACTTCTTCTGCAATGCTGCTTGCACAACCCCCTTCGCATATACCTCATTGCTCATAGCCCCCTCTTGCGAATGCTTTTGGCGGCGCTGGTATTCTTTATCAACCTCCACATACAAGCTCCCACCCGGTAATTTCTGATGCGTTCGGGCAATGTTGCTCTGCACGCCGCCGGTTACCACTACAAGGACTTTGACATCAAATGGCGCAAGCTCCACACGGAGAGTGTCGCTATATGCATGAAGGGCGGCTTTGGTGGCGTTGTAGACTGAGCCGAAGACGTAGGGCATTACAGCCGCTAGGCTACCGATTTGGATGATGGTGCCTTTGGATGCAATGAGAAGGGGGCTGAAGGCTTGGCACATCAACATGACGGCGAAAACGTTCGTGGAAAACGTTAGCTCGACTTCAGAGATGTCGATGTCGAGGGCAGGGACAGTGTAATTGCGGCCACTATATTATGGGGTTAGAAAACATAACGCTGCGATATGAAGAAGTTCTTGGAGGACGATACTAACGCATTGTTCACAAGACAGTCGAGGGAGCCCCCAGTTATACGAGTGACTTGCTCTTTGGCTTCTGCAATGCTCTTCTGGGACGTGACTTCGAGTGATAGGGTGTCCATGCCAATGGCTGCCAAGTCTGAGATAGAGTTTTTGTCGCGGGCCGTGGCAAAGACATGGAGGCCTATAGAGATTAAGGACGTAGAACAGCGTCGACAGTACGAGTCTTAGGTACCTTTAGCATGGAATTCTCGAGCCTGAAGAGTCAATTAGCTTTTCCAGTGAGCTTTCAATTCTTTAACATACTAATGCATGGCCTATCCCGCCTTTTCCACAGCTATGGTTCAATCGGACGACGGTCAGCCTTCAGATTCCAGGCCAAAGCGATGGCACCTGTTGGAAATATGGTAGTGGTATACCCCGTAATGAGTACAGTCTTCTTGCCTGTCATGAGAGCCATGTTGATACTGTATGCAAAGATGCGCTTCTTACTGCATATATGCCCCAATGGAACAAAGACACAATTTTAGGAGTCTGTGCCCGCTATTGCAGGTGATGTTGGTCTACTAAGGTGTATACACGATGGACCGTAGAAAGCGAACAAGTACATTGCTATCAACTTAGACGGAGTTGGGAGAGAATGACCGAGGTTAAATCCAGAAGCTGGCGTAAAACGGCGGTTAAGCTTGATTAGGCTAGCGTGTGCAAATAGGACTTCCTTGGCGCTCAACGCTATTTCGATTGCATTTCCTCAAATATCACATCTATGGCCAGGCTACACTGGTATCTAGTAGAAGTCCACGCAGAGGACGACTACAGAGGGTATCGCCTTTCCTTAGCAAGTTTGTTCCGGAAACTGAGTATGATGCTTGACATTTGTGCGTTCAATACATAAACCTGATTTGATGGCTTCTTGCCTGTTCCGCATCATATAGGTCCTCTTTGTATGCATCATTCCTGAAGTCGTTTCTTTGAGATGATTTTGTATATTTGTTAGAAGGAATCAGCTCTACTTCTCCGAAAATTATATATACTTGCTAGTCAAAATCTCTATATAGCGCTATCTTTGCAGTTTATATTCTGGTTCTGTACAATTCTATCTACCAATTTCCTTTGCATGGAGCATAAATAGACTGTTGTACCTCAGCCGCAACTCATGGAATGGCAAGATAGACGATCACGGAGCTCATGAAGCTTGTTTCAAGTCGAAGATCGAATATTCACGCCAAACCATAAAGGTATGCAATTCCTATCGAATGAACTCTACGACCACGCTTGTGAATTTAATCGGCTTTCTGATTCACTGTGCGTCTGTAATTCCAGGTCTGTGTGAAACGAGACTCTCTCTTCACCACTATAGGACGGATAGATGGACACATCTGGGCAGCTTTAATTGTAGCTACGATTCAACCCTTATGTTACTATACATCACTGGGCCCGGCAATTTCCAGCATCAGGTTCAAAGCATCTTCTTCGCAAACAACTGCTTTGAATTTTTCCAAGTCTACCAAATGGTCTCCTTTATGGAAAAGAGGCACCGAGGGCCAACGACAAATCAGGAAGCTCAAGTTGGATTATCGCCACTCGGAATCAAAGAAAGCGTTCAAAAGTATTTCAATGTGCCCGAATATCACGAACCTCGACATCGCTATAGAAGACAACAACTACTCTAAAAAGCGTGGAGCTTACTGTGAACATTTTCCGTTCATGGACAACGCAACAAGGTTAGAGATGTCACAGAGCGACATGTTTTTCAACCTGTCATTGTCGCATATATCTACTCTTGAAATTCTCATACTATATTTTCTTTACAACCATTCTTCATCAATTCCATCCTTAGGTAAACAAGGATCTGAAGAAAACTATGGGCCGTAAGAAGAAGAACCGTCCGCCTCGTTTGGTGTACCTACACATGGACCGAGTTCACATTCACTCAATTGGGATTTTGTGTCTTGGCGCTGGAAGCTGTTGAATGCGCTCTTGGGACTCACAGAACCCGTTTCAAAGGGTAAACCTGAAAGAATTGGAGATGGATTCGGCTTGGATCGCTGCGAGACAAAGCACGCGTTAGGCTTGGTTACGGAACAAACCAACATTGATTTGGTATATTTCCTTCTCCGATGCTCTAAGATGTCATAAAGCCTTGTGATAGAGAAGATTCTAATATTTTGATTTGATCTTTACCCGGTAAAGTATACCGGGATTAGGCTTCAATAGTAAGGGACTAATTTGAAATAGTAGCCTGGCGCATTAATACCCTTAGGGTATCGTCCTAAAAATGAGGAGAAGTTAAGGATTGTAGCGGACAAGGTTAGTTGTTCTACAAATGTAGGACTAATTTTGTGGCTGACATCTAAAACAAGTACCATTTGCCACACTGGGAAATGATGCCCGCTCGAGAACGAAACTATGGATGATCCCGCAAAGAGCGACTGTGCCGGAAACATGGAGAGAGGAACAGAAGGGCCCGGTCATACCAAAACCAAAGATGCTAAAGAGGACGGCAAAAACCGCATATAGGAATGGCGAACAAGATAGCAAATCCAGAGAAGAGAGCAGCGGAAACGAGGATCGCATAGGAGGGAAATCCGGTGGCACAGCTTACGAAGCTTATTCTTTGTTTTGCCCAGGCTAAACATGAATAACAACTTGATTGTCATTGATGGTAGGATGGAAGATTATACAATGGACATGCGGTAACAACGTGAGATATAATAAGCATAGGGAGTAGGGGATGAATCAAAGATCTCTTGAATGCTACTTGCTAGGCTAGTTGTTGTAGGTGATGCTACCTAGAATGGCAGAATCTGGGTAGAACAAAAGAAAGGCTTTTCATACACCAACAACTCTTGGACAAATCGAGATCGTTTGGATTTTTTGTTTCTTTGTAGAGTGTACTCGGAGAATGTACAAGCAGCATACAGTGGTTCATAAAAACTGAGATTGGGATCTGAGAGAAGAATGGAAGTCAAGAAGACAGCTGAGACTTTCAGTGGTAGATAGAAAGTGCGCCGGACTTTTCGAAGTATAAGATATTCACCTGGTAGGGGTTTACCGGCCCCGAGTTTTGCCACCTCTACCTAAGACTACTATATATAATCAATCCGAGCACAAGATCTCCTCGGTGCTCGAACAGACAGAGATCCAGCTCAAGAATGGGTATGCATCGTTGGTCGTAAACAAAGCATCTCGCCAATTTGTAATACCTAATTCACTTATATGAAACGGAGCCATTCATAGAGGACTGAAGCTTCACAGAAGGTGTCCACATAGAACTGAAACTCTCGTAGAAACCCGTGTCCAAGGATGCCAGAAACACGCTACGACTCACTGCTAGCACTTGACGTGCAAACCGGGTGAGATCGGCCTGGCTCATCGTCGATGGTACCGAATGGATCATGACTCCATATCTATCCCGGCCATCAGGTAGCGCGGCTATCTGCTGGGCCTTATTTTGATCTTGAAAGACTTGGTAAGTGTCTTCGAAGACTACCGTCATATCGGGAATCTTTGTATAACACGCATCTGCAGTGAACCCAGGATTGAATATTGTCTAGAGAGGTCAAAAGAAAGCAGGCATGAGCGTCCGTTCAAAGAAGTCGTAATGGTCATACAAAAAGGAGAGACTATTGGGCATGACTGACCATAGTATTGCCGAGACTTGCGGAACTCTTGACGGCAGTGTTGATAGCCTGGTAGAATGTTTCGCTAGTAGCATCGCACTGGCTGGGCGTCTCGTCGAAGAATATGCCGTGCACCGCAAATTTTGGATCGGAGCTCGCTTCGGCCCATTTAGAGTACACCGACACCTCGTGAAGGACTGTCTGCATATCCCGTTTCGCGTAGCCAGTCCGTACGTAGCCAACGGTTTGCACGTTCGAGAAGGCGTTCAGCTTCGGGAGTTCCCTAATATAATCGGCTTCCGGGAGAGCATCGGGACCAGGTCCACTCCGCGGGTTCACGATGACAGTAAAACTGACATCGGGATATGTAGTGAGCCTTCAGTCGTTAGCCTGGGGGTGAAGACTTTCCACTCAATCTTTGCCAGCTTACGCTTGGTACAACGGATCCCAGGCTCCAGGCGTGGGGTATATATACAGTGGAACCAGAACGGTATTCGCTTGGGAGATTCTAGGCGCCGGCGCTGCTGAAGCTATGGTGAAAGAGAGTGCAAGCACAATAAAGGCAGTCTTTGATATATACATAATAGAAAATGAGAGTTTTTAAGGCCGTCTGAGCAGCAATTCCAAGTCTTGGACTGGATGATCATATACACCTTTCATGATGACTTTATAAGGGAAATTAGATATTGAAAGCCCAACCAATCATAGATACCGCCTGTTTCATACCTATGGCGCTGTCTCACTTGACACGGGAAAATATTTCTACAGAACATGCCAGGCGAGCGATTAGTGATAATGATGTTGATATAGATATGAGATCCAACAGGGTATAAGCTGTCAAAGAACAAGGACGTTCCTTGGGTAGATGAGATTGGCATTGCTTGATGGTAACAAAGTAGTGTTTCGGGTTTGAGACGACCTGTTTTGCTAGCATTTAACATGGTTTCCCGGCTTGCGGGTCGCGAGCATGCTCGAGTGTGGGATACGGTACTGATCCGTGGATCACAGATTACTGAATCAGTTCAACTGGCAACTGGTTCTTCTGCGTTATTCAGATTTGTTCGAGTACGGCTTCCATGGAAGCTTCTGTTTAGGCTATCATGCAGGATAAAAGATCGTGGTGTTGGGATTTGGGCGTGGTGCGGTAATCTCCGCCTCATAGGGCTGATACCCGCTAGTAGAATCTTCGTCTTCTCACTCCGAGACAAACTCCTTTTCAGCTACAACCAAGATATCAATATACCCTCATATGACCACGTGTTCCCGCATTCTCAAGGCTTCTATCAGGAATTTCCCTCTACGTGCTTCAGTTGACTTTCATATTCCCAAAATGTAAATGTCCTCTCGCTACACATTGTAGGCCTATCCAACCAAGCATCCCACCAGGCAAAGCACCCTACACGCTCCTCAGCTTTTCGAAGCTGAGATACGTTGGTGCATTGAGGGTTTCAGAGAAGTAGGCCTGAAAGTAGATAATTCAGCTCGCTCGCGAGGCTGCATCACATGGCTACAACATCGAGTTCATTACTACGTCCAAATATCACTGCCAGAGGGCAAAGCTATTGAAGTCAATGTCCGCGCTCTCAATTCGCCTATGGCTTCTCCCCCACTACGATTTTGCTACATATCGTTTTCGTAACATCCCGGCATATTTCGACAGGAGAGCCTTTGAAAGTGTTTTTGTACCCCTTGCAGGGGAGACCGAGGAGGTCGTGCAATGCGCGCTTCTCCTGATAGCTACATACTCTGCGATTACATCTAACCGAACTGGGACCATAATATTCAACGCTGTTCCACGGTACATAGCACAGCTGGATCTAACGAGAATGTGAGCACGACGATTTGCGCATCGAATGAAGTATTGGACGAGGAGACTCTGGCTCTAGCGAGTGGAAAGACTGAGGTTCTGACAGATTCACACTTTAGTGGATTTACGCTGCTCAACAAATGTTCTATCGGAGGCGCCTCAGTTGTAGCATGTGTGCGTTGAATCCACTCTATGAAAGTGATTTGTAACAGCGATTGTATATCACGCCTCGTGCAACAACAAAATTGATTGTCTAATCGAAGAGTAGCCGCTAACATCTTGATCAAAGGAGCCTGAAAAATCTTTGAGTTAGATTTTGAAGATACGCTTCAAAGCTTTTGACGACATCGATCAATACTCTAAGCTGAGACAACACTCTGTCATAGGAAAGCTTAGAGACAGATATCAAGACATAGGTGCTGTATCGTCAGAATTCACACTAAGCTTTAGACTAGATCCTTAATGGTATTAACTAATAGCCGTCTCTATAAGCTGTTGCTCAGACTGTTCTTCCCCAAACCTTATCCCAGTCAACTACCATCTAAAGAGCTCAAGTTGGCCTGTCAGGATGCAACAACATATGGACGCACGAGTCTATCTAGAGTTGATTGACCGCTTTAGCTGATAGAAAGCGTATCGAACTTCCTATCGAGACTTTATGTCGTGCTCGATGGAGCCTTTCGAGGTTGCAAATGCATTCAGGATTCTTGCAATATCGGCGGACAGTATCCATCTTATATGTTTCAGTAGGGAGACATCTTCGATCAAAGACGCTTTTGGGACATGCGCTCATTTGAAATTATTTACCGCTTTATTGGAATGGGACATTGATAAGTACTTGGAGTAGGCGGTAGAAACTATGCCAAACACTGATTATTCGGTAAAGAGCGACATATTCCAAAAGCTTTCTTCAGAGGCTGAGGGTGTGTTTCTTCGAACTCGTCTCATGTCATACCAGCATATCTGAGATTGCTTGAGGAGAGAGTCATGGAAGCGACAAGCGCTTACAAAGAAGATCCTCCTATGGACTTGTTGCAGTCTACAGCCATTGAAGATATCAAACATTTTCAGGTCAATGCTGACAGATGTTGGAGTCTGATAATTATACCTAATACCAGGAAAGGTCTCCTTGGAAGCCCATCCGCATCCACCAGGTCACTGATTACTCGCGATCTAGCACGGAAATACACCCGAAGAGGTCAACTAAACAATTCAATTGAAAGGCTAAAGCAATGTTTGGCTAGGGTAGAGTATACGTATGATTCTGAGTCGGTTCGCTCGGTATGGCTCCTCAACAGCCTAGGCAGCAAAACAAGATTTGGCTTGCTAAATAGATCTAGGAAAGGACCTTAGCTCTACTAGAAGCTGGATTACCGCGCAACCATATGGAATCAATGTTAATCGTCAATGAGCTTGGGCGGGTCTAGAAGCACTTGGACCAGTGCAGAAAATCAAAAAGAATGCATTTAAGAGCAGCGAGAAGCCCTGCCAGAAGACGACCTACAGATTGTGTGAACTCTGAACACCCTCGCTCGCAACTACCTCAAACAAGGTCGAATATCCGAGTCGGTAAACCTACACCAACAAGCCTTCGCCAGCCAGGGAACCATTCATGGGAAAGAGCACCCGCATACTTTGTGGACGATGACGGATCTTGCCCACTGTTTTTGCAGTTAAAAGAACTTGGGAGAAGCCATGTCATTACAGCAGAAGGTTGTTGATGCTCGATCAAGGATTCTTGGCTCCTATCATGCAGATGCGCTGTGGTCGATGAACTCTCTAGCGCTTGTGCTTAAGGACCTTAGCCGGAAGGATGAGGCGAGGTTAAGGCGTGTGAGGGCCCTTCAAGGCCAGATTCTGTGCTTGGGCAAAAACCATGTGCATACGAAGTGGACTCAAGAGGCTCGTCAGCGACTGGAAGAAATGGAAAACCCACACGCGAATGACCAACATTAATATCAAAGCCCGACCATTCGTAGCGAAAGATCCACGCTTAAATTCTGCTCCGTCGAGCGCTAAGTTCGAAGAATTAGCTCTTTTTTGACTTTACAAACACTGCGTCTGTAAATAAGAAAGTTCATACAGTACGCAAATGATGATTGGGAGGTCCGTAAGAGTATTTGATGTCTACTTATCTGATTTTGCTTGTTCATGTCGTATTGGAAAAGTACTTGACCAATGCAGCTCCGTCAAGGGGCTGCTAAGGTAGTCTCATTAGAGTGACAGCTCAAGGCGAGAGCAAGTCACTCCTGCCGATTGGCCCAGTGAATACCCGCTCATTAAGTACTGAAGAGGTTCAGTGATACGAGCTGCAAGTACTTAAGATCGCGAATGAGCGGACGTCGCTCTTACCATGCAACATGCAGACTTGCGCCGGCATTAGAGTGCAGTATGCGGGGTTCCATGACCCACAGAATTATATTCAATCGAAGTGGTTACATACAATCAAAGTTAACGGAGACTGCTATGGGCCATGGAAAAAGTAAAAGAAAAAGAAAAAGAAAAAGAAAGAGAAAGAGAAAGAGAAAGAGAAAGAGACTACTAAGGCCATGACGGCCCCCCTAAGAAGTCCTTCGGTGAACGTTCCGGGCGCCCCTGGCGCTCAAGCCTTAATGACCTGCGCCCCGTCTGCACCCCGCCCCGCCTGCTTAGCCGCCTACAGTATACGTAGCCTTTACTTAATCATGAACTACCGTAACCGCAAGCTCCCTCGGCATCAGCCTCGAGGCGCATCGCAGGGGAGTCTTCGCTCGCGAGTCGGGTGAGAAATATGGCTGGCAGTTCGACTGGCCGAGGTGATTCATGATCTATACTCAAAAGATGCATAACAAATACGGGTTCCTAAACCATACGATGAAACGCATCAACAAGCAAAGCTTCGTTATTAGTGCTCTGGGGGATAAGCAGGTCAGCTATTCGACTCAAATTCGTTCTTTTGCGTCACTCGGAGGTGTTAGGGCACCGCCCCAAACAGTCGTGAGGTCGTATCTCACCTCCCCTAAACACGAAGTATGATACCCCACCTGGGTCGTTCATCGAGCCTGAACACAGGATGCCGCCATAAAATCGGCCGGGCTAGGATACTCCAAGATCCTCGGAGAAACTGTGACTAGATCCATACCAAGTGTGGTTTTGGGCCTGACCGAATAGAAAGACAAAGCACGAGCAGATCTAAAGATCCACGATCTTGCATCTCGCAACATCTGGTTAAACACCTCTCATATCCATTCTTCTGTGGATCTGGAAATCCTCGGTCAACAATCAATGGCTATTTGGAGCGCATGTATGTGACGATGATCACACAGATCGTTCTCCGCACTTCAATGCCTTTCAGCTATATATTTCTTTACGCCCCTACAGATGTTTCCTGCTCTGCGAAACATATTCCCAAGTAATTATTATTCCCTTAACTTCTATACACTCGCACCTGCAGCACAAGATGTTTTTCTCCTTCAAAACTGTTGGGCTTCTTGCCCTTGCGGCGTCTGCCACGCCTTCCGTGGTCCATTTCGACGTGGACTTTGACAACGTAAACCAGAAGGCCTTGTAAGCTGTCCGAGTTCTAGGTCGAGTGTGGCCACTGCTTTCGTGTTATACCAACTCATTGATTGCCTACCTCAGATCGTCAAACAAGCCCGTCGACTTGTTGTCCACAAGCGATGTTTCGGCACTAGATAATTGCTGCTGCGGCGGAGCAGATGATAAGGAAAAGGCCAGAAAGAGCCAGTGCCCGGCATTGAATGGTGAAAGATCTATCTGCCCACCAAGCTATCTGATAGCATGTGACAGCTGATACAGAGTTTTGTCACCAGGCCAGACCAAGATCGTTGATTCGGGATGGCCTGCTACATTTTACTGCGGAGGTCACATCGCTGGAAGCTTGATTTCGAATGACAAACGACCAACGCTAGAAGCATGTGCTACCCAGTGCGGGCCGACAGCTGTAAGTCATTCAATGACGAACGACTGTTCAATGACCCCATAGAGTACATTATCTGATAGAATAAAGGGATGTTACAGCATCGACTACGATCAGGCAACGCAAGATTGCTGGTATTACCGAGGGGGAACGGCACCGAGTGACGTGACAAGTAAATATCACAGTGCTGTTCTGGAGCCAAAAGGCAACGCGGATTGCGCCAAGATGGACGGTTTGCTGCCACTCGTGCCAGAAGTTCGGGTCAGTTGACTGACAGCCTTAGGCCAAACACGAAACCTCGAGGGAAGGAAAATCACCTTCTACTGTGGAAAGCAGATTAGTGGCAACTGGATGAAGACTGTACCAGCAGATTCATTCCTCGCGTGCGGCCTGATATGGCAAGTTTATCTTCTGACTCCGTGTCAATAGAGGTAGACCTGTTAATCAGATGATTCAGTGCACAAACCGATGGCTGTAATTCTGGGGACTTTACAGAGGGCAGCAAACAGTGCTGGCTACACACTGGTGGCGGTACTTTACCAGGAAAGGTCGTTACCGGTACTAACAGTTTCAACCTGAGCAGCACTAGATGCGAGACTCTTGCCTGAGTGTTTTGGCAGCTGGGTACCCCTGTTACTATCGTTCAGAGCATCGCCAAGCTGCGAGAACGAAATCGAAAAAGCGAGGTAATGGGCCCCCCACCCGGAAACATTTCATACGTCAGCATTCAACATGCGTAGGTAGCATACTCACCCTAGGCTCAAAAGTAGATACAGAGATATTCAACATCATCTCGATAGAGTCGATCAAAATCAATCAGTCTTTCGTCTTCCCATTGAAATCTGTGAAACCTCATCAGGGAGATTTCTCTGGTCTTTACTAAATATCATTAAAAAAATCAAATCCCATTTCCTATTCATTTACCATTCATCGTAAAACCTCAGCGGAGAGCAACGAAAACAAATTAACAGCTGTACATCCATTATCCGAACCTTTCTTCTACCATCCCCACCCCTGCAAACTTCTCCAGATCTCTCAAACCAATATAAAGCACATGCACAGTTTTTCACACTGGCGGTCGAGATGCGCGATCCGTTTTCAAATCACGGAAGCGAAAACTCCCAACAAAGCGAATCGACAAAGGCACGAGCGCCCACTCGCAAAAGAACGTGATAAGGTGGAGAGGGAACAATCGTAAGAGGGAAAAAGCGACCAAATTTTTGATCCGGGGAAAATGGCAAGACAAAGAACGCAGTGCGAGAATTTGTGGAGATTACACACAAACAGCTCGCATTCTCCAAGAAACGGAATAAGATCAACAAAAAGCCGTACATCCAACTCTTCTCAACCAACCCCCCACCACCATCCTCTCCATTCAAACCCTCAACCTACCTCCTTAACCACCCCACGACCACAACCACAACCACAACAATGCATCCCCACCCCCACCCCCACCCCCACCCCCTCCTCCTCCTCCTCCTCCTCCTCGTCCTCCCCCTCACCCACGCCTACTCCGGCACCCTAACCGCCTACACCCCATCCGCCCACTCCTTCTGCGGCATCACCGCCCACTCCTACGACGCCGTGGTCGCCATCTCGCCCTCCATGATGGGCGGCGCCCCGCCGCCCCACAACACAAAATGCGGCTCCATCATCGGCATCTACAACCCCGCGACGGGGCGCAAGCACGAGGCGTACGTGGTGGATGTGTGCGCGGGTTGCGGGCACGAGGATCTGCAGGGGAGCCAGGGGTTGTTTGATTTGGTGGTGGCGGGGAAGGAGGCGGTGGGGGGGGTGAGGGGGGTGGATTGGGGGGGGGAGAGGGTTGGCGGGTGAGTGGTGAGGGTTGGGGGGTTTTTGGGTGGTGGGTGTGGTTGGAGTTGATTCGATGGAGGCGGGATCGGCCGCGTGGGTAGCCTACTGTACACGGATGGTCGGTCTTTGGAGGGTTTTTCGGAATCGGCGGTTTCTTCGTCGTCTTTGTACTGTTCGCTCGCTGGTATTCAGAGAAGGGAAGACGCTTCATGGCAACGGAGACATTAGATATTACCTTGATAGGTGAAAAAGATTGAGCTGGTGTGCTTTGAAAAATAACCATATAAGTTCGGCCATACAAGGGACCATGTGGTATGAATCAATCTGAGCCACTTGTGACAATCTAATCGAACAATTGTTAGAAAAGCGACAAGTATCTTTGACATGGGGAATTGCTGGCTTCTTTTCTGACTGAATCAGAAGTTCCAGGAACCGCGCAACCCGTAGCTTTGCACGACAATCTCAGTTTCTGTGAGAATTGCTCCCCCGGCATATTTACGCAGTCAAATATGTAGTCCTTGGGGTTGACCGGAAGCGAAGATGCATGTCTTCTAGACTGCTTGGACGGTTCGACCCGGAACGAGAGTTCCTGGACTCGCGAAATCAACGAAGCTGGCTGATACTGTGCATCTGTCAATGCGCTCTTGTTACTCTCTATAGAAATTCTTCTGAATAAGTTACTCAGATACATACAAGAACAACGATAGAATACAACTTCCCCTAGGCCCTACGAGTATGGAGGATGACTCGGACTGAAGCAAGCTTATAGCTTGCTCTTCGACTCGTCTACGGTCCCATCCTGCTTTAGTCTTACGAGGCCCTGGGGGGAAGTCAGCGTCAGTCACTTTCACTATGCAAAGACTTAATCACAAAACAAGAGAGGTAAAATAAGGGGCTTCGGAGTGCTTCATGAAATGGCGGCACGACCCAAGTTGATCTGATTTAATGGGTAGTACGTATGTGCAAACAAGTAGCCCATGAAGAGCTAAGAACGAGTAATATCCTTCTACGTTTTCTGGCAGGTCCGCGGGATTTCCAAGTTTGAATTTCGACAGAGAAGAACGACGGCACACAATGGGAGACTGAAAAGATAACTCACCTCCTGCACACAACTCGCCACCAGTTTCCCCTGCCTATTCCAAATCTTCTGAAGCACCAGGCCCCTTCCCTCGCCTGCCCACGGACTCTCCATCTCGGCACACAACCACTCATCCACCTTAATTTCCCTAGGCCGATGGAAATAAATCGTGTGATCCAAACTCACCATCATGCCCACACTGCTTTCTAACCTCCCTTCCACAATGCCCCTTACCCCTTCCTTAATTTCTGCGGCTTCCATGGCCGCAATGCGACTGAGGGGCGATTTCGGATTGGGAGGGAGACTGGGACGTGCGAAACGCCAGAGGTTGTGAATGCGGCTGACGGTGCCGATGAAGTAGCTGTCGGACATGTAGGCGAGGGCGGAGAGGTGGGCGTTAATGCCGCCCGAGGAAGAGATTTGGCCGCGCGCTCGCAACCATTGGCGGGTTTTCTTGGTGTGGGGATGAGGGGAGTGTTCTAGACATGGTTGTCAGCCTGAGAGATGGCTCAAGAGGATAGACCAGAGACGGACGATTTGCTATACCCAATCTCTTCGTGATAAAGGGACCTGATTCATCAACGCCTAGCGATGCTCCATCCTTATCTCCGGACTCGTCCCCATCCTCGGCTAGCATGGCCTCAAGTTGCTTATGAACTCCCTCGGGCATATCCCAGCTGTGGTCAACGGTTTTGGCACCTCCGCTTCCTTCGCGTACGAAGCTGGCCGTGGTGGTGAAGATGCATTTTCCTCTTTGCCTTGCTTGTACCGTCCTGGTCATAAAGCTTTTCCCTTCGCGTACTCGCTCCACGTGGTAGAGAATTGGTATTGTGGCGTCGCCTGCAAGTACGAAATAGCAGTGCATGCTATGGATGAGGAATTCCGCATTGCCATTTACCGCAGAGGGTGGTGGAATGGTTTTCTGCGCCGCTGCGAGAGATTGCGCGACTACGGCACCACCGTAGACACCTCGAGCGTTTGGAGGGTGCCATAGCTCTCTTCTCGCGTCAGCCTGCGCTGAATGAGATATGAACGGGTATTATGAGGGCCTGCTAACCGGGTATTGGTGAAAATGTCCTGGGATAAGAGTCAATTGGCTTTCTGTGAGCATTGGAAACAACAAGAACTGACTGGTCCTATCTCAGAGAGAGTGGTTAGGTCAAGAACATTTTCAATTGCGGACTTCGAGGGATCAAGAGGGGGGGGTTTTATCAGGGTCGGGCTGGGCATGACCGCGGATTCTGGTGTGATTGAGGCTACCGAAAGAGGGCGAGGCCAGCTCTGTCAGACCAAGGTCTATGAATCCGTGTCATTCGAGAAATTGTAGAAAGATAGGAAGAAGCCCCTTCGAGAGACTCTCGGTGTTCCATATATTGAGTAGGGTTGTTTAGATGCCGAGGTCCAATCTGAGTCCTACACGCAAGAGTGTCCGAGGGTCAACACCATGATGACCAGTCTTCCGAAGACCTCTCGAGCCTTCAACTAAAATGTGTCGGCCTTAATGATTGGGATAAGGAGTAATAAAAGAAAACGGCCAAAAATGGACCATGCGGTGTCATAAGGTTTGGAATGTAAACATTGGCAATCTCCTAATACTTCACTGGACGCGAATTTCCAGTCGTGGATATCACGCCCTTGAGAATTTTCTATACTTCGTTTGCGGATTACTTTCTTTTAGTAATTCCATCAGCCCATATTCTGTCTTGAAAAATGCGGATCAAGCGCTGCATCTGACTATATCAACCTGGTACTCCCTTGCATATCGAGTCCCTGCATTACCTCCAACTCCCCCTGAGAAGCAAAACCCCGTATCCGATCCCAAGCTCCAATGCACCCCTTAAGCAATATCGCTGATACTCCATAGAGATTGTAAACTCACGCCCAGACCTGTGTTCCTACCTCAAACCCTTCCGAATCCATCTGTCTCCACTCTGACGATACGTGGTACAACTTCTACGTCTTCAGCCCCTTTCGATTTTCCAGCACTTTTTCCCCCTCTCTCGATTTCTGCCCGTCTACTTTCTCTACTTGCGCTTCTTCTCCTCTCTTCCTCGGTAGGTTCATCCATCATGCGGTATGTGCTCTCTTCGTCTGCTTGCTGGTCTATCCTGCGGTAGTTGTTTCTTCCCTGTCTTAGTGAATGTGATAGGTTTGACTTGATGAAGTAGTATTGATTGTGGCGTTCCAGGGGGTGCACGTCTTGCAAAGGGGAGAGCTGCTGGGCAACCTTTTCTGCGGGATATGATATCGTTGTGTGGACAGGGGAGTGCGAACTACCGAGAGGGGAGTAAGACGGCGTGACAAATACGGGGGGTTCGGGAGACGAGGAGTCAGCATAGGGAGGTTGTATGATGTCAGGGATCGGTGAAGTGGATTCATGTGAGTGACTGTAAGGTATTTGTGGTGTGGTTTCGCTGGAGTAGCTGTGGAGAAGAGGTGGAGAGAGCCCGGATTGTGGATATGATAGATCTCGTGTCTGATTGGTTTCGCTAGTTGCGTTGGCCGAGAAAGAGAAACGTTCGGGTACCGGCAAATGCCATCCGCTAAGACTACGGCCCTGACGTGCCTCGTAGGTATGTTGCGGTGCTTGAAGGTATGTGGCACCTGACCTTCGCAGATTGTCTGGGAGGTCAATGCGGAAAGTGCTAGCGTCCGAACTCGATTTCTTGCCTTCGCGCGCCATGAGCAGGCGAAGAAGTTGTTGGCGCTGTTGCTCGTCTTCAGGGAGGAGATTGATGGATTCAGAGTCGGCGCGGTGGCGGTAATTGGTATCGCGAGCACGGACACGATCTACCTTGATGGCGGTGTGGATGGTAAGTATGGTATAGAAGAGGGTTGAGAGGGCACTGAGGGTGAGGGCTGCGAGGGCGGAGGCGCTGAAGTGGGGAGGAGAGCTGTGGCGGGTTGTGATGATGTAGGCGATATTGAAGAGGCCTAGGACGGAGGAGGTGAGGCATGGTCTGCATCGGGAGAGGTACGTATTAGTCAATGGTCAATAGTAAAGACCTAAGGGGTCTGGGGGAGAACTACGCAAGGATGCTGTCGAGTCGGAAGAGGGAGCTATGGCAGGTAAACCAGAGGGCTACAGAAGTAGAGTAGCCGATGGCTAAGAGGATACTGGCGATTACGGTTGCGTTAACGGGCCTTACGGTGAGGTCGGGGTTGTTGTTAAAGGCTGAGGGGAAGACAAGGTAGCTGTAGAACATTAACTTTGCGAACTTGGAATCCGGTAGGGCTAGAGCGTACCCCATCATGACGGCACCAGCAGATACAATTGCAGCTGCCCTCCAATACCACGGGGTATGATCCCGTTCGTTGTATAGATCTATCAGCGTCCGCCGAGGCTTCCATTTTGGTTTGGAACCCATGGTTCTTCCACAGCAAATAGGTAGTTGGTTAGGGCTTCACGTCCGACAATGACCAGCTGGAAGCAATACTCGAGATTCGATGTCGCAGCGACAAGTCCAGCAGCTAAAACGGTTCGACCAAACAATCACGAGAGATCAGACGAGAGTAGGAAGAGACAACAGGATCTTTGCTAAGCAGCACGACAAGATCGCAAAGCTAGACTGAGACTCTGCCTGTCGTCCCTAGCAGAGCGCCCGGGCATGTCGCTATAGAAAAAAAAGATCACATTACTTGAGGTATCTCAAGGCAGCTACAGTCATGAAAGGTGAGGCTGACGGTGCAAGAGGTGCAGCAGTAGTGGCCGAGGCTGAATAGCTGACTAGCCCCAACGAGGTACGGGGTTTGTTGCGGTTGCGGCACGACGGCGGCTATGCTCATCCAACGGGTGGGGGTTTACTACCTACCTTAGCGGAAATATATGGTTTCCTTTAACTGTATCTATTCAGTAATGGTTCAAGTTACCGTCTAAAGGCGGTAATATAGTGTATATACTGACTTACAGTAGCTCATTATATATGTGACAAAATGATAATCAAGTATTAAAAAGAATGATACTCTTACAGTCTAGTTGAATATTCGTTTAAAGATAATACACTAATATCAAATAAAACAGTGTTGCTACGGTAGAACCTGAAGCTCTGTGTAGTTTCAAGATAACTGCTACAATACTGCCAAGCCTATCTTCGGATAGAGTGTATTTCAGACAACATCAACGCTTCGGTATTTTCAAGCTCAGAATCGATCGATTCAGCCAATTTCTACGCGAAGGTGCATCGCATGAGCTGCGTGGGCACCATGCGCATGGTCATTATGGGTATTGAGTAGGCTGATACGGGGGTGGCACGGGTGGGTGCAGAGCATAGATGATATGATAGGTGGGTGACTACGGAGAGGCATTGCAGGAGGATGATGCAGGTATTGCTCATGATACATGATACTGTATTTTACATATGCTTATTTTCATCACCGTTCCTTTCCAAGATCGTTTAGAAATTCTAAGCGTATATTTTATAATAACGTGTCTTTAAGAGGACTGCCTAAAGGCGGTGTGAATAAGGAATTACAGTCACAGTATTTTATGGTAGTACTACGGTGCTGCTACGGTAGAGCCATTCCTCATAATTCCGCTAAGGTAGTACTCGTACGCCTTGGCCCCTTGCGGGTGAAAGTACTCTATCCATGAACATGCTAAGGCACGGAGTATCAATATCACGATGCAATCACCAACGACGATAGCATACAATTTCATCGGTTTGATCGTTAATACCTCCAGTACTTCGCGGTACATACTGTTACACTACTGTAGAGAACCTAGGCTACTCATCGTCTGATCAAAGATGTGAAAGAAGACGAGAGATAGACGAAAGAACTGAACATTGTTCTAACTCTAGCTAGTACGAAAAGAATTGAAGAGAAATCGAGGTAGGCAGCCGAGAGCGAGTATTCGTATTTTGCTTCACCCAATACCTTATGAGGAAGCTGGTGCAGGTAGCTACCCTCCCTCGCTTCAATAGGACCAAGGAGTAAGTCATACATGGTTGCCTTTCAGTATCCCAAGAACCAAATCTGAATGCCAGTGGAAAATCGAGATTGTTTTATCTTCGTGTCGAGCGGTTAATTTTTCAGGTCTCAATCGGACCACTGCATCTGGCCCGGCCTAAGCCCGCTTTGCCGTCCTCAACTCGCACAACAAGCAATTGACGTGGCCTAGCGAAAGACGCCCCAAGCATTGTCACACAACGTAAAGTCTTTGAAATTTCGCTTTTTTGCTCCCTTTCACCTCTCATACCGCTTTGATTTGGTTCTTGCTTTACGACACAATGGTTGACCCGCTATCCATGACATCCCTTGGTATTACCATATGTCAAGGTCTCATTTACGCTTGTGGCGCTTGGAAAGGTTTCGACAATGACATTTCCAATTCTTGCCGAGCTGTCGAGGATCTCGCAAGGACGCTGGAAGTATTACAAAATTACTTGAGGACTTCGTGTTTGGCGGATGCAGATGTCGATTCCGCGTGTAAATGCATTGAAGGCTGTAATGCTGGACTGAAATCCTTAGACGGCACTCTTGAGACCATCAAGAGAGTACATATACCTCTGCTGGACCGAAGAACAGAGCCCGGCTAAAGCTCCAACGTGCTTTCTATCCATTTACTAAAGAAAATTTGATGTCTTTACACGAAACCGTGGCCAACTTACAGAGCAGACTGAACTTTGCACTACAAGTGTAGTATCAAACGTAAGAAACAACATCTGTGTCTCTTCATAGGCCTATAGCTAACCTCCAGTAGAAAGACGCTCGACAGGTTGAACCTCGAAGTGCAGGCGATCTCAAGAATGGTTGAACGAACAGCAACAGGATCACCGCAAGTGCAGGAAAATTCGCAGAGGAATAATGATACTGGTGGTACTGGAAGTTGGTCGTGTCCCAGAACCGTTATTGTGCAAACTCGATGCCAAGAAATGTCGAGCACGTCCTTACTCAGCGTCTGGGCATGGTATCCCATGGCTTTAAACCTGTCTTCGTACTTTAAAAAAATAGACTATTGTGGGGGTGCACGAAGTAGATGAACTGTTTCGTTCTGTTAAAGTCTTGTGCACTCGGCTGACCAGATTATTCGCAGGATCAGGATGTTGGGCAAGCGTTGGTAAAGTTGATATTGAAACCAGCTTTGCACCGAGAGGTGCTTCGAGCAATGCGATCCAATCGCAGTAGCGGCTTCGCTTGCCATCCGACTGGTCCGAACGGCAGCAGTGAGCTTTGCCTTTCTCAGCGCGGTGAATGTTGTAACGAATAGTTCTAGGCACATTACCTCGCAAGAACCTAAGCCGAGTGACAGCGCAGCATTTGCAAGGCCTACGACTTATTGAATCGTGTATCAAAATATTGCATGCATACCATCAGGAAAAGCCATCATCGACGAAAGTCATAAGGAGGATAAAATCGTTGTATACCAATAGCAATTCCCACACTTTACAACGACAAACACACCATCCCCATTCTCTGTAGTATCTGCTTTAGCAAGAGACGAGGACACAGCTGAAGGTTCTTTGACTGAAAACGCTGCGCTTTGATAAGTGCCACTTGGGTCTTATTTTGCTAACTCTTCCGAAGCTGCACTGGACTCGGCCCTTCGAAATTCCCCTAGCGATGTATGGGAAAGAAATATCCTAGGACAAACACCCCTTTATCTGGCGGCAGGGTGGCCTCGGGGTGTCGCTCGCTTACTCGAAGCAGGCGCTGATATCAATGCAATGGACAATCATTCACTAACCCCAATGCTTTATGCTTGTAGTGCCCAATGCTTAAACACAGTACAGCAACTATTGGCTGAAGGTAGTGCACTTAGATCTCATATAGACAAGGGCCACTCTAGATCTGTTTGCTCAGCGCTGGAATTGGCACTCCCCGGATCCAGATGCTATATTGATATAATCGGGATTCTGATAAAAGCTTCAAGTGCCCGGCGGAAGCAATTACTCGAACTGGCTACCAAGATCCTCCCAGCAGAAAGAATCAAAGATTTACACATTACCGCAGGTCGGACGCTAGATGAACGTGCTTCCGATGTATACGATGCTCTTAAGCACATTGGCATCGCAATGCCAGTCGCACTTTATTCACATTCTAGGGAGCTTGGTACTGTGTTCCACATGAAGACCCTCGTTTGTAGAGCTGCGGACCAGCTGTTCGATGCAGGATTCCGGGACATCGAAGGCTACAACGCTCGTGGTCTTACAACCCTGATGGCCTTACACTTCGCAAATCTATTTGGAAGTCCTGATCCTCACCTCTTTTTCTGGTTTGTGTCTAAAGGTGCCAGTTTGCTGACATTTCAGCGAAATCGAAATTGGCGTGCACTACATTATATAGCGGCGAGATTTCGCGAGATTTGTGCATATCGTTGGACCACGGATGCGGATAAAGTTTCCCACAGACTCACACCCCATATCAACGGCATTTCATATGCAGTCACGCAATCCGGAAATGCAGCGCTAGTAGCACGTATAAGCGACCCTTGTTCATGTGCATGCTCATCAACAGGATGCACGATAAGTATTAGCGTTTCAAATGCTTATTCCTCGAGCATCAGAAGATTTAACCCGGAGTACATCTAAATGGCTTCCCGGATCACGTCTTGAATACGTCGACTTCTGGCTATCTCTTGTTCAAGTAGAGCCTACAGTCGTCGCAGAGACCATAGTTGAAGTATTACTTACGCCTTATCCTATTCGAGGAGCTTGCTCTTTCTCATACATGTTGCTGGTTCAACTATGAGAATGAATCCAGGATGTTCGAATACGATACAAAGTTAGAAAATCGGACGATGATTCAGAAAGAGGAAGCGGACATTATCAAGGACTTGAAAGATCTCTTGGAGCTAGCAATATCCCGATGGCATAAATTCTCAGGTCCCTTGTCCGAGTTCCTTAGAAAGTTCATTATGGACGAGCAATCCCACAAACTGGGACGAAGAATATACTTAGGAAGTCGAGGCTCTTGGTGTGAAGCTGGAGCGAACTTCCGTGGATTGAAGCGAGCTTTCATGGACTAAAGCGGATCTGTGCGAATTCGTCCTTCCATCCGGTCACGCGGAGGAAGATCAAGATCCATGAAAGTAAAGGACGTGGTTTTTCGGTAGGAAGGATCGGACCAAATCAGGACGCTTTTTTGCTCAAAGGTACAATTGAAGATATCGTTTCGAAGCCTAATCTAGACGTTCCAAAGATGAGCAGAAATTTCCTTCGAAAAGCCCAGTACAAAATCAGCAGAGCCAATGGCTCGACGCTACGACGATATGAACGAGGCGGTGGAGCGAGCTTCATGTCGCAACGGTTTTGTTCCGTTCCATGACCACATTCACTTATATTCCCTGGATCTAAATGCAACTTGACGCTTCCTTCTCAAACTCCGCGCTCACACAGCTCCATCAGACCCAAATATTTATCCCCAAACCCATTCGTCCCGACAAGGCCCATATACAAACCGATCCCTAGCTTTCATCAACCCTAAAAGCTACCCTCCCCCCTTCCACACCTCAATCCAAAAATCCCACGTCTTTATAGCCTCCCCGATCAGATCTATCCACACGGTGTATCCACCAACCAAATTCCTCCCACCCGCATTGCTCTGCTAAGCCTCTCATCCACGAAAATATGCTTTTCTAAACCCGCACTCCCTTTCCCCCACCCATCTGCCCACCCCAATCCCACCTCCCTGATTACCTTTCCCCCCTTCCCCCAAGCATCCCGACCTTTCCCCCTCTTTCAATCCATCAATTCCCCCCCCCCCCCCCTTTTGCAAAACCAGCCAGCCAAAACAGAACCCCAAATAGGACAAACATAGCTTAACCCTCCGAACGCAAAGGTATTAACTCCCCAGATGAGGTCCTCTGTTTCTGGGTCGAGGCATTCGGTTGAGATCGAGGCATTTGGTCAAGGACGAGCTGGTTGCATGGAGGAAATGGAGAAGGGTATTAATGCCATTGAAACTACCTGTTCTCTTTGACCATTTAATAGATCTAAAGCCCTTGCCAGCGTGAACGATTTACCAAATCAACAGCCATCCAACAGTCACCACCATTGCCACCCACGAAATCTGCCTCCCACTAGCCCCTACCCTACTAACCCCATTACTCGTTCTCAAAACAATCTTCTCATCCCTCAACTCCTCTAACAACTGACTCGACACATGACCCGTACTCGCCAGCTGGTGCAGCTGATTCGCCAGCGTCGAAAGAATCGTCGTCGAGCGACCGGGCGGGCAGAAGATGACCTCGAAGCCGCCGCCGGAAGGGATGATGAAGGTAGAATCCTGGTCGTCGAAAGCATAACTGTAGGCATCCGGGCAGACCTTCTTCGCATCCGCACTGTATTTGCTTGGCTTACACGCGCTCGGGCTGTCGTAAAATCCAGTACAGCAGTCTGATGGTTTGCTGTACTTTGCGCAGGCGGAGTAGCAGGGGTTGAAAACGCGTCGCTGGATGCTTTGATCTGGATACAGGTATACGCCATTAGAAGGGCCAGTCATGGGAGAGAGTTGCAAGTCCCACGGACACCAGGCTTGGACATCGGATTTGCTCTGGGTTTGGTCGAGTGGGATGGGAAAAGAAGAGTTAGTACCCAGGTATTCATCGGCGGTGGAACCCTCGTCATCGAGTAGGGCAGCGGTGCCGATGCAGACGGGGTTGGTAAGGTTGGGAGGAATTTCAGTCAGGGAGGCGTTGCCGGACTCGGGGTAGAGGGAAACAATGCCCATCGGGATGTTGTAGCCGTCGACAAGAGAGATATCGTAGAAGGTTTGGCCGCTGTAAGATGCTAGAGAGAACTCGGCAAGGGTTGCTGGTGGGTTGCCCTGATCATTGGGATAAGTCTTTGAGCTCAAGCCACGAAATACTTCTGTAAGAGCAATGCATACCGGATTTTTACAGTCCAGAACGCCACCGCAGTCACCAGTAGCGCAAGCAGCACCTCCACCATTGTAGCCCCCGTTGTTGCTAGACCCTGTCCCGTCGAATTTGAAGGTGCAATTTGTTCTTCCCCAGACGCGACCTTGCCAGTCTGCACCTACTGTCAGGTTGCGCTGCTTACCAGAACCGAGCTCAAAGCCTCCTGTATTCGGAGCTGTTCCCTTTTGTGTCGCTATTGCTGGATGTACTGTCTCCTGGCACATATTCGTAACGACTAAGGACCTTGATAGATCACGTAGGCTGATGTCTTGGGATATTGCGCGTTTCATGTGGTGGAGAGCATCCGTGGGTAGGATGCTCAGGAGCAATGAGAGAAGCAGGCGCTGTTTTGTCGACAAAGGCCAGCTCCGGCAGCTTGATGGGGAGCATGCCATTGCCGTCAGTAAAGCACGGGTTGAAGGGGCTCTCCAGACCTGCTTCGAGGAGACTTTGATTTGAACGATGAAAATAATGATGGATCAAGCGTTGATGAAGCGGTAGGAAAGCGAAGAAGCCCTAGGCCTCGTCTGCAAGACTATGAAATGGCCAATGTAACACTTTTAGGGCTTGGGTGTCTCTTCAAACAGGGTGACCAGCGCCTCTTGCGTGTCACCAACAATGAAGGTCGATAAGAGTAGACAGCGTAATGGGGATAAGAATACGAATCGATGAGCTCGAAGCCAAACAGGCGAGTTTGAGGAGCATTAACAATAAGTGCGGAACTGGGAGTATTCAGGAAACCATCGATCAGTCTTAGAGTACGTTGAGAAAAAAGCGAAAGTTGACATAGTATTGAAAAATCGGTTCGGGAGGAAGGCGCACTCTGATAGCTTCAGTGATCTCACCTTCCATTGGAAATGAGCTGTCGTATGAGACATCGCTCCCCTCTTTCGACCATAGTCCATGATATCGTTGTTTGTTCTTGCTGCACATTGCGCCAGCGTTATTTTGGATGATCCTACCTTCCCAGCGAAATAAGCATCCTCGTCAAGAATCGCTTGAACAGGCCACGGTTATGTGCGATCTCGAGGCTCCCAGACTTACTTTACGTTACGAAAAGCTAGCTTTGTAGTCGAAATCACCTTTGAAATCGTACGTCGTTGAAGCTGTCGAGGCTGTCGAATTGCAGGGATCAATCCATCAGCCGAGCATGTGACGAACATTCAAGTGGGCGCCGGCCGCGAAGAGTACCACATTCACTGATACTTAAAGTCACGAGCCCACAGGCCGTGGGTTGTGGTTCAAGCCCAGAGCAAACCAAAAAAAGGCATAGATGCAGTTGATCTTGACGAGATTCACACCGAGAGGAAGGTATGCGACCGCGAGCAGATATGTAAGTCTTTGCCCGAGATTAATTACAAAGAAGTGAAGACTGATGCTCTTAGATTGATAAAGGCAGCGAAGACGCCGATCGGGTATTATTGAGTATACACAATGTCATAGAAAAAGACGCTTCCAACAGTGTGAATGGGGTAGACAAGCAAACACTGAAGTTGGTGTGCGAAAGCGCCTTTCCCACGGACAGATATTAGAGCGCTGCTGTGGTGTTTCCATATGATACAGACACGGCACAGACACCAAATCGACAAACTCCCTTCCTCATGCAAAAAGCCACTTCTCTGATCCTCCACTTCCTACAACATGAGAGCGGCCGCAGCGACGGCGACAACGGCGCCGACTGAACCGGCCATGTGATTTCCGGCACCCTTGAACTGGGATGGACTGGGTGACATCGCGTTGGTAGGCGAGCTGGAGTTTCCGCTCATGCTGCTGACCAGAAGAGACGGGCAGGGAGCAGTTCCGGAGGGCGCGTACGCAGCGGTTCGAGTGACCATAACATCAGGTGCTGGGCCAGTTGGGCAGGAGGTTCCGCAGGCAGCGAGGACTGTCGACTAAGAACTTGTAAGTCACATTTCGGGAGCCAAAACAATGGGACAAGTCATACCATGCTTTGCGCATTGGCACCGAGAGCAGCCACGAGGGCAAAGGCAGCCATAGTGAACTTCATCTTGCTATTGAACGAGTGTATTGGGGGGCGTTGGTATTAATTTGATGCAAGTAGAAGACTGAGGGAACGTTTGTTTGGGAGAAAGATGAATGGAATAAGAGGATGCGGATGAATTAAGAAGACAGAGGGCAAGAGGAAAAGGATGTACCAGGGAGGTAAGTGTTTGTACTAATGTTTCCGGGTGCTGGTAAGTATGGGAGCAAGATTGCTTGGGAGACGGCTTGACGCGATCCGGAATGCTCCTGATACTTGACCCTTGACCAACTTTGGGAGCCTGGAACCCAGTCACTTGCACGTTAGATTAACAACTGCTTCCTGCACTACCAAAGCGCTACAAACATATGAGCAATTTAAAATGATGGAAAGCCTCCTCTAATCATTTTTACTAGTTCTAGTGTTAGGGCACGGCTCCCCCCCCTATCCATGTCGCAACCATTTGCGTTGCATGACGGTTACGAGGCTTCGGCAATTCTTCGGATGGTCGGATGGCCGGGAAAAACCTGGCCTGATCATGTGTCAGTTAGGATCTTCTGCCTGGTCTCAAGGGAAGTCGAGGATCCGAAGTACTTGGAGCGCATGGTGCATCAGCATAAGCTCAAACGGCTGAGAGGCGATCTCAAATGATGGACCCTGATGGCTTCCTGATGTGGTATCTGTGGCTTTTTTTAGTGTCCTGAGGCCTGCCAAACACGGCTTGCTCAAGCTCCGAACAATCTGGGGTAGCTCTGCATGAGGTAATTTCCCAGGGACCGCTCGTCAAAATGCGGTTAAAGTATCGGTGATCCATACCAATCAGGCTTAGTCCCGTCATCTTCTCTTTGCTTCCCTCATCTCCCGTATGCATTCCAGATTGTTGTTGCTTGGTTAAACCACTCAACATCCATGTCTACATTCTTGCATCGGTGGAGCTCGAGCTAGCGGGTTGTTGTGATGCCGTGCTCATTTCGCGCCTTCATCGGACTCATCCCATCTCTTTCTTTCCTTCTTTAACTCTCCCGCATCTGCCTCTTCATCTCTGTTTTCCTCTTCCACAAACTCTCATATCTTTAATCACATTCGCTCTCTACAATACATCCTGTTATTCAAGGTACCATTTTATTGTCAAATATGAAGACCACCTTTGCCGCCCTCGCGGGCTTTGCTGCCCTTGCTTCTGCTGTCCCAGCCAAGAACAAGTAAGTTATGCGCTGCCCTCAACATTGACCGATTACTAATTGCCGTTTGTTCAGCCTGATCGCTGTCCGTCAGGCTATGCCCGCTGTCACTGACGCGGACATCCTAAACTACGCCTTGACCCTCGAGCACCTTGAGGACAAGTTCTACCGTGAAGGCCTTGCAAACTTCACCTCGGACGATTTCACCAAGGCCGGTTTCTCCGCCGATGTTTACAACAACATCAAGATCGTTTCCGCGGATGAGAAAACTCATGTGGCTTTCTTGACCAGCGCCCTCAAGGCCGCTGGTGCCCAGCCAGTCGCTGAGTGCGTTTACAGCTTCGGCGTCACCGACCCCAAGATGTTTCTCGCCACCGCCTCCATCCTCGAGGGTGTCGGTATCAGCGCCTACCTTGGTGCTGCGGCCGATATCATGAGCAAGAACTACCTCACGGCGGCCGGTTCCATCTTGACCGTCGAGGCCCGCCACTCATCGTACATCCGCGCTGCTATTGGCCAAGTTCCCTTCCCATCGCCCTTTGACGTTCCCCTCTCCCTCAACGAGGTCTACACTCTAGCTGCTCCCTTTATTGTGTCTTGCCCATCCAGCAACGTCAAGCTCCCAGTCAAGGCTTTCCCGAGCCTCACATTGGACCCCAAAAGCCCTGCCAACATCACCGCTGGTACCACCATTACTCTTCTAACCCCAACCTACACACTCAAGGCCGCTGATGGAAGCTCGCCAATCTACGGTGCTTTCATTACCGTTACTGGACCAGTTTTCGTTCCGTAAGTTTTTCAGGCCTTTGAATAAGCATTTACAATTATCTAATGTTAAACTCAGTGCCACCCCTGTCACTGGCGGCTTCTCAGTCAAGGTTCCAACTGCACCAATGGGCACTGCACCAATCAACGGACAGAGCTACGTCGTACTGACCGGATGCAACACCACCGTCACCGACGATACCGTTGCTGCCGGACCCGCTATTGTTGAGATCTCCAACCCGGAGTAAGCGTGCGATGGAAAAGCCACCAAGGACTTGTGCTACCCAGATCTGAGTATCACGCATGACCCAAAGATGTACATAGTAATGGCAAGCCCGATTGATACCAGAGTACCGCGTCCTGTATTACCATGTTTCAATGTTGCATCAGGGACTGGCGGCGTCAAGCGCGGATTATATGATATACCTAATTAAACGCATTAATCTTCAATTCAAACTCCATGTCTCCGCAAGTTTGTACAAAGGTCTTGAGTGACTAAAATTTCTAGCTTCATGCTTCATGCAATTCCGTGTTGAGACATGAAAACCCTCGGTGTCGCATAACGCGCCATTATTTCCCTTTAGCACTCATCTTACTTACAACACTATCGAAATACTTGCAATCTCCTATCAACCGTACTTTAAACATGGTTCTCCAATCTCCAATCCGAGGTTAAAAAGGCCTGCTCACCCATATCAAGTTAGGTCGGATACTTCCATCTGCTGGACTAATAGTCTGCTACCCTTACTTTTATTGAAAAAGCGTACTCAGGGGCGGTGTTTTTAATGAATGATCAAATAAGCGAGTTAATTAAGCCAAAAGCGCTTGCTTGGTGCGATCACTCATTAACAACCGCCCTGACTACTTTATGCAGGGTGAGATCTCGGGGGAAATTCCCTGGGTACCTTGCCTAAGAGCTTGCTTGAATTAGATCGCTCGGAGGGCTAAAGTAGTAAAGGAGCCTAAGGGAGAAGAACATCACATGAGGTGCCCTGTGGCCAGGCTGTGGGTAGGGCGGACGGTAGGTCACTAGGGTGTTCTCTTTTTTGCCATCTTACTATCGGAGAGGAGGTTGGGACTTGGGAGGTGCGCATTTGGAATTATTGACCTACCTACTACGTACATTAATAGTGCGTCATGGCTTTGCTAGCCAAGCTTGCTAAGTTGGTCGATAATAACGGTTCGCAAGCGCGGTTATGAGAGAGATGTATCCCAGGGATCACAGGGATCACAGGGAAATATTACGGGATAAAGGTTGTGGAGCAAGAGAGTGACGTAGTCGATGGAAGAGGATAATGGAAACACTCGAGCATAATCGTGTCAGCAGGGCACACGACTCACCATCTATCTCCATACCCAGAAATAACGTCAAGTCGAAGACCTTTGGAAATTCGGATGCCGCTAACCTGCTCCCGCCGAACCTAGAGTATCTGGCCAGGTTGGCCTTCTTTTGCGTATTATGAGCCACCACCAGCGCCAAAACCAACTTTGCAAGATTGCTATGAGGATTGAGAAATGACCAAGAACATTCTTCTACGATTACCCTGGGGAGGATTGGCCTAGAGGGGCCGCGGCCAGCAGTTGATAAATGAAGCTTGGACTGGTGAACTATTGAAAGATAAATCATTTTCTGAATGTTGCCGCTTGCATAGGTCGTACTCATGATGGCGGCAAGATTGCTGGTCAACTGTTCGGCCAAGTGGATCAAACAGTTTACGAAGCGTCTAGGTGGAATGACAGGCTTCTGGAACCGAACGCTATGTTCTGAACGTGTCGAGGAGTAGGTATACTACTCTCTATTGCTGGGGGCTTGTTCAATGATATCAGCCTTGAGGATGTTATGCTGGGCATGGACGATGCCAATGTCGGTCAAGTCATCGCTAACCACTCAATCCCAGCTCATGAGAGAGAACCTGAATCGACACTGCATCTACCTCGACTTCCGGTATCGTCTATATCTTGATAAATTCTCAACCTTACCAGTCGTCCCCAGCAGCTTTACCGCCGGATTACTCTACAATATTCCAGAATGTAATCACCCCAATTGTGCCTCCCTTTGCACCTAGCTACCTCATCTGGCCAAGTACTAATATCCGATGCAAAAGCTCAGAATACCTCTAATATCAGATCAGTCAGAGGAAGTACATCGTCTTAACCGAAAGAAGGACTACACTAGAGACATGTAGGCGCCGAAACACCAGCCGCTCTCTGTGAATATAGATATTTCAAGGTAACATGGGCCCTGAGCTATCGTCTAGCAGATCCAGTCGGCACAACATCTCTGAAAGATGTTGGCTTCAGTCCATGATCCTTAAACAGCTGATCGTTCCATCGAAGAATTGGGGGCGATACGTTAGAAGAGCCTGATGGATTTCAGGCTTGAAATACTGTAGTATTTATTCTATTGCTCGCTCCTCCGCGAAGATGCTGATTCTATCATACCGTGTAGGTAGATGGCTATGCGATTTCACTAATAACTAGCCTATCCCGTGCTTCAATCCACAGGGAACAGAGTTACGCTCATTTCACTGCGCTTCGTTAGCAGTCTTCTCTTCTATGTGAGAAAGTCTCTCTGAAATATTTTAAGAGGATATGCTTTTCTTCACTATTCAGCATCGAGATACTCAAGTCCTCCATACTCAACCGCGCAGCAATCTTCAAAGGCTTCAGGTTATAAAATGATGCTTTGAGCTTGAAAATCTCTCTCGTACTAACCATTTCTACACTATTCAGCGTGGGCGAGATTTGACACCGCCTAAACCTGTATAGGTATCTCTCAGTTAAGAAAGCCGCGACGAGCCCTGGGGCCTTAGTGCATGCGACTTTGTGGCCAGGCCGGCATTGCAGCACCGTGGCCTTCTTTTCGTCTAAGAGTTTCGACCTTGCGTGTTATTGCTCGAGGTATCGATCGTCAACGATTAGCCATTTTCAGGAGTCGGAACGGCGAAGGCTTGCTGTCAGTTCAAAAAAAACTTTCGGCTGAGCATCGAGACTCGCCGCTTGTTGTACGCTTGATATTTCTGGGCTTCCTTTCACGTCTTGTGGTTTGCCTCTTCTATTCTCCATGCTCTATACCATTAGCTTTTCGATTGACAAAAGATCGCCCGCGCAGACGAGTTCTCAACAAAGATGGCAAGGAAACAGCGAGCATGGAGATCGCGAGAGTCTGCGCTTGACTAACACACAATCACCCAGAACATCCTCCGACAAAGAAAATCAGCCCTATACTTCGTGTTATATCAAATCATGCCCCTATCCGAAACCTATCTCCAATTGTGTTTGCCCAACTCCCTTTCGGCCTGGCACTTCAGCATCGTCAAACCCTGTATTGTGACCCGAGACTACCGTCTCACTATCCTCTCTTGCTCAGCAAGGCCCTTGAATAGCAATAAGGTCTTCTTCAGTTGTGCATGACATAGGATATCGCCGGCGCTTGCAGCGTGGCCATTACCGCAAAGGTTTCAACATAAATCAAAGCGCTATTTTACAAACACGGAACTCGGGTCAGACTGTCATTCTCGATCAACAAACCGTGCGGAAGCGAGAATGGCGTACCTCAATCTGACTATACAATCATCGCTTAAGCTGACTGTCATCCTCACATATTCCTCCAGCCTCGCACGAAAACGATCCGAGTCACCATTCAGCTCCTCGCAAAATCTCTTCTCCCCCCTTCTTAACAATAGACCAGTCATGAAGATGAGAACGATACCAATATTGCGCCGTCTAGGTAGCAGCAGTTGCATGACTGCTGTGGTGGGTAGGATCAATACGGCAATATGGATGGCGAGGCCAACGACGGATTGCGGTACAAACAATACTAGATCAAAGATGCTCATGTGGCATAAATTGATGCGATCATCATGTCGCACCACGTCCAGGTGTCGCAAGGATGAAAAAAGCAATTGTCATACTACCATAGAATGTCATGATTGTATGTAAATGGCGCCAATATACCCGCAGATCCTCAACCATAGTAATTGGTCCAAAGATATGAAAGTACATGATAAAGAACGTGAGCTTGATAAATAACACAGAATGACATGAGATATGATGGCTGTACGACTTTGCGATATAAGATATTGTGTTTGTACACACGGACAGCGATTTACAACGAGTAGATTCATGCTCGCTGCTTGTGCAACACTTACGTCCCGTCCACGCACTCCCAATATGCCATGCTGGCTGTATAATAGGTAATAGACCCGCTCTGTCAATAGCTCAAAGGACAAGTGAAAGAATCTCCTGTTTTGGTTAAACCCCATAATTTCTGGTCAGACACATAACAGCAGTTACAACAGGCACTAGTACCAATATATGTTATGTCAGTATTGAGGGAAGAGGCTTGAATGTAACTTACAATCATTCCATGAGTACTTTCGAATGGTGAACATTCTTTTAGAGCTCTCGCTTCGCAGGCTCACTTGCCGTAAAGGGTTAAGCTGCATTCTCCCTCTTTGCCTTGCGAGACCACTATCTACTTCATATATATCGTAACCTTTAGTATAACCATTTCAACTACCGTCCCTTAATGGGCTCCAAACCACCAGACCACCTGGGCTCGGTCCTCGTTGTTGGTGGATGTGGCTTCGTCGGATTTCATATTGTCCGTCACTTTCTGCTTGAATCAAGCTGTACCTCTGTCGCGGTTATAAGCCGGAATCCTCAAAGCAATCTTCTTCCCAAGGTTGACTATTATGCCCATGATCTCTCCAACTAGGCGGTCTGCATATCAACGCTCCCTTCTTGAATTCACATACCGGCTTTTCAAATTTTGCAAATATATCAGTAGTTTCGACGTAGCCCGCACAAACGACAGCTCTAGCTGATCTCTGAAGATCTAAGCAAGGATTCCTGTATGAATTTGAAAGGAAATCCTGCTCATCAGAGCAACTTGATCAAGATGAACTTTGACAAGACGTTTGTGTTATTATACGCACTATGAATACACATTCTCAATATTCTCTCGCGCTCTTCAAGATGAGAGATTTCATATGTGTTCGGCAATCAGAAACTAAGATATCAACACAACCAAACGTACATTGTTGAGGAACGAGGGGTTAGATGCACCATCGAAGAACAAGACCTAGCGCATCGGTGCATAGAGATTATAAGCTCTGAGGATTATTGGTACCAAAAGCACGACAGTGAGTGCGCAGGGCTAGGTAGTCTGGCTGCTATGTCTAGTGGTCGTATATGAGCTTCGGAATGTCAAGCTGACGGACGTGGATTGGAATCAGGGACCCAGGATTGGCGTATTAGACGCTGGGAACAATACTTCCCGAAGTGGTGGCTATGCTGCCTCCATTTTTACCCCCGGAGCTGTGCGTTATCGAGAAGAGTCAGATGCCCAGACATCTCCCACCAAACGGTAGCATACATGCTGCCTTGGCATTCTAGACGGAATCGACACTCTCTCAAGTAAAAGGGGGGTTAGGTTTTCGGTCAAGCCAACCTAGCGACCGCGGGGCAGCAAAGTCAACTGAAGCACTTTCCAAGACCGAGAATCAAAGCGGTCTGACCTGGGCTCGGGATAGGAAATATGAGCAGCGATGATGCATAGCCAACCGCCGTCAAAGAGATACCTACTTCAGGAAGGTTCGATTTCTTACTCTGGAGTTCCTTTCGTTGAATAGACTTCTGACGGCCTTGAAAAGAGTCACCTATGAAACCATCCCCAGCTGCACTCCCAACAAAGCCAACCTATAACCACACTCAACAACCCCCCCAACCACCCTCCAATCTGCATCTCTTAGCTATCACCACCGTACGCATCACCCCTTCACACAAACCTAGTCTGCTCTCAAGCATGAAGCACTGTTCTAAGTGAGTGGTGTGACTGTGATATGGAAGTGAGTCAAGTAGTAGCTCTATGATAAGAGACCGAAAAAAGGGCGTGGGGGTTCTCGATGATGGTTTTGTATGTTTTGGTAGCTTGGATGGCTTTGGATGGAGTAGGGGGGGGGGGGGGGGGGGGGATGCGGCAGGCCGTAAAAGGGGCTTCTCGGTGGATGAGGTATGAGGGGTTGTTTGTTTGTCTGCAAGTATTCACTGGGTTTCAGTTGAGTCAAGTTTGGGTAGGTCCGTGCCACAATGACGTGTGGTGTTGGGGAGTCTCGTTGGTTTCTCATGAAGTTTCGATGTTGTATTATCTTTTCAAGCGTTTGAAGCCTTTCTGGGGGATGGAAACTAAGATATCGAGCGCCAGCACAACCAATCCGCAAAGAATGTACCGCCGTCTTGAAGCGCACTGCCCAGGCTGGAGGAGACCGACACTCACCATTTTTTCTGCTCATTACTTCACTCCCCCGACTCCTACCGCAACAGCACCTTCCCCCCACCCCCCGGCAACCGAACCCTAAACAGCCCAAACGGCCTAACCCTCCTATCTGTCCCGGGATAATGCCCCGCCGTCCTCCAAACCTGATTCTCCGTAAAATACAAATACCCATCCGCCGCAACCGCCATACTATCCGTCCAGCCAATCCTCGGGTCCCGTACAAACACACTCAACAACCCAGTCGCAGGATCGAAGATATCGATAGCGTTCTGTTCGAAATTACCCAGATAGATGAGCCCGTTGCTGTCCGTCTCGAGGCCGTCGGAGACGCCTTTTTGGCCGTGCGAGACCATGGATGCCTGAGCGCGGACTTCGGAGAGGGGGGAGTTGTCGCGCAGGCGCGCGGTGGGGATGCTGTACAGATAGCGGCTCGCGACGGCGGTCCAGTAGAGGGTTTCGCCGTCGGCGGAGAGGACGATGCCGTCGGCGCCGGAAGAGCTGGCGATGACGCGTTGGTTGGGGCCGGCGACGCTGTAGACGGGCTCGCCCCAGATGAATTGGAGGAATTGCTGCTCGGTGCGGACTTGAGGGATGTTGTCGAGGTGGCGCCATGAGGCGCCGGTGCCGAGGTCGACGATGACGAGGCCGTTGCGGCCTTCGGTGCTGGAGTCGGTGATGTAGGCGATTCCTTGGCCCGAGGGGGTGATGTGCGGCCGGAGGTCGAATCGGATGTCGTTGAGGTTCTAGGGAGGTGGTCTGTTAGATCTCGTGGTGAAGGAAAGGATTGGACCTACGGAATCTGGGTATGCAACGGTGGTTGGGAAGACGATGGTCTTGAAGACTGTGTTATTTGAAAGATCGACGCCGACGAGCTTTGCTCCGCCATAAGATGCCAGTACGTTGGTCCCCGTCGGAGTCGACGCTCTCCCCGTATCTAAAATCCACAATCTGTCCTTCGCATCCATAACTACCGACTGAGGTCCAACTGAATAATTACGGTGATTTGCTCCAGCTTAAGATTCCAAGTGTTCGGATTAGCTTTGCCAAAGGACCGAGAACTCCGGAAGCATGAGACTAACTTGGGGGAGTGGTAGTATAATTGATGAATCCCTCTGGCGGAGAATTGAATTCTACGCTCGGGTACGGTGTCTCGCTGGTGCTGGTGGTAAGCTCCGCAACACCGTATTTGGTGTTGTTAGCGTCCAACGTAGGAGGGTAGTTGCTAAACAACCTTCCAGTTGCAGATACGGCGATGCCTGCAGATGGATCAGATTGAGGTCTTTGAGCGAAAACGGAGGAAGTACGGAAAGAGTTGATATTGACTTGGGTAAATGAACTTACCTGTAGGGAATTGATCATAGTAGAGATGGACTAGTTCCAATGCAGGGCCATGAACGCCTGGGTCTGATTCCACGGTCTGGCCTGAGATCAAGAGGATGTAATAATTGAAGGCAGTGAGGAGGAGACTGTAGTATTTGAAAGCCATTGAATTGTTATTCTTGTCTAGTAAGCCCAGTACAGTAGAAGAGGTCTCAAGTCTAAGTCATGACGGATAAGAAAATCTCGTGTCATCAGAGATGTCGAGGCTACTTATTTATGTATATTCTTCTTGGAGTGATCGAAATGTACACAGTACAGTAATCAGTAATCACGACCACATGCAACAAAAAGGGGTTTACCCTTGCGGCTTGGTCCAGCATTTGTAATCGAAGTCTAAGGTACCTACCTTAGGTATGTGACAGTCATCGTGCCACACAATAAAAGGTATCAATCCTCTCGACCACTATGTCTGTAAAGATAAGTGGGCACCCTGCGCTCGCTCTGGAATTGACTGCTGGGGGCTCGGCTACCCTTGCCTGTGCCCTCAGGTAATGGATCGTATCATTTTTTCTACTCTCATGAGCTCTTCAATTCTAGCATTCGTCCTAATCGTGGCCACCACTATGCGACGCGGAGTCAACTCTCTATTGTGCGTTTTACCTCTATGGCTTTGTGATGAGAGTAGGAGAGTCATTGCATCTGTTTTCGCTACCATCTATAGCAAACGGAGATAAGAGAAGAGCGTTCGCCAGAATCGGTACTGCTTACCACGATGCGTAATACCCTGCTGATGTAGATAGTCTACACCTTCCACAAGCTGCCGGCAGAGCTCCCGAACAACAGCACTTGGCATCACTAAATCTGAGAGCTGTGGACCTGCGATTTCTGTTGCCAGCACATGATGTGTTCCATTAGGTCCCGAGACGGCAAAATGGTCTACGAGCGACAAGATATGCGCGCTTCCAGGATGGAGACCTGCTGATGAAGCATCTGAAAGACGTTGAAGGATGCATATCTCATTAACCATGAGCGCTTTGGTGTTGCTGTCGTAAGCCGTTTTTGGTGCATCATGGCGGTGTGATTTAAGCAGATCATGATGATTGATAGACCTCGATGGTGGTCCTGCTACGAGAATCTTAAGGGCGACGTACCGATCTCTGAAATTTGTAAGCGATTTCAGCCGTGAGAGAAGCCTCAAATGCTCTCTTGCTTTGAACGATTCTACAGCTTCTTGCTTCGTTAGCTCGTATCACCAGATTTCACATACTTTTTGCAGCCAGATCTTTCGCTAGCAGTACCTTGGAAAACGTGCCGTTGCCTAAGGTAGCTTGCGCAACATCTTATAGCGCTCGCCCAAATGGACCGGATGATATCCGCCAACATAGTAGCCCGAAAACGGCTCAGCATCTTCAACAAAACTTAGAAAGTCTCGGTCCCTGAGATGTGCAACGGCATTAGTATGAGCAGAGATCGAGGTTCCATCAACAAGAGAATCAACAGTTTGCTGTGAATTGGGTGAGAGGAGCGAGTGAGGCGTTGTGGATTCCATGCGGTTAGTAGATGAAAACGGTGGTGATGGTAATAGCAATGGCAACGGCGACGACAACACCGACCGTCGTGGTCGCAGTTTAGAGGAGAAGCCTACACAAATAGGAAGGAATGAATGCTGTACAGGGCTGATTTGGGGCGTAGAACGATACATGCAGAATTACCTTAGGTGCAAGATGTATCAGCGATTGCTCATGGCGGAACGTTGAAAGAAATGAAAGCTTCACTTACCGTAGCTCAACAACCCTAGACAAATCTGGTCCAAAACAGAAGAGCGGGTTTTGAAGACCGTATGCTCTTAGGCTTGAGTGATGGTTACATTGTTCTGAATAAATCCATGAGACTAGTTGCTCACTTAGCCATATCAAATGAAGATAAGTTAGCAATTTCGACATCCCCGGAGTGGCCCACTAGGCTACTCGTGATACCTCATCTTGACAGCAGAGTACACTCTGTCATAACGTCAAGAGAGACCAGTTCTACCAGGAAGCTCTTTCCATCTCTGTTTTATATCAGAATCAAAGATGAGAGACGTCTTACCATATCTCCTTATCCCCGATCCCCCAAGCTCTTCACAACGGCACCTAAGCTACCCTTCCGTCTCACGGAAAACCCTGACTAGATACTATGCATTCAGCGTTGGATCCTGGAGACGAGACTAAGGCAACCACAAGTCACTCGACAACTCGAAGGAGCTTCATTGCAAAACCTGAAAGCCGAAAGAGGCCAGGAATCGAACACTTTCAATTCATAAAGACCCAGAAAATTGCTAGAGGTATCCGCTCGAGCTCCCCACCCAAAAAAACAGAAGCCCAAAGTCTCTGGTGATATCAGGAAGAAGTAAGGAAACGGAGGAGGCAGGGGAAAACAAATGCGTCTCTCCTTTACGTTCATCACTCCCACGTACGATTCTCATACCCCCCTGTGTCTCGTTTCCTTTCCCCACTCCTCGAGCCTTTCAGACTTCGACCTCGTCACCATTGTGCTCTCTATCCCCCACCCTCGTCCTGCCCTACCTAAATCTTGCGGAGCATCGTCCCATGACCTCTCCTTGACAGACCAGCTCTGCGTTGAACTCGCTGCCGTCAAGGGCGAGAAGAATGTCAAAGTAGACGCCTGTACGATTATTTGACATGAGTGAACATAATTTCGAGAGGGTTTGAAGGGCAAGAACTAGGGCGTATGCTTACGATAGAAAGTCCCCTGCGGCGTATCCATCCTCTCGAAATCCTTCTCTAAATTCTTCCTGCTCAAATCACTCGTCAAAGTAACCACCTCCTTGATCCTCGGATCTTTCGTATACTCCGGACAAACATCCTCATCGCACGCATACAGAATATCCTCGTACATTAACGTCGCCCCCGGCGCCACCTGCCTGAAAAAGCTCACTTTAACCGGCTCCCCAATCTTAACCCTCTGTCCCTTTTGCACAAAAATCTGCCGCGTGTACTTGCAGCGGTCTTTGCCGTCTAAGCTAGGGACACGGTATTGCTCGGGGTGATGGCCTTCCTTGAAGGGCTGCAGAGTGGCCATGAGGTAGTGGCGGCGGGCTACTCGCGAGGTGATGACGCGCTCAGTGATGCCGGCGGTAACGGCGCCTTTGACGATAGCGGCGACGGAATCCATGGGGCGGACAACTTTGGCTTGGAATTGAGGGGGGACGTGGAGTTTGATTTGTTGGAAGAGGTATTCGGAGGCGCCGAAGCCGCCGACGACAAGGACGTTCTAGGGGGGGGGGGATGTTAGCTTGGTGATTAGTGAAAGGAAGAATTCGGAAAGTTTACCTGTAGTATTCTGTTCTGGGCTTGTATGGCGATGATCTGGTTGCGCACTAATTCTAGGATACGGTTGACCACGGGCTCAAAACATTGGAGGATCTCTTCATTCGTGAAGGTCATGTACCCTTCTTCAATTCCAGCCTCTGGGAACTCAGCCTCGATACCCACATCAACCGCCCACTTCTGTCCGTTGTTGCGGAAATCCGCTTTTATCCGGTTCTCAAAATCCATGATACACTTTGCATAGACCTTGCCCGCCGTCTTCGACCCGTCAGGAAGCTTCATCTTGCGGATCTTTGCTCGTAGAATATTACTGAAGTTACGATTCAATGCAGTAGAACCACACGAGTCTCCAGATCCGGCGGTACATTCAGCCACAGTAAAGGGCGTTTCTTCCTCGACTTCGTAGGCAATCAAATCAACGGTTCCTCCACCACAATCGACAATAAGAACAGCGTCCCGAATTTTGAGGTTGAGTAGACCAGTCTTCGTACAAAACATGGCGGCTGCTTCAGGTTCGGTGATCAAGGTGAGTCGGTTGTCGTTCTCGTCTCGCAAGAAGCCGGCTTGAATTGCAGCTGCACGTGTTGCAGCCTTTCCGGCATCGTTCCAGATAGCAGGAACAGTCAGGAAATATCTGATATTGCGTTCTTCTCGATTAAAAACTTCTCCTAGCGTTTTCTGCAGCTGACTCCTCATGGCTTGCCGTAATTTGTAAAGGTAGTCCGCAGCGACGTCAATCTCCGACTTGCCGGGTGGGAGGGGAGGCAGGTTGATGGGGTCAATGTATGTGTTTCCCGAGAGCATGAGTTGTAATTTGAACCATTCAACCTTCTGTACGCCCGGCTTGGGATAGCCTGTTGGCGCAAGGGCTTCGGCAATGTCAGGACCCCATCCGACTACCTTTTGATATTGGTCGTAATAGAGCACAGTGGGTATCTAGTGGTTTCAGCACAGTCGTTGGGTAAAATGGTTCGGAGACCCTACTTTTTGTTTAGTTTGATTGCCGGCGCCAGGCCATTCTGTAATGATATCCTCCTTTGCCTCTGTGTTTGTCGCGAAAGCGAATGCAACGCCAGAAAAAGTGGTTCCCTAGATTATATCTCAGTCAAAGATAGAGAGTTAACGGAACTATGTTACGAACAAAATCAATGCCAACGATCAACTGCGCTTTGCTCCTGCCAGCGCCTTCGACCTCTACAGGTGCTCCTCGACCTGGGTAGTGGCCCATAGTGGACTGCGGTGCGCCAGCGCCGTGCATACCATTGGGTTGAGCATATCCGCCTGCGTAACCTGGTGGTTGCGCTGCGCCATTCAAAGCAGGGTGACCTTGTGGATAAGATCCCGTGTTGATAGGTGGTGGATGATGTGGTAATTGCTGCGTCGCTGGGGGCAATGGACTTGATGACCTTGGAGCGTTAGGGTTGTAAGTGTAGCTTGGAGGGCGCCCGAGCCCGTTTTGCCCTTGATTCATGGGTAAACTGGTGGTGGAGGAAGTACTGAGAGGTGGGGTTGGAGCAACTCCGTTGGTGGACGTGGGCTGAACAGGGTTTTGGGAAGTGTTTCTATTGGGATTGCGCTTCGAACCAAGGGAAGCACCGAACTGTTTGAATCGTGCGTTCATGAGGTCCATATGATGCCTAAGGTAACAAAAGGTCAACGTCAAAGACACCGCAGTTGGGCTTCATTGTGCGTGGTGGGATAAATCCAGTGTACCTTGTCTCTTCGCTACCTACTAATGCGCCTGCTAAAATGTCCGCCTTTAGGGAGACACTGGGGGCGGTGCTGACCAAGAATAGCAGCGGGAGGGGCGGAGTGATGAGGAATTCAAGTCTCTGATAACTTATATCAACGAGTCGCGATTTTGTTCAGTATTTGGATCTATCTATTTGAAGGAAATTGATGTTGTTACGCTGGGTAATGCAGGCTCGGTTCCTACTCGCACAACTCCCGGTAGGTTCAAGCTTGCCTAGAGAGCTGCCTGATACGCGGGGCTATCCAAATCTTTCTGACATCCAGTTAACGACTGCTGTCATCTATCTGTTCCGCATATGTCTCACGTTTTCTGAAACAAAATATCATGGAGATTCGCTGCTCAAAGCATACAATGTCATGCCGTCAGCCTTGCCCTACTGACGGAGATGGGGGAAAGACGAAGGATCATTTCAGACTTGAGAATCTTGAAGCCCCATTTCCGGTTGTTGGCGCAATCGCTCACTAAGCACAGATCGCTTCCGGGAGGACTAAGGACTACATATCGTACAACGGTACAACCAGCGAATGGCCAGTGGCCTCCTACTCTTGACTTGCGGACCGTAAGTCCTGCCAAATTAGAAGAGTAATCATGATTGCTTTTTGGCTATCCAATGTGATGTTCTATAAATATTCTGTAACATGCTTTCGGGATCCTGTATGTACCCAAATCCATCATTCCGCATCTCATGCTTCTCGATTTCGAACCCGAAGGTCTGAACAAGCATCAATACCTCATCGTCAGTGAGCTCAACCGTACCTGGCTCCTCGATGCCTGCATTTTTTCTTCTTCCCTCACTGCTTTCTACCTTGTTTGGTCTTGGGGGTTCTTGGCCCCCATAATGCCACAGCAGAGGGCCTAGATTGATCCACACTCCCCCTTCTTTTAGACAATTATGTACCACCTGTATGTATCTTATCAAATTTGGCGCTGTGTCTATAAAAAACACTGTCACTACTGCATCGAACATCTGGTGATGCCGTTGATCGCTGTATAGAACAAGAAAGTCCGAAGCTGTCATGCTCATTCTATCGAATGGATGGCTATTCGTCTGTTTTATGGATTCCACGAGATCGGTCCCAGGGTGGACATCAGGTATCTTGACGGCTTTGAGCTGGTGCTTCCTATTGACAACATTGGAAAAGTCTAGTATAAAGGGATAAAGGTCGAATTGATTGGCTCGCTTGGTGTGGTTCAAAACCCAGCTACATGTTATGAGTTGATGGTACGAGAGCTCATTCCCTTCGACCGTGTAACCTCCTTTGCAGAACTCATAGACAAGACGGCCAAGTCCAGCTCCAGGGACAAGCACCTTCACCTTACTTTTATCAGGGCTACTGGCAAACGCTTCGGCAACGTCATGCAGCACCGGTTCGTAGCAAGCACGACGCTCATTGGCTCCCTCTGCACTCCAGTCACGATACATTTGACGAATAGTTGTTCTGACTTTGTCCATATCTCGAGATGTAGCAGTATCCCGCCACTCGGGTTTTTGAGTTTCCGATACTGGATCAACATCAAATGACTGTAAGCCAGTATCTAGGATTTCCAGGGCCAGATCTGCGTTCACATCGATAGCATCATCCACACGGTCAAGATTTGCGAGAATATTAAATGGAGGTGCGGCCAACATCTGCCATTGTACAGTTGGCAAGGCGTAGAAGTTCTGACGGCGGCGATGCGTCGCATGAAAGTGAGCGGTCCTTCGATATAGGCTTATGCATTGCGCCATTTGTTAGTAATTAAGCATTCAAAGTTGTCTTGGAGATGAAAAGTAGAAAATGATCATACACAATGGCAGCATCACCAATTAGAACGAATGCAAACAGAATCACCCTACCCCGTTTGGCACAGCATGCCCCTAGTGCTGAGCCATTGCGAGTTTTGAGGTAAATACTTGCAGGGAATGCGGAGGGAAACAAGCTATAATAAATATCAAAGCCCTTAGAAGGTTTGGAAGTTTACGGTCACTTCCTCTGGTTACAAGTGAGAGTGTGATATGATCTTTTCAATGCTCCTTTACACCAAAAACCTACCGGAAAGAATCTAAAGCAGCAAAGAGTACTCTCCTCTCTTCGGGATCTTCTAAGGGATCGTAGCCGCCATTCCAATCTTCTGGATCTTGAAACATTGCGTAGTCCTGCGCATAGAAAGGCTGGTATTCGATTCTGTGGAAAGAGAAAAAAGAGGAAAAAGATCAAGCTATGTACTTAGGCTGCCGAGAATAGGAAAGAAAGGTGCGAATAAGAAAACAAAACAATATATTTGCTGGAGGATATGTGCTGGAAATGTGCTGGAGCAGACAAACAAGCCAGCAGCTCGCCTATTCACATAGATAGAACCGACCATAACCTTCTTCAAACACCCCACCTGCTAGCGTTTTTTTACTTGTTTACTTGCTCGTTTTTTTGCATGTAATTAATCCTGTATCCCGACATTCACTTGCAGTCAATAAATTGTTTTCGATCTTTTAATTCATTATGGGTTCGAACCAATATTCGCCTAGAAATACCTTTATTTGTATGAGTGCCCCACCAAGAATTAAGTACCTGCAGGCAACGACGTCATCCTCCATCAAATTTATCGCGTTACACATGCAACATCTAACATATTACCAGATATTTAATCTACCTATCTCGGAGGACGAGGTAATCGTGGCCACCACTATGCGACGCGGTATGGGGCCCCGCGTCGCATAGTGGTGGCCACGATTAGGGGGGGTGTCGAAGGTTCAGCTGTTGTAGAGCAGATTCCGGAGTTTCAGGAGCAAGCTCCAGGTGGTGGATGGTCAATTTCAGGAGTACTTAATTCTTGGTGGGGCACTCATACAAAAAAAGGTATTTCTAGGCGACCGAGGTATCTGTAATTAATCCTAATTTGGATGGGTGTTTATGTAGTGAAATTGGGAGTGCATGTATGGAAATTGGGAGTGCAAAAATTGGTTCCCTTCATTATTTACCTATTCGTGCTATTCTAAAACATATTTAATTACTCATTTATTTCAAATAGTAAATAAGAAGTGTAAAGATTGTTCCAAGATCATTTTAAATCGAACACATTCTCATCTGCACACAAAGTATCACAGTATTCGCGTCTCCACGACACCATGTCATTCACCTCCCAAGCAAACCACAGCCCCTCCACCATTGCCCCACCCACCGCCTCCGAGACCACCACCACTCCACCCCCAACTAAACCTATCATCCTCTCCCTCCCGCTTCCCCTAAGTCCCCACACATCCCTCCGCATCCAGCTGACTCCCTTCGCCACTTCTGTTCTCGCTTTCCTTACCACTACCTCTACCTCAACCACATCCTCGCTCTCCCCGCTTGGCTCCTTTGTTTATGCTATGCCGAACGTACGTCTCTAATAGGGAAACCCCTAAATTACTGCAAAAACTAGGGACCGCACGCTGATCAACCGAGACTCGTCTAGAGGTTCAATCCCTCGGATCCTCTATCTACGCCTCTCTACGACATTCCTGGAAGTATCGATTTCGCGACACGGCTGGCGAAGATATTGGCTAGGAGAACGGGGATGCCGGCGTATGTGGGGTGGAGTGGGGCATTTGGAGGAGGGGAAGTGGAGGAGGAGGTGCAGGGGATGAGGGTTGCGGTTGAGGGAATTATGGCGGAGCTCGAGAGGTTGAAGAAGGGGGATAAAAGTAGTGAATGAGGCTTGGTTGGGGGAACGGTCGCTTCCGATCATTTACAATCGTCCAACGGGATCAAGAGGCCGAAAGGAACATGAAATGCCATCATGACCCGGAGTTGCGAGGCTTGAGAGGATTTAAAGAGGCTACATGCAACTGTTGGGGTAGACCCAGACACGAACCAGCTTAACATCCTGGATATGGTATAGTGGACATGCAGGGAGGAGTATTGGAAAAGTGAGCGAATCACAAAACTGCTCTCATGGATCCACGAGTATGTTTAGGATCGAGATATTGAAGCTCTCGGGGCCATAACAGGCTGGTCTTCGAGTAAGCGGCTGATGTGTTGAGGACAGCGGTTGCTGCAAGTCGTGTCCGGTCCGTTCAGTGCTTGAGTATTGTGAGCGCGAAAGAACCAGCAGTGCACGTTCAATGAATCTTGACGATTTTCTTGCCGTACTACCTGTACAAAAGCAAGTGAATGTGTCCCAAATACCACGCCCCTTCACTCTCGCAAAGGATCTACCGATTGCTCTTAGCCACACGCTCCAACTCATCCTTCTTTTTGATCGCGTAGCTGTTACTGCTTCCCTTTGCCGCGTTGATCAGTTCTTCAGCCAAACACTCCGCCACGCTCTTGACATTTCTAAATGCCGCCTCGCGCGCACCAATTGTAAGGAGAGCAATCGCTTGATTAACGCGGCGTAGAGGTGAAACATCGACGGCTTGTCGACGCACAGTACCTGCAGAACCGATACGCGTACTATCTTCGCGGGGGCCGCAGTTCACAATGGCATCAACGGCGATCTGTATGGGATTTTGGTCGGTCATGATGTGGATCTGAGCGGAAGATGCAGTTAGTAGTGATCGGTATCGTCAGGGGCGAAAAGCACTTACGATTTCGAAAGAGTGGGCAACAATGCGGACAGCCATTAGCTTTTTACCGTTGTTGCGGCCGTTCATCATCAGTGAGTTTGTGAGGCGCTCGATGATGGGGCATTGGGCCTTTCGGAAGCGTTTGACAGCATAGCGACCGGCGGAGTGGGAGATATAGACTGGGGCGCGGATTTGGATGTAGTCTCTAACCGTAGACGGCTGTATTAGCTGACATCCTCTGGTGACCCAAGTCCATGATATAGCTCTCTCGCACAAAAACAATACTCCCGCCCCTCAGTAACTTTACACCTCCCATATACTCTTTCCTGGCTGCGCAAGATATCAAAGACTCCAATACAGGGGGTTTAGGCTCACGTTAAAGAGATATCTCGGACCTCGACGTCCTCGTATGACCACTTGTTGAACAGCTTGACAGTGCCGATCTCGGATGTAACATCCTTGGGTAGGACTTGGTAGCCGCTGGGGTTCTCCACCTCGACTTCGCCGGTGTCAGACATGTTGAGAGATGAGTGACGCTGTTGTCGTTGATTTCTGAAGCGATACCTGAAGATGATCAAGATAGTTAGGCATACCTAGTCAATTTCTCGCTCGCTTATTCCCGGTGTGGGCGCTAGGGTTCATGCCAATCTGGCTTAGCACCGCTCTTCACCAATCAATTGAACTTTATCCCTACGACTACCTTCCATCACGAGTTCAATTTGCTTACTGTTCACTGCGATAACGTCCTCCAAAGGCTCCAATGTTCCCCTAGCCAGTGTGCTTGCCGTTCTCGTTTGTCCGATACGGACTATAAGACGAATACATGATTCTCTTAAAAGCAAGCTGTGGGTTGGTGATATTGGATTCTACAGGAAATCCAGTCCTCCGTATGGACTGTTGGAAGCCACCATTGTTCCAAGATTTGGTACACGGACGTATTGTATACATATTGGCTTTCGGATGGACTGGGTCGTTCAGAATAAAGTCTCCAGGTTTGTAGTGGAAGGGATTGTGCCCTTTACTATCTTCAAAAGCATTCATCAACCATTTACTCACTCACGTAAGAGCCAACAATGCTAGAAACAACCATACTCCACCAGGAGTGGATTCCAGGAGGTGCCTTGAGGGGACTATATATGCAGGGCGATAGAAGATGAATGCTGACTTCAGTCTGTCTCTTCGATTTAGTTTTGTGTTGCTTACAAGCGTGACAAATAATGGATAAGTAATGATGCTGATGCTCTTCGTTGGTATTGTTAGTGTCAGATTTCGGCGTTCAACGATCTCATTTTGAAAGACTGGACTGGGTTCCACAAACTGTTCCTTCGCTTTTCAACGAGCCGACTCGGACTATTCCTTACGAACGACGTTTGTGAATAAATGTACTACGCGGCCTATTCACCTTTCAACGACAACATGTCGAAAACTTGGAGTATCCCCTACGAATCACGACTCAAAGTCCAGTTCCTCAATAAGAATTTGACCCTACAGCAAGGTACACGGACATCAGTCTTCATACTTCAAGAGATTTTTGCCGTAACGGGGCTTTCTCCAACGGAGAATCAAAATATGATCTTCGATAAATCTGTTTTTGATAAGTATACAAAGCTTTACCGTCATCTATTTCCATCTCTTTCTAGCCTCCCAGCGATCCTTCACTGAAACATCAAGATTCTGACTCTTGTTTATACGTCACTTATACAAACTTTCCTCAGAACCGTTTCCAAATTTCTAAAGCGCCAACTCAACGAAAAGCAATCACCCCGAAACCCAAAACCCAGAAACAGACAAATCATCACAGTCACAAGCTCAATCTTAACTATATCTATCGCATACCTTAACATTCCCCATATCCCACGTTACTAAACCTATAAGTCATAATTCAACCAGAACAACTCAACCAGGGACAACTCAATCGGAAACAACTCAACCAAAACCAACTCACACCAGCAAACACCACACCTCCTCCTTCCCATAAAGCTACTCCCCCTTCCATCACAACACCCCCTTCCACCAATACCGCAACCCCCTCCTACCATCAAAATGTGCAAAACAATCCTCTCCCACACCTGCCCACACACAACCTCATTTTCCGCACCCACCTGCGCATGTGCAAACGTGACCACTATCCAAAACCCGAACCCATGCCATACATGCGCTGTAGCTGCGGCGATGGCATTGGCGAAAGGGGGTGGGGGGGCAGGGGGAGTAAATTGACAGAAGCCGCGAAATCAACATTCGAGGAGTGGGTTGGGGGAGGTCATGATGTGGATGAGTTGAGTGTCATTGGCAAAAGTTTTGTGGGGAAGGAGGATAGGGAGTTGCCTGGCTGATTCGGTGAAGGCTTATTTTTTTAATGAGAGGGATGTGGATGGACGCCTGATTCTGGCCAGCGACGAGATAGATCTACAAAGATAGGGTCTTTCAGGATGTGGAACCCATGCTTACGTGAACTAACACAATACGGGATCTCGCAATGACAAACCTGACGTTTCATTAGGAGATCAGTCCGTGAGCAAATAGAATCAGGATCTTCACACCGACACATCGCTGCAAGAATCTTCTAGCAGTCTGTGGGTGATTACCCTTTCCAAAGGGATGAAACGACTGAAACATGTGTGTGTTAGACTCATGAAACATCGTGCTGACGCATGCATTCTCCCAGATCTGAGTGCATGTTCAAACAATAGAAGATGCTTAGGAAGGCACGGGAAGGAAAATCGACATCTTTGCGCAAGATGCATGCAGTCTAGTGATGGATGGGAGGCCAAGAAAGAAGATGGCACATGACGACGGCTGGCATGCGGTACACCTATATTGATTCGAGTAAGATGAGCATCATCATCCGGGCATGAGTATCATGATCTCCACATCACGGTCGAGAGCGAAGAGCACGGGATATGGCGAGGATCGTGACACGGTACTTTGCTTAACAGCGTTCCATCAACATCATGGTATATCGATCACAAATCATCGCATCCCCACATTCCCCCTCTTCCCACCCCTCTTCCCCCTGTCCACATGCGCCTTCAGTACTCTCCCCCTCTCTACTAAACTCTTCTTCTGCTTCCCCTTCGCCTTCCCCAACGTCATCATGAAATTCTTCTTCCGCGCCTTCTCCCTATTCGTCGTACTCTTCCCCTCGCTCTCCTTTTTCTCCTGCCGCTTTGCTTGCGTGCTCTTCTTCACTTCTCTATCACCCTTGCCTTCCTTTGCCAAAGCAACTTTTTCGGCTTTGGAAGATTTCTTGGAGAGCGAGGCGAGGCCTTCGATTTCGGTGGCGGTGAGGGCGTCGTCGGCGTGGCGGGTGGTGGGTTTTGAGGGGGTGCGTTTCTTGTTGCGCTGGGAGGAGGGAAGAGAAGAGGAGAGGGTGGCGGCGAGACGGAGTTCGTGGAGTTTGGCAAGGTCGGCGGGGGTGAGGATGCGGGTTGTGGCGAGGGTGGAGGGTTTGGGTGGTATTTCGGGGAGTTTTTCGAGGGAAATCTCTTTGTCGTTGTCGTCGTTCGTTGGGGTGGGGTCTAATTTGGCTTTCTTTGTAGTGGGCTTGTCGTCGTCTGAGTCGTCGTCGATGTTTATTTCGTCGTCACTTTCGACGTTGATCCAACCACCAGAAGAGTCGCTGTCATTATCGTCGATTTCCCAGTCACCCGCGTTTTCCTCTTCTTCCTGGGGCGTCTCACCTTCCCCTACTTCAGCAGGTAGCCCCAGGTCCAGCCTTATTCTTTGCCGCTCTTCTTCCTTCCACTTCTCTAGCAGTTCTATGCCCTCAATTTCCCCAGCAGCTTCTTCGCCAAACCTTTGCTCCTTTCGTTCCCCACTTCTCAGCCCTATTGCTGCTTCCTTGCCCCTGTCGCGCTTCTTGAGCATATCTGCCCCTACCTCACGATATAAACCTAGTAAACCTTTCGCAGCCATCGAAACACCTTTGTCTTTGCTTTTTCGGTACAGGACAAGATCTTGCAGAAGCGTGTCAGTCATGGCTAAAGGTTGCCTGAAACAGATTTCGCGAATGGCGTTCAGCCCAGCGGAGGCGACTTCTGCTGCCGCAGCTTCGGAGACAAATTCATTGGCGATCTTCTGCACCAGGGTCTCAAGGACATCTGGTGGAACCAGAGAGTGTGTGGCCTGCGCCAGTGATGCTAGGAAGGAAGTGACTGATGGTTGACGAGGTGTGAGGTATTTGAGGAAATACGAATAGAAGCTTAGGATGGTGAGTTTATGTAGGCCAATCAACCGAGACACTAGCTGTAGTACGAGCAGCTTCTGTTCAAGGTTCAGCTTCAACTTCGCGTTGTGCAGATGTTTGGAGAACAAAGTCTCGGCGAAACCTTGCGGATCATGAAGAAGATGGAAAGCGGAGAAGTTCAGCGGGTGAGGTTGTTTCTTCCTGCGTTCCTTCTTCTTCAGCTTTTCCACCGCATTGTCCATGACTCTGATATTTCTCTTCTTCTTTTTGTTGATCCCCATCTGGTGTTTTAACCTGCCCATATCAACAGCCTCATCATCACTACTCTCATCTTCCATTTCCTCCCTTTCCTTATCACCACCCAGAAAAAATCGAACGCCACCAACGACCACCTTTTCATTATCTGCTAGGCTGGCTTCCTTCATTATTTCTACAGCTTTCGAGTCCGTCCATATCTGACGTTTCCATAGCTCTCGCGTAATTTTTACTGCCCAGACTCCTTTAGCTGACACTCGATCAGAAGTGAGAAGGTTGTGTAGAACGGTTTGTATCGTACGATTGAGGCGATGGTTGGTGGTTTTTGCATTTGAAGTACGGAGGTCAGACAGGAACTTTTGAAAGAGAAGAGTCCGTAACGACTTGCTCGGAGTAGATAAGAGTATAGGAAACAGAGTGTGTAATAGTCTATGTTCAACGTTAGAGCATCGCAACGTTTTGATATTGAAGAATAAGTACAGACGTAGACGAATCGATGATTTCTTTCCGTCGGAGCAGGACCAAACTTCCCACGATCTTCTCCCTCAACTCTGGTTCCAGATTTTGATGGTGCGAAGTCAGGATTCCTGCGAGTTCTTGTGGGAAGTGCGCGGTAATGGTAGGGTAGCAATCAGCAACATGGGAGACGAAGTCGATAAGGTCGCGGAAAGAGACAATGCCTGCGTCCGTCGCAGATGACGGTGCCTGCAGAAAGATGTCCCTTTGCGACTCATACTGGTTGTATTGTTTCGCAAACTCCTCTTTGTACGAACTGAGTGGTAGTCAGTACCAGTAGGACATCGGGACCAATGCCAAACGGACGCTGGATCTCGCCGTATTTTGTATTGCAAACTTGATCTGTAGGCACCGTGTCAGCGCTTTGCTGCTGACTGTTTAGAGTGACTGTCTCACAGATCCGCGTCTACCTTCTCCAGAGCTCCGACCTTCCGCTTGACCATTGTAACCTCGATAAGTCCCGGCGTTGAATTTTGCTCCTATTGGTTGTCTTATTGTTAAAGAGAACGTACAGAAGCTTAGCTCCATCAGATTAGATCAAGTAGCGTCTGTTATCAGAGTTATCTAAGCGAGTAAATCCCATAATCTGATCGAACCAATAGAATACGCATCAGCGGCCTGGGCAGCCCCTCGTGCGCTCAATTCTTTACCATTACTTTCCAACGTAAGGTACAGTAGTAGTCTCTTCGATGGATGAAGTGAAATCAGTCCAAACTTACCTACCTAGGCTCCGATGATGGCAGATTGTCGATGCATTAGAACTGCCAATCATGGCTAAAGCAACCGAGGCAACGTGCCATCTGGGAAGGTGCTTTTTGTCCGGTGGGTCACAAACGTGCGTACGGCATGCAGGCACGTTTGTGGATGGGGATTTGGATTGGATACCATCAGGATCAGCAACATCGTTCTGGGCCTGATCTCAATTGCCTTCCATTCCTGTGGCGTTGTTCGATTGTATAAGACTTTGCACTCTACTTAGCCATCATGTCACTCTCTGCGAACGTCTTTCTGCTTGCCAGTCTGTGTACAAGTTTTTAAGATTCCTGCCATTTCCAATACTACTCTCACGTCTCTAGGTGTCGAAATGGTGAGGTTTACCGCGATCGCTTTGCTTGCGACAGCTGCACCCTTGCTCGCTTGCGAGGATTGTTACGGATCTCACAATGATGCAGCACATGTTCGAAATGTTCGGCGTATGCAGCCTGGGGCTCCTAATGCTACTGTCCAGCCTCGAGCATCTCTCGAGTGGGGTCAATTGAATTTCCTGCATACAACCGATACTCACGGTTGGCTTGAAGGGTAAGCTTCAACGTGATGAGATGTAACTATACCTTCTACAATATCTAAGAATCTGGCAGGCATCTCAAGGAGCAGAACTACGGTGCTGATTGGGGCGACTTTGTCAGCTTTACAAGGTACAATTCTACATCAACTGAGAGCTACACTTGGAGCGCACTAACGCAAGCTACAGGCATATGCAGCACAAGGCTGGTAACCTCGGAGTCGACTTGCTGCTAATCGACACTGGTATGCATCTCAAAATTCCACTTTCACCTTGAGACCTCTCCATTGCATTGCCGAAAATTGTCTGACTCCACCTGGATTAGGTGATTTGCATGACGGGAATGGCCTGAGTGATGCCACGAAGCCGAATGGCCGCCTCAGCAATCTAATATTCGAAAACGTGGACTACGATGTGCTAACCATCGGTACTGTCATTCCTACTTTGCATGTATAGCAAGCAGTGTTCTGACGGTGCTGTAGGCAATCACGAGCTCTACATCACTGACATTGCTTACGAGACGTTTAATCAATTCAGTAAAGTCTACGGGGACAAATATGTCACCAGCAATGTGCAAATAATCAACCCTGCAACCGGACAGTTCGAGTACGTAGGAAAGCCATACCGGTATTTCACAACCCAACACGGTAAGTCTAGATCAATACTTCTCAATTTTGCTGTGATCCTGATTCTCTCCAAAGGCCTCCGAATCATGGCTTTCGGTGTGCTGTATGACTTTAAAGGCAATTCGAATGTGTCAAAAGTCATCAAAGCAGCGGATCTTGTCAAAGAGAAGGCTTTCCTTGATGCCGTCAACTACCCGAAACCCATTGATCTTTTCCTTTTGATCGGGCACAACCCAGCACGAATGAACGATAGCGAAAATACACTTGGGACAGTTTACAAGACAATTCGTGGCGCTCATCCTGATACACCAATCCAGGCTTTTGGCGGTCATAGCCACATCCGGTACGTGTTCCTCTAGTTGATCATGTGCAGCTTTCTGATGCCTGAACAGGGATTTCGCCATCTATGACGAAGCATCCACTGCATTAGAGTCTGGTAAGTACATGATTTTGCCATGGACACCATGCGCGGAGACTGAACCGGTTTTAGGTCGATACTGTGAAACTCTCGGATGGCTTTCTATGAGCGGCATCAACTCAACTACCTTCACGGGCAATATGAAACCCCGTGGTGTGCCCAACCCAACTAGAAAAGCAGTCCCAGTCTCCAACGAGACTTCTATTGTCAAATCCAATACCGTTTACTCAAGACGCTATCTTGACTGGAACCGATTGACATTTGCGTATCATGCTGTTGGCTCTCAAGACAACACCTTCGATTATCATAGCGGCGAGCGCGTCACTGCTGAGATCATCAAGGACCGCAAGGACCTCAACTTGACTGCTCTTTACGGCTGCGCTCCGGAGACTTACTGCCTATATTGCAAACCTTTCGGAACCGAGGGAAACATCCTTGGACTACTAGAGACCGCTTTGACTGCAACAGTGATCAACCCTGCAAGGTCTACGATCCCACGCTTGATCTTCATCAACAGTGGTAGTGTCCGCTTTGATCTAGTCAAGGGGCCATTTACATAGTAAGACTTCGTACTCTCGATCCTCCGGGGATCCCCGCTGACCCCGATCCAGTGACGACAGTTTCAGCGTCAGCCCCTTCACCGACGGCTTTCAGTACATTCCCAACGTCCCCTACAGCCTTGCTAGTCAGCTTCTAGCCGTCCTGAACAGCCCCACGTACAGCAAGAAGCGCCGTAATCTCCAACCTACAGATTTCGGGTTTACTCCCCTGACCGGTGACGCTTGCGTTGAACCTGATCTAGCACACGCGCATGAGGGGCAAAAACCACGCTCAAGTCCTTTGACACGCGGTATCCATCGACGCCAAAGCTTAGCTCTCACTCCCGGCTACGTTACAACCGGCAAGCCAGCCTTCTCCTAGATACAACACCGTAATTTCGCTAACCTAGTTACAGATGATTTTGGCTCCGACGGCGACGATACTCCCCACTCCAAAATTCCCAACTACCCCCAACCAAACGCCATCCAAGCCAACGCTTCGTTCCCCGCAAACGGCCTTCCTGCGTCCGTCGATCTAGTTTTCCTTGACTACATCGCTTCCACGGATATTCTTCCCGCACTGCAAAGCCTCGGTGCCAAGTATACAATCAAGGATGTATCGTACTATCTGCCAAAGACCTTTACGACAAACAGCTATCTGCCAGCCTACGCGAAGATCGCGTGGCAGGCGAACGTGCCGAACTGTCCAGTGGGTCAGGGTGTAGGATACCCTACGTAAGAAAGTGAGCTGATAAAGGAAAATTGTTGTATCGCGGACTTTGCATGGTTCAGGGAGAGTAATGTAAAATGATCTAGGCAACTGAAACGCTCACTAAATCAAAATGCATAACACCAGTCGAAATTATGACCTTCGAGGTCCATCAATAGTTCTTTTGCCGGAGCATAAGTAATGCCTATTTTTGCCAGCGTGTAGCCTGTAGGTGCCCGATTGCGGCATCTCCCATCTTGGATCCAGCACTTCTCGCTTCACAACCAATCCAATCCCCCAAGCTCAATACTGACGAGGCTGCAGTCGGACATGACAGAAAGGCAAATCCCCACGGTTGAGGCTTACTGCGGGGCTGTGTTCTCGTCAGGACTGCCTCGCCAGTTCTCGCTCGAACAATGTTTTGTTGTGTACTGAAACTTCTGCGTGGATTTACGCATACTCGTAGAGCTATCGAACTCATTTCCTGCTATCAACAACGAAAGTAATTGTTCACAGATTCTCCAGTACGGCGAGATGGATTCGAAACCAAAAGAGCGGACACATGACATCTCGCTCGCCAACTACCACATCAAGGATCTCAAAGCCTTCGGAGAAACCCTTACTGATGCCGTAGCTGGCGCTTTCCCCAATAAAGGCAAATCGCGATACAGCGAGGTTCATGTGCTCCTTCTTAGCTGGGAGGAAGATAATTTGGGCGTCATTACCGAAGGTAACGTTGCACAACGATACTTTTTTCACTCAAGTCCCACATATTCTACAAGGGCGATTGTTTAGCACCAAGGCCCGACAATGGGGAAGGAGAAGCGGTTTAGATCCTGGCAGGGCGACTAATCGGTATCTAAACCGGTCCGTGGCCGCATGCCTCGACAGTCAACACGATCGTTACATGTTATCTTCCATTGAGAAGTGCAGAACTGTGAGAGGTATCAGTATCGCTAAGCTGAGAACAGTGGCCGAACTTCGAAGTGTCTTCTGTGATATTTATCGTTTCGATACGGAGGAATGGAAGATTCCGAGCAATAGATCGCATAATTCGCTTGCGTTCAAGCTTATGGGATTCCTTGAAGAATATGATAGCAAAGACAGCCTCCTCATAGTCTACTACGGGGGCCATGGTGGTATGAATGATGATCGCCAGTGTGTATGGTCATGGTAAGCTCCCCCGTACAATCCCGTTTCCGCAGAAGATGGGAAAGTCGACTTGTCGAGGAGGAAGAGTTACAATCGATCTAATGCTCAAATTCCTTCCTTAATATCTCCGAAACAAGATGATAATACTTTGTTTCAGCACCGACAAGCCAAAATCTCCTGTCGTCCAGTGGTTCGGCCTCCAGACGATGCTCGAACAGGCTAAATCAGATGCTTTCATACTCCTGGATTGTTGTGCTGCAGCAAGCTCTGCTGCAGGCTTAGGCAGTGGCATCACGGAAGTAATAGCTGCCTGTGGCTTTGAGACCATGGCTCCTGGTGTAGGCCAACATTCTTTTACCCGCAGTCTTATTGATGAACTCAAATACTTGAGCCATGGAACTCCATTTTCAGTTGCTGTGCTTCATAATAAAGTTCTTTCGAGGCAAGTGAACATTCCACGAGCTTACTATTGTGCAATGACTATCCACAATCTTCATTTAGGATGGTCCACCGTCAGTGTTTGGCTAACATCTCATCCAGAATCAAGTATTGGAAGCCCAGGTTCAACAATGCTGGTCCGCACGAACATAGAAGGACTCCAGTATATATCCTTCTTGCGAACGAGGCAAAGCAGAGGAGTATCGAGCTTGCCCCTTTACCTTATCTAAAGCTTCCAATTATACCGAGTACATCAAATCACAATGCTCCTCATCATCCATCCTTGTCATCATCTGGCTCACCGGGGGGTATTGAAGCAACCTCAGCTGAGTCCAGCCAATCATCGCTTCACGATCTGTGGCCTGATCATGAGTTCAAGAGTCCAAAGGTCCTTATATCAGGTATATCAAAGTTCTTGGATTTTCCACGCGTTCACTTCAGATCTCTGCCTGCATATTTCATATTGACCCTTGGCCAGTGGTTCAAATATATGAACGTTTAGAGAAGACTTGCTGTGGCTCGATTCTTTGCTTGCTTTCAAATTCTACTGCCTGTGAAAAGCACGGAACTTACAAATTGGTTCTGTGATAGTATCCTTGGAGGAAGACCAAACCCTCGAAACAAGCGATCTGATAGAATGGTTCCAGTCGATTCCGGCCCTGGTCAAGTTTGCCCATATCGAAGGTATTTACAAGAGTGATTCGACGCTAATCATCTTGTCTATATCAGTAGCCGTTTGGGACCTGTTGCTTAACGATGTCGCCGTTTCTTTCATTGGGTTTGTGAGGTCATCAAATCTGCTAGGGACGGGCTTATTAGCCACCAAATTGACTAAGGTGGAGAATGCAAAGTCAGACGACTTGATGGCCCAATTCACCGCAGGTCTTCCACCGAGTCCAGAGGTTCGAATCGCTTGTGTTCCCTGCCTAAGTAATAGGATCACGGTATTTTGATTTCTCCTTCGTTCTTGATAAGATGGAGTGACTGAACTGTCCGCCTCTAGTGCGATGGAATTAGACCGTCTTGCAATCGTTGCAACCGTGATTCGAGAAAATGCTCCTATAATATCAACGAAGAGTCCACAAAGTTGGAGTTAATGCACGAGATTACAAAACTTCAGCAACAAATTGTTACTCTTTCCTCGACGTATAGAAGAATTTATTGGGACCGCAAATCCAAAATGGGTCCGCACAGAGAGGATTGAGGCATCGCCAATATGCCAAGCAAACGCAAAAGTCCAAGTGCACAACTCTCTGGTGTAGGGCATTGATGATAACGCGAAAGACTAGACTCGGGCATGATACGGATTTGATTATATCTGACTCTTTGGATCGTTCTCTCTCAGTAAAAAAGGGGGAGTTTGGAACGGTTTACAAGACGGGGGTTTTGGAGGAAGATGGGGAGCTGATAGGGGCAATCCCGATTTTGTTGGGCAATTTGGGTACCAGGTCCGTTGGATGACTATTCTCTTATGAGACATTCAGCCTCATGCCGAGACGACCAACGAGTCTGGTTTGTTTTTAAAAAAAAGCGAGTATTTCAATGAGATGGCGGGAAAAGACAAGGGGATGGATGATTGGCTGTGTCTTCTGGTGCCAAGTAGATTTTGAAGAAATTTACACCGCTGTCGTGAGAGTTAGTTGGTGGTGGTGGGGGAAACTTTTGGAAGAATGTACGAGAAGCGGTTGGGGGGTTGTAAGAAAAACGAATGGGTCGTACGAAAATATATATAGAACGTGTTGGGTTTTTCAAGAGCTACTGTACGCCCAGCCACAGAAGCGCTGACCGCCCAAATGCCCAAAGTGCCCAACTAACCCAACCTCCCAACCGGCCTAACTTCCCAACTCCATACCTATTCCCCCAGAATTCAGAACACGAATTCACACAAGTCCCCCCTTCTCCCTCTTCTTCACCCCTTCCTCCGCACTCCCACTCCCGCTCCCGCTCCCCACCTTGGTAACTTCCAACCCCTTAACCTCCAGCCCCTCATGCCTAAGCGCCTGCTGCTGCGCCTCGCTCAGATCGTCCGTGTCTATGGTGATTTTCGGGCCTGTAAACCATTTCCTGGCGTCGATGTAGTAGTAGGCGAGGGCGCCGAGCCAGGTCGCGCTGTTGATGACGACGGTGTAGTTCATTGATTGGGCTGATGGGGGCCCGGTCAGTTACGGGTTTTTTTTTTGAGCATGTGGGTTTTTTGGGGGGGAAAAGGGGGTGCTTACGGGTGGGGTTGGGCCCGCCGACAGGGAACATGGAGAGGATGATGCCGAAGATGAGGAAGATTACGGCGGTCCAGGCGATTGGGGTGGAGAGGGCGCCAGTGTGGAAGGGGCCGGGTTTGAATTTGTGCTGGCCCCAGACGACGCGCGCGAAGATGGGGATGCCCCAAGCGAGGTTGTTGCCCTATCGAAGCATCGTTAACAAATCGGGTTGAAAAGAGATGGCAATTGTTTTGGAAGCTTACCGCTATAGCTAAAGAAAATACCGCTTGTGCCGCCGCAGGAGCGATGAGCGTCAGTAAGCCCAGAAGAGCGGCTAGAATGGCGCAGCCCCAGATTGTGCGAAGCGGGATGTAGCCGAACTTTTGGGAGATGGGGCGGAAGAAGGTGGAGAACGGGAGAGCGCCGTCGCGGCTGAAGGCCCAGGTTTGGCGACTGGAGGCGACGAGGATGGAGAGGCCCATGAGGAATTGGACGATAAATAGGAGGGACATGAGGCCGAGGGTGCCATGTTTGCCTATTGCGTCGTAGTAGATCTGCTGGATGTGTTAACAGTTTGAGGTCTTTGGGATCAGTATGTTGAATAACACGTCGCAGCCCTTTTGCTTGGCTTGTAAGGGGATATAATCCAACCAGCACCCAAGCAAATACAGAAGAGATAGTTGAGGGAGAACAATGGCACATACCTGCGCCATAGGTTGGCCGAAGCTTGATGTAGCAACAGCATTGAGGTCAGGATTAATACACGCCGCGATGACGATCATGATAATGAATCCCAAGACCCAGCAAGTACCAATGGACAGAATAATACCATAGGGGACAGCTTTCTTGGCATTGGCTGCTTCTTCGCTCATGTGTACTGCCGAGTCGAAAGCCCCAATCGTCCACAGAGGACTCAGCCAACTTAGCATGAAGGCCCAGCCTGTTGGCCATGTGGTTAGATTCTCGGTCTGGGTGAAAATATATTTGGCACTGTGGCGATTGTGTGCGGCACCAATGGGAAGAGCAATTATAGTGGCAGCGATGAGAATGAGGTTCATGACAACAAAGACTGTCTGGAGCTTTCCCATGATCTTGGACATGACAGACGCAAGAACGGCGTGGCAGAAAACACAAGTAACAAAGGTTCCGTAGACAGCGCCATTGGATGGTGTCCAATTTCCATCGCGGGCGATGACGATGACGGAGAGGAACATTAGGGAAAATCCATCTTCTTTTATGTCAACCTCTGACTTCGAAACAAGGAGACCTTCGACAAGGCTTACAGTCTATAGAACATAGCCCTCCAACCAGCCCTATGGTATTGCTATACCCTACCAGGAAGCTGAGTGGATTTCGAGTGGCTGGTGATGCAAAGAAGTGTGTCCACCTGAAGATCTTCAGTCAGTCAAAGGGGACGTGAGAACAGTGGATCATTCGAAAAGACAGCATACCAGTAAAGACCCCCTGATGTTGGCATAGCAGAGCCAAGATCAGCCTAATGTGGATCAGTGATATTTTTGGGAGTGTAAGGTGACTCCTAAACCCTACCATGGCCAACCCTACTATGAAAATGAAGCCGGAAGCTAGAAACCAGCCCTACAACTGCATCAGCCAAGCTACGTGGATATCTCTGGGCAGCCTGCATACTGACCCAAACCATTCCGACCGGGCCAGCAGGAATTGAATAAGCCAACGTAGAGGCAATAGACGGCAGAAGACCTGTTATGACTCAGTGATTGGTCGCAAGTCAACACCTAAGCCCGTAGCGAATGAGAAGTTTTAACATCTCATATGCAAAACCTACTTTGCCGCTCTACACAACGAATGCACTTAACAAGAAACCTCATTCGCCAACTAGAAAACCGACCCGACAATATAAGGCGATGACTTTCGGACGTAACAACAGAGTAAAAAGCGGTGATCCGAAAAGACGCTCTATCTATCCTTGTTTGAAAAGTCTTGACAGTCCGCTACGTTGATCGGATGAAAGAGGATTGGACTTCGTCAAGTCGATAGTCGATCAAAGAAATACGACTGACCCATGATACTGAATGCAATTCCAAAGACCTCGATCATGGTAAAGTTCCGTCGCAGCTCTTGCCTATACCCAAGCTTGGCTATGCAAGATGTCAATAAAGCTCTTCCCCAATCGTGTACTCCCCAATATCATACCGAGATCGGCTGCATCGTCATCCTCGACGGTATGCTCAAACGGTGGTGCATCAGAGACCTTGCGTCTTTCAACCCTCGGGGATGTCTCGCCCTCAACCGACATTGTGAATGGAGCTTACGGAATTACTTTGGGTTGAAAGGAACAGCAAGTTGAAAGAATTGAAGCAAAAGAAAGATCATTTATCCATGGATGATAAATAATCCAGAGTGACACAGGCCACCCAGTGCTTGCGGGGTTGTGCATTGTTTAGAGATAAGGTACCGTCTGATAAGCAATTGGACGGCACTAAGGCAGTACACACATTAGGTCCCCCCCCACCAGCTGCTGTCTTCGATGAAGAGGCTGTACGGAATACTAAAGTACATACAGTCCTGGGCTTTGAATCGGAGTGGCCACGCATTGCCTCTCAAAAAGCGTAAACTCGCCCGACCTGTGGCGTGGGCGCCAGACCTTGTCATGCTTGGTTGATCCCAATTGAGTCCATATGTGCTTTGAGAGAAGGAATGATGGATCCAAGCGCAATAGGCTACGACAGAGTGTGTACCTCCTTGCTGTTGGGAAAGCTATCGGTTGACGTTAGAATTCGTGATACACAAGGGTAAGCCCTAAGAGCCGTCTATGCGCCTATCGATTATGGTAGCAATCTTCCAATGTCTTGTTGACTGTGGGGCTTTCGGACCTGAGACGAAAGAGACTTCGACTGGAATGTGCACTCGTCGCCATGTCATACAGTTCTTCCCAAGATACGGTATAGATAGCTCAGATCAGCTAAATCTAGCCAAGAGCAGCGTATACGGTATCTTAACCAGAGATCCTTACACCTGTCTCCATATACGAATTTAATTATTATTATTATTAATTGAATTCGGCGGTAGAATTTCGTGCTTGACATATTTTTACTTGAAAAATGTCATGCATGCATGCAGGTGGCAGGTAGATCGCTGTGCTTATTAAAGCCACGGATTACGAAGGCTCTGCTGACTTCGGTGCTCTAAGCGGCCTACAAGTAGTAAGCACATTCAGGTTCAGTCGCCGACTTTGAGTTCGTGCACGCTTCGTAACGAAGAAGATTCCAGCTTCTACCAAGATTCGGTGGGAAATCAGCAAATCATGGCGACATCATCAAACCCAATTCGTTTCTTCGACATTGCCTCAGGGCCACCAAAGCGAACCTATGCTGTAAATCCCTGGAAAACGCGGTATACAACTCCACATTGCTCATCGACGGCCGATTCCGTACTGACATCTACGCTTCCTCAGCTACGCCTTGAATGTCAAGTCTGTGCCATACCAGACGGAGTGGGTTGAGTTGCCTGACGTCAAGGCAACGCGCATGGCACATGGCGTCACTCCTGTGCGCAAGCTCCCCGATGACAGCGACTTCTACACGCTGCCAATGATTCACGATGCAGCGACGGGTACCTATGTCGGCGATTCGTTCGAAATCGCTGTCTACCTCGATCAGAGGTACCCGCAAAGCGGTTCGCGTCTCTTTCCACCAGACAGCATTGGCATACACCGCGTGTTTAACGCGCATGTGGATGCTCTCTTCTCCAGGCACGTTATTCTCTGCTCCGAGGGAATCCCATTCAATCCAGAGACTGCGGAAGCCAGCAAGGCCGAATTCGTGCGCCGGCTCCACGTCAGTGGCTGGGGTGATCTTGTCATAGAGGGAGAAGCACGACTAAAGATGGTTGAGGATTTCAAGGCCGAGATGGAAGAGTTCGCAAAGTTGTATCGATATGACAACGGTCCATTCCTTGAGGGCGAGACCATGTCCTATGCAGACATCATTGTTGGCGGCTGGCTGGCGATGTTGAAGACGACGCTTCCGGAGTGGGAGCAGCTATGCGAGTGGCAGGGTGGACGGTGGAAGCGACTCCGTGAGGCATTGGATCAATGGGCAGACTTGAAATGATTCGGAGTGCAGCAAGACCTCAAAGGGTGACCACCCTAAGCTACGGCGGTGCGAACTGAGCAGCGACTGAGCAGAAGTTGAGCTGGGCGTTATTTTGCTTTCAAACCATGGTTACGACGCACTTAGCACCAGCGAGAAGTAGAGTCTACCATATCTAACATACGATCAACCTAAGTGCGTCAGAGTTGTTAAACAACGTAGCTACTTAGGCAATATATTTCGCCGCTGTTGCGATGGTCTGCACAACCTTTCTAGGCAAGCTTCAGGCCAAGGTCGAGTCGAGGTCTTGGTTCTCGGAACGACGCCTTGATGATGGGAGCTGCTGTGACAACGTGGTTCAAGAAACGGCTAGAGCTAGTAAGAGAAACGGTCCTAAGTCATGCATAGAGGCTGCAAAGTTTTGTTTATTTTGGCCGAGTCCCACTGTGTATCCCATCTGTTGGCTGCAATTTGCTACTGTGGCACATAGCCAAAATAAACAAAACTTTGGGCCTCTATGCATAAGTTATGACCCATTCTCTTGTTGAAGCAGCGATAGGTGTAAGTGTGTAGATTCTATGGAGGTGAACGGTTTAGCTAACCAAACCAACAGATACCCCTGACTAACCCGATTAGAATAGGCCTTGAGCATCACGTGAATCAACATCTCTTACTTCATCATCGGATATCCAAGTGGTCTATCTGATAAGGTAACGTAGTTATCAAAGACCAATCGGTTCTAGGTAGAAGAGAAGGTTATCAATCTGCTGCTGTATTTCATATACCGACTTAACAGTCCATTTCATGCGTGATAAGAGACACTGGATTGTGCCGAGCCTTATTACGTAGTACGATATTGAGTGTCATCTCTGCCGAGGTAAACTTAGTCCACCTTACCTTTTTGATTCAAGCGCGGATCCCACCAACAAGGCAACTTGACCCGTCTAATTGCGACTGCTATTATCCTTCAATAGTAGATCTCACCATTCCTACCAAAGTGAAGCTGTGGCAATGCAGCGCCGTATGGTATGTCCCACGGTTTTCAGGCACAGCCTGATAAAACACTCATGAAATGTCTTAGCTCTCGAAAGAGGATGAGGCGGCAGTGGGCAAGGACGAGCTTGAAGTTCGGCGCGAGGACCAAGACAAAATTAACAAATTCAGTCGATTGCATCAGCGAGAGATGCTATTAGAAGAGGAGTTGAAGATCAAGGCTGTAGGGATCTTCCTTTTCGGTTTTCTAGGATCCCCAGCTCATCAGCAGTATAGAAGGATAAGGAAGACTTAGATGAGATTTCCAACGAACTAGAGCTGGCCGACGAAGATGAGAAAGTCCCGTAGGCAGTGACTTTTAACGTCTTCTCGTCCCACTGAACTAAGCTGATCAGTCTACAGATACAAGATGGGAGATGCTTTTATTTCATTGCCGTTGGCTGAAGTGCAAGAGCTGCTTTCTGTATCGACGGGGAATATTGAGGAATCCGTGTCTGCTGTTGAGGCTAAGCTAAGTACCGTTAGGGAAGAGATGACAGGATTGAAGGTCGAGTTGTACGCCAGATTTGGAAAAAGCATCAATTTAGAGACTTAGTGTTTGAGCTTAGGTTGCCAGCAATGGTTTCTTTCGGTCTTGACTCCCCATGCAAGAGAAACACATGAAGAACCTCAACGTGAAAACCCCTATGTGACCATGTAATGCTCGCTTAGAATTACCGGTACGCAGTCCCGTTAGCTTAGGGCGGAACTTTCCTCTTAGCACTTGTTGATGCACGTGATACTTAGGGCCTATCCTAATCGGGTTAGTCAGGGGTATCTGTTGGTTTGGTTAGCTGAACCGTCCACCTTTATAGAATCTACACACTTACACCTATCGCTGCTTCAACAACAGCACACCGCTATAATCATGATCGTCATAGCTCTACCTTTGTCGAACGCGGAATATGCTCCTCTTGCTAATCGGAAGTTGGGTCTATCAATGTCGGTTCAATGCGTCCAATTGAATCCCTCGATCCTCCGAAAGAATCAGTCCTTGCTGAGTTTAGGTTGGGAACCTACTAACAACCCCAAGGGTTTGACTGGACAGCTTCATAAGGACAGGGATCCCATAACCTCGCCCTCGCCCGCTTGCCAACAAGATCCGAGGTGAAGCTGTTGATCTTTGCAACACCAACAGACGAAATCAATGAACAAGCAAAGAATTAACATGTCGGACATTTCTGTTTTTAGAATCGGCATAGGCTTCGTCTTTCGGTGGTTCAAGAAGCGGATGTTTTGGATACGTGAACTTCTTGTCTCATAGTGAAGAAGCTTGGAATAGTGTAGGAGGTACTTTATCGAGTGTTGAGTACGGAGGTGTCTGGCGAAGCGATAGAAAGTAGGCAAGCTCGCATAACGGAGATCCCATCCAATTTGATCCTGGGCCGTTTCAGATCCCGGCAGTCTTGCACCACGTGACATAGAATACTTCCATTAGCCTCTTTCTCTCTATCAACAAAAGGTTGCGTTTCGAACCAGGTTTCGAGTCGATCGTAGTAGTCGTGGCAGTGTCTTCTAGTGTGTCTCTCCCTCTGTTCCAATCCTACCAATCATATGTGTACTTTGCATATCCCACGCGCAACCGTTGCGCTTCCTGTCGAATCCAAAGCAGGCGGTGCAACTGCGGCACGGATCCTGCAAAGCCCACTTGCATCTTGTTGCCTAGATCTGCCCTGTCCAACTTTTGGCGATTCTTCCATCATCTCTCACAAAGATTTATCTTTCCTCTCTAGCTTTCTCATCCCCCATTCGAAATTTGACTGTTGTACAAGTACATGCAAGCCATCCCACAATGTCTGAGCAAGAAGCCTTCACCCTCGTCACCCGGTCTAGCCATTCCAAGCTTTACGATGATTACGAAGAGCTTTATAGCGCCCACGCCTATGAGGGGTTGACGTCCATCATAGCTGCTATTCGCCGTCAATATCCTGAATTGTGTCTTACTGTTACGAGTTCTTATTCACCCGCACTCCTTCGGTTCGCCGCTGCAGGATATGCTTCTGCAGAATTGGACACCAAGACGGACTCAATTGAACGCTTTCGTGGTTACTACCCAGGCGATTCGCGTCTTGGAATCCCCGAGCAGCTTGTCGAGGGTAGAGCTTTTGCCAAGTACCACTACCGATGGGGTACCGAGGATTTTATCCTATACATCATCCAGACGGGAGCTTCTGTCATGAATTATATACTCAAGGAACCTACCGGAGGCGAAACTATACTGTCGAACAGTAGCGTCACCGATGCATTGATGAAGGCCGTGGGTAGATGGCAATATCCCAAAGACGACGAATACGTCTTCGTGTATGATGGCTATTGGAGGGCAAGCAAGGAGCTGTGGAACGAAGTCCAAAAGGCTGATTGGAATGATGTGATTCTGAATGAGGATATGAAGACAACATTGGTGGAACTCATGAAAAAGTTCTTCGATAGTGGGCTCTTTTCTTCCTAGTGGAAAGTGTGTGTGGCGCGTACTAACATTTAGTAGGCGAAGATATCTATAAAGACCTTGGAGTTCCCTGGAAGGTTCGCAATTTCGATTTCACCAGATTTCCCAATGGAAATTACTTTACTAGAAACTAGATAACAACCGAACCAAAGCTGACGTATTCTTGCTAGCGAGGTGTGATATTTCATGGTCCCGCCGGTAACTATTTCCTTTGTTCTCTTCTGAAGGGTACCAATCACTCATCTTGGATTAGGTAATGGAAAAACTATCTCGATCAAAGGTGGGCATGAATCTATATTGGTGGAACAGCGATTATGTTAATTGGAACCTATAGCACTTATGCACTCCCTTTCCACCCTACAGAGGCGTTCCATACCCGCTCTTTATGTCAAGAGTGCACCACAGACATGGGATATCCGAAGCATCTTTGTGCAAGCTCGATATATGGCGCCCTGCATGCTCATCTTAGAGGACATTGATACCATTGTAACGCCCAGCAGCCGAAGCTACTTCTTCAATGAGGTGGACGGCTTGGAGAACAACGACGGGATCTTTATGGTGGCTAGTACAAACCATCTGGATCAATTGGACCCTGGCTTGTCAAGCCGTCCGTCTCGTTTCGACAGGAAATATTTATTCCCATTGCCTTCCGATGAGGAAAGGGTCCTGTACTGCAACTACTGGAGGGAGAAGCTCAAGGGTAAACCCAGCATCCTCTTCCCAAAGAAACTCTGCATCGCCATCGCAGGCATCACGCAGGATTTCAGTTTCGCCTATCTCAAGGAAGCATTCGTCGCCACTCTCCTGAGCATCGCGGGTCATCGTTCTGAAGAAAGCGTACGCGGCGGTGGAGACGACCAAGATGGTGATCTTGACGATTACGAGCTGTGGCGAGAAATGAAAAAGCAAGTCGAAGCTCTCCGAAGGGACATGGGCAACAGCAGCAATGGCATTGAACATACTGTCACCTACGGTACCGACTCCACAATCACCGGTCCTGCTCCTAAACCAGTTTCCTGCTCCGAGATGATCCGACAAGCACACGACAAAGATGCCGGCTCTGTCATTGGGAACATCGTGTTCGGCAAGAGTCGCAAGTCTGAAAACCCAACCCTGCCCCTATTTGGCGAGGCTGGAGATATCGTGGATCGAGGTTCTATCAATTGGAATGGCTCCAAGATCACCTGATCATGGAATCTTTGCTAAGAACTCCGAATCGAGTCAAAGGGAGACATTCTGGTGATTGTTCGAGTAAGCCATCGGAGAGGACTGCTTGAGTTAAGCAATCGCTCCAGTGCCCTGTACTATTCACTCCATATCCTGAGTCTCTCGTCGCGAAAACACATTGATTTCATAGCGACGTTGAACGAACTTGGTTCAACTAAAATGTCACCGTTTATCAAGTCAATATGCATGGATACATATATCAACGCGATTTCTAAGCTGAAACATCAATTGCAATAGTTTGTATGTTACTGATCAAATCCCACAACCGGACTACATTACATAAAGAAAGAAAAAAAGTAACAATCTTTTCACGCGCCATGACCTCCGCTCGTCCATTTTTCTTCAAACCAGGCCTCGAACCCATCTTGCCCCAAGCAACCCCCCAAAACCATTACCATCACCATCACATCCGCAAATCTCCCAACCTACCTCATCACCGCCACCAACAGAGACGAAAGCCAAACACAAACAGCCCCAACCATCCACGCCGAGCTTTAAACCTTGCCAGGTCTCGGCCAAGGTCTCACATCCCCCTACCTCCCCCACCAACACCCCCTCCACCATCAACATCGCTGTCCTAAAACCTCCCTCCCACCTACCCACCCACCCTCCTCAGCCCCTCGCCACCCTCCCCACAGCACCATAATCGTCGTCGATATCGACAGCCGCTTGCCCGACAGACCCCGCCACCGCCATCACCCACCCACCCACAACCAAGTAAATCCAAAAGTTATCAATTCTTAGGAACAGAAAAATCCAACCGAAACTGTTTCCAGTAGTGGGAATCAAGTACCAACCCACCTGAACTTTCATCGCCAACGCAGGAACCAGCAAGAAACCTCCGCCCCCTGGCCTAACCCCCCCCCCCCCCCCCCCCTTCCCTGCAGACCTGATCTCCACGCGCACGTCTCCATCAATCACATCTGCTCGTCCAAACCATCGTTTCATTGCTGCAAGAATCCGCTGTGCGGGAAACCATCACGGTGGGCTCGTTCGCTAGCCGTATCGACGGCATGGAGGTGTGGCTATAGAGAATGGTGAGCTATGGGTCTAGCAAGGCGATGCTGGAGTCTGTGATGCATGGGGAAGATGCGTTGGGAGTGGGAGGGGTTGGTTGGTTTGGCGGGTGAGTGGTGGGTGACTTGGGGGGGGGTGGATGTGCGGACGGGTGTGGGGGGCGGTGGGGTTTGAGGGGGCGGGAGTTGGAGTGTGGGGTGATGGTTGTGTGTGTGTTTGTTCTGTCTGCGCTGGATTTTGTAACATGGGTTTACTTAAGGGGGTTCACGGTAAGAGGATGCAGCGACGAGGGGGATTTCTTCCGGCGAATGCTTTCTCACAATTGGGGGGCGGCTCCGTGCTGAGGTAGATGCACGACTGTTGACTTTTCCTAGCAGCTTGGCCGATTGAATTAGCGAGATAGCATCAGATGTGGTTAAGTCACCTGGTTCTTTCTCGTGAAATAAGCTTGACTTTTGAGGATTCATTCGAACGTACCCAGGTCCAAATTAACAATTACCTTACTCAACGCACGCAATCCGACCATTTGCTCTGCCGTCAGATTTTGAACGAACCTTTATCAGTTGTTAGGACCATCTCGAAGAGCCGAGGACCAACCACGCCGAAAAGAATCATGTAATCAGGGCTAGGTTTTTTTGGGCTGGAAGGTCAGCGAGATTATGGAGCGATCGCAAGATAGGCGTGTCTCATTGTGTATTCCATGGCCATTATTAATGGGTCATCCAGGCCAGAAACGCAAGCTTAGAAAAGTAACCCACCGTTATTCGAGCCCAGAGGCACTCACATATACATCAGATGGACTTGGTTACAGTTTTTCTGGCCAATGACTAAATCTGTGTGACAGGGGCCACGCGTCGCTAATGGTTGGCCACGATGAGGTGAGTATTCTCTGTCCATGGTTCCTAAGGTACAGATACAGAAAGAAACATCAATGGCCATAAGGATCATCAGAGGGTTCCGGGAATCAAAATGATACCGTTGGCTAACAATCTCAGTCCAGGTGGGATTGGTACGCTTTGCCTCGCCGTAAGTCTGGCGTATTAGAGACTTTCATGAATATCAGATGCCGATGGCTCACGCAATGTGCATGATGCCTTGCCCAACTGTACAACCTGAAGAGTCAAAGGATACTAGGGAACTGTTCAGGGTAACCATATGATCCCAAAACAACGTCAGAACATCTGTATTGGATTAAAACAAAAGAAGAGGGGTTTCCTATCCGAGAAGGACACCATCAGCCGCCCAATGTGAAAAGAAATCATTACGCATAAACCGCAGTGCTCAGGTTCTAATGTACCAGAGGTCGTCAATGTAGCCTCAGCTATAACATGAAATAGAAGATAAGCATAGTCCACTAGTAAGTCTCTATCATCAAACATCGAGCCCTGTCAGGGCAAAAGCGTAAAAGAAGTTGAGTCAATGAAAGACCAATAGGTTAGCCAGAATCTTAACCAAATATGCTGTTGATTCTTCCGCTTTCTCTAGTATCGAAATGAGAATCTTACACCTTAGTCAAAAGCATCATAAACTAGGTTTTCTTTAGCAGTGCATTCAGTATGGATCTTACTCACTAGTATGCCGCTGCCTGTCTACTTTCGGACGCTCTGCAAATCTCCTTAATATAGAAACAGAATCGGAAACTTCTCCTTGGCTGGTGCGCGTATATGGAGGAAATTTGGTGTACGGAGAATTTTCGGTGCGCGTAAATAAAGCAAATTTCATGCTTGGCTGTCGGGTATATAAAGTAGGGATAAAATTCCCCGACCTCACACAGAAATAATCATGGCCACCGCCATGAAGCTCACCCTGTTCATATCCGCTGGCTTGGCAGCCATGGCCTCAGCAACGTTGTTTGTCTGTCTCACCTTCACGTTCATCTTCCATCACCACTAACACATTCCTCGCAGCATGTAAACAGCGGCTGCGTCGTTGTCAACGACGAACCGGTCTGCCAAACCTGGAAACAAACCTCAGCCGTGCTCTATGGCGGAGGCGCAATAATCCACGGGGGTTTTGATCCCAAAGATCGGACTGATATAGTGAAACCTGGATGCACACTTGTCGCTATTTGGCCTATTGAGTACGATGACGTCTTCTACGGAGCCGACAACTGCCTGTACGATGCTGGTGGTAGGTTCATGCACATCTCTGAGTTGACTGGTTAGTCCCTACCTAAACGATTTCTGACTATTCTCTGTTTGCTTCAGGCAATAGCATTCAAGACCTGTGCTGTACTACGGCAGGGACGTACAATCCCGAAGTGATCAATCCTTACCTGTGATGATTCCTGGAACAAAGGTTCGCAGACTCGCCATCTCAGCAAATTTCTGGAGGGAATGGTAGAAGTATTCTATTTCCAGCATTGAGAGGCCATGACCTTCAGTACCTTTCTTTGCTTAGCTGTCGTAAGACTGTTACCTGCCTGTTATAGCTGCCCGTATTGGTATCAATGCATTCCCTATAGGAAGGAGTCATACTTGCGCCGTTTGTCCTCTCCAAGTAATCGAATCCATACTGTATCAACCAATGATGGAGAAGGGACGTACGATCATAGAAAGGGTGTGCGTCTATTGGTTCCCATACGAACAACAGTAAGCTAGCCACAGGCTTGAGAATAGATGTTATGCGTCCACTTTCTTCATATGACTTTCAACGTTCGTGGCGAGTTAGACCGAGGTCTTGAAGAGGTCTTAGAACACTAAACCCAGATGAATGCACTCTCGAGGCTTTCGAGAGTGAAAGTTGTAGCTATGAGCTGACGAAAAGTGTAGGCCTGGAGGACGTTGCGCGCGCTCTAAAGGCATTTACGCGCTATCGTTGTATGCAAAAGTCTGGTTCAGTTTTCGGGTTTTAGCGAATTTGGCGGGGAAAACACACAAATCAGCCTCAAATTTGGTGCAAATAGAGCAAATACCTAGATATCATCCCCACATCCCCAAAACACCCCAAAGCTTCATTTTTGAAGCTATACAAACCTCAGCCTCACACGGGGGCAATCCTAGATAGTCAGAATGCCTCTCAGGCGTATCGGACGCAAAAGAGCTCTCTTCAAGGCTCTGCTTCATCTAGATGCACTCAAGGCTTCTAAGGCACGCAAAATCGCTCCCGTATCTAAGAATTCTATCGTATCTAAGAATTCTATCGTACTTTCTTCAGAGACAGAGATCTCTTCACCCTCGATGCTTTCAGATATAGAAGATCTTTCTTTGCTCAGACTTAATCTTCTCAAGATCTCTCAGTTTAATTTTCTCAAGATCTCTCAGATTTCTCAAGTCGTAAATGCATTCATCTCGAGCGAGCTTGTGATCTTTGTCACTAAGACTGCTGCTACTCTTGTTGCTTGAAAAGCGTGTGTATCATCATCAGCGAAGTTTGACTGATTTGAAGATGAGAATGAGAATGAGAAGAATCTAGATGACAATCAGTCTAAGACTCAAGCAGCTTCAAATCAATTCACAAAGCTCACTGCATCGATGAAAAGATGAGAATCGACGAAGTCAAAGTCATCGCTAGAATCACTCAGATCATTCATGAACATGATAATCAAGTATGAAGTCACTCTCATCATCAATGATGTCTTGCAAATTACTATAGATGATGAGAACGATGTCAATCTTCAAGATCTGCATCAAGAGCAAATGCATAAATGCTCTGAGCATGTCGATTCCATCGATCTGAAGTGTATGTTAATATCTATAAAAATCATCGTTGTCTGATATTTAATAAAGAAGAATGAGTGAATGATTCTGACACTGCACGATTTTTGAGAGAAAGTAGCTTCAAATGTTCAACAGAAGTACTCAGCAAATAAAAAGAATGTAAACATTAATCTAAAACTCATCTTCGATCACAATAAAACTGATATTACATCTTCAGCGCTCATAACTGAGCTTTCAATGATGAAGATATCACTCACTCAAACAGCGAAGCTGAAGAAGAAAGTCGATGAGCATGATTGACTTCGTGCAAACATTGTAGAACAGATGAAAGTTCTTCAAATGAGTCGAATTTACAAAGAAAACTGTCACAATAAGAAAAAGTACTGCTGAATCAACGAGTCAGATGTTCATCATCGACTGACTGCTGATCATATAATATGCTGATCAGAAGCAATCAGTAGAGACGATGAGTCTGTGTCACTTACTAAATCTTCAAGAACGCTGATTGAAGTTCTGATGACAGCGAGATCTTAAGTCAAGCATGTCAATTCTTTCTCAACATCTTCTTCAGTCATTACATCGTCGTCTACTTTTATACAGTCATCGCAGATCATGAATGAATCAATCAGCATAGCAGATGTATTGATGTTGCAAATGATACAAAGAACAATAGCTGAAGAAGAAAGAAAGATCGAAGAGCGAAGAATTAGACAAAAGAGAAAGAATCAACAAAAGCACGCGAATAGTTGCAATAAGCTGAAGATGCTCGAGAAGATTGAGACTTCTTTTATGCTCGATTGACATCAACATACATTGTTTGTTCATTCTAGCAGTTCTGTTCAGAACGATGATCTTCATAATTATATCTTCTGACATGTTTTCAGAGTTAATAGCACTTGAGCACGTTCTTTTTGACACGTCTTTGATGAGCTGAATGCTCGATATTATGATCTACAAATGATACAAAGCTGAAAAGAGCGCGATAAGAATCATTGAAAGAGCTTAAACATATCTGCTGACATTGACATACAGCTGACTCATGATGTCAGCAAGTATGCTCACTCTAGAGATTCTGATTCAGATGACAAATTGTCATTTGAATCAACGATTAAAGATACATCGACAGCACGCTCTAAATCTTCTACATCAGCTCAGCAAGTTCATACTTCGACAGTGCAGACATAAAGTCATCTATATAATGCTTAAGCTTGAAGATCTGCTTTAAAGTTTCAAGTCAAGATTTCAGTCTTGCAAATATTGATCAAAGAAAAGAGTTTGAAGAAGATGAAAAAGATGAAGAACACTTTAAATGATTATTCAAAGATAGTGAAGAAGCAACATGATGAGCTTGACTACGATGAGTCTATCTATATCTAGATATCATCTGAATATATGAACTATGTCAATCAGATGAAAAAGTGTCTCAGAATCATCAACTCACTTTCTTTGTATCACGAACTGAAAGCTGAATGAAATCAGAATGAAATTCTAATAACTAAATTTTAAATACAAGATGTTGCACGAAGAAGAAAGAAAAGAAAGAGATTATTCAGAGATTCTTATACTTCATGAACGCTGAGTATCATTCGTATCGAAGAATCTTCATAACATCACTGATAATCTCACATCTATCATCATCTATAATATTGTTCAACATCATCTAAGTGATCTAACATTTCTTTTCTCAACATCTTTCGAGTAACACATGCTAAAATCATGACAATAAATCTTTCTTTTTGAAGTCGAAGCTTCTGCGAGACTTTTAATTCTCTGATTCATATTCAGAGTCGCTGCTTTCTTGCACGTAAGCGATTCATGAATTCTTATTCGAACGATCGAGATTTCGAGCGTGATAGACGTTCATGACTTCGATGATATTCATCACATTCACAAACTTTATTCAACTGTTTTCTTCTATCTCAGTTCACTTAATTAAATACTTTAGCTGAGAGTTCTTTACTCGAGAGTTCAATATTTCGTTCATCTCTCAGCTAAGCACTTCTTCGACGAAGACTATTGAAAACGACGTGAAAGATATTTGTTCAGATAAGAGATCGTTGATCGCAGAATGAAGCAGATAAGTATGAAAGACGTCGAAACAGAATCAGTCATTGAGCAACTTTAGCTGATAAGAATGAGAACTAACAATTTTGATGATTCTGAAAGATTTCTCGAATTTATTAGATAACTTCTTGCTGAGTCGATGAATCATCAGATTGCGAGCATCTAATCAAATCATATCATTAATTGCATACTTGAGAGCGTGTTGTCGATGAACATTAGCGAATTGTTTCTGATATGCTTGAGCTAAGATCATTTGTTCTCACAGAATTTCATTGATTCAATTCATTTTCTGAACAAACAGATCGACATGTATTCATTTTGAATGTTCAATAACGTTCTTCTGAGTCTTCTTTGATTTCAATCTCATTCAAGAATGCTGTTCGAAGTTAGTTAGAAACAACGTGCACTGAGTGCTTTCGAAGAAGTGATTGTTGATGACAAATTCAGCTGATGACAGTCATGCAGCTCAGTCGTTCTGCATAAAGAACATGAAGACTCGAAGATATTGTTTCAAAACGTCGTTGATGTTCTTGATTTGATCATTCATTTCTGAGTGAAACGCAGTTGACAATTGAGCTTGAATCTTCAATCGAGTACAAAGTTCATCTCAAAAGTGATTGATAAACTGAGTTTCACGATTCGAGATGATTGAATCAGATAATTCATGATGTTTTCATATTGCACGATAAAAAACTCAAGCTGTATCTAGAGCTGTAATTTCACTCATAGACTCGTAATGCACTTGTTTAAATAGTCTGTTCACAACTATCAGAATATTGATTGCTGAATTTTCATTCAGATTCTTACTTTCAGATACTGTCATGATGAAATTCATGACTATGTCTTTTCAGCGACGATTGAATACATCAAGAGACTTCAAAGCTTTCTGATATTTTTCTCTAGAGATCTTCACTTGAGAGCATAGATGACAATTACATATGAAGCGAGCTACTGTCTTGATCATTTCGAATCAGTAATAATGATGACTGAGTATTTCGTAGATCTTGACTCTTCTTGAATGATTCGCAATAGACGTGTCATGACTTAACTGAAGCAGATGTAGTTGCAGTTTCTCATCTTCAAGTATCAATAGTTTATCTCTATAGTAGACTCGATCACTTTGCAGCGTACATTTCGTTAATAAAAATTCTTTAAGCTTTTGTTGATCGTCTCTTAACGCAGTTATCATGATCTGTACTCATTCATCATTGAAATAGACTGCGAAGAGTTGTTCTTCTAGCTCATTCATAGACATTTTCTCTGATGATTCAGACTGCTCAGAGATCACTGATTCGTTCTTCAAGTCACTTGATTCGAGTGCTTCAGAGTCACTATCGTCGAGAACATTGATTAAGACTTGAATTTTCAGATTTTTTGATTTTAGCACGATCTGTCACTGATGTTCTTGACGATTATCTTTCTCGTTCAAGAAAAGATCTTCTGATCAACGTGTAAGTGCATTGACTTGAGTGTTCAATTCATTCGAACGATACACGATTTTGAAGTTAAATCGAAAGAGAAATTCTGATCATCTGACTTGTCTTTGACTAAGCAGCTTGATTGACATGAAATATTCTAGATTCTTGTGATCGAAAATGATCTCAACGAGATCTAACATGCCTTTCAGTTCGAGTCTTCATTTCTCAAAAGCTCTGATTATAGCTAGAAGTTTCTTGTCATAAATCTCGTAGTTGCATTCTGCGAATAGCATTTTGAAAGAGAAATAGATCACAGATCTTAACTGCTCATTATCATCTCGCTGAGACATGACTTCGATCACAACATAGTCGAAGACATCGATTTTCACAGTCACGAATAGATTCAAGTTATAGTGCATTAAGATAGAGACAGTGATGAATGTCTGCTTGAGTCGATCGAAGACGAATTGACACTTCTGAGTTCAATTAAATGACTGATCTTTTCTGATTAAGACAGTCAATGAGTCGATCAGCTTGAAAAACTTCTTAATAAATCGTCTATAGAAGTTGATGAAGCTCAGAAAGCTCTGAACATCTTTGACATCTTGAAATGCAGCTCAATTCATGATGACATTGATCTTCTCAGAATTCATTTTGATTTCGTGAGTGATGATTATTAGACTCAAATACTTGATCTCGATAACTGAAAATTCGCATTTCTCGATATCTATCTGTAGTTCAACGACTCTAAGTCGCTTCAGTATCTGATGAACATGCTGAGTATGCTTCTTTTTGCTGTTGCTATAGATCAAGATATCATTCATGTACGCGATGCAGAAAACGTTCAAGAAGTCATGCAGAGTGTCATTAATGAAGTTCTGAAATGATGATGATTCATTTGTGAGTTCGAAGAGCAAAACGTTGTACTCGTATAAGTCATAACGTGTTCGAAAAGCGATCTTTCACTCGTCTTCATAAGTCATTCGCAGTTTATTAAAGACTGCAATGATATCTAACTTGATGTAGTACTTGATCTTAGTCAGTCGATCTAGAGTTTCTCGAATGAAAGATAACGAGTATCGATTCTTAACTGTCATGACGTTCAGACTTCGATAATTCACGCAAAATCTGAGTTCTTCGCTTGATTTTTTAACAAAGAGTATCGAAGAGATCGCGAGAAAAGAGCTGACTTGAATAAAGTCTTTGATCAAATTATTCTTCAGATATTTCTTTAGTATTCGAAGCTCATCTTGAGACATGTCATATAAAGACTCGAAGATAGAAGTTTTGCTCTTCTGCAGCTGAATTTTATGATCATAGAAATGTCGTTCAGATAGAGTGTTCATCAATTCGCGAGAGAAAACATTTAGAAAGTTGTGATATTCGAAAAGCAATAACGTGACAGAATCAACGAAAGACGTGATTTTCAGAGCTTTGTCAATATTTCTCATGAATATGACAAACAGATCATGATTCTTTTTCCTAGCGAGTCGCAGAAACGAAGCACTATTTATAGCGTAGATCTTTAGATGTTTCGAGAACGAAGACGTCAAAAGAGCTGATACTGACACAGTCGAGATCGAGATGCTCGAGAGAGTTTCGAGTACGAGTTCTGAGTTGACTCGAGATTCAAAGATGAGCTGATTATGACGCAGATCTATAATTGCTTTATGACTTTTTAATCAGAGCAGATCTAAAACAACTGAGAATTGCGAAAGTTGAGTGACATAAAAGAAGATTTCTTCAAGCTTCTCGCTTGAGACTTGAAGTTTGACAAGAGTGTAATGAGTGATTGAATCGAATACGACTGATTGATCGTCAAATTTCTGAAGAATACAGATTTCAGACAAAGAAAAACAGAGCAGAGAGTGTCTTTGCGCGAAAGAGTCATCAATAAATGCATAATCGATGACGTCGATATCAATCAAAACAGAAAGATTGACATTGATTTTATTGCTTTCTAGATTATCTGAAAGCACGAGATGATCATTGTTCATCTTCTTTTCTAATCGATGAATCGAGTTAACTGAGAGTGCAGAGATTTTCAGACTGTTCGATTGTCTCTGCGAGCGACTGTATGCAGAGACTAGACTTTTTCCAAGGCGAAAGAAGTATCGAAAGCGAGATTGTCGATAGAGATTGCGAAGATGAATAATGAAATGACTCGTAGCTGAATCTTGAGCTTTGAATTGCAGATCGCAGTCTGATGCTCAGACTTATTGCAGTATAGACACAGATGATTGATCATGCGATGCTGATGCTTCTCGAAGATCAGTGAATCTTGTTTCTTCATGTTGACGATTGATAAGTTCATGAGATCTCTCGAGCTCGAGATCGTAGCTTTCGAGTCTGTCGAAAGTGTCGCATATTTGACGAGATACGCGAGAACTGTAGAAATCACAGAGACAGAGTGAATCACTGCTTTTGACTTGAGAAGATTCTGTACTGTGACGCGATATCGACTATTCAATTGCTGACATTTGATAATCAACTGCTCATAGTTCAGACTGCTGACATTCATCTGAATCAATA
>JAABUZ0100000575.1_pt1 | contig 88089 bp, 67 predicted proteins | sample 5562091 | NCBI WGS metagenome assembly JAABUZ01 (sample SAMN12813069, study PRJNA571459) | rock metagenome | isolation source: Antarctica rocks | place: Antarctica: Victoria Land, Linnaeus Terrace sud | collected 2015-12-21
AAAAATAGTTTAAAAATAATAACGCACAAATAACGTACAAATGCATTATCTAAATGCATTACTATATAATATTATAAACAAATTAATTAAATTAATCAATTTGATTAAGTTAATTAATGCACTTTTTCAAAAATAATCTAAATTTTTCGAGTTTTGGCGAGTCGAGCCAAGTTATACGCTAAGTACTTCATATCTATCCTTTGACTTAACCCAAATACTTGGGCCAAGATTTCTAACTCGAATTGAGTCTTGACGAGCTAGGAACTTGGCTCGAACTCGATGACTCGACTCGACGCGATCAATCTAATTCTATATATTAAGTATATTATTTAATATACTCTATAATTAACAAATATTAACTTCTTTTATATAATATATTTGTAAGCATTGCATATTAAATTGCAAGTCTCGAATATATTACAACAACTTATTAAAGCGCGAACTAACAATAAATACTTTTATACTAAAGAAAGATATAAAAACTAGAAAGCTTTTAAATTAAAGTTAGTCGAATATTCTTATTAAAATAATTAAAATTATAAAAATAAACTTAAATTTGTAGCAAACTATAATAATTATTCTATGCGAACTACTTTACAACTCTAAGCTTAACAAGCAAATACTTAAATACACTTATTATTAAAATAATATTAATTAAATAATTTACTATATTATTTATGCGAAAACAAGAATTGAATGCATAATTAGTTAAAAACAAAAAGTTAAAACAAGTTTTATTGTTAAGATATTTAAAACAATAAATGCAATAAAGAATTAAAAAAGCAAAAATGCTAATAAAGTTAATAATACAACAAATGCGTCTATCGATTTACAAGAGAAATTAAAAATCTAAGAAAGATAAAAGTTAATTTAAAATAAAGTAAATATATTTTCTTTAACTTAAACAATAATAATCGATTTTATTAATTGTATTTAATATTACTACTTTAAGCTTTCTTTGTTTACAATATAATTGTAAATAAAACTTAATATTAAATATTACATTTTAAATATATTTATAAGATAAATTCTATTATTAAAATTACGTCGAATGAATCAAAAGCAATTCGAATATAATTTAGCAAAATAATTCTAGAAACTAGATATTAAAGCTTTATTGCTTAAATAGTAGTTTTAACAATAAGAAACGCAATATCTTTAATATTTAAAACTAATTTTTTTCGATTTTAAAAAGATTTACGTTTATAGCGCGTTTTTCGAAATTCGAATATACAATCTTCGAATATTTATAAATACTTAGATTTATATATTGTCTTAATAACTTTAATTAAGATTTTTAAAAAAATTTAAACTTGCTATTCAAATTAATATTATCTTGTAAATATTTTTTATTTATAATCAAAATTTAAGTTAAATTTAGATAAAATATAAGTCGATTTAATTTTAATTATTTACTTTGCGTTCTAGTGCGTTAGAGTATTCTTATAGATATATTCTTATCTTAATTTGTTATTTAAATGTTTTTTGTAACTCGACTTCTTGATATTTAATATTTATTTCGAAGTCTTTATTATTTGCGTTAATTTTAAAAAAACTTATAATAAATAACAAGTTTCTTAATATTGTTACTTTGTTAATATTTGATATTTTGCAACAAATTAATTTTTAAATTGTAAATTGCTATTTTTGCGCTAACTCTAATACGTATATATTTTGTTTTAATAAATTTACAATTATTTAATTATAATTTTGATATTTATAGCTTGTTTGTACTTTTCTTGTTATTATATTTTTTAAAATATTATTTATTAACAATTTATTATAATATTACTTGTAATAATTCTCAACTTTATTAACAAAAATAATATATATATTTAAATTGAAGTATTAGTTAAACAAATTTTTATTTTATTTTACTAGTATATTGTTAAGCAACTTTTTACTTAAGTATTAAAATTTATTTAACAAAACAATATTTTTTTAAAATCTAAAAAGACAATATTTATCTTAAAATAATATTTGAGTTAAAGTACGTAAATTTTGTTTGTATTTTGCAACAAAAATCTTAGAAATTTATAGAGATTTTTAGAGATTTTATATTTATTAAACGTCTCAATAAAGATACAATTACTTATATCGATAACTTTAATATTAAAATTATAATAAAAGAAGAACTTGCAAAAAGAATAAAAAGATAAAATTACAATACTAATATTTAAAAGCATTCTTTATTAATAGATTTCTTCTTTGCTTCTTTTAGCTCTTTTTTTGTTTTATTTTTCTTCTTTATTTTGTTCTCTTTCTATTAGTTTGTTTTTAAGTTTGTGTTAAGCAAGTTTGCAATTAATTGCATTTTATTTTAAATAAAATTGTCTATACTCTTGTGCAAGCTTAGAACTAAATAGTTTTTTATAATTATATCTAGAATTTGCGCGCAATTTAGCAACTTTTGTTTAAACTCTTTTTAAATTTAACTTCGAATATGCAATATTTTTTGCCACAAAATAATCAAGTTTTGAGATATTATATATTAAACAATTTTATTGCTCTATTTAAGAACAATAATTTGCGCAAAAAATTGTTACAATTAAGACATATATCGAAATTATATTGAAGTTTAATATTAATTATAAGACAATATAAGTAAATTATTTTTTTGCTTTTGTATTGTAATTTACTCGAAAAATAAAAAAAAAATAAAAAATTTAATTAATATTAATTCTAAAAATAATTTATTCGATTTTCTTTCTTTTAATATTTTCGAATTAACAAAAATCTTGTTATATTGTTTAGCAAAGTTGTTGTAGAAAATTAGTAGAGCTAGTTAGTATATTACAATATTTTTTTTATTTTACGTCTTTAAGATTAATGTTGTATTGCTTTAGACTCGAAGTTATTTATTTTTAAATTTTTAAATTTCTAAACAACAAACAATTAATAGTTACTTTGTTTCTATTTAAGAAAACTAAGCAAAAAATTTATTAAAAAACATTGTTAACAATATTTCGAACAATTAAAATAACAATTAATTTAGGCTTAAAATTGCAATCGAAATTATCAAGAAACAAAATAAAGATTATTTTTGTTGTTGCGCTAGATACAAAGTAAAAGAACAAAAATATTAAAAAAATTAAAAAAGATAAAAATAATAAAACGCAAAATAAAGATTTATATATTAAGTTAAAGTATTATTTCTTTGCTTGCGCATTAAGATTAATTTAATTATCAAAATTAAAATAACGCAAATTTGTTAATTATGTAAATATTTTGTCAACAATATATAAAAGCGCGCTATATATTTTATAAAATTAATTTTTGCAAAAATTAATAAAAAAGTTATATAACTATTGTTAAGTATATTGTTGCTTATTTTTACTAGCAATACTCGATTATCTAATTTATAACTAGAGCATATATAAGTATTTAAAAATTTTGTAGCGTTTTTGTAAAAAACAAAATAGATCTAGAGAAGATAATATATATCAACTTAATTAATAATATAAAGATTAACAATATTTATCTAGAAATAGTCGAAGCAATTGTTGTTATTGTTCTTTAAATTTATTTATAGCGTTGATTAAAAATATTCTATTTAAGTAAAAAGCGAAGTTTATTATTTATTGCTATTGTTTTTACTAAGTATTTAAAATTTTTACTTATTTTTTAGCTAATACTTTCGATATTTAATTAGATGTCTATTTGTGCAAATTCGACTTTGATTATTATAATTATTATCTTATTGAAAATTAATTTATTTGTAATTTTAAACGTCAATATTGATAATTAATATCGAGTTATTATTAAGATTATCGATTTAGCAAAGCTAGATATTACGCTTCTATATTTTTATAAGTTGTTCAAGAAATCTAGAATAGAAATTTTAATTAAATCAAGAAATCAACTTTAAATAATTTAAGATTTTTATATTTATTTATTTAAAAGCTTAACAATTAATTATCTTAAGCAAAAAGAGATTTTAATCTTGATAAGTATTATAATATAATTGTTAATACTACGTTATAATAATAAATTATCTAGAGCTTCTAAAAATCTTATATCTATAGCAAGACTATTAATATTTATAGCTATTTCTTGTAAAAAAATATAAAGAAAACAAGAAAAACACAATAGATTAATTGTTTTCTTTGCAACTTCTTTAATGTTAATAAATTTTACAACGTCAAAATTTCGAAAAAAGAATTTAAAAAGTTTAACAACAAATAAAGAACAACAAATCGAAATTTCGATTTTAACAAATACTTTTGTTTAAAATTAATTAATACTTTGTTTCTATTATTGTTGTTAACTATAATAATATTGCAAACTTTTAAACGCACTAGCATCTCGAAGCATTTGCATTATATTTCTTAACTAATTATAATAAAAGCAATAAAGAAGATTATTAAAAAGTATTAAATAATTATTAACAAAAAAATTAAAAGAAAAACAAATATATTTAGTTAAGTCTTTGCAAAAATTATGCTTTGCGTTATTATTTAATATCATAAAAAAAATTGTTAATTCGAGAATTGCTTAATCGAATTTAAAAGATTGTATCGAAAATTATTCTTACTCTATTTTCAAATAATCTTGTATTAATTATAGATAATTAATAATTAAGTAAAAAAATATATGCTTATAACAACTTGAAGAATTGCAATTTATTTAAAATTAAAATTGTTATAAATAAATTTATTCTTAACAATATTTAAAGAGATTAACAATATTAGAATTCGAAAGAGTTTACAAAGAAGCTAGTATGCTTTATATCTATAGCAAAATATTGTTTGTAATTAAACGCAATATTAACTTTTTTAAGCAAAAAATAAGATAAACAAATGTCAAAGTAAAGAGTATATATATAAACTTAACTATTAATTGAACAAGAAATTATTGTTTTTTTAGCAAACTTTTATTTACATTTTATTTAGAATATCTTGAAATTAAAAATTATCGAACTATTTCTTAAATTGCATTTTAACGCTTTAATATTTATTATATTTTTGTTTTTCGAAATAACATTAATAATAGAACGCATAAGTTAATATTCTAATTTAGTTTTTTTTATTTATAAGAGTCGAAGTATCTACTATTTTATAAATTGAGTATAGTATTCGATATACTTTGTAATTAACAAGTATTAACTTCTTTTATACAATTTCTTTGCAAACATCTTATATTAAGTCGATATATACAAATAAGTTATAGTAGTTAAGCAAAGTACAACATAATAGTTAATACGTTTATACTTAAGAAGAATATAGAAATTAACAATATTTTAATCTATAATTAATTAAATACTTTTATCGATAGTATAACAAGTCTTATAAGAACAATATTAAATCTTTAGCGAACAACAATTGTTATTATATTTAAATTTATTATTAACTCGAAATCGAACAAACAAATTTCTAAACTTGCTTATTATTAAGACAATATTAATAGAGTATTTTATTGTGTACTTTATGCGGAAGCGAGAATTAAACGCATAATAAACAAGAAATAGAAAATAAAATTCGACTTTATTATTGATATATTCGAGATCGTAAATATTAAGAAGAAACAAAGAATCGAAGTTGCTAAATAAAATAATACTCTTATAAATGCGCTTATTAATATTAAGAATATGCAAAAAATCTAATAATAATAAGAGTATATTTAGAATAAAGTAGCACAAAGCTTTTACAATTAAGCGTAATAAAATTATTATTAAGTTTCTTTTGATTTATGCGTCTATTTTGTAATCTTGTAATCTAGAATAGATCTTAATTAAATTTCGATCAAATCTAGCAAATCTAGCTCTAAATATAAGTTTGTGTTTGTCTAATATCTTCTCTTCTTTAAATTTATAGCATAACTTTGTATCTAAATTAAATTTTAATTAGATTTTAATTAAATCTAACAAATCAAATTCTAAATATAAGTTTGTGTTTGCTTAATATCTTCTCTTCTAATTTATAATATAATCTTATATTTAAATTAAATCTTAATTAGATTTTGACTAGATTTAACAAATTTAATTCTAAATATAAGTTTGTGCTTGCTTAATATCTTCTCTTTTCTTAATTTATAGTATCATCTTGTATTTGAGTTAAATCTTAACTAAATTTTAATCAAATTTAACAAATCTAATTTAAAATATAAGTTTGTACTTGTTTAATATCTTTTCTTCTTTTAATTTATAATATAATCTTGTATTTAAGTTAAATCTTAATCAAATTTTAATTAAATTTGACAAATTTAATTCTAAATATAAGTTTGTATTTGTTCAATATCTTTTCTTCTTCTAATTTATAGCATAATCTTATATTTGAATTAAATCTTAGCTAATATTACGCTAGTACTTTCGTAAGAGATATCAAAGAGAGTTTATATTATTGAAGAGATTTATAGACGTCTTTAGACAATATAAGCAATTACTTAATAACAAGAGAGTGCAACTTAATAGTTGTAATAATGAGTCAAGACTTAAGATAAATTAAATACAATTTATTAAAAAGTTGTGTTCGAAAGCTATATATCTTTTTATTATTTGAAATCTAAGATATTTAAGATTTTATTTATCTTAATTATCTTAATTCTAAATTTAAGATATTTAAGAACTAAGTTATCTTAATTATCTTAATTCTATTGACAAATTTTCTCTTTCTAATTATCTTGTAAAGAGCAATGCGCGACAAATAGTACTTATTAGTATGCGACTCGTAATATTATCTTTTCTCTTCAAGAGTTTTTGTCTCAAAACTATTTATTCTTTCTTATTATATTAATTAAGCTAATTACTAAACAACGTCGCAATTCTGTTATTAATTGTCGCTATAAATACGTCTTTTTCATAATGCGTTCTTGTCGAATTTACATCTTATTTGATATATCTTATTAAGTAAATAAAAAATATCTTAAGTATAAAAAGTGTTATCGAAAGAATTGAAAATATAATTTAACTTCTAATTATCAAGAAAACAATTCTTTTTAGAATCTTTTTCGTTTTCAAATATTAATTCTATACTTAATACTAACCCGATTAGGCTAAAAATTTCACATAAATTACAAAATAATCTAAATTTTAATAAACAACTTCAATTACCCTAATAGGCTAGCGCGAGGTGTCACGAGACTCTCTCGGGCCGATGTCGACTTAGTGGAGTCATTGTGTTACAGAGATCGCTTTCCCGAATTGCCGATGAATATAGAAAATGTTCTTGTATTAAAGAAGACAAGAAAGATATTATTTCTATCTTTTTCTATTGTAAATAAAAGTTTATTTAATTGTAGCTCTACAACGCAATAGAGAATTGTTAATCTTATAATTTAAGTTAAATTTTGTCTAGATTTAACAAATAACAATATATATATTAATTGACAACAAAGATACTTATAGAGAGAATTTAAGAAAAAGAATAATATTGAAGTAGACTTTCTTAATAAAAGATATTTTGTAAAAATTATACTAAGTTGAATATTAAATATTTATATTTATTTGCAATTAGATAATTACAACTTCTTAAGAAATATAGCGAAAAATATAAGTTGTCTTTAATAATTATAATTAGATTTTAAATTAATTAGAACTAATTAAAGAACAATAAACAAAATATATTAAAAGAAAGAAATATTAATATAGTAAATTGCGTTTGTTATTTCTATATTATTATTTGTGCTAATATAATTTGCGAACAAGTTAATCGTTAAATCGAAAATTAATACTAAAAATAATCTTTAATAAAATAAATATAAAACTTAAATTAAAAAATAAGAGAAAAATATATTATTAAAATTAACACTTAGTTATATTATTTAAAGAAAAAAGTAAAATATTAAAAGTAAAATAAATAAAATTTAATATACAAAGAGAAAGAAGATTTTTTAATTAGTTGTAAATAATACAAGGAAATACAAGAGATTTGTTGTTTATGCAAAAAAGTGTTTGTACGTAAATATTTTTATAGATAATAAAAAGAAGAACTTTTACTTCTTGTAAAAGTATAGCGTATATATAAGAGAGATGCATTTAATACTTAAAGTATCGAGTATTTTTGTAAGCGCAAATGCATTTAATATTATAATATAAATTAAACAAATTATACTAGAAATTGCAATACTATTGTATATATAAATTGTAATCGAATAGAAATCTAAATAGTTATAGATATTAAAAACGTTATACTTTTTATAATCTATATTGTAAGTATAAATTAAAATATTACGAAATAAATTAAAAAAAATATTATAATTTACGATAATATTATTTTGCGAAGATAGATATTTTGACTTAAGATAAGTCTTAAAGCAACTTTATATTGTTAACATAACTCTAGAACTAAGATATTAATACAACAACTCTAGAAGTCTTAAGTCGCTAATAGAATCTTTAGAGAATTATCTTGAATTATTGATATCGATTAAATCTATACAAAAAACGCAAGATATTAAGAGATAATATTGTCGTCTACGTTTAAATCTTTATTAGATTGTATCTTGCAAAACTTTTAAGAGATTGTTAACTATAACAAATATATCAATAGACGTATTAATAAGATAAATATATCTAGTAACTTGTATTTAACACTAAAACGCTACACAAAAGAAAATATTGTTATTGTCTATTCTTGCGAGATTGCAGAATAAGATCTAAGTTAAATTATTGCGTATGCAAAAGCAAAGCGAAAGTATTAATTGTTGTCTAATACAATTGCTAGTAAGTATAGTATTGTTATTGTAATTTAGATTTGCGCAAAGAAACACAAGTAAGACAAAGATAAAATAATAGAGACGCAACAAGTTGTTAATGCGATTAATGCGAAATTACTTCGCGAGAAAGACAAGATCGCAAAAGAGCGTTTAAGACTTTGAAAAGATCTGTTTTGTAAACTCAAGAAGATAATTATTGTTCGAAATAAGCGACTTGATCTAAAAGAGCGCGATTATGTCGTATATAATAAGGTGACGAAAATAAAATAGATTCGACGTCAAGTAAGTGATAACGTCAAGTGGGTGGTGACCCCTAGGAGTCTGGGCGACTAGGGGGGCGCCAATTAGGGCAGTGGATAATTAAATTGTAAATGGGAATATAACTGTCTCGGAGAAAACATATTCGGCCGAGCTGTAGAGAGTAAGTCCGAGAGCACCCCCCAACGTTTTGAATTAAGAAAACAGTGTCCGGCAATGAATGATAGGATTCAGTCCGCAACGCTATATTGTCTCCTACACGGTGGTGATGGCCTGAAGGGCACTTTCGTAAAGTACTCACCGAACGGTTATTCTTGTAGCCGTCATGCGCTCTATGAGCTCTGATCCCATATCCGCGAGTTTATGGGTATGGGAGGTTGGACCTTCCAAGTCTGGACTCCAATCCCGCTCTTTTGGGTTTCAGAAGGAGTTCTTGAGGGACTGACGACTGCCCTTGGTTGACTCTATTATATCTAGTGGCATGGTGCGCTTGTAGATGGGTTCATCGGGCTGAATGTATTGATAATGCTTTCTCCGCATCCATTTGTTGGATGTTTGATTGCGCGAGACCGTGCTTTGGTGGCTTGCCTTTTCAGCTGTAGGTCTTTAAGGGTTGTTGAATTTCTTGGAAAGCTGTTCATTCATGTCCAGAGCCTAAGGAGCGATAGAAAACGTTGCACGATTCCTTTGCTATTACTTGGAGACGAGCCAAACGGCAGCTCGCATTATCAGTGAAGCTGTGAACGATGGCTCACAAGTCTCATTACTTGTGACACTGCCCGCAGGCTGACAGCGATGATGCACCATGCCTACAGCTAGGGATTCCACAGGCCATGTTAAAAACACCTCCGCGAAAAGATCGATGCTTGAGGAGGAAAGTGTGGCATAAAAGAGCATATTGGAAACTTGAACTTCGGTCATAATCGACATACATACCTGTAGAAAGGTTCTTTTCGGCCCGTTCAAGTCGTTGACTACATTGAGAGCTTTCTTCATCTCTGCTGCTTGCTTTCGTACTCACCTGGCTTTTTCGTCGAACCGCATCGGTAGCTTACCTCAAGGATGGACCTCGTTAATTGTCTTCTCGGCATCCTAGCCCCAGTCGTACATCTCGTTGATGTACTGTAGGTCTACCGGGGTACGGAAAGCATGGGAAACCCATTCCCGTCCCATGGTAACGAACAACTTCCTCTTCTCATGCCTGCATCTCTTGGAGACTTGGGCGGGATTCATCGATTAATCAGGCACGTATGATAATCGTAGCTTGGCATTCAGTCAAGAGATGAAGGCACAAACTTCTTAGATGTTCCCATAAAAGCGAGTATCGGGTGCTTCCTATAATAGATGTACTATCGTGCCAAGCAAGTTTCTGTGCCGCAAGCGAAAAAGTGACATCCATTTGGCCCGCGAAGACACACCCAAAATTCCACTTTATAGGTCTACCATCAACGCAATTGATTATTATACAACCTCAAAATTGTGATGTCAACATAACTTAATATGCTCTACAACTTCTACGTGATTTTGAGATGTATAAATATATGTTGATGTAAGTTCTAAAGATGCGATAAGGTGCTATTTCGTCCAACATATTTTTTGAAAGAAAAAAAAAGTTTGCAAATTCTTTTCTTAGAGTTGTTAAAATTGTGTGTCAAAAAGTACTTTGAGCAACATTTTAAGATTCTTAATGCTACAACGCACGTTTGAGTTTTATATCTTGAAATTACGCACAAGTTGTAGAGCATATAAAGTTGTGTTGTCGCCAAAATTCTAACGCTATCTAATAGTCGATTGCGTAAGTAGTATATCTACAAAGTAAAATTTTAAATATGTTTTTGCGAGTTAAATAAATAATTACTTTTTCGCTTGCGACACAGAAACTTGCTTGGCACGATAGTATAGAGGCCTCGAATCTCGTCTTTCTTACATTTGAATCAATCGACACTAAGAAGCAAAACGTGTTTCTACATATTCGATTTACTTATAATAACATTAGATAGATTGCGTAACTTTATTTGATACAATTATTTAATTGCTTTTGCGAGAGCTAGTTGTAGAGCTACATTGTACTTTACATTAAGCGTCGAAGTATTATTCGCCTATGTCAAGCAAGCTCGATGGAGCAATCGCGAGAATACTCGCGTTTTGAACATCAAAATTTGAAGATTTTTTAATTCTCTCTACATTGTTGTTTTACGCAATGCGTTATTACAAAAGTTGTCGCGATAATTACATTGTTTGTAAGACTTGCTCTACGCTTTCTTTTAACGTTAAAATCGTAACAATTGAGTCGCTTTTAATAGAGATAAAGTAGAAAAAGAAATTAAACTAGTTATTTCGAACGTTAATTGAATTATTTTGAATTGAATTACTATTCAAATTTTGAATAGTAATTTAATTGACAAATATTACTTATTCGAGCAAGTTGTATTTATGCTTTTCAACTACATTCAACTTGATAATTCATTAATTAAATAATCGTATTAAATAAAGTTGCGCAATCTATTTATTGATTTTGTACTCGATGCTTCTATAATCGAATTTAATTGAATATTTGTCGAGCAACATTGTACAAATCCTTAGTAATTCGTGATTCGATAGCTTATTCGTATAACAAGCAACTCTATCTTGCGCATTGACTCTTGCCACACGCTTGCGACGACAAAACTACAAGCCAACGGAATCACGTAAAGCAGTAATGCCTTCAGTCCGTGGAATGGCTACAGGACTGCGAAAAATATCAAAACCCAGATTGATCTAGCTCGAAACGGACATCTCCGACCTAAGTCCGGGGTCACATGATCCTTTGAAGCCTGCGAAGGGTCCATGAGGTTGCCATGGAATTTCGACAGAGGAATGGAGAAACCTCGATTAGGCCTAGCTTGTTCTCTGTGGATTTTGCGGACAAAATATGGAGATGTTTCAGGGAGATGATATGCCATACGGACCGCTTTAACAGAGATGATTGAATTGGCGTTCAACGTCAGTGTCAGAAGGTTCAACGTCTACAAGAAGAACGATTTGCGCACGTCAGCGCTTTCCATGTCAAAGCTCACGACTGCTTCGTTGCTTCGACTTTGTCGGCTCTCCAACTTCAAAAGGACACCAAGTAGAACGTCGAATTGAGAGTTTTCTCAATGCAGACATCATAGACTCTGGACCTGACCAATCACAAAGCTTATTTGCAACGACCATCGTGCCATTTTCTTTGCTTCTGCTTTTGAATATGCCATCGCGTCATCTAGCAACCACATCCCACGTCGTGATCATCGACCACAATAAATACCGCATCCCACGCTCAAGAACCACATGCTTTAGCTTCAGCATAGGATCGAGCTCCCTCCTACAATTCTATAGATACCGCAGAACCATCTCCCTCGCCGCAAACAACTGCGTTTTTTAATGTATTTGAAGACTGCATCAGCATGTACGGTAAGTCACTCTCAATCCTTTCATACATAGCTTCATTGAGATCTGGTAAGTCTTCCCCGACCACAGCCACGGCGATCTGCGTCTCGTGTGGGTGTGTGTCTTTTCCAAAATCTATCTCATTTGCAAGTTCAACTTCGGGGGTTACTGTCGGTAAGTAGGTTGTGTAAAATAATTTCATATAGCTCCAATCAAGCTCCACCGCTCAATGCTTAAAAAGAGTCGCATTCTCCGCGCTTAAAGCTTAGTGCTGTGTCCGCATCCTATAGGTTACCCATTCGGGCGCCCAGGGATACTTTGGTTGTCGTGAGCCCAGCACAATACTTTACCATTTGGTAGTTCGGTCTGTGACTAGTTCGCTGGTGTTATATCACCATAGAACAATCTTTGCTGTAAGCTACAAAATTCAGGTACTACAGACTGCGTACATGTAGTGAGGAAGAGGGTCTTGGGCCGTGGGGAGAGGAATGTGCTGATGATAAAGCAGCTAAGAAATGCTAGATCTGAGTGTATAAATATCTAGTCATGTATGGGGTGTTCAACCTGCATAATGTGGTCTTTTTATTTTATGAATCTGGGACGGGCAGAAGGCTGGATAATGAGTGGGCATATGCTGTACTGGACAATCCATAAACGCGATCGATTTAGACAAATGAGCCCTAAGGACGGGGGGTTGGGGCTAGGTTGATGGGTCTTGTGATGTTGGAAATCGTCTATCGGTTCGGCCCAACAGAAAGTTAGGGGAAGTTCAACGGAGGTCGATGCGCATTCTATTGTTTGGGAGGTTAGAGCATGGCACGCAACATGTGGGAGACGAGGAAGGGTGGGTGGCGGATTCTGAGAGAGAACATATGTCTATGGACCGGTGTGTGGCTCTGAGCGCTTGCAAGCTGTGATGCTGTTGGATTTGTGTCCTTCGGTAGCCGCCGGAGATTGTAAGTTCATTGATCATGTTGCTATTGGAATGAAGGCAATTGACGCAACGATGTGAGTATCCATACTCAATGCCAATGCTCTTATCGGGTCCGCTGATCGACTAAGGCGGACTCAGGCCGATTTTCGAGAATCCATATGTTGATGGACAGTGATCGTGGGTAATTTGGATGACGATGATGTTATGATTGGTTCAACAGTGACACGAATTTGCATTGGATGCTATGACCAAGGTAGGCCCATCGTCTAACAGTCACTCCGTCTTTTAGCCGTCATGAGGTCTGGAAACCTGTTATCCAAATTCGCTTAGTGGTGGCATATATATATTGGTCGTGTATCCCATCGGAAACTCGCTAACATATCTTTCTAGAGAGTACGAAGGACTGGTGCGTCAGGGGCCAAAGTTCGTTGACAATGTATCACGATCATAGCGATAGCAAGAGTATGGCAATTTTGAGGCATTAAGACTTGCCCATTGGACCTTACTGAAGGCAAAGGTGTTCAAGGATCTGCGCTATCTGTTTCCAGCTATCGATCGGACATCGACAAACTATCCCCAGTCTTCAATCAGATATCAGATGTTAAAGTGACGCCTATTCTCAAACACCTCTGGATCCCCCAGTACAGGAAGCATGGATTGTTCTCCACGATAGGAAAACGATTGCCCCGATACTCCTCCGGTTCCTCGTGCGCGGGCACACTAGGGATGGGTGCCTCTATTGCATGAAAATGTATATGCTGTAGGTACGGAAGACGCTCCAGCTTGTAAAAGCCATCCGCCCAGCACACTTCGTCCACAACCGCGCCGAAATCTTCCTCGTGTTGCTCGTCCGTGTACCTTAGGATAACCTTCTCGACCGTTATGGGAAGGACCGCCATCATGCATGTCGGAAGGACTTCGTAGTAAAAAAGGACCTCAGCGTTGTGGCTGGCGTAGATGATCCGGAACTCGATATCGACTTCTCTTAGAGAGTGGAAAAACCCGAAGAAGTCCTTGTAGAGGTGAACAACAGGGTTGTAATCTCGAAGAAGGATTCTCTCTACTGATGTTGCCCATGTTGATTTTCCGAAGCCGTTGTATGGCAGGCGTTGTGTTGACAAGGCGTGGTATTGATAGTACGGCTGTCTGCGATTGGAAGGGTCAACCAGAAATTCGAAAACCTTGAGATTCTGACAACAGTTCAAGAGGTCAAGGAGTAGTGAGTTCTGGGCTCCTGTATATCTCAGGCTCAACTCAGTAACTCTGGATCGCATTGGCATCAGTTCTCTTGCTTGTCGGTTGTTGTAATCGTCGCCAGTACCGAGGCTCTCAGCATGTATGGTCCTCATCGAAGGCAGAGTTGCGAACGCGGTGATTAGGCAAATGCCTGCTCTATCGTCCTTTAAGGAAACGGTCACCTTGGTAAGCCGTGATAACAAGCCAGACTTAGGGGCTTTGGCGGCGCAGAGGATGGCGTTGTTGAACGAATTGTCGGAGTGATCTATCCTCGTGAGGTGCAGAGTTGAGAGACACGGAAGCTTCATGACAAGCATCGCGAGTATGGGAGTTTGATTTCCAAGGCGAACTTCTTTTGCCCAATGGTCAAACTGCCTCGGATCCGGAAAACATAGGCATCCCTTTACAGCCTCAGTCAGTGTACAGTCTAGGAGCTCTTGCGTATCCTTCCTCCTTTCCGATTCCTTTTGTGCGCTCTCAACAACATAACCTCCATGGTACCAGTTGCGCCCCCAAGTTGTGTACCAGCGATAGAGAGAGAGCCTCTGAACATATGGCGCATGGCAAGGCGAGCGAATGAGGTCCCTGAGGAGTCCAGCTAAAGATCCACAACCGTAGTGGTCGGCGTTCCAGATCCCATGGTTGGTATGAGATGAGTATCTAACCTGGAGCTCTCGATATTCGTCTACGAATGCCTCAGCTTTGTGTTTAATGCTTCTGGACACTAGCCTTAGGTTGCTGAAATCGCTGGGGAAGAGATATTGTGATACAATCACAACCAGCTCTGGAGGCAGGTCAGCAAACGTTCGCATCCTTACAAGCTGCAAACAAACTTGTCATAGAATATTACCAGTGTGAAACACGGTGCGAACAAAGACTATCTATCTCGCGCGGCATGTTTCCGCTCCATGGTTTTTTAGTGTGAATCCGTGACGATATATGTGATCTTGGGTGTGTTGCGAACTCTAGTGCTGATTCCCGCAGCTTCAACACTACTGTTCAGCCTTGATGATATTTGCAGCAGCATGTAATGTAAGAACTTTGCGGCACCAACTGTTTAAATTCCGAAGCAATGCTACTAGAATAAACATGTATAAGAGAATGCTGTCGAGGATGTAAAGAAGAGCTGAGAGCACTGCGACTCACCCAACCCACTCACAGCTCGATAGTGACTATATAGTTGTGCCTCCTGGCTTCTGAACGAAAATCCAGCCTTATTATAGCTTATTGACAAGTTTGTCGACAGAGCAAATAAGGCACATCTTATGATCCTAGTCCGATGGCTAGAGCGTCAATGCACTTTTGCTAGAGTGAGAAACATCCTTGAAAAGATGAGGCGGAGAGATTCGGTGACGAGAGCACCACGAGCTCGACTCAGCGATGCATATCAAACTCGCCGGAATAGTGTTGACAGCAACGTAACCGCTATGTTAAGAATATGTACTGCGTGGTAAATCCCGTTCTTGTCGCCAGTACCATCATATTCTCAGGCTTCCTACCATCTAGTCGTTTGGCGAGTGCTGACACTTTTGGTCATGCATACTATCACGGCTATGTGTATGTAATGTACTTGCAGCTTGGTCGCCTCTGATTACCCATATCGCTGGACTAGATCCCTTATGTCTCCAAGCATTCTATAAGTCCACATTAGCAGCATTCCTAATTGGTTTTTGTTACGAAGCACTCGTACTGTTTCCGAAGGTTCTGGTTCTGAGTGAAGAGGGCTGAAACGTGTGTATTGAACCTCCTGATTTAGGTCAGTCTAACGCGATCCGTGGGAGAACCTTGAGAAGATATCCTTACAGTTTGTAGAGATCTAGGCGGCCATCATAATCCTCCTCAGGCGAGGAAATCTTAACGTAATTGTGATATGCCGCCAAATACTCGGCGCCGAACCTGTTGCAAAATGGCAGCCATTGACCAAATTCATCTTCAGTGTACGCACATGAGTTACTGCAATTCCCATGCACTTTGATCTACCAATAGGCTTACATTCGTTGTGAGCATAGAAGCTACAGGCATCAAAGATAAGTGACTCGCTCGTATCGACGTCGATCCCCGAATTCGCATACCAGAGGTCTCCGTGCACAAGCGAAGGCTTTACAGACCGACCTTCGCTCTCAAGGGGGCGCAGCAGACGAGGAATGACCTTCTCGAAAAGAACCGGGACAAGTGTGTCAAACTCAGGATCCGGGCCCTTCGCTTCGAGTTCGAGTTCGAGAGCCAACCTCATGCTTTTCGTGAAGTAAGTCTCCCAGCTGGTTTCCCAATCGTTGATCTGAGGCAGATTGCCGCTGTAACTGGTTATATGGAAGCCAAATTGGCCATTCGGAGACTCGCTATTCTGATGAAGCGCTGCTAGACGTGCCGTGAATTGGTCAGGGTCGGGCATCTCGTCCGTCATATCTTTGAATTGACATAAGAAGAAATGCGTGTTTGGTACACTCTCATACGTCCCCCAAGCTATCGGCTTCGGTACGAAGTCGGGTTGAAGTTTGTGTATAGCTTTCATAGACTCATATTCTCCATGCATCATTCTCCTCCCGACATCGTCGGATATCACCTTGATGAAGAACGACAGCGATGTTCCATCGGCCAGCTCGACGTTGATGCGGCCAGTGTTGGACCAGAAGCTGACGCCATGGCCTTCGGTGGATATCACCCTGCAATCTTGTGGCAATGCTTCGTTATATTTAGACAGCGAAAAATCTTTAACGTGGTGATCAATGTACCTGTAGCGACAATTGGATCAACCTTGGTGTTTCCGCCACAAAACTCCAAACCTTCAGCACCGTTGTAGTTCATGAATAGTGTCCGGCGCGAAAGCTGCTTGGGTTTTCGAGTCGTCCCATCGCTCTTGTGGGTGTGGCATGGTATGGGCGGGGTTGTGAAATTCGTACAAGTCGGTCTAAACACCAGCAGCCAATTGTCTGTTGGCGAATCCCGGCGTGTGCATGACGCTTGGAGTTGCTTTTCTCGAGCACAGAATCAACCTTAGAAACGCCGAAGTTCGGATTGCTGCTTGTGTCAACCCAGCCAATACGTGTAATCGGCTTCTTTCGCTAGTTTCTAAAGCGTCAGAAAGAAGGATGTTCTTCATCCCCGCCGTGACTCAACGAAAGACGTCTATGATCTATGATGAGCGCCGTGTCAATTAAATGACTTGGAGACCCCAATAGTATATCAAGTACCCACAACGACCTTTTCCGCATATTCAAATCCCCCTTTGATAACTGCGATCCGATCATTACGTGCAAATATTACATCTCGCCCTGCGAACGCGCATAGTATATCCCTCGTCCCAGCGAACCAATCATATGGTACAAAGAAATGCCTCGTGTACGCGACCTGATTGTTGCAGAGGGACTCGAGATCTGCTGAGCATACCCAAGACTGTGTGTCTAAGAAGACAAGATCGTTGTCGTTACCAAAGCCCACGACATAGGCGACGTAGTGTGCGAGCGCTGCAAGCTGTGGGCCGAGAAGCGGCGTTTGAATTACTGCTGCTGCTGTGGCTTCTTTCGTGATGGAGACACTGCCAGCGTGCGTGTCCACCTGTGGGATTTCCCATGATGCCTCGCTGACTGGTAGCTTGCCGATGTCGAACGTCGCTCCATCAAGAAGGTGCAGAGCGCGTGTCTCCAGTGAGCCATCAAGCTTGGAGAATTCGAGAAGCACCCGCAGTCGGCTGTCTGAAGAACCAGAGCGAGGACTGACGCTCTTGAGCTGCAGTCCCATCACATCCGCACTGAGAGTGATCGATGCGACTTCTGACCAATCAGCCCAGGTGTATACGCGAGCTGATGCACCTTCGATGCAGATCACGTAGAGCGGTGACTGTTGATGCTGGATCCATCTGCGCATTCCTGGTCTCTTCGAGTAGACTCGGGCATCCTCTTGCTTGCCGGCAATGGTCCAGAGGTGGTCTGACTTCCTAGTCGAAACAATGAATTTGCCAGTCGTCTCGCCAGGCAGGACATGAATGATAGAATCCCCACAATCCAATCGAGACTGGAACAGTGATTTCTCAGCCACCCATCCCTCTTTCTGTGACCTGTTGAGGGTCCATGCGCAGATCCCGTTAGACACGTCGACGCTCATGATAGTGTCGCTTTGGGCCCACCAGGTAAGGATACGAACCAAGGACTTATGACGATAGAGCGTTCGAATCTCTGCTCCAGTCTTCATGTCGAATGAACTGACTGATCCGTCATCCTTGCCAGAGAAGACAATCTCTCCTCCAGGATGCAGGATCATAGCGCTAATTCGGACTTTTCTGTCTGAGGCGACAACGTCGGTAAAAGATGATAAGGTACCTTCACTGCTATCGTCGCCCACAGAGCCGCGAAGGAGGGCCACGGGCTCCCAGACATTACAATGAGATCCTCTTACATCGGCAAGATGGAGGCCGTCTCTGCTAAAGGCCAATTGCTTGATGTAGAAGTTGGAACCCTTCACTCGATAAAGCAACCTCAACGTGTCGAATTCGTATATTTGGATTGTTCCGGCCCCGGCGCCCCCAGCAAGCAGACGTCCGTCTGGACTAGCTGTGAGCGTATGGCAATCCGCGCGGAGACTCTCCAGTTCCTCGTCATTGAACGGATCAAGGACTACAAGATCGCCGTCGAGGTAGGAAACCGCCAGAAGACCTATATCTGAATTGGGATTGAGAACAAGTGCCGTAACCACATGTGTGCTCGTCTCGCCATTTGCTAGTTTCTTACCGCAGTTGCCATAATATGCGTTTTCGTCAAGGTCCCAGAGCGTTATTGGCCGCCCGCTGTAAGCGACCGCCAACATTCTCTGGCCCTCAGCCATTGAAATGGCACATGGCGTACAGCCTGATCGTGTTTCCATAGGTTCACTGGTGTCACTCCAAAGCCTGTTGGTTTGCTCGGCCCCCTGTTTTTCTAAGTCCCACGATGCTAGGTAATTCCTGACGGATGCAACTGTTAGCAAGCTCCCCTCGAACACTAAACACATGATCCTCGACGGAGCTTTGAAAACATGAATCTCTTGGCCACTGTAGGTGTCCCAGACCTTAATCGTTCTCATCCCGCAAGACGCGATCAGTGCAGACTTCTCTTTGCATTGCAGGAGCCTGACAGGCTCGCCGTGATTCAGGATCTTGTATTCTTGGCAGGACATTGCATGGTACAACGCAACGGTCCCTGTAGTCAGACCCACTGCAAGGAAGTCGTCTCCATGGCAGACGGCGCTCGCTTGACCTTCATGGAAGTCGATGCAAGACAATCGATCATCCCATTGTACATTTGACAGGCCTAATACCGACAACCTCCGCCCTGACCTCGTGATCTTGTAAGCGCTAGATTCTGTGGGACAAAATGGTAGGACGAGCGAGTGAATAGCTGAGGGCGACGTCGTTAGAGCATCGGCAAATTTCGCCACAATGCGAACAAAATCAGTTGTCCATCCTCTGACCGTCTGCATTGATCGGCCAAGTGGTGATATTTCCGCGGAGCATGACTCAAGGTAGACCCTGAGGTACTTCGCGGCACGGATCAAGGGGTTGAAATTTCGTATTTGAGCTACAATTTCGATCCATGACAAAACGTTTGATTAGAGGAACTTATTGACCAGGACCCATATATCATTCGCAAGAGGATCGGCCTTAGCTAGATGGTAGAAAAATTCTGAGCAGGCGTAGGTCGAGAATTCGGCCCTTTTGCCTACGGCGCTCATGGTAGGAAAACGTCTACCAGTCCGAGGAGGCTTCAATTCCTCTCCAGCGAGGTAAGTCAGACATGCCCTAGCAATACGCGTATGCGCCTCTTTCTTTTTGATGGCAAATTCGGAGTCCTGAAGATCGCTCAGTAGAAACTCCCTGGCGGTTTCGTGCACCATCTGTACCCTCCCGAACCTGTCAACCGTTACGAGATGACCACAGACTGCCAAGATACACTCCTCGATCCTGGGGAAGTTGTCCTTTATGTCCAGTCGCAATGCCCCTTCCAGCTCCTTCGTTGTCAGCGGTCTTGTTGCACAAGTTGCCCAAGTGAGAATCGCTTTGGTCAGCTTTCTCCCGCCAGCGGCGAGAGTCATCGATTCCAGTGTCCGCCGATACAGGGGTTCCATGTCACGAGGCATGTCCTCGAGTGCTTGGTTGATCTCTTCCTCGCCGTAGGAGGCTGATAGTTCCCTGAGTACCAGAACCGTCCACAAGAAACATCCTTCAGCCTTCCTTAGGATCTTCTCTACTAACACAGCGCGATCCCTGTCGTCTTTGACCAGTACAGACTCTGCGCTTGCCTTGACGAGACGTTCGATGTCTGGTAGGGTATCTTGTGTCGCGATCGTTTCGGAAAGCATCCAGCGAGGGTCAAGGGTCGAAAAGCGCTTCTCCAGCTCAGCGGTGCTTCGGCTCGTGATCAGTATACGTAGGGGTGAGGATCCATTAAGTTTAGCCAGTGTCGAAGCGAAAAATGAGGCAAAATTTATACACTCATCCAAGGCATCGATGATCCAATAATACCTATGCAAGGAGGTTTGCAAGATGCCACTTGAGAATAGTCTCTGCCATAGAGTGCGCTCACTGTCGATCTCAAGACTTATACCATCGTTGAGCATCTCTAGCAGCACCTCGCGTATCTGACTATTTGAGCAAGCCATCTGGAAAGCCAAAGACCGGAAACAGGCAGCAAGTCGCGATTTGGATTTGTCCCCGTGTTTGAAGAAGAAATAGCTACAGTCTGCATTGTGCTCCTGTAACTGACGGATGACGTAGCCTGCCAGGACCGATTTGCCAGCTGCCGGTCGACCATTAACCCATAAAATGTGTGGAGCTTCTGGGGAGGAGCCACTCCATTTAATGTAATTCTCCTTTGCGGAGAACCACCCACAGGTCCCGGACATACGGGCCTCTTCGACGGCCACAAGGTCATCTTCTAACTGCTCCGGTACTTCCAAGTAGCATCTCAGGTCCTCAAGCTGCTTACGCCGCGATCTCGCCTTCGACTTAACCACTAGAAAGATGTTTAGTGACGTCTACAACGAGGTTTGCTGAGCCATACATCCCTTGGTTATACTATCCACGGTAGATGCAAGTGCGTTGCGAACGATCACGTAATTCGGATCTCTTGTTGTATCGAATTTGCAAATTGATCGGTGATCAGCGTTCATTGGCATCTGCTTTTCGTCCGGATAACCCAACGTAGCCGAGTCAGGATCAACAATGAGGCTGCTGAGAAGGCCCATTTTGAGCACCTGCGTTTCATAGAACGACCAGAGGACTACGTCAGCCGAGTAATTGCGGAACTCATCATTGATGGATTGTATAGCCCCAGAACCTCGCTCAAGATCTGCCACGTAAGCACGAGAGGAGTATGTCATCTGAAGAATGTTGTTCAATAGCTTCGCCGAGTCAGAACCTCTGTGGGGCGTTGCAAGAAAGAAGATTGTATGAAGGCGTTCAGAGAGTATTTCGTATCCCGAAGTTTGCCTTGCAAGCATGTGGGCCTTTTTGATAACTAGGCCTCCCATACTATGCCCTATAAGCACTATTGACGTGTTCGCATTGCTCAGCGAAGGCGACGTGCTCAACTCGCCTAGCAAAGACTTTCCGATGTGATGGATGTTTAAACAATTCTCTTTGCCTTTGACCCAGTCCGAGTCATATCCAAAACTGTGAACCCGCACACTCTTGAACGCAGCATCTTTGGGCAGCCATTCCTGCGGCCAATAATGTGCGATTGAGCTCGTCTCGCTCCATGTCTTCCTCGAGCCGCCGCCCAGGCCATGCACAAAGATAAAGTCGACGTGGGGCTCAGAGGGAGAATAGAGGAGATTCAGGCCGAGAGACCCTCTTGGGTCATCCACGTCGTTCTTGATAGTGGTAGTTGTCACCAGCGTGGTGGCAGAAGAACAGTCGCTCTCTTTGCGCCGGAAGCTCAAAATAGACTATGCAAGACTCAGTCGAGACCAGGTAGCATATTGCTTCTCAGGCTTCAAGTTGCGTCGTCCATGGACTTACCATATTGTCTGGGCATTTTGTCTCAGATCAATCCGGTACCCTAGGGACAGCTTAGGCCTCCGTTTATCGAAAAGCTTCCGAACAAGTTGCTGCGCACGTTGGCAATGCCAGCTCCCCAAGATCAGTGCTTTAATGTCACCCGAAGGAACCCTTCATTTGCTCATTGTAAGCCAATCAAGATCTTGATGAATCCACAGTGCTGCACATTCGCGAAGGCCCGAGAGCGGGCGGCCCGGGGCAATTGGAGCCTGCCTATGAACAGAGAGCGCAAGCCGCAGTACTTCCAACGACGACTGCCCCAAATCTGTTCTAGGCATGACCTGCAATCGCCGACGGTCTTTTCTCACAGGACGAATAGCAGTGAAAAAACACGAATGGCAGTGCTTGCACTGGTTATTACAAAAGACATCGACTTACTGTTGACTTACTGTAAAACATTCCAAACTTCGGCACGATCAAGGAGACCTTTGGTTTCGTATTTGGCACTCGAGCGCGTTGTGAACGCTGAAGGCACCAGGTCCGGCAAATCACTCAAGAGCCTTCTGGTGATATGTCACCCACGATGGGGTCCGAACCGACCATCGCGGCCGGCGATCACCGTGGATACATGGAATTCGCGATGGATCGAGCTCGCCTTTCGCCCCCTGCGCCTACAAAGTTTTGCGTAGGAGCAGTTCTCGTCGATGCTGACGAGAACAAAATCTTGTCTACAGGCTATTCCCTGGAATTGCCCCGGGACTCGCTCGGGGATCCTGGAAGTACCCATGCAGAGCAGTGTTGTTTTATCAAGGTCGCTCAGCAGTATGGCTTGACTGAAGAGGAACGGATAAAAGACGTGTTGCCGAAGAATACGGTCCTCTACACCACCATGGAGCCATGCAACAAGAGGTTAAGTGGGAACCGAACCTGTGTCGAGCGAATTATAAGGTTAAACGGCGCGATCAAAGTTGTGTACGTTGGCATCAAAGAGCCCGAGGTATTCGTTGGGGAGAATACGGGCATGAAGCGACTCGAAGAGGCGGGCATCAAGGTTCATATTGTTGAAGGGTTGCAAGATCGCATTCTGGAGGTGTCTACCGCAGGACATGGGACATGAAGTAGATGACGATCACTCATTATTCCATCCAGGTAAGCAACAAAATGCATGCGTGCATTCCTTAAAATATCATTGGAGTAACATTGGTCAGCATGCGAAGGCTGAGGATTTATTCAGAATTCGGGGATATAAAACGCGTCCGAGATTACGAATTGGACTGACCTGAAGGTTTCTACGTAGTCCAACTTAAAGCCTTCCAATGTCGTAAGTTGTAGCAGTACTAGACTTGGAGATGTTACACATAATGCTGACGTTTTTAGGCAAGCATGCCAACTTGGAAGCTGTTCGATCGTTCCAGGCATTCACGCTACCGTAGGTGGTCTCATCACGTCACTCCGTGCAAGCCTTTTCCCCAGTGATTTTGATATTGATTGTCATAGAAATAATCAATGTCCGGAACAAAGGACTTCCAACCACTGATCAATGGATTTGTCACTAAACTTTGTCTCTATGACTCCATTATGTCGTGCATTCATTGTTCTTCTCGCACCTATATAGTGCGCCTTCTCAATTGCTGTATCGCCAGTCAAGCAACCCAACCCTAGTAAATTCGAGCAACTTCCTTACACATTACAACTCCCAACATGCATTCCAGTTTTCTTCTGTCTCTTCTGAGCGCCGGCGCTCTTACATTCGCTTTGCCTTACTTCAGCACGGAGCCAACCACGACCACCACCCTCGACGCTTTCACTAATTACCCTGCTCCCGCCGCTCCCACCGACAGTCTCAATCTACCGAAGAGTAACCTTACTTCAGCTGCGAACACTACCTCCTCTACAACCTCTTCCAAACTCGGCAGTCACTGGGGGTGGATTGGATCCTTCGACAAGGGAGACTGCACCGGGAAGCCTCACAACAACCGTCCGGAGGTCAACGGCGACTGTCAAAAGTTCACACCAGAAACTGATTTTGTAGGTGTCAGCTGGGGTTCCTGGCCATTCGCCTTTGACAGCTTTGATGTCTTTACGGACGAAAACTGCAAGAACTTTGCCAGCAAGACTATAAAAAGGCCCGATTACGACAATTCTGTAGGGCCTGGCTCTTGTTATGCGGTGTCGAAGCTGGGGGGTCATTGGGGCAGCTTCAGGCAACACTATGATAGCCCGGAGTAGCCGAATGTAACTCACTCTAGATGCTACTGTCAATGTACACTATGCTCTCCTAAATGCACTGACACCTTACTAAGATATTCCTTACATCCCTGACCTGCTCGCAACTGACAGCTTCGCTCATACACACATCACGTTGAAATTTTACGTTATTGGAATTGAAGCCTATGGTGACTCTGCGATACCCTGCTCCCTCCCGTTCAATCCTCCAATCAATCCTAAAGCCATGTCTCGTAATTGTATCGTCCTCCATTTGATCTTGCCATTCCCGTCAACCCTTTTGTCAACCGTGAGCACACTTTGCTCCTCCCTAAACCCCAACATCTTACCAACCTCGCACTCGTATCATTTGTTCAACTCCTCTGCCCGAGCCCTCAACTCCTCCTTCGAGGCCTTTGGCGGCATATCTGCATCGCCTTGGTCAGCGACCGTTGTGAATTACTTCTCCCAGCAGGACGTACCATCCATGCTCATAGGGATCTGCGGGCCTTTGGACTGAAAGTCCTGCGCGGAGGCCTTCAAGCTGTCCCCGGGGGTGTGCTCATTCTGGTGGGACTCGTGGTCGCTGGCGGTGGATTCGGTGGTCGATGAGGGGTCCTTGGCTATCTTCTCGGTGAGACCGGTCGGGGCTTCTTCTTCGCTTGGGTGGACGGGCATGATGAGTAGATGAGTGACTTCTTGTGTCCGAAGGTTTGGGTCGTATGTTGTTTATGTCGAATTGTTGAAAGAAGAGGAGTTGAACGACATCGGTTCTTGAAGCCCCCCATTCCCCACGCCCGTCATCCCGTTGCCGACCAATGCGGGTCATTCGCTAGCGCCAAGCCAAGGTGCACATCGATAATCCCAGATAGTACGTAGAGCTAAGAGAAGCAATCAAAGCGCCTTGCCTCAAAGTCCTTTAAAGGCAGCCAAATGCCATCGGACAGCGACAAGCCCCCTGTAAAGCTTTCACTGCCTTTAGTAAGGACCTTCGTCCGTATGGGTGGGTAACAATGACTGACATTTCTTCCAGGAGTATCAACAGGGTAGGACAACCGGAACGCATTCTTCGAACAACAAGTACTGATCGAGAAGACCTTTTCTCCGAGCTTAGATCCGAAGATGAGCTCGTCGTGCTCGCCCGCGGACTGGGGCTGATCCGCGTTGTCACGAACCTCCTACACGCCTACGATGCCATTGGGAATAACCTGATAGTCTTGGTTGGAGCCGATGACCGAGAAAATGGCTGGATCGGAGAAGGTCCGCTTGCATGATAGCAGTGGGTATACGTGATTTGACAGGTTGCAGCGCTGGCGGAGCACGCTGCTATTAGCAGGTCGCCCAAGGCACGAGGGCTCAGCCAAGTCAATACGGACGCCATGAGCGTGGCGACGCGGTAGAGCTGGAGATTGTGAAGTTGGAAACCATTACTGAGACTCTTCAGGGAAAAGATGTACTCCCAAGGGGGAATCTTCAGTATAACCTCCAGGATTCTGGTTGTCGATCTACTTTCAAGTATGGGTCTACCTACCCTCAGCGAGCAGGGAGGCTGACAAGCCAGAGTTGCTGAACCCTGAGACTATCACTGGCCTCGTCGTCCTGCACTCAGAGAGGTCTGTACGCTTACATGAAAGTATCACGCAGCTGCTAATGGACTACCAGGATCGTCGCCACCTCTACCGAGGCTTTCATCATACGTATATTCCGTCAAATGAACAAGGTCGGCTTCCTCAAAGCCTTCTCGGACAATCCAGAGCCCTTTACGACTGGTTTCGCCCCTTTGTCTTCTATGATGCGGAATCTTTTCCTACGAAAACCGTCGCTGTGGCCTAGGTTCCACGTCACAGTAGCAAAGTCGCTTGAGGGGCGAAAGAAAGCCGAAGTGATCGAATTAGAGGTTCCTATGACGGATAGTATGAAGGATATCCAGGTCGCCGTGCTGGAATGCGTGGAAGTCAGCATCAGCGAATTGCGGAAGGCAGGGACTGGCATAGAGCTGGAGGACTGGACTCTCGATAGTGCATTGCATAAGAACTTTGATGCTATTGTTCGCAGACAGTTGGATCCCATATGGCATCGTGTGAGCTACAGGACGCGGCAAATTGTCAATGACCTTACAGTCCTTCGAAGTATCCTGCAGTACGGAAGCCCGTTCCGACTATGCCCGGATGGCTGACTGATAATCTCAGCGCACTTCTCACGTACGATGCGGTATCATTCAATAAGTATTTAGATACTATACTAGCCGCACACCAGCCACCACCAGGTTCGAACCGTCAGAACCAATCTCCATGGTTGTTCCTCGACTCAGCAAACACAATCTTCGAGTCTGCGAAGCGGAGAGTCTACACAGGAAAAGCGGCAGAAGGCGAAAGCCTGACAGAATCTGAAGTTCTATCAGAATCACTCCGACCCGTTCTTGAGGAGCAACCAAAATGGAGCCTTCTCGCTGAGATGCTCGACGAGATTGAGCGGGACACCTATTTCAATCCAGTCATACAGGATGACTCTAATGGTACAATTCTGGTCATGTGCTCCGATCAAAGCACCTGCCGGCAGCTTCGCGAATACTTGCAGACCATGCATGTACGACCTGGACCGCTCAATGAAGGCGAAGGTGAAGAGGACCATGAGATCGACACCAAACCATCGGCGACTTTCATGATGCGCAGGAAGCTTCGGGACTACTTAGATTGGAAGAAGAACTTCGCTCGGGTCAGCGCTTCTCTATTCAACGAGAATCAAAAGGCACTTAATGGCTACAAAGACCAATCCGCGGCGAAAACCAAAGGACCGCCGAACAAGCGGCGACGAGTACGCGGCGGGTCGGCGGCTGCAGCTGGTGGAGGCAGAGCTGTCAATAGCGGTTTGCAGATCGCTGAAGACAAGGCTTCCCAAGTAGCAAGTTTGATGGCCGAGATTCATCCAACCGATGTGGACGCGGCTCAGAAGGATGAGATTGCAGTGGATTCGCTAGAAGGTATGGAGGACTACTTCGAACTTTACGAAATGAAGGATCTGTTGGTCATCCACCCGTACGATGGCGATATGGACGAGCATGTGCTCGAAGAAGTTCGACCACGATATGTTGTGATGTACGAACCGGACGCAGCCTTCATTCGACGGATTGAAGTGTACCGAAGTTCGCACGATAACCGTAATATTCGTGTCTACTTCATGTACTACGGCGGTTCTGTCGAAGAGCAGCGGTACCTCAGTGCAGTCCGAAAGGAGAAGGATGCTTTTACTCGGCTCATCAAAGAGAAAGGCGTAAGCACTTGCAATTCACCACAGAAGCTTCTCTTGCTGACCTTTTTAGAACATGACAATCACGATAACCCTTGACGGCAAAGGCCCCGATGATCCTCAAGAGCAGTTCCTTCGCACAGTCAATACTCGTATCGCTGGCGGTGGTCGCCTAGCCGCAACCGCCGAGCCCCCACGTATCGTCGTCGATGTCCGCGAGTTCCGCTCTTCCCTGCCCTCTCTCCTGCACGGCCGCACTATGCAAGTCATCCCCTGCATGCTCACAGTAGGTGACTACGTGATCACACCCCACATTTGCATCGAGCGCAAATCCGTCCGCGACCTGATCTCCTCCTTCAAAAACGGCCGCCTCTTCAACCAAGCCGAGACGATGCTCCAACACTACAAGAACCCCATGCTCCTTATCGAATTCGACCAGAACAAATCATTTACTCTCGACCCCTTCGCCGACGCCCACAGCGCCGCTTCCTCGCTCTCCACAGCCGCCAACCCGGCAGACCTGCAGTCCAAGCTCGTGCTCCTGACGCTGGCGTTCCCCCGTCTCAAAGTCATCTGGTCGTCCTCACCGTACCAAACGGCGGAGATCTTCGAGGAGCTGAAGAAGCATCAGGAGGAGCCGGATCCCCTTCGAGCGGTGCAGTTGGGCTTGGTGGCGGGTGAGGAGCCAGGGGACCAGAGCTTCAATCAGACGCCGCAGGAGATGTTGAGAGCGGTGCCTGGGGTGACGGGGAAGAATTACCAGAGGTTGACGCTGGAGGTGGGGAGCGTGCTGGAGGTTAGTAATATGGAGGAGGAGGAGTTAGATCCCTTGGTGGGGAAAGAGGCTGGGAGGCAGATTTACAGATTTTTCAACAAGAGTGTCTTTGATGATGGGGCCTAATGTAGAAAATGATAGGAAGGCGAATTGACGGGGATCTGATTTCGACCGTCGAACAACAACGTGGATGCTGATGCGTGACTGCGGGTTCGCATCCGGTATGTACTAGAGTAGTGCACCAACTTGTTTTCATACGCCGATTTGACCTCTATGGCATCCGGCCCACAGCAACCCCATCGTGATTCATAGAGCACGCTATCATTCCATCTACAAGCGCAACACCCCATCCCAATTCCCGACCCTCCCTTTCCCCCTCTAGATCTCATCCACATCCACCACCCCCCCCGCATCACTCTCCCCACTCCTATCCTCATCAAACTCCACATACCCCTCCCCCTCCTCGTTCGCATACGTATCCGTCTCATTGATCTTCGCGCTCTCCGGCAGCTCGCCATACGCCTTCAGACTCCTCGCCTCATCGGCTGAATACTTCAGTATCACGTCGCCCTTCTCATCCTGGTAGTCGCGGAGACTGAGCAGGATGATGTCGCCCTGGTTGATCCAGACTTTTTTGCGGAGCTTGCCGCGGATGTGCGCGAGGCGGCGGGAGCCGTCGAAGCAGAGGGCTTCGAGGCGGCCGTTGCCGAGCATTTTGAGGACTTGGGCGTATTCTGGGGAGGGAGTTAGTTAGGGGGGGTTGGGGGTGGGAAGAGGGGGGTAAGGAGAGGGTGGGGAGGTAGGTGTGGGAAGGGGGTGCAAGCGTACCTTGGCCCTCTTCTTTGAAGGTCAACTCTCGCTTCTCGTTGTCGTTCTCGTTCTTGCCTCGGCGTCGGTTTTTGCCACCCTAGAGGTCGGGTCTATCAGCTATTTTGTCTTCAATCGAGAGATACATCCTGAACGCTAGAGCCTCAATGTCTTTTGTGTGCTCGGAGTGTATGCGGTGGCGGCCGGGATCTGATGTGGGTTTGGGGAGACGTACTTTCCCCTTATTCTTAGGCATAGCGGTGGTTGCGCTTCGATGTAATTCCTAGGTCGTCTCGATACCCTGAATAAATGTGCGGGACAGATGTTTCGGTATTGTCTCTGGTGATGTCTTCAGAGTCGTGGTGTCTAAGTAGATACAATTGGTGGGGTGTGTCTTCAGTGGGGCTTGCCCGCTGCGGACGGCAGTCACAAGCGAGCGTTTGGCTAGTGCCGAAGAAAAGCCGTCACTTCGAATTCATTAAGATTGTTGTTAAGCTCACCATGCCTGGACAGCGTCTCACTGTAGCTCACCCCACCCATCGACACATCTTAACCATCCCCCTTGCCGTCGCCCAAGAATGCCGCCCCCCCTCCCTCGGACCCCCCAATTAACCGCCATTCACTACACCCGCACCCTCCCCTCAACTCTCAAAGCCCCCCCCTCACTCAGAAACCTCTACCAATCCTCCTCCCCCTCCTCCAACAACCCTCGTCCCTCTCGCCCCAGCTTCCACCTCACCCTCACAGCCAACACCATGCCCGGCAAGAGCGTTGTCCGCAGCTGGGCCAAACGCCGCATGCGGGACGCCCTCCTCCAGGAACTACGTACTCGAGGATGGGAACGGGATGGGCGTGCGAGAGATGAGGGAACGAGAGATTTAAAGGGGTTTGTAAGGATCATGACGCTAGCGCCGATTGTGAAGGCGACGGGGGGGGAGGTGCAAAGGGAGGCGGGGAGGGTGGTGGGGAGGGTGGTGAGGATGAGTGAGGAGGGGGGAAGGGGAGGGAGGGGATAAGAAATCTTGAGCAGCGGCATTTTTTGGACGCGATACAGAGATGGGATGGCGCTCATGGCGGCGTTGAACGCTTGTGAGATGGAAAGATATGTTGGGAGTGGAGAGGCAATGGATATGTTAGGATGCCATGATAGGGGGGACAGTCAGAGGGGTCAGGCCCTGCCGGCCAGAGAGATCTGTTGGAGGGAGATTCAGCTAGGTGGAACGGAGGCAAGCTGGCTCATGTCCATGGACCGCCGTGGCTGGCTGTGGCAGTGGAGGTAGGGGCATCCTCGAGACAAAAGGACGGGTGTGGTGGTTAATGGGGTTGACACACAGGCGACTGCAGAAGCGTGGCTCAAGGCAAGAAGCTTACTAGATTCGAGACGCTCATTGAGCATCAGATATAAAATTGGTGATGCTGAAAGCGTCCCATGGGGTTGCATATACGTTTTTCCGATGATCGAGATAGTATAGGAATTCTGAATTTGAGCTTTTTGGAATCACAACAGTGCATGATAGATATATACATAATAGCCAATTTGTTTGTTGCTGGACTTTGTTTTAAGCACCACCAGAGGTAAGCACCTTCGAAGTAAATGAGGTATTGTCCGGCAGGCAAAAAATCACAATGGAAAAGCGGATAGTACTCAAGGGGTATGCGCCATGAGGAAATCCCAGCTTCGCAAATACAAAACATCTGCGTTTCCCAGCAAATCCTGGATCATTCGATGAATGATTCCCCAATATTCTTGTCGCCTTCCCAGAATTTTTGCATTGATGGAAATTTCTTGCGGGGCACCTACACTTCGAAGCTTTGCATGAGACTTATGCTTCCACGTCGGCACAGGGAAGGGTCAAGTACCTCTATTGTGGAAGTCTTTGCTCCGGGAAGAAACAGCCGGACATGAACCCAGCCAATGAGACACCATGAGGCGTACCAAGCAAAGTCACCTTGGTCTCTGAAGGCTGTGCGTAATATTGGCTAGGTGGAGGACAGAATGAAGTTAACGGTCCGCACTTTCGCGGTGCCGAATGACATATCTTCTTCACGGAATTGCAGTGGGAGAGCCTCGCGAGCACATGATGACCAAATTGCAAAGCTAACCGGGATGGCGCCAGCTATGGATGTGCTGTTATTCGAGCATCGCCTGCGGCTTCTGCGCTCCCTTGCGGAAGGCGGCGTTGTACTCGACAAGATTAAGATCAGCGCAGAGTTGTCCACGTCTGTAAAGAACTATATACTCGAAGTCCCACCGCGGGGATCTTCTAGAACGTCGCATTGAGCTTGTCGCAAGGAACGGCATCAGCCGCGGCGCCATAACGGCCAATACTTCCTCACTTCTCGTTATGTTCACTTCCGTCACCGATGGTAGAGGAGCCATGAGCTCCTCTTCGCTTTTCAGAAGCTATAGTCAAAAAACCAGTCGACGAACCAACAATCGGCGATCCGTGAACGAGGAAGATAGCAAAAGGATAACGTCAAGTGGATCGAGAGGTGAAGATGGCTCTTGATCACTCACGTCGTACCAAGGCCAAGACAAGCTGTCAGCCAGCTCGCTTTCTGTGCCACCGTTAGTGATCTTTCACATGACGGATCGGGGCAAAACCCATTTAGAGTTATGCCTGGTAGCTGAAATGAACATTCTACACTCTTAATGTAAGGAAGGAAGGCATTGACCTTCGATGCGTCTGACAGCCAAAGTCCCACGGGACTGGAGCATCAGGAATTCGGATGAGACTTGCGGAAGGAATAATTGGTGAAAGAGCAAGTCATAATCACAAGCCCACCAAAGGACCACTGAGGACCGAGAACGGGACGGAGGTTGTGAGTGGTTACGAAGACAGGGTGCTTTGGCTGCCACCGAGAGGTGATATTTGTGTGTAATCCGGACAAAGTGATTGGATTACTTTGGTCAAGCAGTCAGCGAAGCTTTAGTAGTGACACGGCGACCTCGGAGTGACATGAACGGAATCGAAGCTTTTTCGAGTGCTTCAGGCAGGTAGGTTCAATACCTTGCCATGATATTTCGCGGAGGAGAGAACCCGGCTTATGTTAAAGCGAGGCGCATAAATCCATTCCTGGCCAGGTTAGGAGACTAAACGGCCGCTAGACTTGCGTCACAACTTCTGGTCACTGAGTCCTGCAAGTCCGCCTTGTCTACTTATGCTGGATCTTCCTGAGAGCCCACATGTAGTTTTAGAAAAGCGTTGATCCGCAGATGACTCCACGGCTACATCAGCTACAACCAGATATCTACTGGTACAGTTAGCCATCGAAGACGGCAAGTCAACGTTGTCAGTCAGCATAGTTCATCATGAACTTTGCGATCTTGAAGTATGGCTGTGCAGGTACGGTCGATATCCTATAGTTTTCTGGCCCCACGGAATGTCGGGCTGAGCAAATCACACTCATTATCTGGCAATATTCTACATCCAGTTTGGAATGCGGATCAAACGTCTACCTATCAGCTTTGTCAGTCTTTCTTTGCTTCTTGGGCAGCGATGCAAAAGGAGTAGATGGCTTGAAATCCCTCAGAGATCTTGGTATAACAAAGTACGATCATCTCCCGAAGGAGTCAGTTACTATCTAGTGCTTGTGTTTTGTAATCATCGGGTAAAGGAAGAAGCAGTAGGGACAATTTGGATATGTGAGGGCCTTACCGCTAACTCAGATTGATCCCTATGATCAACGCTGGAAACCATTTCTATTCTTTGATCCTCAATGTGACTACAAATTTCTACCAAACCTTAGGTGTCGAGATTCTGCATGACTGCGCCGCTGATCTAGGATGTCATTCAATTCTTGCAACCAGAAGTGCACGTGAGTTAGCGGCGCCCACTTTTGTGACTGCAAGGATAGGGAAATTGATAGTTGCGGATGCAGCATGGGATGTAGTCATTCGATGGTAGACATTCGGTTGCTTTCCAGCTTGTGTCGAAGCTATCAAAGCCACAGTGCAAGATATACAGGCAGACCTATGGTAAAAGTAGTGTCAGCAAGCTGCACCCTGGATCTCACTGTCTTCGAAGGAACGACAATAACGTGCAATCAGAATATGTAAGATCGACTATCATCCGACAGCGCCAGTATCGACACTCAGGCGTGAATGTCACCGACGAAGCCTCAATCGCAAATTATAGCATCATAGCATCGTACATACCGGGACATAAGACAAAAACTTACAATGGTCATGGGTAAGGGATATGGCAGCTCTTTCCCAGGTCGCCATATCCCTTCGGCAATGCGCTCTCAAGCAGTACCTCGCGCTCAGACTCGAGATTCCCTCGAGTATCGAGTACTCCGAATGAGCTGATCTGTGTCGGAAATTTACGTAGTAAGATTGCTTAAGCGTCGATGAGTTCGATGACAATAGGAAAGGAGAAAATTTCTTGAAGATTGCCGGGGATATTTGTTGCTGTCCGCCGAAGATATCCCATATTGACTAGCGCAGGACTAAGCGAGCCCACGAATATTGTAGCCGAAGTCATGAACCCCAACTTCTTTGGTCCATACTAGCGAACCTTCACCACATACCATTGCAACCTGTGTGTATCATCCTGCCCTCCAAGTTGAAGATTTGGCATTGCTGACAGGATACTCTGCAAGGTTTCCCACCGCGATGGCAGAAGTGCAGATCAGCGCCTCGCAATGGCGGTTAGTCGAGGTCGGCCGCATTGTGCTCTTCACCCACGGTAAATTCATCAACCGCCTGGCAACTATCGTTGAGATCATCGACCACAAGCGCGTACGTGTAAGAACGCAGAAGCGCGTTTGCAGATCTAACGCACCACCAGGCTCTTGTCGATGGACCTTCGAAGACACCCAACATGGCTGTTCCCCGCCATGCCACAGCCCTCGGCAACGTCATTCTCACGCACATCGTCATGCCTAAGTTACCCCGCGCGGCTGGACGAGGTGCTGTCGCAAGGGCTTGGGAGAAGGATGAGGTGGAGCAAAAGTGGGAGGAGAGCGCATGGGCGAAGAGACGGGCTGTTAGGGAAAAGCGACGCAACCTTACGGATTTTGATCGCTTCAGGGTACTGAAACTGAACAAGCAGGTGAGCGCAGATGCCCATGGAAACATGTGAAGCGGGCTTGCAATTACGGCGGCATTCGAAGCCTCACCCAGCAAGACCATGAAGAGCGTACAGTTGTTTATGTGCAGACACATGCTGACTCGAAGCTTCTTAGAAACGTTTCGAGGTCCGCAAAGCATTGGCAAAGGTTCGATCATCAGCGAAGGCATCATGAGGGATAGGGGGCTGGTTGATTCGGCGGTAGTTCAAGGGTTGCTCAAGCAGAGGGCTCTGCGCTTTCGTGGATATCTCTGGGCTACAGGGACTTATTCAAACAGCAATCATCACCCTGAAAGGCTGCAAAGAGCTGTGATACGTGTAAAACTCACGGATTGTTGATGTGCTCAAGAGCAATGCTAGCCCTGCATAATGTATTATTGCCTTGACTCCGAACTATTGGATAGTGCTTTAATGATGTACCTGTCAATGCCACGCGTATTCACCGTAAGCAACACAACTTGACAGGGACTGAACCATTCACTACCTTAGCGCGACTTTCCCACAAGCTCGGCAAGGACAGCGCCAAGCCTGAGTTTCTTTCCTAGGACGCAACATTTCTTCAAATATCTTGCAGTAGAAAGTCCCAGTCTCCCTAATTTATAGGTATGATTCCACATCCTTTCCCCTAGCGTGATCCGTCTTCGATTCTGTTGTAGCCGCTGTATGCTGGATATCGACGCTACTTTAGCAGCGAGTTTCCCAACGTCGGAGTTGCTAACATTCCTCGACCTCCCAGACTCTCCATTCACGATGTCAAACCCTCGCATCGAAGAACTACCCGACGATCCGCCTTCCAAGAAGGGCGCAGAGGTGGACGATGCGTCTAGCAGCTCCGACTCTGAGGAGGGAGAAGCTGCTGGTGGAGAAGACTCTAGCATCCCAGCAGGATCCTCAGTGACTGTGCACTCCCGCAACGAGAAGAAGGCTAGGAAGTCAATTGGCAAACTTGGGCTCAAGCATGTCCCGGGTATTACAAGAGTCACTTTGAGGAGACCAAAAAACGTAGACAGCCTGGGAGCCCTGGGCTGTGGCACTTTGTTGGAATACTGGCTGAACCTTGTACTACAGATCCTCTTCGTCATCAACCAGCCTGATGTGTATAAGTCACCATCGAGCAATACCTACATGTACGCGATGTTCCAGCTTTGGCTAGAATGGCTACTGACACTCGACGGCAGTATCTTTGGCGAAGCCAAGATCGAGGATCTAAGCTCCCAACTCAGCGACAACGCCCTCAAGAACATTGCACCCTCAGACCCGAACGCAGGCAATGGTGACCCCCATGCTGGCCATGACCACGGCAATGGCAAGGGCAAAGCCATTGAAGGGGCGGATGCCAAGAAGGATGAGGATGAAGATGATGGCGAAGAAGTGGACGATACTGGACTGGAGGCCAAGGATATCGAGTTGGTTATGGCCCAGGCGAGCGTGTCACGAAAAAAGGCGGTGAAAGCACTTAAGGTCTGTCCACATTACATTGAAATCCAAGCTGAACAGGCACTGAGAATAGTATACAATACAGGAAAACGACAACGACATAGTCAACAGCATCATGGCTCTGAGCATATAAGCCTTGGCTTCTGGCGATGGCCAAGTACTAACGTGATGGCGCTGGAAGATTGGCTTAGCAAGTTTGTGGGATATCGAGCTACATACCCATCATTAGCTGCAATCGCTTCTTAGAGAAAAAGCAAGACAACACCTGATTCCAGTTGCGTAGAATTCGTATTTCATGAACATTGTAGAGAACCACTAGATGACCTGTTGTGATTGGCCGAGTCTTCTAAGTCACGTGCCGGGACCAGCAGCCGGCTTAGTGCGCTTGTACCAACCTCAACCTCGACATCATTCTCCATTGACATTTAGCACGGAGATAATTGGACACTGCTACCGAGACTGCAAAGATGGCTGTCGGGGTAAGTCATGCACCACATTGGCCACCAGCAAGGCCATTGAGTGGGCCATGGTGCTAACAGACGATCGCAGCGCTCCGCAGCTTCCAAGATCGATTGGGCCACCATTGGCAGCTCTCTCGGCCTACGAGGCCAGACCGCCGCTTCTTTGTCCGCCTTCAAGAAACGTAACGATGACGCGCGAAGAAGGGTCAACCAGCTCAGCAATATGCCTCAGACCGTCGACTTCCAGCACTTTCGCAATACCCTCAAGAACACTACAGTCATAGACGAGATCGAACAGCATTTCAAGCAATTTAAGCCAGCTACGTATGATGTCAACAGACAGCTCAAGGCGATCGATTCTTTCGAGGCGCAGGCTGTGAAGAGCGCCGAAGAGACTAAGGGCAGGGTTGATGCTGAGTTGAGGGACTTGGACAAGACACTAGAGAACATTGAGACAGCGCGGCCTTTCGAAGACTTGACGGTGGTATGTGCTGGAGTCTTTCGTCTTGGGTGTACGATGCATCGACGCTAGCTGACCATTCCACAGGATGAAGTCGCGGCTGCCAGACCTGATATCGACGAGCGTACAACCCAGCTTGTGTCCAAAGGAAGATGGGGTGTTCCAGGATACAAGGTTAGTCGTCTGCGGCATAATTCAAGTCTTTTTAACGTACTGATATCCACGAAGGAGAAATTCGGCGACCTCTCTCTACTATAATCTACTGGTAGCGACCTTATGCACCTGGAGGCTTACTTGCCTTTCTTCTCCAACCTGTAACCAGTAGAAGTACATAAGCCATCGAAGTCTGCGGTATACTGGTGATATCAGTTGTCATCATCAGAAACCAGGTTCACAGTTGAGGTAGAGCGTCACCGCTGAGCTCAAACTTCCCAAGATCGAGCGAATTATTTACTGGCTCTTTCATTGGCGTGATTCAATTAATATAGCAAACAGTAGGTTTCCCCTTCTCCACAACAACAACTCAGCCACCAACAGCTTTCCGTTGCATGTTCCATCACTATGTCCACCCCACAATAGCCTTCCTCCGCCACGCAACTCTGATTTCATACTCCAAAGCTCTGCGTTCCATACATCACTTTAGCTAGGTCTTCGGTATCTGCATGTATATCTTTCGTAGCCTCTTTCTTGGTTGTATCGCTATCCTTGGCGTTGATCGATGTATCACGTCCCTCCTGATCTGGCTTCGGCTGCTCGAAGTCTTTGCGATCATTTCTGCCATTTCCATTCTGGCTAGATTGCGAGTTGGGCATTTTGACGAAGATTGAGTGGTTGATTTCGGATGCTCTTGTTGGCTTAATTTGCGATAATGATGCTTTGGATGCTGGGAAGTCACCAGGATGGACAGTATTTATGAGTTTCGAGGCAAGTGTCTGACTCAATCTCAATCATCACTTACAATCGAGACTCACTGACAGGTGTCACAAGGTTTGGGAACGATCACTCATGACCATGTCACTTTGTTCAGGACTCATGTAGGCAGTCTTGCAGGCTCCAGAAACTTCCCTCTACTACCACGTATTCTGAATAACATGGTCGAAAGATGTTGGATGATTGTTCTTGCTCATTTCTCTAGCTGGAAGAGCCATGAATCACAGAACCTTTGAGAGACCTCTTGAGTTGTTAATATGCAAGACGAGTTGTTGTTTTTTCTAGAAGATACGCTCTGGCTCCGCAATACCCTCGAACGCGAAGCGATACTCCATTGTCCTCCATTGATCTCCACACGCTTTTGCCGGGAGCTTGTGGCGACCTTATCAATATTAAGAGCTGGCGATCTCTCCTGTCTGTGACGAAGCCAAACTTCAGCTGCACATTCGAGGGTAGACCTTGGGGAGATCGGCGGGCAAACGGCCTTTCAGCAATGCGATATTCAGAACTCTATCTGTCAAGCACGTCCCACAGTTATGGCTTTGAATTTCATGATGGGGAAGTCGAATATGGAGGCCTCGATACAATGCGACGGCGACAAGGCGCTGTTCTTTGGGAAGCTGAAGAATTCTACTATTTATCCCGTGCGCTGACACTCGTAGGTGCCAAATCGCATTCTTACTTCCTTGGGATCCTCCGACGGTGCAGCGATACATTTGGCAATGGGTCGCGAACCTGTCCATAGCCAACATGCTGTTCTCAGGGGCAAATCAGGTATTCTCTTGGCTTAGCCAGCCCTTCAATTCAGCCCCCTGCCACCGTACGGAGGAATGAGATTCTAGAAGAGGGAGTGGTTTCATATATCATGATTAGCCATCCGGCTCACACTCGGCAGATTGCGAAGCCCGATCGCAGCAGAGCAGTGTTTGCTGTTCAATGTAGGATCAAAGGCAGGAACTAAACAAGCAGTGGAGAAAGGTATTCAGGCCATCATCTTGGGGGATTCTAGCTCACTACTCTCTGCTTCGATTCTCCACACCAGGTGCTAAGTCGTCCTATTCTTCTACTAGTCGCTACAGCAAGTTACCCTTCCTCTCGATTTTGTCTCTTTAGGCCTTTCCCTACAACCGAGCCGTGTCATGTGCCTCCACTCCATGTGTCTTCCTTGTTGATCCCGCAACTTACAAGCAGTAGCAAAGCCATGCAAAAGATAGTCAGAAATTAGTGTCGGAGGATACGCATGTCGCACAGCCTCATGTTATTTGTGTCCGTGAGCGGCACATCGCGTATATTGTTTCGCTAAGAGTGTTTCGCGGTAGATTGACCAATGAATTTGGCTTCCCGTCTCTAAAAACGTTGTCCAAATTGGACCAGGCTACGCTTGTCGCATATGCGTAATACGCTTGTCGCATATACGTAATTATGCCGGCATCGCCTCGTCGCTCTCAAACGTTCCGAATAAACTTTATCTCGAGGTCTGGTACTCGCCCCGCATACGAAAAGACGATTCTGTGTAACGAACTCTCGCTCACAAGTTATATTTGGATGTTTCTCATGTCGCGGGATTGTACATCGCATACTAGACCGGCCAGCCCATCGCGCCCTAGCTTATGGTAAGATCTTTGTATAAGAAGGAGGTCCACCCACCAGCGATTCGAGAATCACTAAGACTAGCACCCGTGCAACAAAAAAGGAAGAAGCCTCATCGGAAACATCTGTAGCCACCGCTCTCGGCATTCAATAGCTCACAGACTTCAACACCCGCACATATATCTCTGTGCCTCATCAACCTCCAGCAAACCCCAACGCGTCCCAACCTGTTATCTGAGTACAACCACAGCCATGCATTCCCATCTTAGCATCCTCCTACCATCGGTCGCCTTCTTGTCTCTCGGCCTCGCCGCACCGAACCCAGCACCCAACCCAGATCCTAGGGGAAGTCTCGCAATCCTAGGTCTAGCCGCTATCGCCGTTGTCAACTCCGGAAACCTACAATCTGTCCCCGACAACGGCTACGATGCCGGCACAACGTGCACCTACGACAGCAACCACCCCGCCGACGTACCTTTCTACGCAGCTGACCCTGCATGGGCTCCCTCGATGACTGCCTGTCTGGGAACCATGAACAACGACCAATGGAATGGTGACGAGTGCCTGCCTAACAACGGCAATGGGACTGTTCTGGGTGGTGTGACGTATGGCTTCTGGAAGGGCGAGAATGATTTCAGTGGAGGCGTGAACTGCTACAATGCGTGTAGTGATTGTATTGGGAAGGCGATTAATGCGGGTCAAGCGGAGACGACAAGGTGTAAGTATGAGTATAAGACGCATAGGCTCATTGGTTATAAGACGCATACTTGCACTATGGGCTACGACAAAGCGAAATAGGGGATGAGCGAGCGAAAGTGGCCTTGGATGGACTTGGTGAGGAAGCATATGAGAGGAATCTATTGTGGCGGGGATGACATGGTTTTGTGGGAGATAGTATTACATGCACATGTTCACTAGAGCTAGGTGTTCTCAAGTCCTTAAGCACTTCCGCTTTCATTCCATCTTTCGGCTGTGACCACGTCGGCCATACCCCCCAACACTTACAAGCCTAATAGCGTTCTCGAATCTTCAAAATGACTTCGTAGATCTCTGTGGAATCAATGCCAGTATCGTTAGCCGTTTTCAGCATGTCCAGAACCCGGTCGATGATTCCGAAAGCCTCGTTGTCGCCAGCCGTGCCCCTCATAGCAATCGCTTGGTCGTTGATCGCATGAGCGTATCCCATGACCATATCTTCATGAGAAATTTCAAACTCCCAGGATGCATCCGGTTCGTCCTCAGTCTGGAAAAATTTACCGATGGAGTCGAAGATATTACGGATGACGGACATTGTTTCTGTGATCTATCGGATACATGGTCAGCTCCTCTTGTTTGTGCAACAGAAGGAAAACTTACTGATGGTTTGGCCTCGTTGCGAGGGTTCAGACTTGAAAGATGGTTGGCAGGTATCTGCTGCGTAACTTGAATGCTTTTTGGATGTGCTTGTCATGGCTTTTCACCTATCGTGTTGATGGACAATGTTGTGTGGTGTGTTGAAAGCCTCCAGGCTGCTACGGTTTTTGAAAAGTGAAATGTTACACGTCTTCCAGAAAATGTATCTCCTGTCCATCACCATGAAGTGAATAGATACCTGGGAAGTGGTACAATACTCTTCACCGGCGGATGCAGAACCTTTTATCACAACAACAGCCACGACACAATCCTAGTGCGAACTCCAGGCTAGTACGCATATCCACTTTGATTGATGACACTTGGGCAGTCATTTAAGGAGTGATAGTGTACTAACACGCTTTGTTCATATCGAGCAGCATCTGCTCAATACGTAATCATATCTGACCAGCACTTTCATCACCCGATCTTTGAGTTTTGCCATCTGAGGGTACGAGTTGAAGCAGCTGTCTAAGAAGTCGACTTCGGCGTGGAAAAGATCTTCCAGTCTGCGGTTCGCGACGGTTATGGCGAAAACTTGGGGAACCTTCGCTCGGGTGCCTCAAGTTAGCTATGAGAGCTTAGGTTTCTGTAATGATCGCCCCAATTCCTCCGGCTGGCTTTTGAGAAAGTATGAAAAGTAGCTGCGCATCTAGACAGAGTTTGCGACTGGGCATGGTAGGAGCTGGACCTGCGGTGGGGCTGAGAAGGAAGGTAAGCAGCTATCTCATTTGGAAGAAGCCCTTGGTGTGTCCGTACAAGCCTTTGATGGACTCAAGGCTCTATTAGAATGCCAGAACCACGAGGGGAATGGGGACCATGTTATGGAATGATGAGAGACGATATATGAGTATGAAAGCAGTAAGGGAATGTTTGAGAAAAATGAACAACCAATTGAACAAGATCACGTCGATAAACCTACTCTATGACTCTAGGTCATAGAAGAGAGGACAAGAAACGGATGGAAGGCCAGTATTCCACCGTTGGGTCTCGTTCACGAAAGACAAGCCCACACACAGGAAAATCTCCTACCAGTAGTCAACAAAGGATATGCCAATTGCGTATCTTCCCCGCGCTTCTGCCACGAATCTTTCCGCCTCAATTGAACATCTAGCACACGAGCAGCCGTCGGGGATTTCCAGTAGAATCTTGTCCTGTACCCAAAGGATGCCGATCCTCACGAGATCGATAACCTGATTCTTCAGAGAATCAGGTCGAGCTCCGAAGGCTAGAGCCTCCATGTGATCGGAGTGGTTTCTGAGATAGCCGTTCGTAGAACTATCTATGTCAATAAGCCGAGAACAAGAGAGAGAGAGATCCTTGACGGATACTTGCCGGACACAGCTCTGTAACTAAATGAGCTCAAAATGGCCGCTTTCGAGTTGTGATCCAGGTTGATGCATGTAAGCAGGGAGTTCAGGGATTTGACAATACAAGTGCCCAGTATTCTCTTGAGAAAGCGCAATAGATGCGAAGCAATGACAATTAAGTACATTGATAGGTCTGGACATGTGTCTTACACGGATTCGCTGCGTCCTCCGAAGGTTTGGGAAATAGCACAGCAGAGGGAGTATCGATGAAGTTAGGAGTACATCCTTTGCTTAGCAGTAAGTACAGCCTTGACTCTCTCAACATATGGCTCACTCAGGATCTCACCCCTGCGATGCTCCCTGAAACATTCTACTGCTTTCCGAAACGCCCCCTTCATACGCCGGAGACCATTGCCATAGCGCAGCTAAGAAGACTGTGCCATCCCGAGATTCCCGGTCAAGGCCATAATAACTTCGTCAACAAGAGGAAGGAACGGAAAGGAGGTTTGCTGCAATTTGGTCCTTATGACCACCATCTGCTCTGAACAAGAAGGTCAGTCGCCCATGACAGGGACCTATGGCACCGAAGGAAAGATGTGATGGCATACCGATATCGTTGTATAGCGCCTTGGCCTCACCAACGTACGACATCCAGTGCTCCTTGACCACCGTGCCTAGTCTCTTGGCCATGTCCTGTATAAAGCCATCGAGATTGTCCGTATCAAATCCAGTGTCTGGTGGCTCCCCAATCTTGACCCTAACGTCGGTCATGCGGATTAAGCCTTCAAGAGCTGCTGAGTCTATCTGAGATAGTAGAGAGTCCGAACTAGTAGAGCAGCTGACAGACGCATTAGCCTTTGTGAATGGACCACGTCAGCCGCTCGAAGACTCACTTGGCCCACGGATCTGGCACCATTTCTTTCCTGGCAGAGATCTAAGGGGTTGACGACGTGATAGTGATTTGGGGCGAGGAAATATCGCGTCTGATGTGCCTTTAGAGAGTGGAGTTGAAGGAGCAGAAACGACGTATGTATGAGTTGTGGTGTGGGAAGATCATGTCTGATCTGAATTAAAAGAAGAAGCAAAGCAAGCGCTTTCAAGGGTGCTGGCTTAAGTTTGTCCATATGTCCTCCAACACGACAAAGACAAAAGCTAGGGTTGATACATGGCAAAGAAATCCTAGCTGGCGCAAAAGACAATGGGGGACGCGAACTCTTGATCACATGAGCATCATCAAGTTTTAGATGTTGCATCTACCAGCTTCCGAGCTACCAGTCCTAGTGCATTTGCACAATCGCAGGTTCAGAGCCTGCACTTCGGGAATTATTTATAGGGGAGCTCTATCCCCAGTGAGTCTGGGTGACCAAGTTGTTGATCAACTCTCCCAGATCCTGTAGCTCAAAGAGGTGAGGAAAATCGGACCCGACCAACGTCTTCCGAATAGCCACCAACATCTCCATATCGGACAGTATATCAGCTTCGGCGATATCATTCCATTCTCTACCTCCACCAGCACCGTGGAGATCTCGAATCTTGGTCGCAATAGCTTCATTGACATTTGTAAAGTCGAACTCCATTCCCTGCGTGTCCAGTAACTCTCCACGCATGTCCGTCAACCTCTTAAATGAGCTGAGCTCCAATTGCCATTGGGCCTCGACGCGTTCGCGGTAGTTGTCCGGCATACTTCTTAAGGGGCGTCAGTCGCTGCCTCATGAAAGGAAGGGTGCCAAGGGGTGCTCACTATTGAAGGCTCGACCGATGTTGTTAGTCAAGGGCTCTGTTCAAGCGAACGGTGCGAACTCAGTACTTGATGCTTATCTATGTCTCCGTAAAGGAGCGTAAACACGCATCACGAAGGAGGTGTTCAGACTCTTCTAAAGTGTCTAGAAGACTACCGTAGACACAAGCCTACGTAACGACATTATAACAGCACTAGCTGAGCCATGAACATCCTCCGATTCTGGTCAAGGTTCCTCGTTCCTTGACTGATAGTCCTGTCGACATTCATGGGAGATAAGACCACATTCTCCCCTATGCTCAAAACCATCGCCTGTGTAATTCATAGAATTAAGGCCGGCGTCGCCGTTAGTCAAGCTATGTGATCCAGCAGGTCTGCATCATCATTCGGAGTGTGTGTGGCGTTGATATCGGAGTCGAAGCTAACTTTCAGGATAGTATTGAAGGGCTTGCCATTCCCATGCACGGCTCGTGCTGCATGAAAGTGGTGTCAAAACACGACCGCCGGCAGAGGATGACTCTTCGAATTACATTCGCTCCACGGCGCTTGGGGATTCCGTCTTTCGGGCCGCAACAGGCGGCGGGCCGAAGCTCGCGGTAGCCAAAAGATCGTTTTGTGTATGGCACTCCTTGAAGGAACTCAAATGTACGTCTACAGAAGCAGCTAGAAGACAAAGCAGAATAGGTTCCGATAATTTTCGAGACTCATGATACTACAGACTATTCCAACCGAGATATCGCCACCCGAAAGATGGTTCTGCGCGGGAGACGCCAAAACCTGCTGGCAGTACTGAAGCTCTCCATCCCTTCAGCTACGATAAAGTGCCTCCTCCATGATGCCGAGACCAATCAAGACCTTCCAGTCATCCGTCTCCACCGCCGCCGCGATACGGAGAGCAGCGCCACGGCAGGTGAAGGTTCAACCGCCCATGGCTTTGTATCCATTCGTCAAGACTTGATCGAAAGCAGCCCAGTCGACTTCAAGGAACACTTCTGATATAGAGTGAAGACCAGACTTGACAGCTCCCAGCCGCCTTAAACAGCCAATGTATTCCAGCTTGATCGGGCCTGGTTCCGAAACGTCCATCCTACCCATGAGCTCACACAGCTCTTGCACTTGCTTAAGGATTATGGTCTTGATGCTAACGATGTGTTCTTTCGAGGTCGCAACGGCTGCCATGTCCTTGCGTATATCTAACGCGGTCTCCAGAATGGCTAGGATATGCTGGAAACGCCCAAGTACGAATTGTGCCATCCCGCGAGGTCTGAAAAGGCACAATTAGTACGTACAGGAACACTATCAATCTAGAAAGATGCCATTACATGATACTGCTTGTAAGAGCGTGCTTGGATTCGCACTCAAAATCTGAAAAGGAGAAGTGTAATGTCAGAGGTTGGTGCGGTGATTTAAAATTCTGAAAATTGCAAGACTGCGGGAAATGAAGACTACGGCTCTTTGTCTAGTATCTCTTGCCAATTGTTAGGGATATATACATCTACATGCCAGAAAGCCCACAGCATTGTTCTGCAGCTCGCCTGCAATGATAAAGCACAGTATTGAGTGTAGGAGTCTGATTGATCGACCAACAATCAACATCATTGAAGATATCTCTCTAATTATTCCCTGTGATTCTACGTTTTGGGTTTGGGAAAGCAACCGGCCAGCAACACGCGACTGCGGGTCACGCTCTTTGATCATGTGTTACGGAGAGTGGAGCAGCACTTTGTCGCTTTGACAGAATGGAGTTGAGCATGCACAGAGCTTTGTTTGAGCAAACACTAAAGCAGATATCCTAAACCACAAAGCCAGTTACAGGCACTCTCAAACCTGCTGTCACTCTGGCACCTATGCCGTCCTAGTACTCCTTCTCGAGGTGAGTACTAGCCAGCTCCTCCAAAAGCCGATCGATATATTTGCTTACGCCTTCTATCGAGGATTCAGACTCTGGTATTGTCGACAAACTGTCGACTAAGGATGCGGATCGATAAATCATGTCGATAATTTCCCCGTTCTCATATTTCTCCTTCTTGAAATCCTCCTTTGCCAAGTCTTTACTGAGTCTGTCCACCATCGAGATTATGATCTTGTTTAGCTTTGGAACGGTTTCCTTGTGCCCAGGAGAGGCCGCGAGTTTCTTCCTCCCATCAAGAGCTTGCATGATCTGATATTGCGTGGCTCCAAGGCGGTCAAGGCCATCACAAGAATAGTTGTCTTCGCCGCTGGACTGGGGCGCTTCATTGTCGGCCATGGTATTGGCTTTCGAGTGGATAGATGGTTGCTGAAGAATCTGGGTTTGTGTGTCTTGAAAGCAGTTGATTTTGCTCTCGTGGTAGTGGTAGATGCTGGAGGACGTTGGTCGGTGATAGTTGAGGATGTGTGTGGGATATGGGAAGAATGGTAAATTCGAGGGTAAAAGAGGTCTTTATATAGGCATGAGAGCAGGGCAATTGCATATGGAGTCATTGGCCATGTTCTCTGAACGGATGAGTCGCTCATCTGAATCTCTCATGACAGACATATCGGAGTCGGTGAGTCGCTCTTCTGAATCTTTCTTGATAGACATATCGGAGTCAGACCATTAGCCCAGAGGCTACAGAACGATTCCCGTGAGCATCGGTCATAGAGACAGTCACAGCGCTGTGATGTGAAAGTGCATTGGCTCTCAGCCATACTGAAAGCATTGCGGGCCCGACAGTTCGCCAGCTCTAGAGAAAAGTTGGTAGGACCACAGATGGCAAAGGCCCTTGATTTGCCTCGGACACCTGAAGCAAGTTGAAGCACCTTTACTGAATACGAACAGGACCCATATACCTACGCCACGGAAAGTACCTAGATGCTTCTACCGAAACGACCTGGTAGTGGCCTCCCTGTTAGGTGAAGCTCTATTGACGGACAAGAAGGTTGGTAATCCATGGTTTTTTAGATCTACACCCACCGGGATTTATCCATGGAGTAGGCAATACCAAGTTTTGATGGCTAATCAAGGAATAGCGTATCCGCGGAAAGCTTTCTTAGCATAGTCTTTGGAGACGATTACACCGTAGAATCCACAGATCACGTTTTCTGGCAGATGCTCCTTCCCCGGCGCTTAAATGTAGCAGCTTAGATACGTTGGCTGCAAAGCATACCTCGATCATTGGGAAATGGTATCTCAATAGTAGAATATGTACACTCTAACCGCATTGCCGCTCTTGCTAGACCAGCTTACTTTGCCAAAGCTGGAAAAAGTTCTGGCGGCAAGGCTCCGGCTTCTTTCAATCTCGTAACCCAGTCGCAAAGTTCGAATCTCTCCTCCTCGTCGACGTCTTCGCTCTGTTTCCATTTCTCCAGCATCTCCTTGAGGCTATGCCAGTATGTTCCATCGATGTCAATGAACTTGCCGTCCTTACGGTATCTGTCCATAGTTGCGAATGCGTCTTCGAAACGGGCATTGCAATCGTTGTTATCGGCGGTTGAGGATGCGCCCTTGAGTTTACGGCCAACGAGTTCTATGAAATTTGCGAGATCCCGCATAAATCTGGATTGCGCAGGTGTGAGGGAAGACATGGTGTGTCGGTGTAGGTTTGTGGCTCCAGGTAATTCGGACTGACTGCTGCTTTGAGGGGTGTTGTGACTTGATAGCTCGATAGACACAAAAGCAGGAAGAGCTGCTTAGGAGCGAGATCTTATGGGCTTTAGCGTGGTCAAAATTGACTCACCAACGACAGTGTCAATGTAAATGGAGCCTTCCAGTATTGAGATGATTGGGTGACTCACGGTGAATCATCTCCACCTCCTGTTTGAACAAGCATACATTTGGCGTCTTGGCTCATTTCATCCTCCTGGACAAAATCTGTGAGACACTCTTCTCGCTTTCTGCTAGGAAGCCCACATATACTCACCGATCTGGGTTTTCGGACCTCTCTAACATACTTCTGTTCTCATGTATCGCCCGCAGGAGCTAATACTTTGTCACATCATTCCCGGTCTACGGAAGATTCTTGGGGTCTACTCTATGCAGCATACGAAACTAGTACACTCGCAGCGCACTTGTTCTGGCCGGGAGCATCAACCTCTTCATATATGAACGCCAGACCCTTAGCTTTTGCTCCCGAACGGGAGCCGCTCGATGTTTCAATCTTGATTATGTGGGGAGTTTGGTGGCATGATGATGTGTGATTCCATACTAGCTGTCAATATACAGACATACACAATGATAGGTTCAAGGTAAGAAAACGGTGGAACACCGATCGCCGAACCACATCCCTGAGCATGGCTCTATGGATGAAGAGTCAGACTACCTTGTTCGCTCATGAATGCATCTTCCAAGTCCCGAAGCTGTTCCTGCACCGCTGATTTCTGCTGAGCCATCCAATTCCCAAACATCGTCTCTAGTCCTCGCCATTCGCGAATAAAAGCTCCATGCGTATCACTGAGAGCAAGAAAAATGGGACGACCTCTGATCAGGTCCATGAACTCCTTTATGTCGTCGTCGATCGAGGTCGTTGGTCTAGTGGCCAGTGCTCTCAGTAGAGGTATGGAACGCGTTTCGACCACACCACTAATTTTGGCCTCGAAGAGCGTTGCGAGAAACATTAATGCCGTACTCATTGATTCGATGGGGCTAAGGTTGTGGTCGTTGTAAAACATGTCTGCAAACGACGGCATGGCGATTGCTCAGGGTAGCTTGTCGGTCGTCTTTTTTGTAGTGATGGTAGAAGCTGGAGCCGGCACGGACTTCTCCTGGCTCGGGCAAGTCAAACGGTAGAGATTTGTGGATTTTTCGATCTTGATCTGGATCAATGCAGCTCAAGAAGATACTTCTAGCAGGGAAGAACAGGAAAGGATACACCGGCCGCAGAGGGAATTTTATAGGCTTCGGCGTGGTGACTATCGAGTTGACTCACAGGGGAATGTCCAAGCAGTGTCATCGACCTCATGACGCTTTGCACGAGGTAGTCGGATCAGTAGGTTGGTCAATCGAGTGATTGGATTTTAGTGTGACTGACTGGCTCCGATGGACGCATTAAACTGAGTTCCATCGTGCACACACTTAGTAGTCATCTTCCTTTTCGACCACCATTGTGTGTCTACGATGGTCGTACATAGTCTCTCTGCGCATATTCCGCTCATCCCTCAATCATGATTTATCCGTTCGGCCTTCGGACACAGACACAGCATTCCACACTATCTGCTAACTCATGACTCGTGAATGGTCTATGATCATGACTTTCATAGTCCACAAGATCTTGAAAGTTGTTGAAAAGGGATCACTGGGAGTCGAGCTATCTACGGCAACCGAACAGGCAACATGGTCAGACCAAGTCCTGATCTGATATCGCACAGAGATTGGAAAGGCCGTTCCTTCCCAGTACGTGATCCCAGGAAGAGGTTGGCAGACAATTTCCATTTGAGTAAAGTATCTAACCACATACAGCCATGTACTATTGCAGCTTGATAGCAAGATGATATCCGGAACATGCGCGTCCACCCACACATAGTCGTAGGTGATATCATGCTACGATTTATTTCCGCGAGTCTTCGTTGACGGCATCAAAGAAAACCCCCAAGAATATTTCGCGAACCCAGGTTCTGTCGAGCTGCACTTCTCCGTCGTTCCACTCTTCCAAAATAGTCTCAAGCCCCCGCCACTCGCGCATGAAGGCTCCGTCCTTCTCGCGAAGATCCTTGAAATCTTTACACTTTCTGATCGTGTCCATGAATTCCTGGATACTGTCGTCGATCGAGACTGTAGGTAAGGGGTCTCTCCAAGCAGTAAATATTTCCATAGAAAGCGTGTCCTTGATGCCTTTGACTTTGGCCTCGAAGAGGTCCTCGAGAGTTTCCTCCAACATACACATGGGTGTGGAGGCATCGTATTCGAGTGCTTCGGCAAGGGACGGCATCGTTTATGCTCAATGTTAGATGATTGTTTTCTTTGATGTGGTTTTGGTGTATGCTAGACCTTGTGAAAATAATTGCAGATGTGATGTGGAAAGGTATCTCAAACGTTCAGAAGGGTAAAGAGGCTGCGTAGGGAATGGTTTCTTATACGAATCCATGACAGCTTCCTGACTCATGCTCGGCGATCGTGAAGGACCAATTCCGTCGCCGGATAATCAAAGAGTACGGTTCAACTTCTCGACCCACTCAGAATTGCGAAGACATTGTCATTGAATCAAGGAATCGGACCGAGTACGTGGAAGAGTCACTTCGGTATTACTGAACCCAAGCAACGAGTGATCATGTATCACAGAAAGAAGCATTTTCATATCTCATCCATCGTGCATACCGTGGTTATTTACGCGTCTTCGACAACTCATCTTGGGCTTGTGAAGTGTCCAACTCGTTTGTATTGCCGAGTCAAAACGGCTCCCTAACCGCGATATCTCAATATTTTTCATTCGCTCACACTGCTAGTTGCCGCCCCCAAAGTTCTCGTTCTCTATGTCAGTCTTGGTACAAAGCCATTTTGAGTGTGGACAGACATTTGAGATCCGGTGACGGCGAGTTCAGTCTACAGTTGTGTTTGCAGCACAAGAGAGAGACAAACCAGTCCAGGATCATCAAACGCACCACAGCCAATTCAAGAAAGGCCAAGCCAAGACATGAAACTGTTCAGTGTCCCCACCGCCCCCTTCCATGAAACCTCACAGTCTCGAACCCCCCCTCGTCATTCCTCTGCCTATTCGCCATCCTGCTCGTTCGCGGCCCTCTCTCCCCTCTCCACTGTTTCGTTGACGTAAAGCACACTCCAGGCCTGGTAGTTCGTGCAATTCATGTATTTCCCATGCTATCAAGAAGCGCATATTTCACGGCTAGGACGACTCAACGTGTAACGGCCGTATGATGGACAGACGCAGCACCACCAGTGTGGCATGTTCCTGGTCGTTTAGCGAAGGCAGAAGTTTTTGGCAGACAATTCGTGGTGATAAGAACAATAATAATGTTGTGAAGAGTAGTAGATATATTTTGGATAGAAAAAGAGATGGAGAATAAGTATTGGTTGGAGACCGTTTTATAGGATGAGCTTGCGCCTCATGACTGTAATTACTGGATGTGACGGCGAGTACAGCTCACTGAGTAATGCTCATGACAAAATTGCATACGTTTATTGTTTGTTCGGAGTCACCGTACTATAATTTTTAGCGTCTGGACAAGCCTTCTTACTTTCTGAACAATGAAAATCTATTGCAACCTCAGTTCTTATTCATGGCGACACAAATGATGACAACTGGACAATCCTTATTCTCACTATTACTACTTCCATAACTAAACCAATAAAGGTTTCCTTCCATAGAATGGACTAGCTAACAACATACACACGTAGTATGGCACGATTTTAGAGTTAGATTGCTTTCAAGATCCGCAAGTCTTGTAGCTCGCTCCCATCAAGGCCACCTTGCCAGCTGCCTATCCCTTATTAACGTCCTCGAATCAATTTGAGGTCGTCATAGTAAGCAGTGATGAGCTCGAAGATCCATTTCTTGTCCGGCTTGACCTCCTGGTCGTCCCAATTCTCCATGTTTCCTTCAAGTTCTCCCCACTTCTCCATAAAGGGCCCGCTCAGGTCCTCGAGATACTTGAACTTCGTGTTCGCTGTAATCAAATTCATTATCTCCTGGATACCGGTATCGATGGGGACTGTTGGTTCAATGTCCATATCCTTGACGGAGTCCGTGTTCACACCACCATCGACTTTGGCGTTGAAAAGAGCAGCTAGCAGCCCCAGGGATACTTCCATGGACTTGGAGGGTTTAGTGTAGCTAACTACGTCTGCGAGAGATGGCATGACGTACGCTCGAAGTTGATGGGGACTTTGCACTGTTGTGGAGATGGTGTTAATGCTAAAGCTGGTGAGATTGTTCGTTCTGTCGTTTTGGTCGAGAGAGATTTGGTCGTAGGTAGGAGACAGTGCTTGTTCAAGGTAGGAGAGTGTATTTATACTTCTCAAAATACTTGCTGACTCACTCTCGCCGGGTGTGACGGTCTGGCATTCGTCATACCATTGTCGGAAGCTGTCACATCGTTCGTATTAATCGAATTCCAAAACAAAGATCACAGTGGTCAGGAATCCGGTAGGTGGCAAAAGCATGATGATACAACTTGCTTTGCCGGCTAATAGGATCTGACAACTCACAACAGCAACATAGATCTTTTGGTTAGCTCGCAATTTCCAATTAGGTTGTATGACGAGGCCTAGAACACTGATTGGTTGTATCAACGCTCGTCGCTAGCGCGGCTATTAGCGCTTTCATGTCTGTCTGCAAAGCTTGGCACACAAAAATCGACTTCTCCCCCCCACCAACATTTATACACTTCCACCGACTAAGAAAAAAATTGGATTTGAAACGTTTGAAAGAAAGTATATATATCAAGATTGTTAACGCTTGAATTTGAGCGAATTTGCATGATAATTGATTATGCTAGAGTTGCTAGTATAATATTGCTCGATTGCTCCAGAAGCTTGAATTACTTGAACACAATATAGAAGCTTCAAAGCTTCTTTAAACTTGCCCAAAATCAAGTGCTAACTAATTTGTTGTACAGACTTTCTTCTAGATATTTTTTTAATCTGTTTGTCTTTAAATTGAAAAAGGTGTATATGTGGTGAGAGGGGGAAGAAGTCATCTTTTGTGTGCCAAGCTTTGCAGACACACATGAAAGCGCTAATATTTGGCCTTGGCAAACCCTGCGTATAGTCGCTCTGAGATCCTCCTTCTGGATACGCACTGAAGCAATATAGGCATATCGTAACCTCTGTCTTTCTACGTATCGACCTAAGAAATCGCATTTTAGAGCTCTTGAAACCACAGCTTATCCCGCAATATCTCTGTTAGCAACCTTCGTAGCGCCTTGAATTGCCCATGATGTCGAATTCTGGCTCATAAACTCGTCGATGGGCGCGATCATACCGAAATCGCACATTGCGATCTCCGTCTTACCATTCATCTTCCGCTCAATGCTTTGTATAAGCGTTGATAGTGCGCTGTGCATGTACGCGGGAACGGGTAAGAGAAATTGATATTCTCGGTCTGTGTATTCCATCGCAAATCTTTGAAAGTCGTGGTAATTATCAATTACTGCGGTGATAATCGAATTTGCGAATAGAAGCATTTTGCGGCAGGTTTATGTCAAAGATGTCTCTAATTTTGCGGGTTCGAGGTAGCTTGCTCGATAGAATTGAGGTAGGGTACTTAATCCTTTCCCTGAAACCCTATAACTGGATTATATGAGGTCGCTGGGGGCAAGTGGCTCTCACTGTTCGAGGGATGAGCAATCGTTGGCCCGTTCGTGCTTCGGCTCGATCGCTCTTTACATTCATAATAAGCTATGTCGAATCCAACTACAGCAGCTATCAGTTTGAAGCTTGATACAAGTCATGAAATATACAACACCGTATACTCTACGATGAATACTACCATGAAGAATTATTCAATTTGATATGATAAACTACTAGAGGTAAAGACCAGAAATATTGCTCCTTTGCCGGACAGAAACAGTACTACCTCAGAGTACTCTAACATCTTAATCCAGATAACGTTCCCTATGCCCCATTATCTGCCTCAATATGCCTCTCTTGTAACTGTCTCGTCACTGTAATAGATGTCCACAATCTCCTGGATCCAGTCTTTCTCCGGCGGTACTTCTTGAGCATCCCAATTGTCGAAGGCCCATTCGACGTCTCGCCACTTCTCAATGAATGGCCCGTCTAGATCGCGAAGCTCTTGAAACTCCCAATCATTTCGAATCATATCCATTCCTTGTTGAATAGCGTCATCTATCGGTATCACCATTGTTGAGTCGACGAATTCGCACAGAGTGGTGTCAATGGCGCCATCAATCTTGGCTTCGAAGAGATCCACGAGGATCATGAGTGCGTCTTCCATGCTCATACTGCTGTGGAATAGTAGGTAAGAGCGATCCATTTTGGGCGCCAAACGTCGTATGGTTTAGGGTAGGCTGCTTTGGTGTCCGATGGAGTCGTAATCGTATGTTTTTTTCGCTTTCCGGTCTCAAACAGTGCTGCAATTAACCCTGTTCGAGGCAGCCATGTTGGTAAACAAGTGGGTAGACATGATCTCTTCTAGATCCTGGAGCAGAATGGTTGACGCATATCAGGGTGACTGTCGAAGTATTACGCTTGCTGCCTTTCTTCGACTGAGCCATCAGCCACTAGGTAATGCGTCATTTGGACTGCTTGATCCTGCTGGATGACTGAGCCCACTTCCGGACTTTCGAAGAAGACCAAGGGGGACGGCAGGTCTTCTGGGGCAGCCATCGGGCTAGCCTGTCAGCTCAAGTCTGATACCCAAACGAAGAGCCCACACAGTATGACACAATTATGGCATCTCTGAACCAGGCAGGCCCTGGCTGCAGTGAGGAAGGAATGGACAGACTTCACAACTCCCGATTTTATTGCATGAGACATGCAGCTTCGCATGCATAGGCTCTCAAGCTCTATTGAACATTCTCGCAAAAATCACAGCTCTGCTGAACATATACATAAAGACATGCCAGAGTAAATTCGACTGCTACAGAGGCCCTAACTGGTTTAAACAGTACACTCAACACACTTCCCCAGCATTGTTCGAATCCTCCTCTTCCCAGGGAAACGGCCCCCCACGCTCAAGGCATAGGAATGTATGTTGAAGCCTATCGAGTTCGGACTTCGCCGCCTCGTTCTCCTCTACAGACGGATTCTTCAACCTCAAGGTCGCAATGAGTAGTAGATGCGACCAGAGAGAAGCAAGACTCGGATTCAAGCCCCCATCTGGGCGATCGGGCTGTAGGTCTTTCATTATCTGTTGTTGCATGTGTTCATTCTCTCTGACTTGGGCCTTTTGAGTCTCGATTTTGTTGTCAAGATCCTGATGCTCTTCGTCGGTCGCTGCGTCGAGCTTGTCGGCGAGAAGGTCGTGTAGGTCCTTGAAGGCGTTTGCGAGCTCGACTGACCAAGGCATGATTGCTGATCGGGTGTTTCTTGAACAACGTTTGTAAAGTGTTGATATGGTAAGTTGTGGTGGAAGAGCGATGGTTTATGAAGGATATGTGGTTTGCAAATAGAGAAGGGAATGGCACGGTTTATATACGTTCTGAATGGGCATTTGGGAGTCAGCCGCTATTGAAGAACGAGAGTACGAATCATACGAATGCAAGGAATCACGGTAGACAGTCAGACCATTGTATTTTGAGTACATTAACCACGAGTCATGACCACATAACCTAAAGCAAATAGAGCGCGGACATTGATCTAGACTGCTAGATAGTAGCCCCCTTCGATCTCCAGTAGCGCACCAGCGAAACGTACACCCAAGCGCCCTCTATCTCGAAAGACTCCACAAGCCTCCGTAAGCCTTTTTAGCTGTTCTCCGGCGCAGTCTCTCTCCTCACAACTCATCTCGCACCACCCTTTGACGATTACCCCCATCTTTATCCAGACATAATCAGGACTTGATCTCCCTTCCAATTTCCAACGAAATTGCATATTCTCGGCAGCGATCTTGGTGGTGCACTCGCCACTGACAGAGACCCGAGATTTGGTTTCGAGAAGATCGACCAGCCCTTTGAGCTCGGCTTCCGGGTTCGAGAGAGTGAGTGTTGTGGACATTTTGTTTGCCAGATGATTGCTGGTAGTGACTGCTGCTCGATGTTGTTGCAGGTTTTGTAAGCGGCTGATAATTTGAAGCGTGTCTTCTTGAAGCATGTAATATTTATTGAGAAGAAATGTATATTGAAAAGGCACATCTTATACCTTTTGTAGGTACATAGGGAGTCAGCACTAATTGTACAGCTGCTCAAGGCTAAAGACTGATTCACACGGCTGTTCGAAGAGTCAACGTATGCTATAAGTCAGCATATTGTGGAATTCAACATGGAATAGCTGAGTAAACCACTTCAAAGACGTTCTGAGATGGTGACTCTTCGACGAGTCTTGCTCGCACAGCGGTCTGACCTAGAGAGAAGTATTACGGTGACGAAGAGGCTTGTGATTTATTTGTTTGCAGGTACTGGATATCGTCCGCTTAATATTTCATACTTGGTCATGGCCTCGCCAGACAGAATTACAAGTACATGAGAGGTGACGCAAACGCCTCCAATATGCCTCTTTTAAAGGCGACTAAGGTGAGGAGCGCGACCCGTGAGGACATTTTCCAACCTTCGAATGATATCGTTCAACCGCCAAAGCTGATCCCCCCACTCCCGCTCGTTCTGCCCTCTCTTGAACAGCTCCTCTCTCGCTCTCTTCAGCCTCGGCAAATATCTATCAGCGAAGAACGGTGGCCTGTCGGGATGGTCAAGGGCTGGATGAACGTGGCTGTGGAATAACGAAGTGGCTATGACGCGATTGAGTCCCCATGTGTTTTGGGGATATGTGCCTGCAACTTTGTGATCAAGATCATCTGCCAGGCCACTGAGAGATGATGCTAGGCTCCGGCAGTCATTCTCGTTGGTGGAGAACGTGCCACAGGGTCCCTCAGGAAGGCGATAAGGAACTTAAGGGGGTTTATTGACATCGTAGGATTGGAGCGATGGGTCGGGGTACTCCCACGGGACGCTGGCCAATACATCATCCCACGATGCTGGCCATTTCATGGTACAAGCTGACATTTGACGTTCGTGTTGTCAAAGATGTTATTATAACAATCTATGTCCTCGAAAATGTTGTACTGAATGTTGTTGGAGTGGGGGTTGGTAAGCAAAGAGTCTACAAGAGGAATAGAAGTGTGGAGAAGATTGGAAGACCCGAAAGGACATCATATAATGCGCCTATTATCAGCTTGAGTCAGCATGCTTCAGGGGCAATGATTCACAACGACCAATATCTCGACATGAATTCCGAAGTCATTTCCTCCAGCAACAGATCGAGTTCTCGGAATGGTTCCCTGGGTGTATTGAATCATATATCATTGATTCGTAACCTGTGATGAAGCTGTAGACTCAGATGTTCACTTATGCTTTAATCCTGGCCTTCGACAGGCGATCGAACACCATAAAACCCACGATGCAGGAGGCTATGCCCAACTAGCATGAGCAGATTCATTGGAAAGACACCTTCGAAGATGCTTCGTAGCTTCGACTCCACGTGAACAGTTCCTGTCACTTCACATATCTTCCAGGTTCTGACCCAAGAAACTGTATTCTCGACTTAAGGGCATGGCTCGGAAGTCTGATGACATCTTTGATAGAAGACAGAAACAGCATCGCTCACACTAGATCGATAGGTGTTTGATGTGTAAAAGACTCATCTGCAGCTTTGTCGAATTGCAGTAACTCTCATCACGTCGGAAAAGCAGCCTAGGATTTCGCTGCATCCCTTGCCCGAGTCTTGATACGTAATCTCGCTTTGGAGTAACTTCAAGCTTCAAACAGAATTTTCCCTATCTTGGCTCCACGACGAGATGATGGGGCAATTCCTCGACACTATTTGCGAAGAGCTAGCCAGCAGATAAGCGACCGTATGAGCAGACAATTAACACCATGCAACGAATGACTTAGCAGGTCTATCAGAGACACTCAAACTGCAGGGAAAGGCCCGCACAAAGTAGATCCAGGCTGAGGTCTGGGTGCCCGGCACGTCGCCCTTTACGCCCTCCTCTGTAGACGCACATTGCTACTGGACCATATAATTCGAATCAAATGCCATTACTCCAGGTCTCGTGTGCTCGCACGAATGTAGAACACTGAAGAGCCCACTCCAGCCGAAAATCCTCCGACTAGGTCAACGCCAACGTTGACGACGACGATGGCACAGCATATGGTGCCGAAGAGATTGTATTAGGAGAAGTCCTGAAGGTAGGGCTCGGAAAAGCTGAGTATGGAGGCGAAGCGACAGTTAGAGCGACTGCCAATGCGGATCCGGGAGAGGAGGAAGAAGGATCCCATACAATAGTTTGGGTCTCGAACCGAGGAGCAGCGGAAGCGAATATGGAAGCTGAGAAGATACATTACTATCAGACTGATCACGTGATCGCTTTTTTGCTATTCTTCACGAGCATATAACGCTTATCCCTCACTCTAGGGCTCTCCGCAACCGGAATCTCTTCTTTATTTACCTCCGTCAAATACTCTGACCTGGCCTCTTCTGCCGACACAGTGACCTCTATTCTGAAGAGCCTGTCCACCTCGGTAAGCTTACACGCGGTTGCAGGGTGTGGCACCCAAATGTCGGGCCATGCTTCGGTCTTGCAATCGGGCCCTCCTAAATCATCGCGCTTCTTCGTACCACATATTGATGGATAGTGCTTTGGCAAGCGTGTTAGCTGTAGTACGGTCGTGATCGGTACATCCGATCCAAGGATGCTTCGACAAAGGGTTTGAATTTACGCGGAACTTGCGGTCGTCTGGAAATTCGGCGGCTCCTGTCACAAGATTGACATAGATTTTGGAAGAGCGTCGAGGCATGCTTACTGGCTATCTGGGTTGAAGAGCGAAGGATCAGCCGCTGGTAGCATCGGCACGGATCGTTCAGGGCTCGCTCAATCGTGGCAAGAAACACAAGGGCCGAGTAAGGAGTTGTAGTGGCAAAGCACCGTCAACGTAGGAGGAATCTGGTTAGGTGTACCGGATCGCACCAAAATACCTGTAAGAGAGCAATGCAGTACTCATTGATCAGAGCTGCGCCAACTTCCAATCTAGGCAGATGGACAGTGTTGGCCGGAAGGAAAGAGTCTAAACAGCTGAATGACAAAGAGAGGGATTCCACTTCGGACAAAAGCTTATGTTACCTTGGACAATTCGCTATAGTAAGCCTTTTCTTTCATTAATGATATGCATGCCTTTACATCCAGCCAGCAGAACCACCCGGGCAAGCCAGAGAGCGTTGCGTTCAAGTGTTCTCATCCGGTCGGATTTCTCATTGGCTTCCGAAGTGTAAACGCCTAGAGCCTCCTTAGGCGTTGGCATAGGCCGCTGGAGAGGGCCAACTTGCGTGCTCTGAATTAAAGCTCGAGCAGGATTTGACCAGCCATAGTTCACGAGAGAAGGTCCGTGACCCAGGCTAGAAACGGTTGAGTATAGGTGGCCGCTGAAAGGTAGTCTGGAGTCGAAAGAATCAAGATTCAAGATTGGCAACAATGCTCGACCTTGATGGATATACGGCGTTTGGCACTCGGACGCCGCACAGGGCGATCGCTTGCTAATGCATGACGCCTGGCATCCAGCTTACGCCTTCTTGATGGCAATGAAGTAGCTTTCCATCTTATTCCTATGCTAAACAGGCGAGGATCCTCTCGACTTCGACTGGCGCAATGGTGGACTTCCCAAGACTCAAAATGATATGAGCGACGTGCTTCCCGCGATAGATCCCATCAGCCGGTGTGATGTAGCATGCCCTGGCGAGTCTAGCCACGCCGAGGGGTCCTACGGTAGTTCTTGCTTGCTGATGGATGGAATACTTGCTTTAGTCCTCGTCATCAAAAGGCGGAGGTCTATCGTGCACATCGGCATAGATGCAGCATTAATCTCGAGTATCAATCGTTTGGCTGTCGATATATTTGCCCTATTGTTTCGTGACGTTGACGAGGTCGATCAATCGTAGGCTTTGACTCGGGTGAGCTGAGACTCCAACTCGGCAATGGTACTTTAAGGATTTGGCAAAAAGGGGCCCAAATGCCAAGACAACTAGCTCGACCAGCCACACCGAAGAAAGGCCGAGGAGGGGCGCACCAGCACCTGGTGTCAGTGGGCACGAACAACACACTTACTTTAGTAGTATCCAGCAACAGAAGAATGGAGAGCCCCTGATTGGGAAGCTGCCAATGCGGTAAGCGTGATTGTCAAAACTCACCAGCAAAGGCTACGTGTGCTTGCACAAGCGCTGAGCCACCACATGAACCATGTCGCGCATCAGTGGCGGCTGCGAACGGTGCCGGAGGAGCAAGGTCAAGGTAACGGGGACTTGACTTTACTGTATTAGACCATCGAATACTCATTCAGCCATAGTGCGATGAAGGACGTCCCGCATGCCGTCGTTGCAAGCTACGCAGTGAGATCTGTAGCGGCTATCGTGATGTCTCGATGCTGGCGTTTCGGGACGAGAATGACAAGGTGGCAAGGAAAGCAGGCGGTTCAAACGTCTCACTCAACCGCACGTTTCACTTTGAGGCACAGACGCAGATGTCTGGCGTTGAGCCTCCTCCCAGTGTGACTTCTGGTACGAATCCGGCGATAATCTGTCAATTGTCTGTGCCATCGACTGAGGATCACTCTGTGTCTTCCTTTTTCAATGACTTCGTCGTATCTCCTTGTAACAATAGCTCGACGCCTGGTTTTCTCGAGCATCTGCCAGGCCTGTTCAATGAGGTAAGCATTGAAGAACGGTTCGCTTTACGCTGGGCTGTTCTTGCCGCTGGATATGCTACCCTTTCGAAAGAGTATGACGACAGTCGTTTCGGTGATCTTGCCCTGAAATACTATGGACGAGCATTGTCTGGCCTTGGAGAATCACTCGCCGATTTCAATGTTAGCCCTGATGACTACGTTTTAATGACCGTGGTGGTCCTGGATCTCTTCGAAGTATGTCACCATACCATCATCGGTCAGCAAATATGTAACGAGACGCCTAGGCTCTTCATCTGCCAGACCAGCCCCTACTGGGGTCCCATGCTGGAGGCATGGCCCACATTCTCCGTCTTCGTGGGCCAGAACAACTTCATGGACCCCGTGGGTGGAGTCTATTTCGCCTCTCGCATCATCGATTGGTAAGCTCTCTTCGTTCGGTAGGAAGCTGGCACGTTTAACTGGGCTTGCTGTTTAGCACAAGCAACAGATGACGTACCGGCAAGCCCGGCAGGGATCGCTCACGGAAACAAATGCATGGCTTCACTCCCTAGAAGAGGATCTTCCATTCGTCGGTCTCGAGAAAGACAAATCGCAAATGTACAAGATATGTGAGCGAGCGAGGACGTTACTCGATAGCATTGATGACATCGATTCGCCCACTGAGGTGACCTTAAGCTCCATACGAGAGATATGCGAACATGATCGAGCTTCAACGAGCTGGCGGCGAGGTCCAAACTGGGCGTACAAGACGATCAATCGCTCTCAGATTACTCAGGACAAGCCCCAAGCCTGCCAGTTTCCGCTGTCTGTTCAGCTACACCAGGATATATGGGTTGCTTACGAGTGGAACTACCATCGAACAGGGCGCATGATTCTACATCGACATCTTTTGGAATCTATCAACCGACTCCAGAGCTCGAATCGGTACACCAAAGCTGCCTTCTCTTTAGAAGTATTCTCCATCAAGCGAGCTTCTCTAGATATAATACAGACCCTTGCAGATGAAGTGTTGTCAACAGTCCCTCAATCACTCGGCGATATCGATCATGACGGTAAGATACTCGAGGATTCAAGGGGCGCTCATGTCAGGAAGGGCATCGGCGGCTACTTCCTGCTATGGCCAATTAAAATCATCAAGTCACTGGAACATGTAACACTCGAGCAAAGAAATGCTGCACAAGCTGTTTTCGAACGCATAAGAGAGTGCACCGGCATGAAGGCCACTTTAGGAGGATTGAGTAATATTTGATGACTACTTCTTCGTCAAACTCAGCACCCAGGGCCTCTTTCCAAGAACCTAAATTCCAGGCTCACTTCTTGACGGCGTCCTCATCGCCAAGCTCTCTTCCGTCCTCAAGGCGGACTTTTTCGGCCGCCACCATCACCACCATGATTCGACAAGTATACTGAGTTCGATTGGCCCACGCATGGTTCACTCCTCTCTGAACGACATACTCGCCAGCTCGCACCGTCTTCTCCTCTCCTCCGTCCAACAAAAGCACAATCTCGCCTGTCATGACTGCACAGTAGTCCAAGCTCAGGGTCCGGTGCATGGGCGTCTGGGATCCGGGTTTGATGTCCGTAGTGCAAAACACGACGCCGTTGGCTGGGTTTCTTGGAATTTGCCCTGAGAGATCTGGTGGCATGTATTGGTTGGATACGGGGACCGAAATTCGGGAGTGGAATGTCGAAAAAGTGCTGCCCTTGGGGCCGAAAGGATAGAATTGGGAGCCTTGCTCGTCGGCGACAAATGTTGAGGTCCCGTTACCTGTGTGGCCTGATACGACCACACGTGGTGCTGGGAGTTCTGCTGGAGTAGACATCGTTGTGGCAAAAGGATTGTTACGAGAAGCTCGGTGTTGGTGTAATGGAATCTGAATGGCAAATCTTGGGAGGTGGGAGGCTTGCAAATTAAACATGAGAGAACGAATACTGAGTTTATATACATCGCCATCCGGAGCTTGGGGGGTGACCGAACGGCACGGGCATCATCTAAGCCTTCGCATCTCGGTTTCAGCAACCTCGGAGTATTATAAATCGAACCCGCAAAAGAGCGGATCCTAGATTTCTTCCCAGGATCTCGCTCTTAATGGCGAAAGGAGGCTCACAGAAGAGTGGGGACAAGCTAACCGCTTTCGGCAGGCGACGCGAGCCAACATCCAGACGTCCCCTCTTGCTCCTTCATTCCTTCGCTCTCAAGGTCGTGAGAGACACAGCGCTTTCGGAGCCGACCTTAATAGCCTGGACGCCGTATGGCCTGATCATATCGTTGCATTCCCACTACTATTGCGAGCACCCTCACTATGATAGCCGAAATATTATACGGGAGGATTTGTATAATCTTCCCTCCCATAAAAGTTCCACAACACCGCTCACCATCCGAGAGAGAGTCGTCTCGAGATACCAGGTGTATCAATCCTCGGGGTGCGTTTAGATACCGTGCGCGTAAAAGTAAGAGATTGCCATTCCTATCTAATCACTTCTTCATGTTCATACTAGCGCCCCCGGTATGGTCCAAATCCGTGCGGCCTTCGCCGCACACGCTTTACTCCCATATAGCTGCTGCGCCTGCTCTGAAAAGTCCCGAAGCTGCCCAACCACATCCTCCAACTTCCTCAAGGTTCCTGCGTTTACTACCAATTCCAGCCGAGCCACGTATCGAGCTATCGAGTCACAGTGCGCAGTGCAAAGCATCTGGTCTGTCTGATCCAAGTCCTCGAAGTGGAAGCGATGAAGGTCCTTCATTTCAGTATCAACGCTCCAGGTGTTCCAGTCGATGTCAGGGCCATTATTCAGAGCAGGGATGCCGATGTGTGGATCATGCTGTTCAGCAGCGATTTGCAGCATCATACGCAATAGGACGATGGATTGGCTCCACTCGGAGCGGCTTCCGTAGCCTTGCGCTTGGCGCTCTCGATAGGTATATTCGTAGGTGCTGCATAGATCTGTTCTGCTGCGAGAAAGAGGGTGGGTGAAGATTCGGGGTAGATGGAGCGGCATTTCGTGTAGTAAGGTTTCTGGTCGGCAAAGTGTGGAAATCTAAAGGTCAAGTGCTGATGCAGAATCTATGTATCTTTTGGATGCCATGACACATGGGAAAGTAACAAGTCTTGTGTGAGTGTCACGAATGAGTCTCCTTACATTCATCACCCTCTTGATCCAAACGTTTCTTCACACGTCCCTGGCTTATCACCTTAATGCACCATCGCCTAGTTGTCACATGATCCGAACAAGGCTTTTCATTGTCGCGAAAGCCATTTCTAACTACGCAGTCTTTAATCCAGAATTCCACTTCTTTCCACTTCCCCTTAGTCAGCTATACTCTCCTCTATCCCCCTGCTCTTTCCGCCCATCAAAAAACAATCTCCTTTCCCTATTTCCTTCTCCTAGCCCCTTCCATCCACACTCAGTTGCCTCCGAATATCACTGCCCCAGCCCCCCGTCCCGCTACCTCCCCCACCCTCACCCACTCCCTCATCCTCGCCACAACACGATCCACTGCCTCTACGAATTCACAAGCTGCCAATTCAGCGAGCTGGTCGCGAGCCGCAACGAGCCTCCACAAGAAGTAAGGGGCGCGGGAGAGCTCGATCTGATCGACGCGATACAGCAAGATAGCCTCGATGTCCGCATAGATCTCCGTGACGATGCTGCGCTCTGGCTCGGCCGGCTGTGAGGAGCGACGGGCGGACAGACCATTCAGGGCCTTGGTGACGCTGGCGACGCTAGAGCGGCGGCGAGAGGAGGCTGAGGCAGGTGCTGGCGGTGTTGCGGAAAGACGTGAAACAGTCATGTCAAGCATCTGGATAAGATGCGAGACCTCTAGAAGCCAGAGATTGGGCTGACGGCGGCGGGCGGTGGGTGTGAGATGCTCTTGGGAAGGAGGGACGATGGCGTTCCGGTGAAGCATATTCTCTCTGTGAAAGCGTAGGAACCTGTTTCCACGCGAGGAAGATGCGGCTACGTTTGTGGGAGGTGTGGGCCTCGGATTGGGGTTTCGGCGGCGGCTAAAGAATCCTCGGAATGGCATTGTGCTAGAGGAGGGGATCGGGCATGTAGATGAGGGTATGAGTTCTTCTAGAGTGATGGGGCGATATGAAGAAGAGGCGAGTGATGAGGAAAGGGAGATGTGTTCGGAAGAGCAGGTGTTGTGGGCGAAGACTCATACAACGCACACACACAAGAACAACTTTTTTGATATTGCAGACAAGCTCTTAACGGCCTATAGCCTGACTTACACACGGAAATCTTCCTCGGACTCATATCCCACAATTGTGGGCGGACACTCAAGATATGCACAATCAAGGAAAGCTTGGTTGGTATTGCAGACAAACGCTTGGCGCCCCCAATAGGCTCCCCTGACTTACACATCAAACTCTTCCTCAGCCTCATATCCCTCAGATCCTCGCACCGACGTAAGAAGACTCATATTCTCCTCCGTCTCATACCACATTAGTACACCGTCGAGCCTGTTCACACACTCTTTCGTATCTTCCAGCCGAAGCATCAAGCTATTCGTGTCCATCTCTTCAGCGCTATAGCCACGAACCAATGCGATTTGAGTGTCCAAGGACTTGTTGAAGGCCGCCATGTCCGTCAGCCCCCTCAAAGGGGCGTCACGCCAGATGCGATATCTGTGTACCAGAAGCACGAGGAGTTTAGAATGGTCTGCAACCCAGGCGCCCTCCTCATGTCCAGGCGCCGGAACGTCTAGTCTCTTCGTCCTCAGACTTTGCTCAAGAAATCGGATGACACGCTTGACAGCGCTGAAAAAACGGAAATGCGGCACTCTCTTGAGTTGTGTCTTCACGTTATTGAGAGCGGTGATGCTTGGAGCCAAGCTGTCCAGTTCCACCTCCTCGATATCGTAAGAGAGCAGTATGCTGCTCATGCGCAAGGCGTCGTCTTCGAGAATCGCGCAATCGGTGAGTTTGTTGCTCCTGTCCACAGTACGAACACAGCGCTCGTGGTTTGCGCATGCTCTGATTCGCTCCTTGAGGGTTCCGATAAAGAAGAAGAGATCGTGCGTCCAGCCCTGCTTGTGGTAGCCCCAAGATCCGGAAAGCGCCGTGCTTGGGACGTCTCTCGGAATAGCCTTACGCAATTGATCCACAAGGTCGTCCAAGGCGTACAATAGATAGTCGATCGGGTAGTTAATGATCGCCATCCTTACTTGCTCCAGGGTCTTGAGGCGTATCGGCAGACTCGCCTGGTCCATCTCTTCGATGTCGAAGCTCTGCGCTGCCTTTATCATGCGTATGAGATAGGCATCGGCACTCTCGGGTGGCCCATGATCCTCATCATGTTCCATCACCCTCTCTGTAAGGAAGTAACATAACCGCGAGATGTTGATGATCCAGCTGTTTCTGTATAAATTCCGCAAAGAAGCTCTGCGGGTATTTAGGTTTGTAATCTGGGACAGTTGTAGGATCTTGATGATTGTATCCAGGCTTGCTCTCTCAAGAAAATCTTCTATGTTACGGAGCTTTTCTCTCAAAATCAAGAACTTCTCGAGGTCGGAGTCACGGTGGCGGACCTCATCCAAATCGTAGCTGAAGAGAACCAATATAATCCCGACAGTCTCAAGGTCTGGTCGTGGCAGTGAGCCAAAGAGGTAGAGTGATTCGATCGGTAACGGTTCGTCAAGCTTGTATTGCTGCTTCTTCCCAAAGAATGCCAGGTCGGCATCCCAATTTCCGTCTTCATCTGGCGTGTGTATGGAGAGTATTGAAACATGTCGTTATCGATGCGGCCACCGTTGGTTACCAACCACCGAAGTTTCGTGGCTCGGAATTTCTTGTCCCAGTTCGTATTCCTCATCGCGTCGCCATTGTTGATGACAAGGCTTTTGCAGGCATCAACTGTTATAGCCTGGAGCCTCTTCTCTAAATCAGTGATATGCTCATTACCGGCATCTTCGGGTGCCTCCATTGTTGCCCGAATCTTCTTGAGATGCTTGATGACAGCTTCGAGCTGTTCCCGAAGATGGAAGGGTTCAGCTTGATGAACGAGACAATCCCTGGCTTCTGTGAATGTCTTGATATCTTGCGCCGTGATAGTTTGCATTTCTTGGAGATCCGACTCCATATCGTAATCGAGCACAATCTCCAACATACGCCTTAAAGTTCTGGTGCCCTGAGAAAAATCGCAGTACTGGGAGAAATGGGTACTAAAAGGCAGTCGAGACTTCTTTCCGTAAGCGCGTACGAGGACGTTGAGAAAGTGGAAGTCTATAAGCCAGTAACATTTGCTCTGGCCCAAGGGTAAAGCATTATCGCCTCCGCTGGTGGACATTCTCTCTTGACCGTTGATATTTCGCTGTCTGTATTTATTAAAACTTGCCCTCTCCTGGATTGTTGGTCTGTGATTAAGGGAGCGTTTGTTTTCCCAGGAGTCTATGCCGGTGTCAAGGGGCCTGCGAACGCTGAAGGACTTCGCAAAGCTATTATCTGACTCTGCATAGTCGCACAGATTTCATCGTTTATTCAGCGGATCAAGAACAAAAAACAAAAGACTTATCTGAAGGCTTGCCGTCATGCAGCTATCATCACGTTCACCAACAACGGTGGCTCTGACAACGTTCGGCTACTTACAACAAAATCCTAGCACTCACAGCCCAGATACATTACGATTGAATCTACGGTCTGAGTCTTCAAAGAGGAATGCATGGTCGCTCGTCTGGAGGAAGGGTATACTTGTGCCCCAAAGATGGATGCGATCGCTCGACCAGGGAGAATGGCTTCTCACACAGCTGGGATCTAGCGGATCATCGGAGAAGAATTCACTATTCTCCGCGAGCATCCTCGCCCATGAGTGGGTCTTTGGATCGCCTCCCAGGACAAGGCAGCACAAGGCCATCCTCATCCATGAGTGCTCCTTCCTACATCTCGTCCTCCGAAGACCGCTGGAGGCGATTCAACAGGAACTTACTGAACACGAACAATAGATCTTGCTCGAGAGGGAGGTACAGGAGAAGAAACCAGAGCAATAAGAAAGCCAGTACGCGTGGGCGCCCTGAACCGGCTTGACGAAATATTACTCTTGGCCGACGAGACAGAAAACCATTCTTGGGCTTAGAGATGGTGGCTCTACCATCACTGCTCGGATTTCTTGCACCAAGGTAGGCGGCTCGAGAATGTGGCATGGAGAATCTTATCAATGGGATTGGGAACCCACGAGAGAAATGAAAGTTTCACCGTTCCAGCAATAAAACAACTTGTACGGTACAACTTTCGCAGAGAGATTACTCGCATGAGCGATGAATTGACCCGGAGAATCCCAGTTGCTTGTTCTTGAGAACATGGGTCAGATATGAGACATGAGGACCGGCAACAGAATCTACAGCGCCTATCGGCGAGTCTCTTCCCGCCAATCTTGTTGCAATGTATCTCACTGACGCAGAGCCTTTGACTGTGCGAGTCATGTCGCAGAGGGCTAAGCGTTTTGTGCGATCAAACAGCTATGAAGGGAGTGCTGAAGGCGGATGACGAGCCGACCAACGACTAACGCATGATACTAGAGCTGCAGCGGGACTTGCTCGAATACCTAGAGTCGCTGAGGAAGGAAATACGAGCATTAAGAAGAGATTGCATTCTGGCTGGCCATTCCACCTATGAGCTAGATGCGCGAATGGCGGTCATAGCCATCGAAGGGCAAACCGATGAACGTACCACACGACCGATGAAAGCTGTCAATCATCGTTCAACATACGGAAACACATTCTGGATTCGAGACTCCTCGACGATTGGTCCACGAACTGTGACCGCATCAATCGCTGGATGCTTCACTCGTTGTGCTCCCACGAAAAAATTAGGCCCACCTACATAGGTCGATGCCTACAGAACCCGATATCGAGGAGGAAGCATGGGCACGACTGGTTTCGAAACACTGGTACCTGGATCAAGCGGCTACAGGCATGGGGTTCGACATGTCGCTATCGGCCAGAGCTGTCGACAGCCGAGATCAGTCATCGTCGGAGACAGCGAACTTTTTCAGCTGTCCAGAATTGGGGGATGCAGGGAGCGTGCAAGACTGGTTGGACAGCTACATCCTCTGGAGCAGCCAGCAATTTCGGCTTTTGAAGCTCGAGAATACATCCTCCGGGATGTATTAAGAGGGTGGTTTCGGGCGACACTCTCGAGGGTGATGCCCTGTTAAAGAGGCCTAACTAGCCCGAGGGCGCCTAAGTGGGGGGTTCAATTCACGAACCTAGTGTAGATAGGCTGCTGGTTGTTTTGTATCTAACTCGCAAGGGAGGCTCCACGACCTCCCCTTTGTTAAACAATGAAAAACGAATTTTAGCCCGAGAATACATCCTCCGGGACGACCTAGATCAGGGTTCTGTCAGTGAGCTTGTCTTGGGACTAATCAATGAAGTCACGACTGATAGCGACGGCCAGACCAAATCCCGCAGAGCTTAAAAGGGTCGCTCAATCTCTTGACGCACTCAAAGTTGATCTTTTGATCTTTTGGCTCGGAGGACTCTTGCATGAAGTACACTAAGCCGATCACGATGCTCTAGGCTAGCTCGCGTGAAAGCGTTGACACTACGGGGGTACCTTAGCACTCATGGTCAATGCTCTATCGATCCACCATCATGCCATGTCGGCTTGGGGGTCCATCGGCCCATCTTACCATTGCCCCATTGAAGAGTTTGCAAGTCTGAACAACCGACAAGATTGCTGTTGGCAAAGACCGCAGATCTGAGCAATGTGCATTTTAGAGAGACCTTGCGACCAATGATACAGGACTGCAGGAGGGGTTCATCGGAGGCTCCGGCGCTGCACCCCAAGCCCTCTCCCAAGTTCACTCCTCCCAACAGTCGAGATCTGGGGGGAAGGCTAGCCTAGCTCTGCATGGAGGCTCGCCGGGGAAGGAAAGTGGGAAACGAGGGAAACGATGGAAACTACTTTACGGGGTAATTGAAGTCGTACTGTACGTAGTACAAACTAAAGTGGACGGACGACATAATCGTAGAGTTAGAACAGCCTCAAGCGCCATCAATGGTCAGGGGCACGGTCCTCGATCTCTCGGCCTCGAGCATCTGGCCTTGGTGATTGGTCTCAGGCGCCCGCGCAAGATACTTCATCGACACCGGCTCGTGGCAATCTACCATCTAGAAGTACACCGCTTCATGACGAAGTACGAGCTCCTGCGATGTAACTTTCTTGAGCCCCAGCGTTTCCGAGACCAACTTGCTTTCGGCCAAAATGCTCTCGGCAAGATGCTTGGCAAAAGCGGCAGATCGGAATTCGGATCCCGGATCTGACTCCGCCAAATTGTGCAGATCAACGTCAAATGTAAAGTAAAGCTGCGCTTGACTCGGTATCGCATGTCCCTGTTTGCGGCAAACATGTTGTTTCGGGGTGGAGACGCAGCATTGGCAGCGGGAGCTGCTCGTTGGGTCAGATGGATATTAGGTGATGCATCCCATTCTCATATTCCTGCCACGCAAGGTACCATAAAGTATCTTCTCTTCGAAAGCGGTCCGAGCTCCCAGACTTTGCACAGCCAGCCACAGCTGCCACCAGGATCTCCAGGACTCCAGACTCCAGCTGGATGGCGAACTACTCCGTCTACTCGTCTGGCACTTCTGAATTTGCTGTTCGTATCGGCCGTAGATGGGAGTGGTGTGACGGCTCCCAAATTGACCCCCATAACCATGGAGCTGATTGGATGCAACGATGATGAGGCCGCTAGGCTACGATAAGGATAACGTGTTGTTTCAGCACGCCTTCCGTCGCAATGCGGGTGAAGGCATGCACCTCCCACGATATCCCAGCCTCGTCAACCATGTTGCACAGCGATGACTGGCTGCTCTGACGAATCTCGACGACAGGCGAGTGGCGGTGGTGTGGGAAGCATGCAACTAAAAGAACTTCGTATTCCCGAGTCCTATCGCTTTGAAAATCCCCGCAATGGCACCGCCGCACCAAATGGATTGACTCGTGCCAAAGGACTAAAGTAAAGTGAACTTCCCGCTAGTGATCTAATCGCTCCCAACATCCACCCTTGCGCAGGCACTCATCCCCAAGCATGCAAGGGGACCCCTTCAACCTCGTTGGCGCTGTCGAATTTCCCACAAAATCGACTCGTTCCCTCCCGATCGATAGGGTACTGTCGTAAACTTGTCGAGGCTGCAATCCTCCGAAACAAGGCCCCCGAATCTGGAGCAGTGACAACAGCGGGCGATTGCCCAAGTCATTCTGGATATGCTACATTGTTTGCTTCGAAGACGCGCCTTTTAGGGCCCCAAACGATCAACGACTCCATCTTCACTCACTCACTTACTTTCAGAATCTCACTTCACGATCTGCCTTTCCGACCCATCCCACCTTTCCATCTCAGCATCTTTCGACCTTCACTCGCTCGCTTTGGAGCACACCTAATATTCATGTGAAATTGGCTGGCACTGAATTCATTAGCTTGTAAGTCGTTCGTTGTGCAAGCATGGATTGGGCAATCTGATGCTGAACTGTTCCGTGCAGAAAGCCCACAAGCTCACCCCACGCCGCCAGGATGGTGTATGCCAACCCGAATGGCTATGATTGGAGCAACAATTACAACTACGATGGCCTCGGTATCAGCTACATCGTCTTCGCTGTGGTCTACTCTCTTGTCTTCTACGCCATGTGTGGGATCGTCTGGTATTACCGCAAGCATCCCATTATTCGGATGCGCAACATCGGCCTTGCACTCTCATCGATCTTGATCCTCCACGTGTATCTCTTCCTCGTGTTGCTGGCGTACCCGCTCAATGGAAACTATCCCTGCGACGTCGAATTCTGGATCATGTCCATTTACCTACCCATAGGCATTGGACTCTTTCAAGCACAGAATCAGCAACTCCTCCTCGTCAGCCGCGAACAAAGCAAGCTGATTGTCACCGATGAGCTGTTCAAGCCCTTGCCCCCAAAAGGCAGAGGAGCACAGACCTGGGTCTTTTGCATCAAGCAGTGGTGGAACTCCTTCAGCAAGCAAGGCAAATACGAGGGCTTTGTAGCATTCGGGATCGTTTTCCAGGTAGGCAGGCTCTCTGGTATTGCACCTGGACGAACAGCTGACGTCAATGCTAGTTCCTGCTCTCGACAATCATCTTTTGCATCTCGCGTAAATTCACCAGCGCCGGAGTCGTGTCGTTGGCCACGACCAAATACCAGTGCCGACAGGGCTGGGAGTGGTAAGCCAACCTGGCTATTGTTGCTATTCGTGGCATTGATCAAAAGCAGGATACCCTCCATCGGCTGGCAATTTCTCTGGAATTACTTCTTTGGGCCAATCCTTCTTTGGAAGATTCGCATGATTCGTGACATCTACCATTGGCGCCTCCAGACTATCCTCTGTGTCGTTGCTGGGTGAGCTGTACCGGATTCATGGATCTGACTCGAAACGCGATCGTTTGCTAAATGTACTACAGGCTTCCCGGATCTCCCTTGTGGCTTCTTTCGTCTTATTCTGACAGCCCAGCAATAATGAGAATGACCAAGTACTGGGTTCCGCCGATGTGGTAAGTTCATTCACCACCAAGCCTTGTTCCCGCACAGCAGCAGCCCGTCCATTGCATTATTAGACCAACCTTATAGCTAATACCTAACAGGTTCCTACCAGGCATAATTACCATGGAATTGGTCACTTTGATCTTCCCTATCTACCAAGTCATGAGACACAAGCACGCTGCCCGCGAGACATCCAGGGTTATCGCTCAATGGGAGGTGAACAAACGTGCCGCCACCTCCACCGATGGCTCAATCACAACTAAAGGTAGCCGAGGCCGTATGGCATCAATGGCAACCCTCGATGAATGCCTTTGTGGAAACTATTCTGGGTTGCAAATCTACGCTTCCACTTGCGAGCTCAACGGCGAGAATATTATCTTTCTGGTCAAAGTCCTGAACTTTCGGAAACAGTGGGCCGCCGTCTTCGCTAAAGCAGGCAGCGATACCGAACGTGCTCGTATGGCCATGTTCCGTGCCGCGCTATCCATCTATGTCAGCCTTGTCCATGACGGCACCTCCTCCTACCCTATCAACGTCGAGTCCTTCGTCTACACCGGCCTCTACAAGATCTTCGGCCCCGCCACGCTCCTCGTTGCAAGCAACTGCCCTGCCACGCCTACCACCCCCATCTCAGCCGTGACGCCGTGGGACGAACCGGTCAGGCACCCTTTTGAAAATTCACCCAGCGCGACAAGCAATCCGTTCGACAACCCCACAAGCGTAACCTCCGAATCTGGCAGGACCGAGGAGTTCCAGATGACGAGCCTGACCAGCCTACCCACGCGCCACTCCTTCGACCACGGCAGCACAGAGCACATCATCTCCCTCGACGACGCGGTCAACCCGAACGAGACCCTCGCGGACTTCAAAGTCCCTGCCGCGTTCGACATCACTTGCTTCGATGCCGCCGAGAAGAGCATCAAATACATGGTCTGGACCGAGACCTGGCAGCGCTACTGCGAGTGGTCGAAGAACGCGCCGATGGTGCAGGCGCCGGGCTCTTGAAGTGTCCGCCTCTCTGTTTCACATACCTGTTACTGGGGTTGATCGCCGGTAACGGGACCGTTGGTTCTTGTATGGATTTTAATGGATGACTTGTGTAACGGATCGGACCTTCTACTGCTAAAATATTTCGGCTACTTCTAATCACTTGCTACCTAAATAGCACGATATACCAATCTGTCGGTTCGGACTTTATCACCAACATTGTTAGCCGCCGGCGTCGGCGTCGGCGATACACCCCTCCAAAAAGTACATTCTACAGTATCGGTCTCGACCTCCCGAGAGGAATTCGGCGCGCGATACAATATAATCTCTATAACAATCGGAAAAGCTAGCTTAGGGCCAATCAGTGCCTTGGGTATAGGCTTGGGTTGGCATAAGGTGTGCCTGGATAGGATGTGGTACCAGCAGCTTTTACTCATGTCAGAAGCTGTACTCTGTATCGGAGATATAGAACTCATGTGTGACCACTCTACAAGCTTCAAGATTGGGTGGAAAGGATACGTCTCTAGAGATGGTAGGATGCACATACTAGGCTTGCTTAAGCCGGCTGGAGCACAGACTGTTGCTGTGTGCTTCAAGCCTGGTGCTGCGGCCGAATAGGTAGCTTTACTACATCTAGATATGAATCTAATGTCACCTCACATTTCGTGCACTTTACTCGAGCTGTGACTGTTCATATGAGAAGTCCCGCTTTCAGGCAAGGAAGGTTTATCACGTGGCAGCTTCAGATTCTACTGAAGTATATCAGGCCTAGGTCGAACCACGGACTAAAAGTCACCAGATCCTTTTGGCCAACTAACCTGACTTAGACATACTACTTCGCCTACGAGGAATGTAAAATATCCCCCTTCATCTCTAAGTTTTCCCTCCAACTGCTTTAACACTAACGCTATCCTGCCGACTCAAAACCCACATGAACACGAACTGCACCACGATGCTGTAGAAAGCCAGGAACTGCGTTCTTCGATTTCGCTGCGAGCGCGCCAGTGTCTGCATGCCGCTGCCTGCTGAGGCGGAGGAGTCCGGGAGGAGGACGTATTTGAGGGAACGCATCTACTCATGTTCCCACGCATTAGCCACTCTTACCCCCGGTGCCGCATATGTGGTGATAGAGAGATGGGATACATACAAGAAACAGCGCATTAGCACCGAAACAGTAAAGGAATATCAACCACCCCACCCATCCGCCAGTGCCCTGGCCTCTATTGAAAATCTCTGCTACCACAAGCGTAACAATCACCCCGACGAATTTATACCCGCTATACGCCACCAGATCCAGAAGCTGGCTTTCGTTGCTGATGCTGAGAATGTATGTCCCGCCCTTGAGGCCGAGTATCTCGACGACTACGATCGCGAAGGCGGCCGTTGCGGTGAGGCCCATGACTTCGGGGTGGAAGGCCCCGCGCAGGCCGGCGAGGAGGGTGGAGAGCAGGATGTAGGTCACGAAGGCCATGACGGGGATGTACATGTCGGGGGAGTTGAGGTCGTCGCGAGGGGGCAAGAAGGTGTAAAGAGGGTCCTGCTGGTTGGGGTTTAGTCCGGGTCGAAAGGGAAATCAAGTGGAGATGCAAGAGGGAGGGAGCGATCACTTACGCCGGGAGCAGGAGAGGAGGAGGGGCGCGCTTGTGAGCGAGACCAGGGTTTATGCCGCCATGGGAAGAGGACGAGGAGGAGTTTGCGCAGGACGTAGGAGGTGGAGACGTTAAAATAGTGCTTCAGAGCTGGGAGGGGGATGTAGCGGTTTAACTAGGTGGGCGGGCGTCAGCACTATGTCTGCTCTGTATGGGGCATTGGGCAAAGACAGACATTCTGGTCGACATATTCCTGCCCGACCTTCAGCGCACTCTGGCCCATCTGAAAGCCCATCTGTGCGGTTTGGTCGTTCATGAAGCCACCGAACGCAGGCGCAAATCCGCTACCACCGGGCTGAGGCTGCTGTTGAGCCATATTTCCGCCACCGTAGGGGCTACTGCTGTAGCTCTGCTGCGATTGAGGAGGTGGAGACCGGAGCTGAGGGACGGTAGAAACATGTTGGGGGACGGGGTGGTGGAGAGGAGGTGAGTGCGCTGGTGGTGGGCCGTAGCCACGCTGCATATTTAAGGGCGTTGGAAGCCAGACACTGGAGATGCAGATCTGCCTCTGTGATACATGTGCTGGTCCGAGTCCGTAGTACGTGATGGTATGTGAGGGAGTTCGAGGTTGTTTCGCAGGTTGCAAGCTGTCTCGAAAAGATCGATGGTCCGTGCCCTCGTAGGGCTGGAGCTACATGTACGAAATCGCTTCACCGATTGGCGATCCGTTTTTCACCTTCACCATTGCGCCTGCCAATTGATCGAAGGATGTTGGACAGCTTCGAGATTCTGACAACGTCAGGAGTGGTACTCTGGTCAAAGTCGTATGTCCCAGTCAGCCAAAGCATCATAAATGGTTTGATCAAGGACGTCTTTATCGAAGAGAAAGTCCTCACAGGCGCAAACGTGGCGGATGATGAGTCGGCGGCGAGGAATCCAGGCTATAAGAAAGAAGTATATACGCTGAAATGGACAAGTGTGAAGGACTTGGGTTTCATCTTCGTCGTACGTTTTCTCCGTGCATTCTATGATAACCGCCGTGGCTGAGAGACACTGCCGTAGGCCGTATACCAATCACTACTACATCTTTCCTGGATCGATAAACTCTTGGATAACATCAAAGTCATATTCGTAGATCTATACGGAGACCAGTTGAAGAAACCTTACACAAGCGTGGTTGAATGCGACTTCGACAGCTACTTCGATCAGCAAGTGCGAGAATTAGAGGGTTCGGCCGAGAAGAGTCCGCAAAGAACGCCAGATGTACCCATCGACGAACTCACGCCGCCTTCAAGCTCTGATAGTCGACAAAATGAGGCACCACCTCCTATACCAGGCCTTGTGGCAGGAAAGCAGAAACCTCTGACTGGCAGCGCTACCTCCACTGACGTCACACCAACACATACCCCTGAAACCTCTCGACCTACAACTCCTCTCAACAATCACCTGCTGTCTGCGAAGAGCGGCCCCAAAGGCTTATCGAGACGAGCGAAGAAAGTTGCGAGCACAACGAATGCTTCGTCTGGGGATGAGGCCTCACGAAGCAAGTTAAAGCCTGGGAAAGGCGCGCCAAAAGCCAAAAGGACATGGGGCGCTGAAGGTTATGCGGATGAAGATAGTGGAGAGCAGCTAGACTATTCGGGAGCGACAGCAAACGGCGAGGTGGCTGATCCTCCGTTAAGCTCCGTGGAACCCGTAAATCCAAGCCAACATGGTATCAGGACAGGCAAGGGCCAATATATATTGAAAGACCTCGATGACGAGGTTCATTCAATACTCAAAGATGCAAATGACAAGCATTTGGAATCTTCGTCATCAAGTGGCGTGCTAGGGTCGAGTCTCGGCGCCATCAGCGGGCTTTTCAGGAATATGGTTGGTGGTAAGGTTCTGACCAAAGCCGATTTAGACAAGCCGATGAAGGGCATGGAAGAGCACCTATTGAAGAAGAACGTTGCACGTGAAGCAGCAGTACGATTGTGTGAGGGCGTTGAGCGTGAGCTCATTGGCGTCAAAACGGGGAGCTTTGAGAGTAGGTTCCATCGGAACCTTTCGATCCAAGAATCGTCGCATTGCTAACACTAAACCTCCGTATTCAGGCATTGATACTCGAATCCGCGCGTCCCTCGCCTCTTCCCTCCGCAAGATCCTCACTCCTACGACGTCCCTAGATATCCTACGCTCTATAACCGCCGTGACCTCTCCTGGCTCAACTCCTCTTTCCCCATCCCCTCGCCCATATGTCATTTCCATCGTCGGCGTCAATGGTGTTGGCAAGTCTACAAATCTCTCCAAGCTAGCTTTCTTCCTGCTTCAGAACCGATTGAATCTTCTCATTGCCGCTTGCGACACTTTCCGCTCCGGCGCTGTCGAGCAGCTACGCGTACACGCTAGAAATCTCCAGGAACTGAGCCAGCGGGAGGGACTCGGGAAGGTGGAGTTATACGAAAAGGGATATGGTAAAGACGCGGCGAACATTGCTAAAGATGCCGTCGCCTACGCCACCTCTCAGCGTTTCGATGTTGTGCTCATTGACACTGCTGGCCGACGCCACAATGATGCTCGGCTCATGAGTAGCCTGGAAAAGTTTGCGCAATTCGCGAAGCCCGATAAGATACTTATGGTGGGCGAAGCACTGGTAGGCACAGACTCAGTAGCACAAGCAAGGAGCTTTAACGAAGCCTTTGGGAAGGGGAGGGGCCTTGATGGATTCATTATCAGTAAGTGTGATACTGTGGGCGACATGGTTGGGACGCTTGTCAGCATGGTGCATGCCACAGCTATCCCGGTCGTCTTTCTAGGGGTCGGCCAGCATTACGGTGATCTACGGACACTGAATGTTGAAAGGACGGTGGGTCTTTTGATGCAATGATTATTTGTTGGTATTTTGCAGTTTGAATATCCCCTTCCGGTTCTCATTGTGTCCTACTTTCCTTCTTGACTTTTCTTGGTCATTGTCGTCAGCCGCGCATAAATCAGCCCTTGTCTGAAGACAACGAGTGACACTGAACGATCCCCACCGACGCGCATTTGAAACTTGGAACAACCGGCAGTAGAACCAGCAATCGCTTGGATCTCAAACTTCCGATGCTTGGAGCACTGCCGATAAGCGTCGTTGATGCCAGAATAAAATTCGGTCTCTTCTCCCCGGACATTCACGTCGCGAAAAGACCGAGACATGGCACACTTAAGATATCTCCGAACAGTGTCGTGCGCAGTAGCATTCCTGTATCACGCGATGACGAACATAGCCGGTGTATCGCTTACTACGGGTGGAACTTCCCTTTTCCAGCAAGCTCCCAACATTTCTTATATTCATACGCGTATTCGCGTCACCATGGATTACGACGACAAGATCCAACTCAACTACATCGGCATGCTTAACGTTGCTTCGACTGCGCTGGCCACACTTGCCATGGCGGACGTTACCGCTTTCGAAAAGGAAACACAGTTCGGTTCTCGTGACGCGGTCCTCAAGGTCGTGCCAATAGCTCCACGGTCCGAATAACGGATTGAGGCCGCCATTTTGTGCATTTATTATGGTACGGAGGACGTAAGTAGGAGACAACGGTGGTCGAAGGTAGAAATTGGCTGTTTCTGGGACAATGTCGAAGTTGCGATGGTATCTATCGAGCATGGGCCTCGGGCAGCGCGAAACCCCGGTGTCCTGGGCAATACGTTAACACTGGACGCTACCAATGCGACTGATATACATCTGAACGGCCTCGAACCCTTTTTCTATTACACACCAGGTGGCAAGATACTACCTATTCCTCTTTTCTACATCACCCTTATGAACGCCATAGTCGCATTCGCCTACTTCGGCGGGATGGATGTCTTGAAAACCCGTTGCTTTACGGATCCTGGTCCTCAATGGGACGCTTCCATGGCCTTCTCCGGCGCAACGAGCGTACGTACGGAGCCACCCTTTCTCCAGTATCAATGGGTTATCAACACCCTCCTACGATTACTTAGGTATATGTTCCTGCGTGGGAGACTTGCCAGTGGTTGGTATGGATTTCAAAGTCGACAATGTGATGTTGGGGAATGCAGTTTTGAGGGCGGGAAAGCCGCGTCTGTCCGCATTTCTGGACCGTTGCTAAATCAGGAACCGGCGTAACGTCCGATGGCGTGCGAAGATCCCGGAACTGGACCATACATTGCTGACTGTAGCTTGGGTCGAAGGTGCATTGTTGTGGTACACTGGGATCATTGGGATTCCTTCACTCATCTGGCACTGGTAAGGTAAACGTATTGCGCATCCATTGAATTTTCTTTAAGGTCGTATACATTGAAGCCGATCACCCAAAAGCATTCGCCGCAAAAAAACGAAGCTCATTCATGCACAAACACTTGTATGTTAGAGGAGGGCCTCGTACAGAGTTCGCTTAAAAGTAAGTCCTGCGCTGATCTAAGAATTCGAGCATACAAAAGGATCGATACTTTCGTTGCACTCATCAGGCTAAGGTATGCATAATTGTAACACGACACTTTGGCGACCACACGCGAGGGAGCCGTTGACGCTATAATTACCTCCTGAATTGTGATGATACCAAAAAGTTTAATCGTTATGCTGTCAGCGTTGTGACAGCGATATCCAGGCTTCTGCTTAGATCAAGTAACGATAACAGATGAATCTCGGCAACACTTCACGGCTGCACAGTGTCCTTGACCCTGACAACGCTGGAACTCTAATTGAAGGCTTTGGGAATAGAATGAAATATGTCTATATTGCATCGTATATGCGAGGTTCGACGTCAAGACGACTTCAGCGGTCGACGATGACTTTGAGATCGCGTTGAGATCATGATTAAACCACTACCCAAAGAACGCAGCTATGACTGCCACCTGTTTTTTCAGGCCTCTTCGTTAATTTTTTCTGGAGTTGAAGGTCGATCCGCGATGTGACCGCATTGTATCTTTTGCTTTTTTCTGATCCTACGACAACTAGTAAAGTATATTACTACAATTATTGACTTTTTGGGCGGATTATTCGGTTATGACTTTCCGCCGATTTTCATCAACAGTCGACTTTTTTCTACATCATGGTGTCTGCATCCCATAATTATCATGCTGCGAACAGAATTGGAGAGATACATGGAAATGGATTGACATGTTCCACAGAGCTCGAGATTAGTTGAAGGTACCGGATGGCTCTGTTCACTTCCGTCTACGGGAAAGCTAATTTCACTTCTCAATGCTGCAACAATCACTCCAGGGCCTGTCTGCGACTTTTCCATCAATTTAGAAAGACGGGGTGAAATAATTCGATCAGCTCTTTGGCTACGGCATAGCAGAGACTCTCTTTCAAGCATACCATCAACGTAATGGCAACTACGATTGGGTTATTCAGCTTCCGACGACTGACGAAATTGCATTCCCAGTGAGTCACAGAACAAAGTGTTTCTGGAAGAACGTAGACAATCTATGAAAAATCCCGTAAGCATAGTATGCCGTCCCCGTGCATGCACAAAGTTCTTGCTAATCAAACCACTCTCAATAAAACAGACGAAGCCCATGACTCTCGTACTTGTCAGAGAGATCTCCCCAGCTCCTGGGCTCTGTACTCCGCAAATCGAGGTTGAAATATGATCAGACCTTGCGCTGACGAGCAGGTGCTTTGTATTCAGATTGATCCCACGCCTCACCTTCGACTTCACCGAGAGCTTCACCCTCTGCTATGAGAGCTTGGTTCTCTCTCAAGGGTCTCGATCTTCCAACCCATCAGCAGCCCTGTTTCCGGTACGGTCAGTCTCCTGGACATAGAAGACCCTTTCTTCTCGACGGCTTTCAAAGCCTTCTCTTGCTCAGTTGTAAGCGTCTTTCTTAAGCCTAGAGGACGTAGATCCGCTCCGCCTGGGCAGAGGTAATCCCAGGTGCCCAATTTACTCCGTCTCGGTCTTTCAGACGATCGATCAATAGCCTAGGACGGATGGCGGTTAGTTGCTCCAATCAATTCTACCTGCTGCTGCCGACTAACGCGAATTACGTCCAACTCAGAGCCCCAGTGCGACTGAGCTTGTTCGTTCGTTTTGGTTGAAGATGACATACATGATTGTTGTCTTTCGATCGTTGTTCTCTCCCCGCTTGTGTACCGATAACCTTCAACATCGGCTTTACGTGCCGCACCCTTGTGGTAGTACGAGACTTCTCATAAGACGGAGAACTGCTTGTGCTGTGATTCTAAAAGCAGACTTGGACTTGTTCTTACACATACGTCAGGCGATCGGTGATCACAGATAATATTGGCCATCGTAACACAAATAAGAAGACTGATCCGTGTGGAATATGTTGGTATTGGCGATTAAAATCTACAAAAGGAAATTCAACAGTACGCCTACCGATCTAATACTAGAGTCTCTTTCTGCGGTCCACCAATAATCGTGACCAAACATGATGCGCTCCTTTGTTGTTCTCAGGAGACTGTTAAGCTGTCTTCGAAGTCACTGACCGATGGAGGTTAATTTAAGTACAGCATGCGGAGTTACTACTTAAACTCGAGGAAGAGTACGAAATCACGGAATCGCGAGTAGGTAATTGGAGAGAAGTAGGAAGTCTTTTACAATATTCCCAGATGCATGCACTAGTAATTAAGATTCTCATGAAAAATCAATTCTACCACCACAGATCGGGCTTCCGTCTGCTGCTCACAGAACCAGCACACTCCCAGGCTCTAAGCATGTGCTCCACCCGTCATTTCTTGTATTGCGGTTCCACCCAGCCAGGTGACGTCTTAGATCCGCCCTTAGACTGTCGAGACTCGTTGTTCCTAGGGGTGATCCCGGGCGCCTTCTTGAGCTTATCCTTCTGCTCTTGGCTCAAGTGGTTGTTGGTCTTATTGGACAATGACTGTTGTCCGTTCTGATCGGTTGAGGAAGGCATCTTTGGCTTGTGCTTTACTGGTTCTGCTGATCGAGGTTGTGAAGCTTCGTATCGGCTTCTGTTGCTGTTTTCGGGTTCTCAGACAAATGGGATATTCAAGATGCAAGAGATATTTTCAAAGTTGCTTTTAACAATAAAGTTTGCTTTATAAAAGATGCTTGCAATGTTGCAAACAAAGATATAGAAGATGTTTGCAAAACTGTTTTTGTTAGTAAAAATAACTTTGTAAACAATGTAGAAGGCGTGTCGATGCTAATAATAATAAATAAAATTATGTAGAACTAGACTTTGCTAGACTGACCGCCGGGCCGGGTTTCGGTACCAACATTCTGGCCCGACCCGGATACTTGATACCAACCTCTTGACTCGACTCGAAATTGACCTAGGTCAACGATTTTTTGACTCGACTCGATCGACTCGCCAAGCAATCGAAAATGACGTCAAAATGCCAAGATTTTTTATTTTTAAAAAAATTCGCATTATTTGAATTACTAAAAATAGTTTAAAAATAATAACGCACAAATAGCGTACAAATGCATTACCTAAATGCATTACTATATAATATTATAAACAAATTAATTAAATTAATCAATTTAATTAAGTTGATTAATGCACTTTTTTAAAAATAATCTAAATTTTTCGAGTCTTGACGAGTCGAGCCAAGTTATACGCTAAGTACTTCATACCTATCCTTTAACTTGACTCGAATACTTGGATTAAGATTTTTGACCCAAATCGAGTCTTGGCGAGTCGAGAACTTGGTTCGAACTCGATGACTTAATTCGACGCGATTAGTCTAGACTTTGCAAAAGCGCAGATAAAGACGATTTCGATAATTTTCTTTGCGTAATATTCTTGAATATATGTATGCAACTTGATATTGCTAACAAATTTGATAAAATATTGTTTACATCAATGCTTTCTAGCATGCTCTTTAGAATGCTCTTTAAGTTATAGACAATTAAATAAAAGACGTAAATAAATCTTGTACAAAATCTTGTTGTCGTCGTTGTTTCAATTAAATACGTTCACTTAACAAATAAGACAATGCGCATTGTTTGCATAATTAAATAGTAATCGATAGACAAAATTAGCGTTAATTAGTTGTTGCGATAATAAATTTTGTAAAGATTAATCGTTTCAAAGAAAGAATGCTTAACAATATTTAAAAATGTTAGAGAATATGTTAAATTCAAGCATAATGCTACGCAGTAGCTAGATGCTTTTATTGTCGACAATAACTAGATGCTTCGCAAAAGCTAAATATCTTACGAAAATTAATGTTAACACAATAATTAGATATTGCTTTTGCAAGCGATAAAGCAAATTGCTTCGTAAGCGAAATAAATTTCGTTTTGTCAATGTTGCTCTATTGTAATAGATCTATCGATAGAAGATAGATAATCGTTAACATAATTGAAGTTATTAATTGTTAGAAATTACTAAATCAAAAGCATAATGTAATGAGTAAAGTATTTATCTAACTATTTATCTAATTGTCGAAGACAAATATATGAGCAAATCGATCAATACAACGATTCTAATGTTGACGCTAGATCTAATTAGATAGAAGTGTCGAATAGATCTTATGCGTCATGACAATTGATAACAAGAGAGAAAAACGCATAAAATTTCTTCTTAGCAATTTGTGTATATCTTAACGTATACTAGCAAACTTGAATTTAATCGACTCTCGTAGAATATATAAAGGGGATAATCTAATATAGACGTAAGTAACGATATTTTGAGCGCAATAGAGAGTAATAATTAAACTCTAGTAATAAGATAGAAATAACAAAAATAATTAGATCTAAGATCGATCTATTAGATATAGCAATAATTTAGTTTTGATGCTAAAGAATTAACGTTTAGATATATCTATTGTTAATCTAAAGAACGTTAAAAAGTCTAGAATTTGTTCTTCGATAAAAGCTTTGTTAATTTATTGACTACTTAATTAGTTATAGACACATATTTTAGCTCAACAACTTTCTTAGCAATCTTTTCGCAAACAAAATGTTGTTAAATATTTATATACTTAATGCGAGAGTATTATTACAAGTCGCGTACTAGTAGATACTATCTATTGCGCATTGCTCTTTACAAGATAATTAGAAAGAAAAAATCTATTGATAGAATTAAGATAATTAAGATCTTGAACATCTTGAACATCTTAGATTTCAAATAATAGAAAGATATATAGATTTCGAACGCAACTCTCTTATAGATTGTATTTAATTTATCTTAAGTTTTTATTTATTATTACAATTACTAAGTTGCAATCTCTTGTTATCAAGTAATTGCTTATATTGTCTAAAGACGTTTACAAATCTCTTTAATAATATAATTCTTACTAATATTTTTTACGAAAGTACTAGTATAATACTTTGAATACTTTAAGAATGTTTATATTAGATTAACGCGCTTCTATCTTAAGCATTAGCTTAACAATACTACGTCGATCAACGTTTAATAAAGATAACAAGATAAAAATTAATAAGCTTGACGTTTATTATAAAGATCGAATCGATCTAAAGAACTAGCTTATACAAGTAAATATTTATTTTATCTTTTATCTTGTTTTAACAAATCAAAAGACAATTTTTGTATTAATATTTCTTAGAGAAAGAGTTTAATATTGACTTAAGTTAAACTTACGCAAATATCTAAAGAAATATAACAAAAATTCTTGTGCAATATTTATAAATTTTAACAATTTTAAAAGAGAGCTTTAAAGAATTTTCGAAACATTTAACAAGAAACAGATTGCGAAAAAAATAATTTAATACTTAATTTAATCAATTTTTGCAACAAATTACATAACAAGATTTCAAAAATATATTAATCTTATTAAGTAAAACAATGTCGCACTTATAATAATATTTCGATAAAATTTTAAAAACAATCTTAAGAATAAAATTATGCGCAATAACGAATTTATTAACAATATGTTTAATCTTATTAAAGTAGTTATTAATTTTAATAACAAATTATAGAAAAGAATTATAGAAAAACAATACAATTAATTTTACAAAAAAGTAAAAATTTTCTTTAAGCTAATAATTAATTATTATTAAAAAGAATTTTGTTCTAATTAGAAATATAATAATTTAGATTATTGTAAGCTTGCATTTATAGAATTAAATTTCATTTAATAATATAAAAAGAAGAATTTTAGAAAAAAACAAGATAATAAATTTTAAAAAACGTATTATTTATATAACAAATTAAATTACTTTGCAAGAGATTATCGATTATAAAATTTAATAAATTGTCGACAAATTAATATTATATTAAGAGAAATACTTAATAGTTAAAACAATATTAGAGAGCAAATTAATATAGAGACAAACATTTTTAAGACTAGATCGAACAACAATTATTATCTAATAAAGAACTTAAATTAGTTACAAAAAGTTCTAGATAAAATATTATTATTTGATACTTACATTTATGCAAGAAGTTAATTAAATACTTTAAAAAATTATTAAATTTTATAACTTAATTATTGATTTAAATAAAAAGTATAATTAAAAAGACTTTTATAAATATATAAAAGATATTATAGATTATCTTAAGACTTTAATTAACTTATCGAAAATTATAAATAAATACAAGAAGAAGCTAGAAAGCAATATTATTATAAAAAAGAATATACTTAATATTATTATAAAACAATTAAATCTTATAGTATATACAAGCTTTAATTAAATTATATATTATAACAACATATATTAAACTTATTTAGAAGACAAGCAAGAAATTAATTGATTTTTCAAGAAGTTAAAGTTAGCAATTTAGCAATAGAAAGAAACTTAGCATAAATAAATATTTAAAGCAAAAATTATAATATAAAAACAAGAAAAAATTTAAATTTTTTAATAAAAAATATATTAAAGAAATGCAATATATGAGCTTAACAATAACAACTAAACTTAATAATATATATACAATATTTTATTATATTAATTTTTTTTTTCTTTTTTTCAATATATACTTGATTTAACATTCCTAGAAGTTTATGCGAGTCCTATATATTTTTGTGCGACTAGGTTTTCAAATTTAAATCACGACGCTTCAATATTAAAAATTATCTATTATAATATTTATGTACAAGAAAATTCTTTATAAGAATTGTAAAGACAATATTGATTTATAATTTACAAAAGAAATTCTTATATATTGTTCGACAATCTTAAACTCTCAAATTTGTGTATATTAAAAACGAGAACTTCAAAAACTTATATTCGAGTTCTTTTTATAAATTGCGATTATGTAAAGATTGTTTATTAATGCGTAATTTTTTTTTTGTATAATCTTAATGTTCGAACGTAATGTTAACTTTTATTTATATTTTTATACAAGCAACGTCTTTAGTTCGAGACGTAGCGAAGTGTTACTTTCGACAAAATTGAATATTCTTGTTGTTATATCTTAGAGTAAACGAAGTTTCTTATCGTTTAATTTTTAAATACGCGTTGAGCGTATATTAATTAAGACAAAAGATAATTGTTTAATTAAAATACGTAATCTTAACGCAATCAATCTATGTGCAATAAGAATTTTCGACATTTTGCTTGTGTAACGTACGCGTATATAATTCTTTTCTAGTTTTTCTAAATTTATATGCACAACACTTCGAAAATTTTTTGCGATATTTTAAAATACCTCTTTCGCAATTGTAATATAACGAGCATTATAATAACAATTGACGCGTATAAGAAGTAAGTAATAATAGTTATAGATAATCTTGCGTGCTTTTGATTATACGTATCTTATTATACGTAGAAGCTTAAGATAATAATATTAATAATAGTAATTGATGTCGTTGTTGTTTTTGCAATTGAAAGAATCGATTTGTTGTAATAATTGTATCGAACGTTTGCGAACGTCTTACTTGTCGATGTTAAGAACATTTGACTTTGTCGAATATTGCAATATTAATAGATTCGTAGCTAGTATCACGTACAAGTAGTTCTCTCGCTAATTTATTATATTAATTAAGATTAACAATTGTCGACTTATAGCAATAATTAATTTCGATATAATAGATAATTTTATAATTAAAGCTTTTGTAGAAAGAGAAAAGTATTTTATTTAAAAATAATCTAATACTTATAATCTAGTAATTGTAAATAAAAACTTATTACTTGTAGAAAATAAAAAAGTAAACAAAGAAACAAAACTATTATTAATAGTTATTTATCAATATTACAAGAAACTAATCTTTAATATAATAGAAATAATTATTTATAATATTGTTTTAGAAATATCTTAATTAAAGTAATACAATTTAGAAATTAATTAAAGTACACAAGTACTTAAATTTGCGCAATATAATTACGCAATTTATATTTAATTTATATATTAATAATATTTAATAATAAATAAAAGATTAAATTAAAACTTAATTGCAAGTAGCAAGTTTATATTTTTGCAAAAAAATAATTTAATAAAGTTCGACTTAATAAGTATTAATAAGAGTTAATTAAATTACAAAGTTAAAATAAGTAAAAAAAATTACAAATCTTTTAAGAATTCTAGACTATCTAATATAGCAAAAAAATTGCTAAAGTATATATTACAAATATATAATAATTAAGAATATTTATTCTAAAAAGAGAAAACAATCGAAATTTTATTTAAATATTAATTGTAAAATTATAAGATTAAATTTGAACTAGATAAGCAATTTATATTTGAATTTATATATATATTATTTAAAAAAAAGCTAAAAATACTTCGCAAATATCTAGTTTAAAATAAAAATAAAAAATTTATTAAAAATTTTTAACTCTAAATAAAATACTTGATTCTTTTTATATTGAAAAAGAACAATTTTTTTTATCTATATATTAATTATTGAAAGTTAAATAATATTATAATAAAAGACTAATATTTATTATTTAATATTAGCAAGTTTTAGAATTAATTATTTGAAGTAAAGTATTTTATTAAATTAAATTTACAAAAAATATATAATTAAATTAAAATAAAATTAAGAAAAAAATAAAAAATATCTTTTTGTATACAATATAAATTATATAAATATACAATAGTATTGTTCGAATTTATAAATATCTTAATAATATATTACAATAATATTTAAATTAATTTGTTATAATATACTTAAATAATATTATAATTTATTTAAATATTTTAAAAGAATATATAAATTATATTTTTAAAATATCAAAATATTTAAATAAAAAAATATATATTTTAAATTATAAAAATACAAATTTTATTAAAAAAAAAATTGATTTTTTTAAATTTATTATTAAACAATATAATATATATATAAATTTTAAAAAGTTACAAGTAATTAAAGAATAAAAATTATTTATTAATATTAAAAAAGTTTAATTTTTTCTAAATTTTATAAATTATAATAAGAAATTTATTAAAAATTACTTTGTTAACGCAATATTATTAACAAATTTTATAAAAAAGAAATTATTTTAAAATCTTAAATTAAAATACTAAAAAAAATTAATATTAAAAATATACAATATATAATTGTTAAATAGAATTAAAATTAATATATTAAATTTAATTTTTAATATATACTTTAATTAAAAGTATAAAAATATGTAATACTTTATAATATATTTTTTGAGAAAACTTTTGTTAATTAAACAAAATTATAATATTTATAATAAGAAGTTACTTGTTATTATAATTTTTTTAGAATTATAAAAAGTATATATCGAAGAATTATTAAAACTTATAATTTTTATAAATTACAAAAATCTTTTGTACTTTATCTTTATTATATAACTTAATAAAAAATAAGTGCAATAATTAGAGCAACTTAAATAATACAGATTTAAGATATAATATATACTAAATAAAGATAATAATAAAGTAGATATATTTAATAGAAAAAATAATTATATAAAAACAAAAAAATTGTTTAATTATAACATATTTAAAATTAACAAAAACAAATTATTATTAGCAAACAAGTACAAGTTAAATATTATTTTACAAATA
>JAABUZ0100000578.1_pt1 | contig 87870 bp, 87 predicted proteins | sample 5562091 | NCBI WGS metagenome assembly JAABUZ01 (sample SAMN12813069, study PRJNA571459) | rock metagenome | isolation source: Antarctica rocks | place: Antarctica: Victoria Land, Linnaeus Terrace sud | collected 2015-12-21
CGGGGGGGGCGGGGGGGGGGGGGGGGGGGGCGGGGGCGGGGGCGCCCCCGCCGCGCCCCCCCCCCCCCCCGCGGGGGGGCGCGCCCCGCCCCCCCCCCCCCCCCGGGGCCGCCGCCCCCCCCCCCCCCCCTGGTTGGGGGGGGGCCCCCCGCCGCGGGGGGCCCCCCCCCCCCCCCCCCACAACGGTCAGGACGGCGGGGCGTGCCAGCGCTGCTGGGCCGCCTCGAGCGTCGAGGTGAGCAGATCCTCCACCGCGTCCGCGGCGTCCTCGAGGACGAGCGGCAGCTCCTTGCGCTCGTTCGGCTTGAACCCCTTGAGCACGTAGTCGGGGTCAGCGGGGCCCGGCGGCCGGTCGACGCCGACGCGCACGCGGAGGTAGTCCGGCGTACCGGTGCTCTTGTCGATGGAGCGCAGCCCGTTGTGGCCGCCGGCGCTGCCACCGCGCTTGAGTCGCACCCGGCCGAAGGGCAGGTCGAGCTCGTCGTGCACGACCACCAGCCGCTCGGCCCCGACCTTGTAGTAGTCGAGCAGCCCCTTGACCGGCCCCCCCGACTCGTTCATGTACGACGACGGGACCGCCAGCGTCACGCGCTGCCCGGCGAGGCGCCCCTCCACCGTGCTCGCGCGCCGACCCCGCGCCGCGGCGAGGCGCCCACCGACACGACCGGCCAGCACCTCGAGCACCATGGCGCCGGCGTTGTGCCGGGTGGCGGCGTACCGCTCCCCGGGGTTGCCGAGGCCCACGACAAGCCAAGGGCTGTCCACCACGGCGGCGCGCGCTCCTGCGGGTGGCGGCTAGCTGCCGACGGTCTCCGTCGCGCCGGCGGCGTCGGCCTGGCCGGCCCCGCCGTCGCCCGCCCCGCCCTCGGCCGCCGCCTGGGCCTCGGCGTCGGCGACCTCGGCGTCCGTCGCGTCGTGGACGATGCCCACCTCGGCCTCAGCGTCGGCCAGCTCGGCGTCGAGCTCGGCGGCGGTCGGCGTACCCACGATCGACAGGACCAGCTGGTCGGGGTCGGCGGCGAGCGTCGCCCCCTCCGGCAGCCGCACCTGGCTGGCCAGGATCGACTCGCCACCGCCCATCCCGGTCACGTCGACGTCGATACCGTCCGGTACGTGGGTGGCCTCCGCCTCGACCGAGAGCGAGTTCATCTGCACGTCCGGGAGGGTGTCAGGGGCGGTGTCACCGACGATGTGCAGCGGGATGTCGACCGTGACCTTCTCGCCACGGATGACGGTCAGCAGGTCGACGTGCTCGAAGAAGCCCTTGATCGGGTCGCGCTGCACCGCACGGGTGAGCGCCAGGCGGGTCTGGCCGCCCTCGACCTCGAGGCGGATCAGCGCGTTGAGCCCGCCGCGACGCAGCGCGAGCATCAGCTCGTGGCCGGGCACGCTGTAGTGCTGGGGGTCCTCCCCGTGGCCGTAGAGCACGACGGGGACCTGGCCGGCGCGGCGCACGCGACGCGCAGCCCCCTTGCCGAAGTCGGTACGGGGGGCAGCGGCGAGGCTGAACTCGGCCATGTCGGGGCTCCTGCACGGTCGGGCGGGCGGCAGACGTGCCGCCGACCTGGGACGGACGCACCCGGGCGCTGGCCGGGGTCGTTGCTCACCGGGGTCGGGGAAGCGAGCCCCAGCCTACCGGCGCGACGGTGGCGCCCCGTGCCGGTGGGCTCCTGGGCGGTGCGGCCAGAGAGCCGCTGCCCGCTCAGGCCGCCCCGTCGAAGAGCGAGGTCACCGACCCGTCGGTGAAGACCGCGCGGATCGCATCGGCGATCAGCGGCGCGATGGACAGCACGGTGAGCTTGTCGAAGAGGCGGTCAGGGCCGATGGGCAGCGTGTTGGTCGTGACGACCTCGGCGATCGGTGCGTTCTTGAGCCGGTCGACGGCCGGCCCGGAGAGCACCGCGTGCGTCGCCGCGACGATCACCTCGCGGGCGCCGGCCTCGAGCAGCGCCTCGGTCGCCTTGACGATGGTGCCGGCTGTGTCGATGAGGTCATCCACCACGATGCACGTCCGGCCCTCGACCTCGCCGACGACATCGGCGCTGGCGATCGTGTTGGGCCGCAGCGCATCCCGCCGCTTGTGGATGAAGGCTAGCGGGGACGGGATGCGCAGCCGGTCGGTGAGCCGCTCGGCGACCCGCACCCGGCCCGAGTCCGGGGAGACGACGACGGACTCCGTCACGTCGACGCGCCGGCTGAGGTAGTCGGCGAGGATCGGCAGCCCGAAGAGGTGGTCGACCGGGCCGTCGAAGAAGCCCTGGATCTGGCTGGTGTGCAGGTCGACCGCCATGATGCGGTCCGCGCCGGCCACCTTGTACATGTCCGCGACGAGCCGCGCGCTGATCGGCTCCCGGCCGCGGTGCTTCTTGTCCTGGCGGGCGTACGGGTAGAACGGCACGACCACGGTGATGCGCTTGGCGCTCGCCCGCTTGAGCGTGTCGACCATGATCAGCTGCTCCATCAGCCACTGGTTGATGGGTGCGGTCATCGACTGCACGACGAAGGCATCGCACCCCCGCACGCTCTCCTCGAAGCGCACGAAGATCTCGCCGTTGGCGAAGTCGTAGGCCTCGGTCGGCACCGGCTCGACGCCGAGCGCGACGCCGATCTCCGCCGTCAGCTCGGGGTAGGCGCGCCCCGAGAACAGCATGAGGTTCTTGTGGCTCTCCTCGCGGTGACCCGTCACGGTCGACTCCCTCTCCTCCGGGCTACCCAGCCATCGATGACGACCTGCTCGTTGGTGCTGTAGGACAGCGCCCCCGGGGGCACGTCGTGGCGCACCACCGCGTCCGCGCCGGTGTAGGCCCCCTCGCCCACGGTCACCGGCGCAACCAGGCTGGTGTTGCTGCCGACCCGGGCATCGTCGCCGACGACCGTCCGGTGCTTGGCCACCCCGTCGTAGTTCACCGTGATGGTGCCGGCCCCGATGTTGGCCCGCGCACCGACCGTCGCGTCACCGACGTAGGACAGGTGCGGCACCTTGGCCTCGTCGCCGAGGGAGAGGGACTTGGTCTCGACGTACGCCCCCACCTTGGTGCGCCGCCCGAGCCGCGTGCCTGGCCGCAGGTGGGAGTACGGACCCACCGATGCGCCCTCGCCCACCTCGGCGCCCGTGCAGGTGCTCGCGACGACGGAGGCGCCGGGGCGCACCACCGTGTCGGTCAGCGTCGAGTGCGGGCCGACCACCGCCCCTCGCTGCACGGTGGTCCGCCCACGCAGGGTTGTGCCCGGGTGCACGACCACGTCCGGCTCCAATACGACGTCGACGTCGAGCCAGGTGGCCGACGGGTCGATGACCGTCACACCCGCGCGCATGTGTGCCTCCAGCAACCGGGTGCGCAGCACACCACCGGCGGCCGCGAGCTGCACGCGGTCGTTGACGCCAGCGGTCTCCGCCGTCTCGGCTGCGGCGAGTGCGCCGACCTGCTCGCCGTCCCCGACCATCGCCGCGATGACGTCGGTGAGGTACTCCTCGCCGGCGGCGTTGTCGGTGGAGAGGGCGCGCAGGCGGTCGAGCAGCACCCCGGCGGCGAAGGCGTAGACGCCCGTCGCGACCTCACGGACGTCGAGGGTCGTGGCGTCGGCGTCGCGGTGCTCGACGATCGCGCGCACGCCCCCGTCGGTGCCGCGGACGACGCGGCCGTACCCCGTCGGGTCGTCGACGACAGCCGTGAGCAGCGTGGCCGAAGCGCCTGCGGCAGAGTGGGCCTGCAGCAGCAGGCGCAGCGTCTGCGTACGCAGGAGCGGGGCGTCGCCGGGCAGCACGATGATGACTCCGTCACGGTGCAGCACCTGGATGGCCTCGAGCGCGAGCCGGGCGGCGTGGCCGGTCCCGCGCTGGTCGGTCTGCACGACGGGCGTCGCCTCCGGGTCGACGCGGAAGAGCTCGGCCGCGACCTGCTCGCGCTCGTGGCCGACCACGACGAGCGTGCGGTGGGCGTCGAGCGGCTTGGCGGCGGCCAGGACGTGCCCGAGCAGTGAACGGCCGCAGACCTCGAAGAGCACCTTGGGCACGGCGGAGCGCATCCGGGTGCCCCTGCCGGCCGCCAGGACCACGACCGCCGCGGGCCGCACGTCCGCCGGTGGCCGCACGTCCTCCAGGGGCACCGGGCCAACGTACCGGCGAGTGCTGGGCCGCCAGGATTCGAACCCGGACTGCAAGGCACCAAAGGCCTGCGTGCTGCCGTTACACCACGGCCCACCGTGCCGGCCACGGTACGAGGTGCCCGGTCGCCGCCGGCACCGCGCACGGACGTGCGCGGTGCCGGCGGCACAGGTCAGCTGTGCGCGGCGGGGCGGCGGCGGGATGCGGCCAGCGCCGTGCCCCCCGCCGCGAGGCCGAGGGCCCCGACCACGATACCGATGATGCCGAGGGTCCGGCCCGTGCTGTCCGAGGCCGTGCTGACCGGAGCCGCGAGCGGGGTGCTCGAGACGCTGCCCGCGGCGGCCGGCGTGTCGGTACCCGTGGCGCTGGTCAGGTGCAGCACGGGCGCCGGGTGGTCGGGCTCCGCGCCGCCGGGGACCGTCGGGTCGGCCCAGTCGACGACCTGGCCGCCCTGGTAGGTCTGCTCGGCGCGGAAGGCGATCGTCGGCTGCTCCGGCAACGGCCCCGCCTCGATCGAGAAGGTGTCGAAGGTGCCGGCCGGCACACCACCGCCGGTCGCCGTCCAGGTGATGGACCCGATCCCGTCGTTGATCTTGTTGCCGTCGTCGTCGGTGACGGGGGTGGCGAGCTTGGCCTTGGTCATGGTGACGGTCCAGCCGGGCTTGACCTGCGGGCTGACCGTGGGCAGCGCCTGGCCGTCGGGCAGGGTGACGACGAGCTTCGTCGTCGGCGTGTCCATCTCCGTCGGCACCCGGAAGGTGAGGACGGAGTACGACCCCCGCGCCGCGTCGGTGCTCGAGACGGTGACGTGCGCCGAGGCGGTGCCGGTGAGGAGCACGCCGACGAGCAGGACCGTGCCGGTGAGAACGCCGGCGCGGGTGGTGCGGGCGTGCGTGGTGTGGGCGTGCTGGGAGCGCATGGGTGACCTCCTGGGTCGAGACGTGCGTACGGGGACGGCCGCGGCCACCCCCGGGCAGATCAGGAGGCGGTCGCGGTGGCGGGACGTGCACCCGGCAGCGGTGGTCCTCGGCGCAGGAGCGCGCGCAGCAGCGGAGTGGCGGCGGGGCGGCGCGGCACCGCCTCGGGGCGGGGGCGCGCGGGGGCGACGACCGGCAGCACCGGCGCTACCGGCGGCAGGGCCACGACGGCGGCGAGGCAGCGCGCGGCCGCCCACAGCGCCCGCTCGCCGAGCCGCAGGCCACCGGCGACCAGCAGCGTCGCGAGGACGTGCGCCAGGAGCATCCACCCGGCCGGTACGAGTGCTCCGCCGGGCGCGGGCATGGCTGGCCCGTGCGCCGAGCCGTGCATGTCGTGCATCGAGCCGGCGAGCGCGACGTGCAGGCCCAGCTGCACCACCGCACAGCCGAGCAGCAGCGTGCCGGGGCCGCGCTCGCGGTCGGCGAGGGGCGTGGCGCCGAGCGCGGCGAGCAGCAGCACCGCCGACAGCAGCCCGGCGGGCGGCAGCGCGCCGCCCCCGGCGAGGTGCGCGACCACCCCGACGCCTGTCGCCACGATGGCGAAGACGCTGGCCCGCAGCCGCTGCGCCGGCGCCCTCACCCGTGCACCGCGTAGCTGGTCGTGCCGCCGTACACATCGCCGCCGTTGGTGTGGACCTGCACCGTGAGGCGCCAGGTGCCCTGGAGCGGGACCACCACACCGTCGGCCGTCCCGTGCCCGGCACCCGTGTCGGCGAAGGTGAAGCGGACGGCGGGCAGGTCCTGCGTGGGCTCGTCCAGCTGGCCGTCGATGGTGGCCACGGGGAGCACGCGACCGGCGGAGTCGTAGGTGTAGGCGTGCAGCGTCTCCCCACCGGTCGACGTGCGCGGCACGTCGATGACGACGGTGATGTGCTGGCCCGACACGTCGGTCGCCGTCAACGTGGCGTCGTAGGACGCGACGTAAGCCTCGCGCGCCGGCTGCTCGTTGACCAGGGTCGCGGCGAGGGCCACCACGCCGACGGCGAGCACGGTCTCGGCGACCACGCTGCGGCGCAGCAGCCGGATCGCCTCCGGCGGCGGGGGCGGCATCTCCTGCCGGCTCGGGCGCGGGACGTCGAGCGTCATCGCCGCGTAGGCCACCAGGCGGGGGGCTGGGGTGTGCCGGCGCACCCACCGGTGCCCGAGGTAGCCCAAGCCGACCATCAGCGCGACGCCGGCCACCTTGGCGACGAGGACGAGGCCGTAGGTGGTGCCCCACAGCGCCGGGAGCGTGCCGACCTCGCGCCAGGACGCGTAGGTGCCGGTGACCGTCAGGACGGCCACGGAGACCACCGCGGTGCGTGACCACCGGGGCAGCACGACTGCCAGCTCCGCCGCGCGTGACGCGCGCAGCAGTGCGGTCACGAGCACGACGAGGCCGCCGAGCCAGACGCTGACCGCGAGCAGGTGGACCGCGTCGTTGATCACGGAGACGGCGGCGGGGCTGCTGGTGCCCGCGTGCCCGGCGAGGCTGTCGGTGAGGACCAGCGCGACAGCGAGGCCGGCGAGGTCGGCCCGCGAGGACCGGTCGCGGCCGAGGCGGCGGAGGACCGGCACCAGCAGCCCGAGGACGACGAGCCGGGCGAGGGTGAGCTTGCCGTACCGCGTGCCGACGGTCTCCGACAGGAGGCTCGGGTCGGTCAGCGACCCGAGGCCGACCCCGGCGGCGTACGGGCCCTGCAGCACGAGCACGCCGAGCGCGCCGACCGCCGTCGCGAGCCAGCTGACCTGCAGCACGCGGCGCACCGCACCGGCGGCCGGCTCACCAGTCCACAGCACAGCGATGAAGAAGGCGGTCCCCAGCAGGACGAGCAGCCCGGCGTACCCGATCGCGCGGAAGGTGCCGTGTGCCACAGCGGTGGCCAGGTCCGTCGCGAAGCGGACGTCGGTCGCGGCGCCGGGCGGCACGCCGTACCCGTAGCTGAAGACGCCGCTGACCGGGTGGCTGTCGGCGCTGACGACGCGCCAGACGACGGAGTACGACCCCTTCGGCAGCCCTGACCGCAGCCCGATGGCGACTGCGTCACCCCGACCGCCGGGGTGCGTGACGTGCGCGTCGTCGACCCGGTCGCCCGCGCTGTTGATGACAGCGAGCGAGCGCGGGCCGACGGTGACGTCCTCGCCGAAGGTGAGCGTCACCGACGTCGGCGCGGCCGTGAGCTCGCTGCCCTGCTCCGGCGTCGTGCTCTCCAGCACCGCGTGCGCGTCAGCGATCCCGGCGCCGGCGACGAGGGCACTGAGAGCGAGCGCGAGGGCGGCCAGCACCAGCGCGAGGGCGCGGCGCAGGCGTGCGGTCACGACTGGAGTGTGGCTGCCCGCGCTGTCCGGCGCCGTCTGGTGACGGCGTACCCACCCGTGAGGAGCGCCCCGCCGGCGAGCAGGCCCGCGGTCAGCGGCAGGGCGGCGGTGCCGCCCGGTGCCCTGGGCGCGCGGGCGCCACCCACCTGCACCGTGATCGGTGGGTAGACGTAGTCCCGGCCGCTGGTGAGGTGGCTGGTGATGTCGACGTGCAGCGCGCCGCCGTAGCGCGGTGTCCCGTCGATGGTCCCCTCGATCGACGTTCCCGCGGCGACCGAGGCGCCGCTGACGCGCAGGACCGTGGCGTCGCGACCCGCGCTCACAGCGACCGCCATGCGGCTGGGGGCGGCGGTGGCGGTGACGACGAAGGATGCTGGCAGCGTGACGTCGTACCCGCTGAACGCACCCTCGTCCGCGAGCACGATCAGCGTGAGGCGCACCGGGCGACCGGCCTCGAGCGGCCCGGAGGCGAGCACGTTGGGGTGGGCGTCGGCAGCCGGCGCGAGTGCGACGAGCGCGGTCGCGCAGGCACCGAGGAGAGCCGCTGCCCGGCTGCTGCACCGCACGCTCACCACGCTAGGCGTGCTGCTGGCGCTCCTGACGGCCGGCGCGGGCACGGCCTCGGCGCACACGGTCGGGGGCACCGGCTCGAGCAACTTCCACACGGTGCTCGGCGCGCTCAGCCCCGCGACCCCCGGCGTCAGCGCCACCGTGATCGAGGACGGCAACCGCATCCAGCTGACCAACACGACGGCGACCGACCTCGTGGTGCTCGGCTACGACGGCGAGCCCTTCCTCCGGGTGGGGCCGGCGGGCACCTTCCACAACAAGCTGTCGGCGTCCTACTACTACAACATCGACCGCTTCGGCGGTACGCCCGTCCCGACGTACGCGGATGACAAGGCGGCCCCGGTGTGGGTGCGCGACAGCATGTCCGACGTCGCGCGCTTCCACGATCACAACACGCACTACATGAGCACCGACCTGCCGCCGCTGGTGCGGGCGGCGCCGGGGCAGCCGCACCTGGTCTCCGAATGGACCGTCCCGATGACCTACGGCGGCCGGTCGCTGGCGATCACCGGCCAGCTGCGCTGGGTGCCAGGCCCGTCGCCCCTGCCGTGGTACGCACTGGCTCTGCTGACCGGCCTCGGTGCCGCTGCGCTGGCGCTGACCCGTCGCTGGGGCCGGCTGCTCGCCGCGGCCACGGTGGCCGTCATCGCCGCTGACGTCGTGCACTCGGTCGGCATCGCCGCCTCCTCCGCCGGCGGCCTCGGCGTGCAGCTGTCGACCTTCGTCACGGGCAACGCCGTGGAGGCGGTGGCCTGGGTGGTCGGCCTGGTCGGTGCGTACCTCCTCTCCCGCAGCCGGATCGCCGGCTTCTTCGTGACGGGCACCGCCGGGGCCGTGCTCGCTTCTGTCGGCGGGTTGGGCGACGTGGGCGTGCTCCGCCACTCCGCCGCCCCCTTCGCCTGGCCGCTGGACCTCGAGCGGGCGCTCACCGCGGTGACCATCGGCACCGGCCTCGGTCTCGTCGTGGCGGCCGTGCTCGGCGTCCGGCGCCACGACGCGGTGACGGCACCGCGCGCCGGCGCGCGCTCCCCGGTCGCCGCGCGCGCCTGAGGCGGGGCTCACGCCCTGCCGCCCCCGCTGCGCCCGACTCCGGCCCCCGCCGGTGATCCACACATGCGGCCGCCAGCCGAGGCGACACGCCGGCGTGTCCCTCGCCGGGGACCCGCACTGTGTGGCTCACCGGCACGCGGAGGGGCAGGCGGGCGGGGGTCGGCAGGTACGACACCAGCGGCGGGCACCTCGGTCCCGCGGCAGCGGCAGGCGTCGCGCGGCCGGGGGACGGCCCGCGTGCCGCGCGCGAGCTCCTCGGCGGGTCGGGGGCGGAGCGCCTAGATTGCGCCTGTGAAGCGTTGGGCCGCCCTGCTGGCCGTGGTCGTCATCGCCGGCGGGACGGGCGGGGCGTTCGCGCTGAGCCGGTCGGGCAGCAGCGCGGCCGGCACGGAGCAGACGGTGGCCGGGTCGAGGCCGGCGGCAGCCAGACCCGCGGTCGCGGTCCCTGCCGTGGTGGTCGTGCGCACCAGCGGCGGCACGCTCCCGCTGGGCCGCCCGCTCACGGTCACGGTCAGCGCGGGCACCTTGGCTGACGTCTCGGTGGCGGACGCGCAGGGCACCGCGGTGCCGGGAGCGCTCGACCTGGCCTCCGTGACCTGGACCAGCAGCGCGACGCTCGTGCCCGAGACTCAGTACTCCGTCGTCGTCGACGCCAGGGATGCCAACGGCGACGCGCACCCGAGCACGGTGAGCGCCCGCACCCCGCCGGCCGCCCTGCAGCTGCACGGCACCCTGTCCCCCGGTGACGACGCCGTCGTGGGCGTCGGCTCACCGCTGCGGGTGACCTTCGACGCGCCCGTCGCGGCGGCGGACCGGGCGGCAGTGCTCCAGCGGCTCGCGGTGACGACGACCCCCGCGGTCGACGGTGCCTGGCGGTGGATGTCGGCGAGCGAGGTGCACTGGCGCCCCGAGCACTACTGGTCCACCGGCACCAAGGTGCACCTCGCCTCGACGCTGACCGGGCTGCCGCTGAGCGGCGGGCGGTGGGGCTCCGGTGCGCACACCACCGACTTCACGATCGGCGCCGACCACGAGAGCGTGGCCGACACGACCAAGCACACGCTGGTGGTGAAGGGCGGCGGCACGGTCGTGCGGACCTTCGACATGAGCGCGGGCAGCCCGACCTTCCCGAGCAAGAGCGGCGTGCACATCACCCTGGAGAAGCTCAGGTCCATCGTCATGGACAGCGCGACCGTCGGCATCCCCAAGGGCAGCCCCGGGGCCTACGACGAGACGGTCTACTGGGATGTGCGCATCAGCAACGGTGGCGCCTTCGTGCACGCGGCACCGTGGTCGGTCGGCAGCCAGGGCATCCGCAACGTCAGCCACGGCTGCATCAACCTCTCCACCGCCGATGCCACGTGGTTCTACGGTTTCAGCCAGCCCGGTGACATCGTCGACGTCGTGCACAGCGGAGTGCCCCCGCTCCTCGCCGACCCCGGCACCAGCGAATGGAACCTCACCTGGGCGCAGTGGACGGCGCCGCAGACCTGAGCGTCCCTGTGTGTGTGTCGAGATGTGACATCTCGACGGCAACATGCCGTACCCGCTGTCGACATCGGCCGCTGGGCGCCTGGCCCCGGCCGATGTGAGCACAGTCCTCGGCGTGTCCGTGTCGAGAGGTCACATCTCGACAGCAGGGGTGAGGGTCAGCCGGCCTGCTCCGCGAGCTCGAGCCAGCGGTCCTCCAGCTCGGTCTGCTCCGCGAGCACGGCGCGCAGCTGGCCGTCGAGCGCGAGCACGCGGGTGTGGTCCGTCGCCGCGGCCGCCAGGTCGGCGTGCAGGCGAGCCTCCGTCTCGCGCAGCCGGGCCATCGACCGCTCGACCTTCGCCAGCTCCTTCTTAGCCGCCCGGGCGTCGGCCGCGCCGCTCGGCGCCCCAGCGGAGCTTGCCTGCCCTGCACCTGGTATGACCACATCGGCGCGCCGCCGCTCGAGGTACTCCTCCACGCCGCCGGGCAGGGCCGCGAGCGAGCCGTCCCCCAGCAGCGCCACGGTGGTGTCGCTCACCCGCTCGAGGAACCACCGGTCGTGGCTCACGACGAGCAGCGACCCGGGCCAGCTGTCGAGCAGGTCCTCCAGCTGCACCAGCGTGTCGACGTCGAGGTCGTTGGTGGGCTCGTCGAGCACGAGCACGTTGGGGCCGTCCATCAGCAGGCGGAGCAGCTGCAGCCGGCGGCGCTCACCGCCGGAGAGGTCACCGACCGGTGTCCACTGGCGGTCGGCCGCGAAGCCGAAGCGCTCCGCCAGCGACGACGCGCTCCACTGCTCGTCGCCGACCTGCAGCACCCGGGCGATCTCCTGCACCGCCTCGAGCACCCGCAGTGCCGGGTCCAGCTCGGCGACCGTCTGGGACAGGTACGCAGGGCGCACCGTCACCCCGGTCTTCACCAGACCGCCCTCGAGGGGCACCTCGCCCACCAACGCGCGCAGCATGGTGGTCTTGCCGGCACCGTTGACACCGATCAGCCCGACCCGGTCGCCCGGCCCGAGCTGCCACGTGACGTGGTCGAGCAGCTGGCGGCCGCCCCTGACGAGCGTCGCGTCCTCGAGCTCGTAGACGGTGCGCCCGAGCCGCGCGGTGGCGAAGCGGCGCAGGGCCTGGGTGTCGCGGGGGGGCGGCTCCTGGGAGATCAGCGCCTCGGCCGCCTCGACGCGGTAGCGCGGTTTGCTGGTGCGCGCGGGCGGCCCCCGACGCAGCCAGGCCAGCTCCTTGCGCACCAGCTGCGCGCGCTTGGTGGCCATCGACGACGCGAGCCGGTCGCGCTCGGCACGGGCGAGGACGTAGGCGGCGTACCCGCCCTCGTACCGCGCGACCGAGCCGCGGGTGACCTCCCAGGTCTGGGTGGCGACCGTGTCGAGGAACCACCGGTCGTGGGTGACGGTGACCAGCGCGCGGTGCCGCGCGGCGCGGCTGGTGAGGTGGCGCGCCAGCCAGTCGACCCCCTCGACGTCGAGGTGGTTGGTGGGCTCGTCGAGGACGAGCAGGTCCAGCTCGGTGGTGAGCAGTGCCGCGAGCGCGGTCCGCCGCCGCTCGCCGCCGGAGAGTGCTCCGGTCGTGCGCGCCAGCAGCGGCTCGAGACCGAGCCCTTCGAGCACCGAGCGCGAGACGGCGTCGCTGCGCCAGACGTGCTCAGGCGTGCCGGCGCCCACGACCGTGTCGAGCACGGTCGCCGCCGGGTCCAGCGCGTCCGCCTGCGCGAGCACCCCGACGTGCAGCCCGCCCGCGTGCACCACACGGCCGGCGTCCGGGGCGATCTCACCGGCGATGACCCGGACCAACGTGGTCTTGCCGCTGCCGTTGCGCCCGACCACGCCGATCCGGTCACCGTCCTCCAGCCCGAGGGAGACGCCGTCGAGCACGGCCGTGGTGCCGCGCACGACCTGGACGCCGTCGAGCGTCGCGAGGGAGCTCACGAGACCTCCTCGTGCACCCGCGCGCCGTGCACCGGGCCGCTGGCCTGGCGGACCGTGGCGCACAGGCCCCTGGCGACCAGCTCGCCGGCGAGCTCGACGCCGGCGGCGTGGTCGCGGGCCAGCAGGGCGACCGTCGGACCACTGCCGGAGACGACGGCACCGAGGGCACCGAGGTCGGCAGCGGCATCGACGGTCTCGCGCAGCTCGGGACGCAGCCGCAGGGCAGCCGCCTGGAGGTCGTTGCGCAGGCTCTTGCCGACCGCTACACAGTCCTGCTGGCGCAGCGCGACGAGCACCCCGTCCGGTCCGTCGGCGCGCACCGTCCCCGGGCGGTGGCCGAGCGGCCCGAGCCGGTCGTGCTCGGCGTAGACGGACGCGGTCGACAGCCCGAGGGGCGCCAGGGCGAAGACCCAGTGGCAGGAGCCCCGCGTGAGCACCGGCGAGAGCACCTCACCGCGCCCGGTCGCGAGCACGGTGCCGCCGGCCAACGAGAAGGGCACATCACTGCCCAGCTCGGCCGCCAGCACACCCAGCTGGGTACGGGTGAACCCGGTGCGCCACAGAGCGTCACAGGCCACGAGGGCACCCGCCGCATCAGCGCTACCGCCGGCCATGCCACCGGCGACAGGGATGCCCTTGTGCAGCGTGAGGTGCACCGCCGGGTCGACGCCGGCCCGCTCGGCGAGCAGCCTGGCCGCGCGCACCGCCAGGTTGGTGCCGTCGGTGGGGACGTCCGACGCACCCTCGCCGTGCACCTCGATGGTGGTGCCGGGGCCGCTGGCGGCGGTGACGTCGTCGTAGAGGCTGACGGCCTGGAGCACGGTCACCACGTCGTGGAAGCCGTCCGGTCGCCGGTCACCGACGCGCAGGTGGAGGTTCACCTTGCCGGGCACGCGCACGGTCACCGGCGCCCTCGTCGTCCCCGCCATCGTCCACCGAGCCTAGGTGGGCGGTGCCCCGCCTGCCGCCGCAAGCCGGGCGAAGGCCGCCACACCGAGCTCCTCGCCTCGCAACCGGGGGTCGATCCCGGCCGCACGGAGCCTCTGCTCAGCCAGCGCGGGGCTGCCGGCCCAGGGGGCGAGCGCAGCGCGCAGCGTCTTGCGACGCTGCGCGAAAGCCGCGTCGATGGCAGCGAAGGTGTTGTGCCGCAGCGCTTCATCCCCGAGTGCCTCGTGGAGGCGGACCGAGACCAGCACGCTGTCGACGTTGGGTACGGGCCAGAAGACCTGCCTCGGTACCGAGCCGGCCAGGGCGACATCGGCCCACCACGCGGCCTTCGCCGACGGCACGCCGTAGGTGCGCGACCCGGGCGGCGCCGCCAACCGCTCACCGACCTCGGCCTGCACCATCACCACCCCCGATGCCACGCTGGGCAGCACCTGCAGCACCCGCAGCAGCACCGGGACACTGACGTTGTAGGGCAGGTTGGCCACGAGCCGCGTGGGTGGCGGCCCGGGGAGCGCTGCCGGGTCGAGCCGGACGGCGTCGGCGGTGAGCACGTCGACGCCGTCGATCCCCTCGAGCGCCCGGGCGAGCACAGGGTCGATCTCGACGGCGGTCACGGTGGCGCCGGCCTCGAGCAGCCCGAGGGTGAGCGACCCCAGCCCCGGGCCGATCTCGAGCACCCGCTCGCCCGGTTGCACGCCAGCGATCCGCACGATGCGCCGCACCGTGTTGGCGTCGTGGACGAAGCTCTGCCCCAGGACCTTGGTCGGCGTGACGCCGAGCGCGGCCGCCTTGGCCCTGATCTCCGCCGGCCCGAGCAGCGCCACCTCAGAAGGGCCCGAAGACCCGGGTCACCGTCGCGTCGACCGCCGCCGCGAGGGCATCGACGCCCTCCCCGCGCACCTCGGCCATCGCGCGGAGCGTGACCGGTACGAGGTACGGCGCGTTGGGCCTGCCGCGGTAGGGCATCGGCGTGAGGAAGGGCGCGTCGGTCTCCACCAGCACCTGGTCGCGGGGCAGCACGGCCAGTGCGTCGCGCAGCCGCTGCGCGTTCTTGAAGGTGACGTTGCCGGCGAAGCTGCAGACCCAACCGCGCCGCGCGCACTCCTGCGCAAAGGCCACGTCGCCCGAGAAGGCGTGGATGACCACCCGCTCCGGTGCAGTCGCGGCATCGAGCACGCGGAGCACCTCCTCGTGCGCGTCACGGTCGTGCACGACGAGCGGCAGACCGTGCCGGCGGGCGATCTCGCAGTGCGCCCGCAGCGATGCCTCCTGCCGCAGCCACCCGTCACCGTCCTCGGTGCGGAAGTGGTCGAGGCCGGTCTCGCCCACCGCCCGCACCTGCGGCAGCGCGGCCAGCTCGTCGAGCGCCGCCAGCGCGTCGTCATCGGCATGCCCGAGCGCGGCTTCGTTGGGGTGCACGGCCACGGCGGCCGCCAGGTGGGCGTGCGCCGCCGCGGTGCGCGCCCCCCACTGCGAGGTCTTGGCGTCGACGCCGATCGTGATGACGCGGGTGATCCCCACGGCAGCGGCCTGGCCCAACGCCCGCGCTACGTCGAGGTCCATCAGATCGAGGTGCGCGTGCACGTCGGCGACGGGGACGGTGAGCGCCTCGGGCAGCGGCGGCGGCTCGCCCTCCCTGCCGTGCCCACGCCCGCTCACCCGGCCTCCGAGAGCCGGGCCAGCTCCTCGGTCACGACGCTCGGGTCGAGCTTGGCGAAGATGGGTGTCGGCGGGTCCACGGGGGCGCCGACGGCGAGCGGCTGGCGCTCCCAGCGCGCCGCGGCGCCGGCGTGGTCACCCGTCAGCACCGGGTACGCAGGACCTCCGTCGAGGTCGGCGACCTCCACGAGCTCGGGCATCGGGGCCCACCGCCTGGTGTCGCCGAGCAGCCGGCGCACCACGTCGCTCGAGTGCGGGAGGAAGGGCGTCAGCAGCACCGAGCAGTCGCTCACCAGCTGCAGCGCGCAGTGCAGCACGGTGGCCAGGCGCTCGGGGTCGTCCTCGAGCTTCCACGGCGCCTGGTCGGAGACGTACCTGTTGGCCTCGCCGACGATGCGCATCGCCTCGTTGATGCCCGCCTTGATCTGCGACCGCTCGAGGTGCGCGCCGACCGCGGCGAAGCCGGCCGCCCCAGCCGCCAGCAGCGCCTCGTCGGCCTCCGTCAGCGGGCCGGCCGCGGGGATGGCGCCGATCCTCTTGGCGACCATCGAGACCGTGCGGTTGACGAGGTTGCCCCAGCCCGCGACCAGCTCGGTGTTGTTGCGCGTGACGAAGTGCTCCCACGTGAAGTCGGTGTCGCTCGACTCCGGCCCGGCGACGGAGAGGTAGTAGCGCAGGGCGTCGGGGCCGTACCGGTCGAGGACGTCGCGGACGTAGATGACGACCGAGCGGGAGGAGGAGAACTTCTTGCCCTCCATCGTCAGAAACTCGCTGCTGACGATCTCCGTCGGCAGGGCGAGCTCACCGAGGCCGCCCACCGGGGCGGGCGGCTCCCCCCGGCCGTCGTAACCGAGCAGGATCGCCGGCCAGATGACACTGTGGAAGGTGACGTTGTCCTTGCCCATGAAGTAGGAGGACTCCGCGCCCGGCTCGGTCCAGAAGGCACGCCAGGCCTCCGGGTCACCGCTGCGCCGGGCCCACTCGATGCTCGCGGAGAGGTACCCGATGACCGCGTCGAACCAGACGTAGATGCGCTTGTCCTCGCGGTCGTCCCATCCGGGTACGGGGATGCGCACCCCCCAGTCCAGGTCCCTGGTGATCGCCCGCGGCTTGAGCTCCTCAACGAGGTTCATGCTGAAGCGCAGCACGTTCGGCCGCCAGTCGGTGCGCGTCGCGAGCCACTCCCCGAGTGCGTCGGCGAAGGCGGGCAGGTCGAGGTAGAAGTGCTGCACCTCGACGAAGGACGGCGTCTCCCCGTTGATCTTGGAGCGCGGGGAGATGAGGTCCTGCGGGTCGAGCTGGTTGCCGCAGCTGTCGCACTGGTCGCCGCGGGCGCCCTCGTACCCGCAGATCGGGCAGGTTCCCTCGATGTAGCGGTCGGGCAGCGTGCGCCCCGTCGACGGCGAGATCGCGGCCAGCGCCGGCTGCTCGACGACGTACCCGGAGTCGTAGAGCCGGCGGAAGAGCTCCTGGGTGACCGCGTGGTGGTTGCGCGTGGTGGTCCGCGTGAAGAGGTCGTAGGACAGGCCGAGGCGCTGCAGGTCCTCGGCGATCACGCGGTTGTAGCGGTCGGCGAGCTCGCGCGGCGTCGTGCCCTCACGGTCGGCCGCGACCTGGATCGCCGTGCCGTGCTCGTCGGTGCCGCTGACCATGAGCACGCGGTTGCCCGCCATCCGCTGGTAGCGCGCATAGACGTCGCTCGGCACGCCGAACCCGGCCACGTGACCGATGTGGCGCGGGCCGTTGGCGTAGGGCCAGGCGACCGCGGTGAGCAGCCGGCGGGTCACCGTACGAACCTACCGACGCGAGCGGCCCGGCTCTCCGTCAGTGCCCGCTCGGATCTGCGCCGTGGCTCAGGCGGGGCGTGACGCGGCCCACCCGGTGGTAGGACGGAGATGTCCTCTGGCGAGCTGGCCAGCTGGAACCTCACTCGACCCGGAGCTCCGATGCCCCCGAAGAGCCATGCTGATCAGTCCGCTCCCGACACTGCTGCGACCCCGGAGGTGTGGGCGCAGGGTGGGGACCGGTTGACGACGGCGCAGGGCCTGCGGCTGACCGACACCGACCACTCGCTGAAGGCGGGGCCCCGTGGGCCGGTGCTCATCGAGGACTTCCACCTCCGGGAGAAGATCACCCACTTCGATCACGAGCGGATCCCGGAGCGGGCCGTGCACGCCCGCGGCGCCGCCGCGCACGGCACGTTCGTCGCCAACGGCGCCGGCGCGTCGGTCTGCAAGGCGGCGTTCCTGGCCAAGGGTGCGGTCACCCCGGTGTTCACCCGGTTCTCCACGGTGCTGGGGTCGCGCGGCGCAGCCGACACGGCCCGAGACGTGCGGGGGTTCGCGGTGAAGATGCACACCACGGAGGGGACGTTCGACCTGGTCGGGAACAACATGCCGATCTTCTTCATCCAGGACGGCATCAAGTTCCCCGACCTGATCCACGCGGCGAAGCCCAGCCCGGACCGGGAGATCCCTCAGGCGGCGACCGCGCACGACGGGTTCTGGGACTTCGTGTCCTCCCACACCGAGTCGATGCACCAGGTGATCTGGGCGATGAGCGACCGCGGGCTCCCCCGCTCCTACCGCACGATGGAGGGTTTCGGGATCCACACGTTCCGCTTGGTCAACGCCGACGGCGCGACGTGCCTGGTGAAGTGGCACTGGAAGCCTGTCGCGGGGGTGCACTCCCTGGTCTGGGAGGAGGCGCAGCTCGCCGCTGGCTTCGACCCGGACTACCACCGCCGCGACATGGCCGACGGGATCACCAATGGCGCGTTCCTGGAGTACGACCTCGGTGTGCAGGTGATGCCCGACGTCGCTGAGGAGCTCTTCGAAGGGATCGACCTGCTCGACCCGACCAAGCTGATCCCCGAGGAGCTGTGCCCCGTCCAGACCGTCGGCCGGATGACGTTGGACCGCAACCCGACCAACTACTTCGCCGAGACCGAGCAGGTCGCGTTCTGTACGGCCAACATCGTTCCGGGCATCCAGTTCACCAACGACCCACTGCTCGCGGCCCGGAACTTCTCCTACCTCGACACTCAGATCAGCCGCCTGGGCGGGGTGAACTTCACCCAGCTCCCCATCAACCGGCCGCACGCCCCGGTGAACGACGACCATCGCGACGGCATGCACCAGACCGCCGTGCACACCGGGCAGGCCCCGTACTTCCCGAACACCATCGACCCCGGCGCGCCGCAGCTGTCCACCGAGGCCGAGGGCGGATACGTGACCCTGCCGGCCTCGGTCGACGGCGAGAAGGCCCGCGCGCAGCCGGTGTCCTTCGACGACCACTTCACCCAGGCCTCGATGTTCTGGTTGAGCCTGACCGAGGTCGAGCAGACCCACGTCGCGGAGGCCTACACCTTCGAGCTCGGCAAGTGCTTCGAGACCCCGATCCGTGAGCGGATGCTGGTCAACCTCGCGCGGATCCACCCCGACCTCGTCGGGCGGGTCGCCACCGGGCTCGGGATGCCCGTCCCCGATCCCGGTCCCGATGGCGGACGGTTCGCCGAGATCAGCCCCTCGCCTTCGCTGTCCCAGGTCTACGCCGAGCCAGGCCCCATCGCCGGACGGGTCATCGGTGTCGTCGCGACCCCCGACGCGGACCTGGCTGGGATCGCCACGCTCCGCAAGGCCCTCGCGGCTCAGGGGGCCGTCCTGCGGGTCGTCGCCCCCGTCGGCGGGTTCCTCGGCGAAGGAGCCAAGGCCGAGATCGTGGAGCGGACCCTGCTGACGACCCGGTCGGTGGAGTACGACGCGATCGTCCTTGCCGGCGGCACCGGCAGCCTCATCGAGCCGCGACTGACGGTGCTGCTCGCGGAGATGTTCCGGCACTGCAAGACGCTCGCCGCCTGGGGTGACGGAGCCGACGCACTCACCGCCGCCCTCGTCGACACCACGGCACCCGGGATCGTCCTGGGAGCCACGGCCGACACGACGTTCACCACAGCGCTGATCAAGGCCGTCGGCCTGCACCGCGCCTGGGACCGGACGACCTGGCTCCCCACCCCCGCTGCCCCCTGAGCCGGTCCGGGTTGCCCCTGCGACGTCCGTACAACACCGCGGGGACGCTGCATCCCGCTGATCCCGTTCTCCCGCAAGCGCACGATGCAGTGCGCCTTCTGCGGGACGGTCACCGAGCTCACCGGCGAGAAGGCGGCCGGGCTGGTCGCGTCGGCGGAGCAGGAGCCGACCGCGTCACCGCAGGACGGCCCCGCGGTGGACATGCGCAAGACCTCCTGAAGGGGCCCTCCCGCGCCACGCGGGCCCCGGCCTCGGCCGTCGTCGACCGGTAGGCGCCCCGGCCACCGTGGCGGCGGACCTCCCGGGAGATCACCGAGGGGTCCCGCTCGAGCCGGGCGGCGATTGACCAGTCACCCTCACGTTGGTGGTAGTCGACGAGCTCGAACTCGCCGAGGTGGGTGCTCTGGGTGCCGCTGCTGAGAAAGCCCTCGAGGGTGCAGCCGTCGGCGAGCTGGGCTGGCGGCGGACACTGGCGACCGCAGGGCGACGAGGTAGGCACAACACCGTGTAGCCACAACCTATGACCCAATGCTAGATTCCGGTCATGCAGCAACGGTCGCAGGGGAAAGGCATCTCCCAGAGGACCTTGCCGCTGCTACAGACGCTGCATCGGCGTTTCCCGGCCGCCTTCACCGTGGCCGAGGCTGCGGAGGCAACCGGCATCGACGTAGCCCGTGCGCACCAGCTGCTCGCCTATCTCGCTCAGCGAGGATGGCTTGAGCGGGTCCGCAGAGGCCTCTACGTCGCAGTCCCCCTCGAGGCCCAGGTGTCCGGCCAGTGGCGCGAGGACGCCTGGGTCATCGCCGCCAAGACCTTCGACCCGTGCTACATCGGCGGCTGGAGCGCATGCGAGTACTGGGGCCTGACCGAGCAGCTGTTCCGTGAGGTCGTCGTCCTGACCGGTCGCAGGGTCCGCGACCGTCACCCGACCATCCAGGACTTCTCCTACCGGGTCCGCTCCGTGCGCCCCGACCAGTTGTTCGGGACCAAGCCGGTGTGGCGGGGTCCGACCCCAGTCCAGGTCTCCGACCCCGCCAGGACGATCGTGGACATCCTCGACGTCCCCGCCCTGGGCGGCGGCATCTCCCACACGGCCGCCGTCCTCGGCGAGTACCTGGCCGATCAACCGCGCGACGACCAGACCTTGATCGACTACGCCAGCCGAGTCGGCAACCGGACAGTCTTCAAACGACTCGGCTACCTGACTGGGCTCCTCGCTCCCGAACAGACGACGCTGACCGCCGCCTGCCGCGACCACATCAGTAGCGGTGTCACGCTGCTCGACCCCGCTCGCCCCCGCGGGGGCCCTATCGACCGGGGGTGGGGACTGCGAATCAACACCCCTGTGCAGGTCGAATCGTGATCAGCCACGCTGAGATCGTCGCCCGAGTCGCCGAGTGGCGGCTGTCCCACGCCGTCATCGAGAAGGACTACGTCCTGGGCTGGCTGCTGTGGGGCATCGGCTCCGACCCCGGGCTACGCGACTGGGTCTTCAAAGGCGGCACCTGCCTGAAGAAGTGCTACTTCGAGACCTACCGCTTCTCCGAGGACCTCGACTTCACCGTGCTCCCCGGCGGCCCGGTCACCCCCGAGCGCGTCCAGTTGGTGCTGCCCGACGTCCTTCGCCGCGTCGGCGAACAGTCCGGCATCGACTTCTCAGTCCGGGAGCCCCGACTGCGGGCCCGCCCGGGCGGCCTTTCCACCGAAGGCTCGGTGTACTACCGCGGGCCACTCGGCGCACCGCAGCCAGCCCGGGTCAAGCTCGACCTCACCGTCGACGAGCAGGTCGTGCGGCCCCCCGTCCTGCGTACCGTGACCCACCCCTACAGTGATGTGCTCCCACGGCCCGCCACGGTGCGGTGCTACGCGTTCGACGAGCTGTTCGCCGAGAAGATCCGCGCGATGGCACAGCGCGCCCGCCCACGAGACCTCTATGACATCGTCAACCTCTACCGGCACCGCGACCTGCACCCCCGCCCGCAACTCATCCGCGCAGCGCTCGAGCTCAAATGCGCGGCCAAGGGCGTCGCATACCCCACGGTCGCCTCTCTGGACGGCGCCGGACAGTCAACCGCGCTGTTCGCCGACTGGCAGGACATGCTCGCCCACCAGCTTCCCGCGCTGCCGCCGGTGGACAGCTTCTGGTCCGAACTCCCCGGCCTGTTCGACTGGCTCGACGGACACGAAAGCGCGCAGCTCGCCGCCGCACCCGTCGCCGGCGACATCGAAAGCACATGGTCTCCTCCGCCAACAATCACCACCTGGGGCAGCCGGATCTCGCTGGAGTCGATCCGGTTCGCCGCCGCGAACCGGCTTCACGTCGACCTCGGCTACCAGGGGACAGTCCGCCCGATCGAGCCGTACTCGCTGCGGCGGACCCGCGACGGGCACCTGCTCATTGGAGCCATCAAGGCCGCGACCGGCGAAGTACGGACCTACCGGGTCGACCGCATCCAATCGGTCCGAATCACGACGCGGCCGTTCCGACCGCGCTTCGCCGTCGAGTTCGCCTCGACAGGTTCGATGCCCGCTCCCCCAGTCATCCGCGGCCCGGGTGGCTACGCAGCCACCGGCACGCGACCGCGCGGCGCCCGCTACACGGTCGAGTGCCCGCTGTGCCACAAGCAATTTCCCCGCGAGCGACCCGAAGCCAAGCTCAACCCGCACAAACGAAGAGACGGCTATCCGTGTCCAGGCCGGGCTGGGCGTCTCGTGTAGCCGTCCCACCACACGGGATTCAGTGCATTATCCCGTGCGACGTGGCTGTTCTATCCGAACCGTGTCGTGCAGCTAGGCACGCGACCCGCGGAGTTCCGCAGAAGGTGCAGCGGAGCCGATGATGCCGGTGCCGGGGAGCGCTGTCTGCCGAAACCGGCTGGCGGTCAGCGGCGCTTGCGCCGGCCCCGCTTGGCGGCCGCGGCCGCGGCCGCGGGCGCGGGCGTCGGCTGCCGGGGCTCCCTGTGCGTTCTTGTACTGCGCCACCACGTCGTCGGGAACCCGACCGCGGTTCGAGACCGATATGCCGTTCAGGGCTGCCCAGGCCCGCACGTCAGCAGCAGCGACCTCGGATGGCCGCCCCTGACGGCGCCTACCGGCACCAGGACGGCGACCCGGGCCACTGGTCCGGCGGCCGCCGGCGACGAACTCGGCCAGAGCGTCCCGCAGGCTTGTCGCGTGCTCAGCGGAGAGGTCGATCGCGAAGCGCTGGCCGTCCAAGGAGAAGTCCACCGACTCGGCCGCGGGCGCGCCGCGGGCGAGCCGTCGATGTCGTCGGTGAGTTCCACGGTGGTCGTGCGTGCCATCCCCAAGTCTCCGATTCGCCTGAGGCGAGTATCGCACTTGCGGATCGCCCGATCCCCGATTCCGCTCCGCAGGGGGACGGCTGTCATCAAGCGCTGAGCGCCACGATGCCAGCTTCGCGCGGGACGCAGGATGCGTTCAGACTGAGTGAGGAGGTGAGGAGGTGAGGAGGTGAGGAGGTGAGGAGGTGAGGAGGTCGGGGCCTGGCCGCAAGGAGCAGGAACGCCCCCACGACCATGTCCAGGGGTGCATCCTTGCCCGCATGCTGATCTGGGGTCTCCGGGCCAAGGCCAAGGTGCTCGCGCGTCTCATGCTGATCTGCCGCGCCTGCGGCAACCCGGCGGCGCAGACGTTGGTCGAGCGGGTCAGGTGGTTCACCCTCTTCTTCATCCCGTTGATCCCCTTCTCCCGCAAGCGCTTGATGCAGTGCGCCTTCTGCGGCACGGTCACCGAGCTCACCAGCGAGGAGGCGGCCGGCCTGGTCGCGTCGGCGCAGCAGGCCCCGACCGGCACGCCGCAGGACGCGGCCGCGGTGGACCTGCGCAAGACCTCCTGAGCCGCGTGGACGCGGAGGCGCGCCCTCAGCGCCGGGCAGCCAGCACAGCGTCGTAGACCTCGCGCCGCGGGCGCCGCGTCGAGTTGGCGACCGCGGCCATCGCCTCCTTGCGGGTGAGGCCACCCGCCTCCCCGTCGGCGACCAGCGCGGCGAGGCCGACGGCGTCGAGGTCGCCGTCGTCCCGCGGCGGGGCACCGGCCACCACCAGCGTCACCTCGCCCCGCACCTCACGACCCGCCGCCCAGGCCGCCAGCCCGCTCAAGGCCCCGCGCACCAGCTCCTCGTGCGTCTTGGTCAGCTCGCGCGCGATGACGCCGGGCCGGTCGGCGCCGAGCACCGCAGCCAGGTCGGCCAGTGATGCCGCGAGGCGGTGCGGGCTCTCCAGCAGCACAAGGGTGCGCGGCTCGGTGGCCAGCGCCGCGGCGCGGGCCCGGCGCTCAGCGGCCTTGCGCGGCAGGAAGCCCTCGAAGACCCAGCGGTCCGTCGGCAGACCGGAGAGCGCGAGGGCGGTGGTCACCGCCGAGGGCCCGGCGACCGCCGTCACCGTGATGCCCGCCGACGCTGCAGCCGCGACGAGGCGGTAACCCGGGTCGCTCACGCCCGGCATACCAGCGTCGGTGAGCAGGGCGACGGTGGCACCGTCGAGCAGCCGGGCGACGAGCTCAGGCGTACGCGCCCGCTCGTTGTGCTCGTAGTAGCTCAGCAGCGGCGGCAGCCGGTCGATGCCCAGGGCGGCGGCGAGGCGCAGCGCGCGTCGGGTGTCCTCGGCGGCGACGACGTCGGCGGCGAGCAGGGCCTCGCGCAGCCGCGGGGAGGCGTCGCGGGGGTCGCCGATCGGCGCTCCGCACAGCACCAGCCGTCCAGCCACGCCGCCTACCCTGCCCGTCGTGACCGCGGCCGCGTACCAGCCGCCCACCTCCGTGCTGCCGCGCCGGCCCGGTGCCGCGGCCATCGCCACGCGGTTGCAGACGTGGCGCCCTGGGCTCTCCGATCGCGCGCTCGGCTGGCTGTTGCCGCTCGTCATCACCGCGATCGCCTTCGTGCTGCGGCTGCGGGACGTGAGCAACATCTACAATGTGGCCAAGGGGACGCCGAGCGGGCAGATCTTCGACGAGGTCTATTACGCCAACGACGCGTGGTCGCTGCTGCACCACGGCGTCGAGGGCTTCGAGCCGCACTCCGGCATCCGGGCCGTCCACCCACCGCTGGGCAAGTGGATGATGGCTGCGTCGGAGGCCGTCTTCGGGCTCACGCCGCTGGGCTGGCGCTTCTCGTCCGTGGTGTGCGGCAGCCTGATCGTGCTCGTCACGGCGCGCCTGGGGCGCAGGCTCACCCGTTCCACTCTGCTGGGGACGCTCGCCGGGCTGCTGGTGTCGCTGGACGGCCTGGAGTTCGCGCAGAGCCGGCTCGGGATCCTCGACATCCTCCTGTGCTTCTGGCTCGTCTGCGCCGCCGCGTGCCTTGCCGCCGACCGCGACAGCGGGCGCGCCCGCCTGGCCGCCCGCGTCGCCGCCGGCGCGAGCACCGCATGGCCTGGCCCCAAGCTCGGCATCCGGTGGTGGCGCATCGCCGCAGGGGTCAGCCTGGGCGCCGCCTGCGCGGTGAAGTGGTCGGGGCTCCCGTACATCCCGCTCGCCATCCTCGTCGCCGTCTGCGGTGACACCGGAGCGCGTCGCGCGCTGGGGGTCCGGGCGCCCTGGCGGGCAGCGCTGTGGCGCGACTGGGGCGGGTACGGCGTCGCCCTGCTCCTCGTGCCGACGGTCGTCTACACGGCGTCGTGGACCGGGTGGTTCGTGACCGGCAAGGGCTACCAGTACGACTACCACCGCACCGCCACGGCCACCTCGACGGTCGCCAACGGCGGCGGCGTCGTCTCCGACCTGCGCGCGTGGTGGCACTTCCACGACGACACGCTGTGCTTCCACGAGAACCTCACCAACGACCCGCACCCGCTGCCCGCCCGCTGCAGCGGGCAGAGCCCGACCGAGAGCAGCCACCACCCGTACGAGTCCAAGCCCTTCGGCTGGCTGGTGCTCGGCCGACCGGTGGCGCTGGCCTACGACACCGTGCAGGCCGGCCAGAGCGAGAACGGGCACGTCTGCACCGCCACGGGCGGCAGCACCTGCGCGCGCGCGGTCCTCGACGTCGGCACCCCGGCCTTGTGGTGGGGCGGCCTGCTGGCCGTGATCGGCTGCGCCGCAGCCTTCGTCGCCCGGCGCGACTGGCGCGCGGGCTTCGTCGTCGCCCTCTTCGCAGCCGGTTTCGTGCCGTGGCTGAGCAACACCGAGCGGGTGATGTTCCTGTTCTACGCGCTGCCGTTGGTGCCCGTCTACGCGGTGGCGGTGGCGGTCGTCTCTGGCTGGGCCTTCGGCGGCGGCGCGTCGGCAACGCCGCTGCGCCGGGGGGTGGCCGCGGGCGCGGTGGGGGCCTTCACCCTGCTCGTGCTCGGTGACTTCGCGTGGCTCTACCCCGTCATCGACGGGCAGGTCATCCCGTACCACTCGTGGGCCGAGCGGACGATCACCGGCTTCGGCTTCCCTGGCTGGCTCTGAGCTCGAGTCGGGCTCAGACGACCGCGCCCGTGCCCTCCGCCTCGTCCGGCGCCAGGACGGCCGGGTGCAGCGCGTCCCCCACGACACCCTCGACGTCCTCCGCGGTGGGGACCCCGGCGTAACCCTCCCCGTCGTACCAGCGGCGCAGCTCGAGCTCGTCGTCGCCCGACAGGTCGTCGACGGTCGTCGGTCGCGGCGCACCCTGCACCTGCTCGGCCGTGACGTGCAGCACCAGCTCACCGCTGGCGTTGCGGGTGGCGCCGACGAGCGGGACGAAGACGGCGTCACCGCGCTCCGCGTCGGGGCTGACGGTGGCCCAGGCGACGCCGTCCGAGCCAGGGCGGAAGACATCGACGACGGCGCCGACCAGCGTGCCGGCGCTATCCAGGACGGTGGCCCCGGGCAGCGCGTCGATGTCATCGGGCAGCGGGAGGTGCTCCATGGCCACCCTCTGCCCGGCGCGGCCCGAGGGGATGCGCGCCGGGTGTAGGACAGCCGCGTGCCAGCGATGCTCGACCGGGCCAGCCGATGGGACGGAGCCAACGGAGCCCCACCGCTCGACCACAGGTCACCCAACCCGTCGCCGCCGGGCGCTCCTGGGCCCGATGATGCCCCGATGACCCGCCGCAGCCACGTCGCGATCGCCGGACTGGTCCCGTTGCTCGCCGCGGGCGCACTCGCCCTCGGTGCCGCGCCGGCGCACGCGGCCGTCACCCAGGGCAGCTGGCAGACACCCACCGAGCGGCAGACCGTCAGCGGTGTCGTAGCGCTCCGCTTCGCCACCAACGCGACGTCGGTGACCTTCGATCTGCCGGGCGGCCAGCAGCAGACGGCCACCCTCAGCGGGGGCGTGGCGAGCGGCAGCTGGGACACCACCACGAGCACCAACATGCAGCAGACGCTCGCCGCGCAGGAGTGCGACGTCAGCGGGTGCGACGCCGTCGTCGTGGACGTCGAGGTGGACAACGGCGCCCCGCAACCGGGGAGCCCGTACTACTCGGCCCCGCCGACCGTCGCCCCCGCCAGCGGCACCCACCTGTCCAGGGGGCAGCGGGTGACCTTCAGCTCCGCCGACGCCTCGACGGCACTGTCGGGGTACTTCTCGGTCGACGGCTTCCGCTCGACGCTCTTCGAGGAGCCGTCCCCGTACGCCTACACCGTCCCGACCCTGGGTGCGGGCTCGCACCTGATCGCCTTCCACCTGTGCTCGTACGTGAACCCCGGGCAGTGCAACAACGCGAGCTACTCCGAGGACGAGCCGTAGCCGGCCCCGACGGTGCTCGCGCTCGACGCGCCGACGCGCTTCTTCCCGCACCACGACGGCTACCAGGACGCCTTCGCGGTCACGGTCACCGTCGACCTCCCGGGGAAGGCCACGCTCGTGCTCGTCAAGGGCGGCAAGGTCGTGGCGCACGTGACCAAGCCGGTCCAGCCGCGGACCGTCACCCGTCTCAGCACCGGCGGGGGCCTCGAGCCGGGCCGGTACGGCTGGTACGTCACGGTCACCGGAGCCAGCGGGAAGAGCGGGCGCACGGCGATGCACTCGGTGACGGCCGACAAGCGCGTCGCCCGTCTCCGGCACCTGCACTCGACGGTGAGCGCCGCGTCCCTGCCGCACAAGCTCTCGCACGGCTCCTGCGCCGAGGCCGCCGACTCAGGTGGTCGGGTGCTCCTGCACGGCAGCGCTTCCTGCCCGGCGGGCAGCGCGCAGGGCGTCGCGGTCGCGCTCTTCTTCCCCGACCTGCGCGCGCCCGGCCGCAACGGCTACACCACGCTCACCGTGAGCAGCACCGGCACCGGGGAGCTCCTCCTGCTGCGGTCGGGCACCGACCACGTCGTCTCGGCGACGCCGCTGACCGGTCACACCTCGATCAAGGTGCCCAACAGCGCGCTCTCGCCGACCGCCGCCAACCAGCTGCAGTTCCTGCTCGGCACCGACACCACGTTGACCGTCACGAGCATCACCCTCGCCGCGGACGCACTGGTGCTCTCCTAGAGGTCACTCGGCGGCGGACGGGGTAGGCCACCGCCGTGACCGCCGCCCACGAGCCGGACGCCCCCACACCGGGGCGCGCTGACCGCTTCCAGCGGCGGCACCGGTGGGCCGGCTTCCCCCTCGCGGTGCTCTACAAGTTCATCGACGACCAGGGCTCGTACCTCGCCGCGCTCATCGCCTACTACGGCTTCCTGTCACTCTTCCCCCTGCTGCTGCTGCTGGTGACCATCCTCGGTTTCGTGCTGCACGGCGACCCCGGCTTGCAGCACCGCGTGCTCAGCTCGACGTTGGCGCAGTTCCCGGTGGGCCAGCAGCTCTCCGCCAACATCACGAGCGCGAAGGGCAGCGGGCTCGGGCTGGTGGTCGGCGTCCTGGGCTCGCTCTACGGCGGGCTAGGGGTGGCCCAGGCCGGCCAGAACGCGATGAACACGGTCTGGGCGGTCCCCAAGCACCGGCGCCCCAACCCCTTCAAGGCTCGGCTGCGCAGCCTCGGCCTGCTCCTGGTCCTGGGCACGAGCGTGCTGCTGACCACGGTGCTCTCCGGCATCTCCTCGGGCAACGACGCCTTCGGGGTCGACCTGGGTGCCTTCAGCCGGGTGCTCGTGCTGCTGCTGTCCTTCGCGGCCAACCTCATCGTCTTCATCGGTGCCTTCCGGGTGCTGACGGCGCGCCACATCGGCACCCGCACGGTGCTCCCCGGCGCGGTCGGTGCCGCGGTCGGCTGGCAGCTGCTGCAGACGCTCGTCACGTACTACGCGGCGCACGAGCTCAAGCACGCGAGCCAGGTCTACGGCCTGTTCGGGCTCGTCCTCGGGCTGGTCGGCTGGATCTACCTCGAGGCGATCATCGTCGTCTTCTGCGCCGAGGTCAACGCGGTACGCGCGCGCCGGCTGTGGCCCCGCTCGCTGCTCACACCCTTCACCGATGCGGTCGCCCTCACGCCGGCCGACCGGTCGGCGTACGCGTCTTATGCTGCGGCGCAGGCCAACAAGGGGTTCGAGACGGTCGACGTCGGGTTCGACCAAGAGGCCTACCCCGCCGAGGGACCGCCGGTCGAAGACGAGCATGTTCCGTCGTGACCGCACGGCACAGGCGCCGACGGTGGACGCCTTCGCCCTCGTCGCCGAGCTCGCGGCAGGCGATCTGGTCACCGCGGTCCGCGACCTGCCCCCCGGCTTCGAGCCCGGTACGACGGTCACCCTCGCCACCGCCGCCACGCTGACCTTCCTCACGGCGACGATGCCCGACGGCACCACCGGCGCGCTGCAGGTCTTCACCACCGAGGCGGCGCTGCGTACGCGGAGCCGGCACGCCGTCCCCCTGCGCGAGCCGGGGCGCCAGGTCCTCGTCCGCGTGGTGCACACCTGCGCCGGGCTGGTCCTCGACAGCGCCGGCCCGACGCAGCAGGTGCTGACGGCGGCAGCGGTCCAGCGCGGGCTGGCCGCGCTGGGCTGAGGGCACCGCGTGCGAGCATCGCGCGGGTGAGCACCGCAGCACGGCACCGCGGTCGCCGGTCGGGTGCTGCGCTCGCCCGGGATGCCGTGGTGGCCAGCAGCGCGTTGCTGGCGCTCGCCCTGCCGGCTGCGTGCGGCGGCACGGGCGGCGCGCCGGCCCCGCTCGCGCGGCTGGCGCACACGGGTGCGCTCGCCGACGGCTGCGGCGTGCTCACCACGACCGACGTCTCGGCGGCCCTCGGCGACCCGGTCGAGGTCACCTCCACGCCCCCGGCCGCCGGTGGCCGCTCCACCGGCTGCACCTGGGCCGACGGCTCAGCCGTCCGCGCCGACCTCGTGCTCAGCGACCGAGACCCGGCCGCCGACCTGGCCAAGGCGCGGGCGGCCCTCGGCGCAGGGCGGCGGGCCATCGCCGGCACCCGGCACGGGCACCCGGAGGTCGTCGTCACCGCCGAGGGTACGCCGACCTCGGCGGTCGTGCTGCTGACCGCCGACGGGTGGTACTGCTCCGTCGCCGTGCGGATCCCCCGCGGCGACCCGCTCCGCGCGGCCCGCCGGCTCGAGGACGACCTCACCGGCGACTGAGCCACCGTCCACCGCCGGGCTGACCGAGGGGCATGCTCGGCGGGTGACCGATGTGCTCTCGGAGCCGACCCGCGCCTGGCTGCATGCCCAGCACCACGCCGTGCTGATCACGCTGCGCAGCAGCGGGTCAGCGCAGAGCTCCAACGTCGTCTTCGGGTACGACGGCGCCCTCGCCCGGGTCTCCGTCACGGCCGGCCGGGCCAAGACCCGCAACCTCGCCCGTGACCCGCGGGCGGTGCTGCACGTGCTGGGTGAGGACTTCTCCAGCTACGCGTCAGTGTCCGTCGAGGCGACGCTCGGGGCGGTCGCGCGGGAGCCCGGTGACGCGGCCTGCCGGGTGCTCCTGGCCCTCTACGAGCAGGTGGCCGGCACGCCGCACCACGACCCCGTCGACTTCGACCGCGCGATGGTCGCCGAGCAGCGCCTCGTGCTGTCGCTGGTGCCGCACGCGGTGGTCGGGTGGGGCTACCCAGGAGCCTGAGACCGCGCGAGGATGGCGCCATGCTGGTCGCCGTCATCGTCGTCATCGCGCTCGTCGGCGGCCTGGGGCTGCTCGGGCTCTCCGACCGCCGGGCCAAGGCCCGCGGCCACGCCGCCCGGGGCCCCGCCTCCATCGCCCACCGTGCCCGCGAAGGCAAGCGCGACGCACGTGTCGTCAACACCGTGGCGGGCGCCCTGCAGCGCGACGTCGAGTGGACCGAGGCCTTCCGCCGCGACCACGACGGAGCGTCCGGCAGCTGAGCGCAGGGTCACCGGGTGGTCCGCGCGCGCCGGCCGGCAGCGGCCGGCTCGCCTACCGCGCGCAGGCGCAGCAGCGGCAGGGTCACGTGCACCAGCGGCCCGATCGCCAGCGCGTAGAGCACCGTCCCGACACCGACGGTGCCGCCGAGCAGGGCACCCGAGCCCAGCACCACCACCTCGATCGAGGTACGGACCACCCGCACCGACCGGCCTCGTGCCGCGAAGCCGGTCATGAGCCCGTCCCGCGGGCCTGGGCCGAGCCCCGCGCCGATGTAGGTGCCGCACGCGACCGCGTTGAGGAGCACGCCGGCGAGCAGCATCGGCACCCGTACGACCAGGCTGTGCGGCGGTGAGGCGACGGCGAGCACCGCGTTGACCACCAGCCCGATGACCACGACGTTGGCCACGGTGCCGATGCCAGGACGCTGGCGCAGCGGCAGCCACCCCAACAGGACGACCACGCCGACGATGTCGGTCCAGGTCCCCACGCCGCCGCCCAGGGACCGGCTCAGCCCCTGGTGCAGCACGTCCCAAGGGTCGAGCCCGAGGCCGGCGAGGACCAGCCCGGCGTTGGCGACGCCGTAGAGCACGAGCCCGAGCAACAGCAGCCCGGCCCTGGCCGGCCGCCGGTCCCGCGGCGCAGCAGCGAGCAGGCGGCCGACGTGCACCGCTGCACCCTGACATGCACAGCCGGCGCTCGTCCGCCTCAGAGGCGGGTGCCGTCCGCGTGCGGGGCCACCGGGCCGGGTGGCAGCGAGGTCACCCACCAGGTGCCGCCGGCCCGGTCGGCTGCCGGCGAGGTGCGCACGACCCGGTAGTGCGCACGCAGGTACGCCATGGCCTCCGGTGCACCCTGCTGCACCAGCGGGAGGGCACCGTGGTCGACGAAGACGACGGTGGGGTGCGTGCGCTCGAGCTCCCGCTGCCACTCGCGCCACTGCTGCGGGACGAACTGCTCGGGCGACCAGCCGTTGAGCTCGAGCGCCGACGGGGCGCCGAGCAGCTGCTGCAGCAGCGGGTGCCCGAGCACGTAGACCGGACCGGGCGGCAGCAGCGGGTGCACCGCGGCGAGGTCTGCGGAGGTGTCGGCGTACTCATCGGTCTCCGCGTCGCCGACGGCCACCCGGTCGGCACTGGTCACCCCGCCGCCGTGCTCCCCCAGCACCCGCACCTCCGCGGCGAGCGGCGACAGCGTCGGGAGCAGCAGAGCCAGCCCGGCGACGGCAAGTCCCGCGCGCAGCGCCACCCGAGGTCGCTCCGCGACGACGTCGAGCACGCGCTGCAGCCCGGCCGCCGCGAGCAACCCGACCGGTACGAGGAGCAGGAAGACCTCGTAGGCGTTGGGCTTCTGCAGCAGGATCACCCCGCCGCCGACCGCGATCCACGCGAGGCAGCTCCAGGTCATCAGGTCCAGCCGCCGGCCGACGCCCGGCAGCAGCGCGACGACGGCCAGCGCCAGCAGCAACGTCCCGCTCGTCGCGACCTGGCGGGCCGCGACGTGCAGCTCGTAGGTCGTGTGCATGCCGGCCAGCGCGGAGACCTGGGGTGGGTAGACGAGCGTGGTCCGCACCAGCAGCCGGAGCTCGTGGCGCGCCAGCGCCCACCCGAGCACACCGACCGCGGGCAGGGCCGCGCCGGCGGCGTAGGCGGCTGCGGCGCGCAGCTGCTCGGCACGCGAGGCTGACGTCTGGCGCAACCGCACCAGGCCGCTGACCAGGACGACGAGCAGCAGCGCGCCCTCGACCACCTTGAAGACGGGTACGACACCACCGACGAGCCCGGCGACCGCGAAGAGCGCCAGGCGCTGCGACCGAGCCGCCCGCCAGACCAGCAGCAGGGACCCGAGCAGCGGGAGCCCCACCAACCCCTCGATGAGGGTGAGGTTGACCGGCCGCGCGCTCGCGTAGTAGACGCCTACGACCAGCAGCGGCAGCACCGCGCCGACGGCCGGGCGGCGGAAGAGCCCTCGGCCGGCCCGCTGCAGGAGCACCGCCAGCCCGAGCTGCCAGACCAGCTCGAGCACGTGCACGGCGAGGATCCCGCCGCCGAGCGGGCGGGCCAGCTCGTAGAACCAGTAGATGCCCGGCTGCTTGATGTCCCAGAAGTCGCGGTAGTAGGTGGCGCCGTGGGCCATCTCGCGGGCACCGACGAGGAAGAGCGCCTGGTCACCCGTGGCCGGGGTCGGCAGCGCCAGCACGCCCAGCGCCAGCACCGCGGCCAGGACACCCAGCTCCAGGCCCGTCGGCCGCCGTCGCATGAGCAGTCATGGTGACGCCGTCGCTGCTGTCCGGCAGCCGGTCACGGGGACGTGCACCCGTACGGGTGACGAGCCGGCGCTCAGCGGGCTGCTGTCAGCGGGCGACCAGCGAGGACGGCGAGAGCTCGTCCAGCGACGCGTGCCCGGACAGCCCCAGCTGCAGGTCCAGGTCGGCGAGGAAGCCGCGCAGCACGTGCCGCACCCCGCGCTCCCCGGCCAGCGCGAGCCCCCACACGTAGGGCCGGCCGAGCAGCACCGCACGGGCGCCGAGGGCCAGCGCCTTGACCGCGTCGGCCCCGGTGCGCACGCCCGAGTCGAAGAGCACCGGCAGGTCCCCCGCGGCGGCGACGCAGGCCGGCAGTGCGTCGAGGGAGGCCACCGCACCGTCGACCTGCCGCCCACCGTGGTTGGAGCACACCACCGCCTGCACGCCCGCGGTCCTGGCCCGTCGTACGTCCTCCGGGTGCTGGACACCCTTGAGCACGATCGGCAGCGAGGTCTGACCGCGCAGCCAGCCGAGGTCCTCCCACGTGAGCGCGGGGTTGGTGAAGACGCTGACGAAGCGCAGGACCGCCGCCATCGGGTCCTCCTCCGGCGTCTTCTCGAGCCCCGCGAGGAAGGCCGGGTCGGTGAGGTAGTTCGCGATGCCGATGGAGCGCAGGAAGGGCAGGTAGGCCGTGTCCAGGTCGCGCGGCCGCCAGCCGAGCTGCCAGGTGTCCAGCGTGACGACGATGGCGGCGTACCCGGCTGCCTGGGCGCGGGTCACGAAGGACGCGGCGATCTCGCGCTCCCGGGGCCAGTAGAGCTGGAACCAGCGCGGCGCTCCCGGAGCGGCGGCCGCCACCTCCTCCATCGGCGTGGACGACGCGGTCGACACCACCATGGGTACGGACAGGGCCGCCGCCGCGCGGGCCACCGCCGACTCCGCCTCGTCGTGCACGATCGACAGCACCCCGACCGGCGCGAGCAGCACCGGCGCCGGCATCGTCGTGCCGAGCAGCTCGCCGGACAGGTCGCGCTGGGGCGGCACGCCCCGCAGCATCCGCGGCAGGATCCGCCAGCGGTCGAAGGCCTCCCGGTTGGCGCGGTAGGTGTCCTCGGCGCCGGCGCTCCCGGCGACGTAGCCGACGGCCCCGGGCGTCATCGCCGCGTAGGCGCCCGCCTCCAGGTCACGCCACCCGAAGGGCAGGTCGGGGTCGGTGCCCATGGCACCGGCGAGGTAGACCTCGTTCTGGTAGTCGGCGAAGGCCATGCCTCCTTCCTACCGGGTCACGCGTCGGGCCCGGGGACGGGCGCGGTCGTTTCCGGGCGCGGGGCTCGGGCCGTGGGACGGCACCACCGACGAAGGAGCTCCCTGGAGGCTGTCACCTGGCAGGGCGAGCACGACGTGCGCGTCGAGGAGGTTCCTGACCCCACGATCCAGGAGCCGACCGACGCCGTCATCACGATCACCACGACCAACATCTGCGGGTCGGACCTGCACCTGTACGACCCGATGGCCGGCTTCAGGGGCAGGGGCGACGTCATCGGGCACGAGCCGATGGGCATCGTGCAGGAGGTCGGCAGCGACGTCGGTGACCTGCGCGTCGGTGAGCGCGTCGTCATCCCCTCCCAGATCGGGCCGCCGTCCTGGCGAAGTCCGACGGGCACGTCAAGGTCCAGCTCAAGCCCTGAGAGATCTCGGTCGCAGCGACGTTTCGCTCGGAGCGGCCCACCGTCCGGCACTCAACCGAGCAGGACTCCGACCACGGAGGCGACGGCGGCCGCGACCGCTGAGCTGCTCCACCGGGCTCCCATCGCGGTGAGGTGCCCTTCGCGGTTGAGGACGGCGGAGATCGTCTGCAAGGACGCGCCGCCAGCGTGCAGCTGGCGCACCCGGCGCAGCGTTGTCACCTCGGCGACCTGAGGACCGCACGGCGGGGGCGACGTCGGCAGCAGACCAGGCCGCGGTGCCGGCAGCAGCGCGGCGCAGGCGGCCAACGCCGACGGGATCTGCTTCGCCGGCATGGGCCGTCCGAAGAGGTAGCCCTGGGCGAAGTCGCAGCCGAGAGCACGCAGTGCGACCGCCTGCTCCTGGGTCTCGACCCCCTCGGCGATGCAGACCGCGCCGACCGCGTGGGCGAGGCTGATGACGCTGGCCACGATGGCGTCGTCGTTGACGTTGACACCCATGCCGGCGACGAAGGAGCGGTCGACCTTGAGGGCGCGCACGGGATAGCGCTTGAGGTAGAGCAGCGAGCTGTACCCCGTGCCGAAGTCGTCGATGGCAATCTCCGGACCGAGCGCGGCGAGCTCGCTGAGCACCACCTCCGCCAGCTCGGCGTCCTCCAGCATGGTGGACTCGGTGACCTCGACGAGCAGCCGGTGGGGCAGCAGCCCCGAGCGGCGCAGAGCGCCGTCGACGCTGGTGATCACCCGCTGGTGCGACACCTGACGCGCGGAGAAGTTGACCGCGATCTGCAGGTCAAGTCCCGCTGCGGCCCACGCGGCGCCCTGCCGGCACGCCTCCTCGAGCACCGCCTCACCCAGCTGCACGATCAACCCGCTCGCCTCGGCGACCGGGATGAACGCATCGGGCATCCGCAGCCCGTCCGGGTGCGCCCAGCGCACGAGCGCCTCCACGCCGGTGACGACGTCGGTCCGCAGGTCGATGACCGGCTGGTAATGGAGCACAAGCTCCCCACGCGTGAGCCCAGCCCGCAGGTCGGCCTCCAGCCGGACCCTCGCCTCGACACCCGTCCGCAGGTCCTCGGTGAAGAAGCGCACCGCCCCGCGGTCGTTCTGCTTGGCGTCCTGCAGCGCGGCGTCGGCGGCGAGGAGGAGGTCCTGCGGCGTGCGCGGTGCCGCACCCACCGCGACTCCGACGCTCGCGGTCAGCGCGACGGAGGCTCCGTCAACGTCGAACGGAGCCGCGAAGGCGTCGACGAGGCCGGCTGCGAGCACCTGCGCCTGCTCGTGGCTGGCGAGGGCAGGCCACACCACGACGAGCTCGTCGCCCACGAAGCGGGCCAGCGTGTCACCCACCCGCAAGAGGCCGCTGAGCCGTGCCACGACGGCGCGCAGCAGCGCGTCCCCCGCCTGGTGCCCGAGGCTGTCGTTGACCCGCCTGAAGTGGTCGAGGCCGAGGTGGGCCACCGCGACCACACGGCTCTGCCGCCCGGCCCATGCGAGCGCCTGGGAGAGCCGGTCGGCCAGCAGGGCGCGGTTGGGCAGGCCGGTGAGCTCGTCGTGCAAGGTGTGGTGCACCAGCGCGTCCTGCGCCTGCCGGACGGGCGACAGGTCCACGTGCGCGACGACGGCGCCCGCCCCTGCCGATCGGTGGATGCGCAGGCTCAGCCAACGCTCCACGGTCGGGCTGTGGCACGGGTAGTCCAGCTCGAACCGGTCGATATCACCGGCGAGCAGCGCGCGCAGGCCCGCCGCGGCCTGCCCGGCTGCGGCCCGGTCCGGGCCTTCCGCGTCGGCGCAGACGTCGAAGTAGCTGCGCCCCACGGCGGTACGGCTGGCGTCGCCCCCGTTGTCGGCGGCGAAAGCCTGCCAGGAGCGGTTCACCGCGATGATCGTCCCGGCGCGGTCGACCAGGCAGGCCGAGTGCTCCATCGCGTCGAGCACGCTGAGCGCCATCGGGCCGGGCGCGGGCGACAGCCCCCGTCCCCGGCCTGCCGGCGCTGGCCTGTTCATGGCGCTCCTCAGTCAGGTGCCCGAGCGCTCGCGGTGGCCCGCGGTGGGGGGTCTCTGGCTGTCTCATCGGCCGCTCGAGAGCTCCGGTGAAGCCGGCCACCGGGTGCACCAGCAGCTGGCTACAGCTACAGCTGCAGCGCGGTCACCGCGGTGAGCTCCTCCAGCCCGAGCACGCCGAGCTCGCGGCCGTACCCGCTGTGACCGAAGCCGCCGAAGGGTGCGGTCGGGTTGAAGGCGCCCCCGTTGATGCCGACCTGGCCGGTGCGCATACGTCGGGCGAAGGCGATCGCGTGCTCGCGGTCCGCCGCCCAGACAGCGCCGGACAGGCCGTAGGGCGTGCCGTTGGCGATGGCGAGCGCCTGCTCCTCACCGTCGTACGGGACCACCGTCAAGACCGGGCCGAAGACCTCCTCCTGCTCGATCCGGGTGCCGGGCTCGGCGATGAGCACCGTCGGGCTGACGAAGAATCCGGTGGGGCAGTCGGCCGGCTGCTCGGCGCCGCCGGCGACCAGGTCGGCACCATCGGCGATGGCATCGGTGATGTAGCCGCGCACCCGCTCCTGCTGGGCCTTGCTGACCAGGGGGCCGATCGTCGTGCCCGGCGCGAGCGGGTTGCCGAGCACGGCCACCTGGGCGAAGGCGGCGAGCAGCTGGCGGACCTCGTCCAGGCGTGCCCGGGGCACGAGCAGCCGGGTCAGCGCGCTGCACGTCTGCCCCGAGTTGATGAGGCACCCGGTGAGCGAGCCCGCGACCGCGCCGGCCAGCTCCGCCGCGGACAGGTCCTCCAGCAGCACCGAGGCGCTCTTGCCGCCGAGCTCCAGCGTCGTGCGCTTGGGGGCGCGGGCCGCCAGCTCGGCCACCCGACGGCCGGCGCGGGTCGAGCCGGTGAAGGAGACGAGGTCGATGTCGGGGTGGCTGACGATCGCCTCCCCCACGACGGTCCCCGTACCGGGGACGAGGTTGAAGACACCGGGTGGCAGGCCGACCCCGTCGACGATCTCGGCCAGGAGGTACGCGACCCCCGGCACCAGCTCGGAGGGCTTCACCACCACCGGGCAGCCGGCGGTGAGCGCGGGCGCGACCTTGGCGGCGATCTGGTGCAGGGGGTAGTTCCACGGCGTGATCGCCCCGACCACTCCGACCGCCTGGCGCACGAGCAGCGAGCTGCCGCTGCGCCACTCCCACTCCAGCTGCGCGGCAACGTCTTCCATCGAGGCGAAGGTGACAGCGGGGAGCCCGGCCTGCACGAGGACGGCGAGCTGCCACGGCGCACCCATCTCGGTGGCCGCCGACAGCGCGATCTCCGCGGCGCGCGCCTTGATGCCCTCGGCGATGGCCGTGCAGGCCTTGACGCGGTCGTCCAGCGACGTCGCCGCCCAACCGGGCAGCGCGGCGGCGGCCGCGGTGGCGGCCTTGTCCACGTCGGCGACGGTGCCATCGGGGACCGTACCGATGACCTGCTCGGTGAAGGGGTCGGTCACCTCGAGCACCGTCGACCCGGTCGAGGGGATCCACGACCCGTCGACGTAGATCCGGTCCCTGGTGCTCATGCCTGCGCCCCGCTCGTCGACAGCTCGCGGGCGGGCACGAGGGAGGCGTCGAGGAAGCCGGCGGTGCGGTGGGCCAGCGCCATGCAGGTGAGCATCGGGTTGGCGCCCGAGGCGGTCGGGAAGGCGCTTGTGTCCCCGATCCACAGGCCGGGCACGTCGTGCACCTGGCCGTGGGGGTCGCACACCGAGGTGGCCGGGTCCGTGCCCATCCGCGCGGACCCCATCTGGTGCGCGCTGCCCATGAAGAGGCCGCCGACGCCGATGGGGCGCTGGTCGAGGACGGCCAACCACTCCTCGAGGTCCTCACCGCGGTGCCAGATCGGGGTGTCCGTACCGAAGACCAGCTGCTGCGCGCCGGCCGCCACGTGCAGCTCGGCGAGCACGCGGTAGGCCTTGCGGAAGCCGGCGACGTCGCGCTCGTCGGTGAGGGAGTAGGTCACCACCGACTCGCCGGTGTCGTCGATCGTGACCTGCCCGCCGCCGTGCTCGCGCAGGACGAAGAGCAGGTCGCTGATGTGGTCCAGCCGGCTCATGATCTCCTTGTGCTCGCGGCCGTCCCGGCGCGCGAGCTGGAAGGCGAAGACGCCGGTGTAGTACTGCGAGCCCTCGACGAGCAGGCCGTACCCGTCACCGTCGAGGTCGCGGAACTCGTCGAGGATGGCCGCCTGGGGTGGCCCCCAGTGCGCCCGCTGCTCCTCGTCGTAGACGCCGAACATGCCGGCGCTCGGGTGCAGCCGCAGGTGCTGCCCGACGGCCGGGCCACCGACGCCCGAGCGCAGCAGCAGCGCCGGCGTCTCGAGCGCACCACACGCGACCACGACGGCGGCGGCCCGGACCAGCACGTGCCGCTGCTCCCCCGTCGCCGGGTCGGTCCAGGTGGCCGCAACCGCCTGCGCCGCAGCGCCTTCGGTGCAGACCTCATCGGCGCGCGTGTGCACGAGGATCCGCGCGCCGTGCTCGGCGGCGTCGCGCAGGTAGGTCTGCAACGTGCCGCGCTTGCTCCCGCTCGGGTCGCCGAACTGCGTGTAGCCGGCCGCCACCGGGTCGTAGCGGTCCTTGTCGACGTTGCGCACCGCCAGCAGCGCGGTCCACCCCAGCGCCGCTGCACCGTCCATGATCCGCTGGTTGGGGCCGTTGAGGTCGCTGCAGTCAGCGTTGGCGCCCATCCGCTCGAGCACCGCGGCCAGGTGCGCGTCGAAGTCCTCGGTGTCGAGGCCGTCGAGGCCGTGCTCGGTGGCCCACTCGGCGCGCATCGCCGGGCTGGGGTCGACGCAGTTCTGCCAGTTGACCGCGGTGCCGCCGCCGAGCGTCGCGCCGGCGAGCAGGCCGATGTTGCCGTCGGCGGAGACGCTCAGCCCGCCGCGGTACATCGTCTCGGCGGCGGCCTCCCGCTCCAGCTGGCGGTGGTCGCGCTCGGCGCGCACACCCCCCGCCTCGAGCACCACCACCGACCGGCCCTGCGCCGCGAGCACCCCGGCGATCGTGCCGCCGCCCGCACCCGAGCCCACGATGACGACGTCGGCCTCGATGACCTCACCGTCGGCGGGCACGTACGGCGTGATCGGCGACCCCTCGTCCCGCGGGGTGAGCTGGGGGCCTGGGTACCCGTACTCCGCCCAGAAGGGGTTCAGCCCGTCCGGCCCGGTGAGTGAGTGGGCGAACATGCACGCCCCGCTGCGCAGCGTCTGCACCGCCCCGGCCGCCTCCGGGGCCAACGCCATCATCACGCCGAGCAGCGCCTCACGCGCGGCCCGGCCCTGGTGCGCGAAGCCCAGCGACGCCAGCCCGTCGAGCAGCCCGATGATGCCTGCTTGGTCGGCCTCCGGCGCAAGCGCCAGGAACTGCGCGAGGGCCTCGTCCGCCCCCACGGCGCTGCCGGGCCGGGCCCAGTAGCCGGTCGGGTCGTCAGCCCGGTCGAGGACGGGTACGGCGGTGTCGACGATCGCGGTGAGCACCTCGCGCTGGACGAGGGTCAGGTCGGCCATGCGGGTCTCCCGGTGTCGATGAGGATGGTGCCGTGTGCGTGTGTCCACGCTCACACTGCCACCGCCTGGCGCCCCGGGCCGGGTGCCGCGGAGGGGCTCCGGGGGCGCGGCGCCAGGATCGGGTGAGGGCCGCGGCCCACCCGTCCCCGCCGGAGAGGACCACCTCGTGACCGACGCCTACTACCTGCCCCTCGGCGATGGAGGGTACGAACCCACCCTCGCCACCGAGAGCCCCTGGGACAGCACCGCCCAGCACGGTGGGCCGCCCGCCGCGCTGCTCGCGCACGCGGTGGGCGCCACCGTCGGTGACGGCATGCGCCTGGGGCGCATCTCGGTGGACTTCCTCGGGCCGATCCCCCGCCAGCCGCTCACCGTCCGCGTGACGCCGCTGAAGCCCGGTCGCCGGGTGAGCCTGGCCGAGGCGACGATGACCGTGGGGGCACGGGTCGTCGCCGTGGCGCGCACCTGGCACATCGCCACCGGCCCGCGGCCGCCCGCGGAGAGCGAGCGCGACGTCCCACCGCCGTTGCCGCCCGCGGGACCGGCTGAGCACCAGTGGTTCCGCGGTCTCGGCCGCTGGGGTTACGGCGAGGCGACCGAGTGGCGCTTCACGCTGGGCGGCTTCGACGAGCTCGGCCCCGCCGACGTCTGGACCCGGGTACGGCTGCCGCTCGTCGCCGGCACCCCGCTCTCCGGTCAGGACCGCGCGCTCGTGGTCGCCGACTCCGCCAACGGCCTGTCGGCGACGCTGCCGATGGGCGAGTGGTTCTCCATCCCGCCGACGATGACGACCACCTTCGTCAGGGAGCCGGTCGGTGAGTGGGTGCACCTGCGCACCCGCACCCACCTCGCCGAGGACGGCCTCGGCCTGGCGCACGCTGACCTGCTCGACCCGACCGGCTTCATCGGCGAGGTCAGCCAGCCGCTGCTGGTGCAGCAGCGCTGACCTCTGCGGGGGCCCCCGTACCGTGCTCGGCATGACGCCGGCGGAGCTCGCCGACCTCGGCCACCTGCGCCGGGCGCGCGACCTCATGGACCGCGACTACGCCCAGCCCCTCGATGTCCCGGCCATGGCGCGTGCCGCGCTGATGTCGCCCGCGCACTTCTCGCGCAAGTTCCGTGCGGCGTACGGGGAGGCGCCGTACTCGTACCTCATGACGCGGCGCATCGAGCGCGCCAAGGCCCTGCTGCGCCAACAGGTCTCGGTCACCGACGCCTGCGTCGCCGTCGGTGGCACGTCGCTCGGCTCGTTCAGCTCGCGCTTCACCGAGATCGTCGGCGCGACGCCGTCGCGGTACCGCGCGTGACCATCGCGAGCACGAGGTCGTCCCGGCGTGCGTGAGCATGGTCGCGACGCGACCGCGGCGTCGCCCGGTCCCGGGCTGAAGGCAGCCGAGCAGGATCCGAGAAGCACGTGGGGCCCCGGTGCTCCTACGGTCCTCGCATGCCCGTCACCGTCTCCGCGATGTTCATCGCCGTCCACGACCCCGAGGCCGCGCTCGCGTTCTACCGCGACGCGCTCGGCCTCGACGTCCGCAACGACGTCGCGTCCGACGGCTTCCGCTGGGTCACCGTCGGCGCCCCGGGGCAGGACGTGGACATCGTCTTGTTCCAGCCGCACGGCGGTCGTTCGCCGGCCGAGGGCGACGCCCTGCTCTCGCTCGTGACGCAGGGGTCGCTGCAGGCCGCGATCTTCCGCTCCGAGGACCTCGACGCCACGTTCGAGAAGGTCCGGGCAACCGGCGCCGAGGTACTCCAGGAGCCGGCGTCCCAGCCCTGGGGCGCGCGCGACTGCGCCTTCCGGGACCCCTCAGGCAACCTCGTCCGCATCGCGCAGGCCTGACCGTCGTCCGCCCGCAGTGCCGCAGACCATGAGCCCGGCCACGAGGACGGACCCGCAGCGGCCTGCGCTGCACGATCGAGACGCACAGCGCCTTCGTGCAGGGCTTCAGCCCGTCGAGCACGTCGACGTCGGGCCGCGCCAGCGTCGGAAGGAACGCGAGCTGCTGCCCATCCGCTGCTGGTCGATGGTGGTCGCGGTCGTCGGTCCACGGTCGGCACCGCCACCGACGCCAACGCGATGCTGCGCATCCTCTTCAGCCGGCTCGGGCAGCCGCACATCGGCCCGCCCCCCGCGTGCTCCTTCACCGTCCCCTGAGCGGGGATCGGCGCGCCGCCGCTCAGGTTCTGTACAGCGCTGCGGACCCGTTGAAGAGACTCCGCCGTGGAGTGCCGCTCGACACCTCAGACGGAGGGCGGCTCAACGGTCAGAATGACCTTGCCTTTGGCGTGGCCGGCCGCGAGGTACCGCAACGCCTCGGGGGCTTCCACCAGGGTGAGCCTGCGGTCGAGCAGGATCCGGGTGTCGGCGTCGACCATTTCCACGACGGTGCGGAGCCGTTGGGCGTCGGAGGCGTGGAAGAGGGACTCGGCCCGGAGCCCGTGTGCGGCGGCGCGTTCGGTGTCGGGGGGCATCGGCAACGCGACCAGCAGCCCGCCCGGACGGAGGACCTCCAGCGACTGCGCTTCCACGTCCCCGCCGATGGTGTCGATGACGACGTCGATGCCGTCGAGTTGGGATTCGAACGGGCCGGCCGTGTGGTCGATGACCACGTCCGCTCCGAGGTCCTGCGCGATGCGCAGACCGGGTCCTGAGGCGGTGGTGATGACGTGCGCCCCGAGCGTGTGCGACATCTGCACGGCGAAGCTGCCGACGCCGCCGGCGCCGGCGTGGATCAGGACCTTCTGGCCGGCCTGCAGGCCGGCGATCTCGCTGACAGCCTGCCAGGCGGTCGCTGCGGCGGTGACGGCCCCGGAGGCAAGGAACAGAGGGACAGAGGTGGGTGCTGGGACCAACTGCTCGACGGGGACCACCGCGAACTCGGCGTACCCGCCGCCGGCCGAAGGGTCTAGCCGCGCCACGATCTGGTCGCCGACAGCCCAGCCCTCGACCCGTCCTCCGACGGCGGTGATGGTGCCGGACACGTCGGTCCCGAGCGTGTAGGGGAACGTGACGGGGAAGAAGTCGTGCATGTATCCCGCGGTGATCTTTAGGTCGAGGGGGTTGGTGGCGGCCCCCGAGACGCGCACGAGCACCTCACCCGGCCCGGGCGTGGGCGGCTCCACGTCTCGGAGGGTGGGGGCGTCGCCGTAACGGCCGATCTGGATGGCTTTCACTGGTTGTCCTGTCCGATGAGGGGGGCGTGGCCGACCTGGTTGAAGAAGCCGAACCAGTCTTCGAGGTGCCAGGTCCGGGCCAGGCGGCCGTCTTGCACGACGTGGAACTCGTGGACCGGGATGCGGACCTTCCGGTCGGTGCCGGGGATCCCGAAGATGTCGCCGGTGTGGGTGCCGCGCATCTCGGCGCGGACGCCGATGCTGCCGTTGCCGTCTCCGCCACGTCCGTCGATCACGTCGTGGACGACGATGTGGAAGTCGGTGAACGACTGCCCGATCCCGTTGATCATGGGTTTGATGCCGTCGGGGCCGGGTCCCTGCCCGGGGCCCAGTGGGATGTCTTCCCAGTCGGGGGTCACGACCTCGTCGAGCAGGTCGGTGTCTCCGGAGAACGCTCGGTAGAACGTCTCGACGAGCTGGTGCAGTGGGTCGGGCACGTGGGTCTCCATGGTCGTGGTGTCACTGATGGTTTGGTCGTGTTGGTCAGGGCCGGACGGGGAGGTCGAGCAGGTGGTCGATACCGAGGGCGGTGAAGAAGGTCCGTTGGCGCTCGGTCCTGACCGCGTCGATGTCTTCGACGCCCTTGCGCTGGGCATCGACGACCACGCGGCGTGGGCGCGAGCCGCGGGGCTGGCCCAGGACCTCGACCAGGGCGTCGCCGACCGAGCCGACGTCGGCCGTGTGGCCCTGGTGGGCGATGTCGATCGCTGCCAGCCGCTGCGGGATCTGGGCCACCGACGCCGCGAGGTCGCCGTACTGGGCTGTGACTGCGGGTTCTGCCGGGCCGGTGGTGTGCGCGAAGTGCTCGGTGCCCTGGGTGAACGCGCCGGGCACCACGATGACCGTGTCGATACCGAACTGGGTGACCTCGAAGCCGATCGACTCGGCGAAGGCCTCGCCGGCGGCCTTGCTCGCGATGTAGGTGGCCATGAACGGCTCCACGATGTGCGCGGTCGTGCTGCTGACGTAGACGAGCGTCCCGGCGCCTTGGCGCCGCATCACGGGGAGCACCGCGCGAGCCGTGCGCAGCCAGGAGACCGCGTTGGTGTCGAGGATCGTCAGGAACTGTTCGGGGGTGAACGCCTCGGCGACCCCGGACATCAGCATGCCCGCGTTGTTGACAAGCACGTCGAGACGTCCCTGCTCGGACAGCACCTGGTCGACGGCGGCGCGGCAGCCGGTGTCGGACAGGACATCGAGCTCCAGCGGCAGCAGCGCGACGCCGTGTGTGGTCGCGAATCGTTGCGCGGTTGCGGCGCGGTCAGCCGAACGGGACCCGATGCCGCGCATCCCGGCGTAGACGATATGGCCGGCCAGGGCCAGCCTCTCGGCGATCGCCTGGCCCAGCCCCGACCCGGCGCCGGTGACCACGACGACCTGCGGGACGCCGCGAGGTCCGGGCTCGGTCATGCCGCTCCCCCGTTGACGCGGATGACCTGGCCGCTGATCCACCCGGCGTCGGGAGAGACGAGCAGGGCCACGGCACCCGCGATGTCGGGTGGCTGCCCGATCCGGTGCTGCGGAGCCAGGCCCGCGAGCCGCTCCACGTCGCTCGCGCTCTTCCCGGCGAGGAACAACTCCGTCTCGACCGGCCCGGGGGCGACCGCGTTCACCGTGACACCGCGGGACCCCAACTCCTTGGCCAAGACCCTGGTGAAGCCCTCGACCGCACCCTTTGTCGCGTTGTAGACGCCGTAGCCCGGCGCGTTCAACGCCAGGGTGGTGCTGGACAGCGTGACGATGCGCCCGCCGTCGCGGACGCGTCGCGCCGCTTGCCGCAGCGCGTTGAACGTCCCCCGGATGTTGACCTCGACCTGCTCGGTGAAGTCCTTGTCCGACGCCTCGGCGAGAGGCGCCGGTCTCAAGATCCCGGCCGAGGTGACGACGATGTCGACACCACCGAACTCCGACTCGGCCCGGTCAAACAGCGCCGCCACCTGCCCGGCGTCGGCCACGTCGGCGCGAATCGCCACCGCGCTGCCACCGGCCAGTCTCACGCTCGTGACGATCTCGCGGGCCGCCTCCGCAGACGCCACGTAGCTGACCGCGACCGCTACGCCGTCGCCAGCCAACCTCTCGGCGACGGCCCGCCCGATCCCGCGCGACCCGCCCGTGACGACGGCCACCTTCGACCCGGTCATAGATCCGTCTCCCTTCCTGGCGCTCCTGCTGGCCGCCGACATCGACCTTGCCAGGGCATGCGGAGGAGAACTAGGCGACGTCGGTACAGGTGACGGCAACACCTGGATCAGCGGATATCCCCCGTAGCGGACCCACCCGGACCGCGGCCACCGAACGAGAGGTCCCGGCGTTGCCCGGCCCATCGTGGTGGCAGCGTCACCTGGCTCGACCCGTGCATGCGGGCCCACAATCCCGACATGGACCTGGTCGGGATGGGTGGCTTCCTGAAGTCGCGGCGGGATCGGCTCAACCCGCGCGACCTCGGATTGCACAACGGCCCACGACGTCGCGTCTCAGGGCTGCGGCGGGATGAAGTGGCGACGCTGGCCGGCGCCTCCGTCGACTACTACGCCCAACTCGAGCAGGGCCGGGGTGCCCAGCCCTCCGAGCAGATGCTCGCAGCTCTCGCCCGCGCCCTCCACCTGACGTTGGACGAACGCAACCACCTCTACTACCTCGCCGGACGACCGTTACCAGCCACGGGTAGCGCGAACGCCCACGTCCATCCCGGAATGCTCGACCTACTGGACAGGCTCACCTCGACCCCAGCGCAGATCATCAGCGACCTCAGCGTCACGCTCGTGCAGAACCCTCTGGCCGCAGCGTTACTCGGCTGGCCCAAGCACACCTCAGGACTGCGAGCCAGCTTCCTCTACCAGTGGTTCACCGACCCCGAGGCCCGAGACCGGTACCACCCCGACGAACACCAGCACCAGTCACGTGTCTTCGTGGCCGACCTGCGAGCAGTCACCGCGCGACGAGGCAAGGACCAACTCGTCACCGACCTCACCAGCCGCCTACTGAACGAGAGCCGGGAGTTCGCCGACCTGTGGGCGCGGCAGGAAGTCGCTGTCCGACGCTCAGACCGCAAGAGGCTCCTCCACCCGACACTGGGCGAGCTCGAACTCAACTGCCTGAACCTGCTCAGCGAGGACGGCACCCAGCGCCTGCTCTGGTTCACCCCACCGCCGGGAAGCCCAGCCGTCGAAACGCTGGAACTTCTCGGCGTCGTCGGCAACCTTAGAGTGGATCAGCCCGAGGTCTGACGTAGGACCCGGACGTGTTACCGCGGCTGTGACGGCGACCCGCTCATGCCGGCTTCTCGCGGTGCGGATGGCCAGGCGATGCCTTCACTCAAGGACGAGCACCTGGGTAGCGCAGGTGCAGGGGAGCATCCCCCGGGACTGCTGCCGTCGGGCTGGCAAGGGGCAGCGGTGACACCTGGAACGCACCGCTCGGAGTGGCACGTTGACGACGACTCGCGACCTCCTCGCGTCCCGCGACGAGCCGCCGCGACCGCCCACCAAGATGCTGTCGGGCGTCCTGCGGATGTCGTGGTTCTGCCGGGAGCACGTTGCCCTGGCCCTCTTCTGCCTGCAGCGACCGGACCCGGCGCATGGTTCAGCGCTACCGGCCGGTGAGCGGGCTGCCCAGTCGTCGGTGGTGGACACCGCGGTCTTCACCGGTCGCGCGCCAGCTCGGTGAGGTAGGCCGGCAGGCCGCGTGGCTCGCGCTGCAGGATGGTGCGCAGGACTAGGGGGTTGCCGCCGTGGAACCCGTACCGGTCGTAGTCCCGGAACATCGCCGTCAACCCTGCGGGCTGTCCGGGCGGCACAGCGTCGAGGTCTTCGGCGGTGAGCTCGCGTCCGGCCACCTCGCTCATGAGGGCGGCGACCTGGACCCGGTCGTAGGTACCTGGCGCTGCGAGCTCGAAGGTGCCGTGGTCCAGGGTGTCCGTCGCGAACCCTGTCGCGGCGACGTCGGCGACGTCGCGGTAGTCGACGTAGGTCATCCGCGAGCGCTTCGACCACGGCATCGCGACCGTCCCGGACTCCAGTGCCTGCCGGTAAGCCCCGGCCAAGCCCTGCAGGAACATCGCCGGCTGCAGGACGACGAAGGCCAGGTCGGACCGGTAGAGCGCCTCCTCGATCGGCCGGGTGCTCGCGTGGTTCACCAGCGACAGGGACGGGTGGTAGACGCCCGAGTAGACGACCTTGCCGACGCCGGCGCGGACCGCCGCTGCCACGGCGCTCAGTCCCAGCCCGGTCGCGTCCGGGGCGAAGGCGGGCGTGATGAGGAAGACGCCGTCGACGCCCTCCATGGCCGCGTCGAGGCTGGCGCTGTCGCCGAGGTCGCCCTGGACGATCTCCCGTGCGCCTCTCGCCCGCGGTACGTCGGCCTTGGCGGGGTCGTGGACCAGTGCCCGCACGTCGATCCCGCGGGCGACCAGCGCAGGGACCACGAGGCCGGCGTAGGCACCGGTCGCGCCGATGGCGAGGACCTTCACCGATCGGCTCCGGGCGGGGGGACCGGCTCGATCCCGTACCTGGCCGAGACCGCGGCGATCTGCTCCGGGTCGGGCATCGGCACGTCCCCACCGGGCAGCTCGAGCCGATCGGTACGGGTGCCCAGCTCGACGATGGCGTCGCCGAAGCCGGCCCCGGCGTTGATGAGCAGCGTCCGGGCCGGGCCGTCCGGCCCCGCGACGAAGCCGTGCGGCACGCCACGCGGCAGGAAGACGACCGAGCCAGGTCCGACCTGCCAGGAGTCGTCACCGCACGTGACCTCCAGCGTGCCGTCCACCAGGTAGAAGACCTCGTCCGCGTCCCGGTGGAGGTGTGCGGGCGGCGCGTAGCCAGCCGGCACCCGATGGTCGATCAAGTCGAGCCGGCCGCCCGTGTCGCTGCCCATCACCTTGGTCAGGCTGAGGCTGCCGAGCCAGTGGTAAGAGTCGCCCTGGTCCGGGCCGAGGACGAAGCTGCGCCCGGTCCCGCCGGCGCGCGGCGAGCCCGACGGGATCGTGGGGAAGCTCATGCAGCTCCTTCGAGGGCGTACCACCCGTGCCCGATGCGGACGAGATCGTCCACTAACCTTAGGTGACGCGGGGACGGTCCGCAAGGGGTCCGGCCAGCGCTCGCAGGAAGAGCTCCTTCTGGCGGCGCGCGGGACGCTCCCAGCTCGGGGTGAGCGGCTGCGCGAGCATCGCGCCGAAGATCACGATGTCTCCGGCGGTGACGTCCTCCCGGATGCTGCCGTCCTCCCGGCCCTGCGCGAGCAGCAGCCCGATGGCGCCGTGGACCTCGCCGCGCACGCCCGCCGTCCCCGGCTGCAGGTCTCTCGGGCCGCCGTGCAGGGGCAGGACGAGCTCGGTGCGGTGCTCGATCGTCCGGTCCAGGAACCAGCCGACCGCCTCGAGCCCCGACCCACCCTGCTCGGCTGCCGCCAGCGCGGCCACCAGGACCATGCGGAAGGACCGCTCGCTGAGCGCGTCGAGCAGAGCCTCGCGGGTGGCGTACCGGCGGTAGAGGGTGCCCACGCCCACGCCCGCCTCGGCGGCGATGCTGGCCATCGGCACCTGCCGGCCGTGCCGCAGCATCGTCGTCACCGCGGCCGCGAGCACCCGCTCCTGGTTCGCGAGGGCATCCCGGCGCAGCCGGCGCCCATCTGGCGGCAGCTCTCCGGTCACCCGTGCACGGTCGCACCGCGGCGGCAGGTGCGTCGATGGCGCCCGCCTCGGCTCGGGCGATGCCGGTAGCGGAAGGGACCCGCACCTGTGCTTCTGTCGTCGGTGGAGCTTCTGCCCTGCAGCGGTTCTCGCCTTGCCTCGGAGGTCCCCGCGGTGCTATCCTCGAACACGCGAGCGAGCGGGTGGTGGAGGTCGCGGCGTTCACCGCCGGGCTCCTCGCCGAGGACGTCGAGCGGTTGGCGACCCGTGACCTCGGCCCGCTGGTCACGGTGCTGAGCTCCCTGCGGTCCGCGGCGGAGGCGCTGCTCAGCGCGGTCACCGCCGCCGCCCTCGAGCGCGGGGAGCCCGAGACCTGCTGCGACGGTGGGGTGAGCCCCCGGCAGTGGGTCACCGACTGGCAGGGCGAGGGCCCCCGCCAGGCCGGGAGGCTCCTCGCCACGACCACGGCGCTGGGCCGGTTGCCGCAGGTCCGGGCGGCCTACCAGCGTGGGCTGATCAGCAGTGCGCACGCCCACGCGGCGTGCCGCGCCGCCAGGCAGCTCCCCGCGGGGGCGCTGGGGGCGGGGGATCGGATCCTCGCCACCACCGCACCGCACCTCCGGCCGGAGGACGTGAATGGTCCTGCGCTGCGCCCAGCACCACACCCACCTGCACCGCACCCGCCAGCACCTGCACCCACCCACCCGGGCGGAGCTGCACCGGGCGCTGGGAAGGCCGGCGCCACGGACCTGACAGGGTGGTCAGACGAGGTCTGGCCGGCGCGGTGCGGCGCCCAAGGCCCAACGGTCGAGCCAGGCGAGGACCGCGTCGTACCAGACGCTGATGTTGCCCGGCTTCAGGACCCAGTGGTTCTCGTCCGGGAAGTAGAGGAGCTGCGACGGGACACCCGAGCGCTGCAGCTCGGCGTAGAGACCGAGGCCCTCACCGACCGGTACGCGGAAGTCCTGCTCGCCGTGGATGACCAGCGTGGGGGTGACGATCGCATCGGCGTGCGTCGCCGGGGACCACCGCTCGTAGAAGCCGCGATCACGGCGGGGGTGGCCGAACTCCCGCTCCCAGAAGGCGGCGTTGTCCGTCGTACCGCGGAACGAGGTGAGGTCCCAGAGCGAGGCGTGCGTCACCGCGCAGCGGAAGCGGTCGGTGTGCGTGATCGCCCAGTTGGTGAGGTAGCCGCCGTACGAGCCGCCGAGGACGGCGGTCCGCTCGGCGTCGAGGTCGTCACGCGCCAGCGCCGCATCGGTCAGCGCGAGGACGTCTTCCCATGGCGCGCCGCCCCACTGGCCCCAGCCGCGGTCGACCATCCGCTGGCCGTACCCGGTGGACAGCGCCGGGTCGGGCAGCAGCACGGCGTAGCCGCGGGCGGCCAGCAGCATCGGCTGCCACCGCCACTGCCAGGCGTTCCACGAGCCGAGCGGACCGCCGTGGATGACGAGGGCCAGCGGCGCCGGGCCCTGCGCGCCCTCCGGCAGCACCAGCCAGGCGCGCAGCGGCGTGCCGTCCGCGGCGGTCGTGGTGACCTCCTCGACCCGCCCAGGCAGATCGTCACTGAAGCCCTCGGCGTGCAGCACCCGCGGTTCCTGCTCTGCCGCAGCGACATCAAGCGTCACGAGCTCGGGCGGCGCGCCGATCGTGGAGCGCAGCGCGAAGACGCGACCGCCCTCCCACGACGGACGGACATCAGTGAAGGAGCCGGCGTCGGACAGCCGCGTCGCCGCAGCACCCGTGGGCTCCAGCGGGACGACCCACACCGAGTGCCGGCCGCTGTCGGCGCCGTCGACCACGACCGAAGCGCTGTCCGCGGTGAAGGAGAAGCCCTCCGGCCAGCGGTCCAGCTCGGGCGCGAGCCGGCGCCTGTCGCCGGTGCTCCGCTCGAGCAGCCACAGCTCGACCGCCGGGGACAGCTGCTGATCGGTCAACCGCTCCCGGGAGTACGCCACCCACCTCCCGTCCGGGCTGACCGCCGGGCTGGCGTGGGCGTAGGCGTCGTCGGTCACGAGCACGGTGCGCCCTCCGGTCGCCACGTCGATGGCGACCAGGTCGTACCGGTCCTCTCCTCCGCCGACCGGGGTTGCCCAACCGGTGATGACCGTGCTCCCGTCAGGGGTGACGGTCATGTCCTGCTCGGTGAGCGCGTGACCGACCGCGCCGGTGAGGTCGCGCAGGGGCGACCCAGCGGTGTCGGTCACGAGCAACCGGGGCTGGCGCGGGGCGAGCGGGTGGTCCCAGTAGCGGATCGGGTAGTCCTCCCACAGCAGCGCGGAGGTGCCCGCGTCCTCCCGCGCCGCGGCCGCCAGCCGGTCGTCCTCCAGCGTGACCGCCGTGGGGAAGACGTCGACCTTGACGATGATGACGTCGGCGTCCCGGGCGGCTGCGACGCCGCCGACCCCCGCCGGCGCACTGACCAGCCGCCGCGCCTCGCCACCGGCCGCGGGCAGCAGCCACAGCGACGCGCTGTCACCGACCTTCTCCGCCTCGGGGGCCTGCGGGTCGTCGCGCCTGGCCACGAAGAGCAGGTCACCGCCGCGGGTGAAGCCGGCGGCCGCGCTGCCGCTGCGCGGGGCGACGAGCCACCGCACCGCACCGGTCTCCGGGTCGACGGCGCGCAGCCCGGTCTCGAAGGCCTTGCCGTCGCGCCCAGGGCTGGCCGCGCCGAGCGCCAGCCGGTCACCCGGACCAGCCACGAGCCCACCGAGCCGGGTAACGGCCAGGAACGTGGTGCTGTCGAAGGTCATCGGACGAACCTAACGAGGAGCCACCCCGAGGCGCTCAGGACAGGACCGCCAGGGCCAGCACGCCGAGCACGATGATGTTGGCCAGGGTGGCGAAGGCGACGATGAGCAGCAACCGGTCGTCGTCACCGACCGACCGGCGCCGCGTCGCGAGCGCACCGGGCGCAGGGGTACGGCACACCGGGCACGCGGCGCGCGTCAGCGACGGGCGGTAAGCGACCGCGCAGTGCGGGCAGCTGACCCGGCCCGCGGCGTCGAGCTCCGGCGCGGCAGCGCTCGACGGCAGCGGTGTCACGGGCAGGGGCACAGGTGCCCCTCGACCGGCTCGGTGCGGCGCCGGGCGAGGAGCGCACCGGTGGTCGCGATGCCGAGGGTGAAGAGCTCCCATGCGGCGAAGCCGGCCAACGCGCTCGGTCCGTCCAGCTCGTGGCCGAGCAGGCGCAGCGCCGGCCGGGTCACCGGTGCGACCGCCACGACGGGAGCTGCGACGGGCGGCGGTGGCGCGGCGGCCGGCGCCGCCACACCGATGACCGTGGTCACGGTGTGGCCCGGGACCGCGGGCACCGCCGATCGCGGCGGCGCTAGTGCGGGCGCCGCGAGGCTGGCAGCCAGGGTCGCGACCACCGACGGCACGGCCATGGCGGTCGCCGCCGGCTTCGTCGGCACGACGACCGGCGCCACCGCAGGTACGCGGTCGGCATCGGACAGCGTCGCGGTGGCCCGGCCGAGGAAGAGCGTCACGTCCTGCGCGCTGGAGACGGTCCCCGTGCCCGCGGCGGCGTCCGGCGTCAGCTCCGTCACGACGAGCGCTCCGCTGTCGGCGAGCGCACCGCGCGCGGTCGTGGTCATGACCGGGGCGAGCAGCCGCACCGTGACACCGGCCTGGGCCAGCAGCGCCTCGACCGGTGGCGGCGGCGCGACGGGCAGCAGCCCGGAGGGCAGCGGCGTCTGCCCCAGCGCGTGCACGCCGCCGGCGTCGATGCTGACGGCCTGACCGCCGACCGACGCACTGCTGACCGTCACGCCGGCGGTGGCGTGGTGCCCCGCGGCGTCGTAGGAGACCGCGGCGCTGCCGGTCACCGAGCCGAGGACGAGCGGGCCGATGGTGACGGTGCCGCTGGTCGCCGTACCGCTACCGGAGAGGGTCGCCTCGTCTGGGGCGCGCACGAGCTGCTCGGCGGCGCTGGCGGCGGTCGACCCGTCCGCCGGGGTTGCCCCGGTCGCGCTGGCCGAGCCGCTGGTCTCCTGGGCGGCGGCCACCGCCGTGCCCGTGTCGTCGGTGGAGGTCACCGGACCGCCGGGGTACTGCGCCTGCGCACCAGGGGGTGCCGGGCCGCCCATCGACGCGGAGAGCGTGCGCACGGTCGTGCCCGGCTCCGCAGTGACCGCCATCGTCCTCGCGCTCGGGCTGTCGTCGAGGCGACCACCGACGGTCGCCGCGCCGCTGTCGGTGAGCACCAGACCGCCCGAGGCGTCCACCGTCCCGCTGCTCGTGATCGCGTCGGCGGCCACGGTGAGACCGAAGCGCCCGAGCGGGGTCGGTGCGGCGGCTGCCGCCGCCGGTCGGACCAGCGCGAGCGCGGCACCGGTGGAGGCGACGGAGAGCAGGAGGCCGGCGACGGCCAACCGGCGACCCGCAGCACCCTGACGACCGGGGCGACGGCCCGCCAGGCCGGTCACGCCGACCCCTCGAGGATGCCGTCGACCGCGCCGCCGACGAGGGCCGCAACGGTGGTCCCGCGCTCACCGGCGAGCCGCTCCAGGGCGCGGATCCGCTGACCGGTCAGGTCGATCCGCACGCCCTCACGCGCTGACTCGGGTGCTGCGGGCACGTGGGCCGCCTGCGCTGCAGCCCCTCCACCGAGGTATGCCGCGGCTACGTCGTCGCCGGTGAGCGATGCCGGCGGGCCGGCGGCGACGACCCGACCCTGCTCGAGCACGAGGACGCTGTCGGCGACCTTGAGCGCCTGGCCGACGAACTGCTCGACCATCACGATCGCGATCCCCTGCGCCCGCAGCTCGCGGACCACACCGAAGAGGTCGGCGACCACGGTCGGCGACAGCCCCATCGACATCTCGTCGATGAGCAGCAGCCGCGGCGCCTGCACCACAGCCCGGGCGATGGCGAGCTGCTGCTGCTGGCCGCCGGAGAGCTGGCCGGCGGGCTGGGAGCGCTTCTGCGCGAGGACGGGGAAGGTGTCGAGGACCCGGGCGACGCGCGCGCGGCCGTCGGCTCCTCGGTCGGCGCCAGCACCCACCAGGCCCAGGCGCAGGTTGTCACCGACCGACAGCGAGCCGAAGATGCCGCGGCCGGCAGGGACGTGCGCGACGCCGAGGCGAGCGATCCGCTCCGGCGAGGAGCGGCTGACGTCGGCGCCGTCGACCGTGACGCTGCCGGCGGCCACCGGCTCGAGACCGGTGACCGCGCGCAGCGTCGAGGTCTTTCCGGCGCCGTTGGCGCCCAGCACCGCGACGACCTCACCCGGTGCAACCTCGAAGGAGACGCCCCGGACCGCGACCACACCGCCGTACCGCACCTGGAGGTCGCTGACCGCGAGCAGGGCGCTCACCCGAGCAGCACCTCCTCCGGCTCCGGCGCACCGAGGTAGGCCTCGAGCACGCGTGGGTCGGTGCGCACGTCGTGTGGACGCCCCGCCGTGAGCACCCGACCGAAGCTCATCACCACGACGTGGTCGCACAGCGGCATCACCACCCCCATGTCGTGCTCGACGAGCAGCATGGCGGTGCCGAGGGTCGCGCGGACGCGGGCCAGCAGCTCGACGAAGTCGTGGGTCTCGCGCTGGTCCAGCCCGCTGGCGGGTTCGTCGAGCAGCAGGACGTCCGGCTGCAGGCACAGCGCGCGGCCGAGCTCCACCAGCCGAGCGGAACCGACCGGCAGGCTGTCGGCCGGCAGCTCGGCCAGCGGCAGCAGCCCGAGGAAGTCGAGCACCGCCCGCGCGCGCTCGGTGGCCTCCGCGAGCGCGCGCTTGCGCGCGGGTAGCCGGAGCGCGTCGGCGATCACCCCGCCGGAGGTGTGCCGGTGTGCGGCGACCATGAGGTTCTCGAGCACCGACAGGCCGCGGAAGAGCTGCACGACCTGGAAGGTCCGGCCCAGGCCGCGGGCGGTGCGCTCGTGCGGCGGCGCCGCCGTGACGTCGAGGCCGTGCAGCCACACGCTGCCGCTGGTCGGCTTCTGCAGGCCGGTGACGACGTTGAAGGTCACCGTCTTGCCTGCCCCGTTGGGCCCGATCAACCCGACGATCTCCCCGGCGTGCACGGACAGCGAGACGCCGGCGACCGCGTCGGCGGTGCCGAAGCGCACCGCGATGTCGCGCAGCTCGAGGACTGCCATCAGCGCGCGCCGACCAGCTCGGGCGACGGCTCGGTCACGGGTACGGCTGGCGGCGTCACGCCGCGACCCCCCCGCGCCGAGCGCACCAGCCGGGCCGCGCCGTCGACGATGCCGTCGGGCAGCAGCACCACGACGGCCACGAGCACCGCACCGGACAGCAGCGTGGTGGTGGCGGTGACGTCGTTGTTGGCCGTGCTGCCGGCCAGGATGATCGGCAGCTCGACGAGGAAGCCCGCGACCAGGGCGGCCAGCAGGTTGCCCAGGCCACCGATCACCGCGTAGGCCAGCAAGGTGATCGAGGCCGTCGTGTCGTAGGGCTGCGTGCCGCCGTTGACCTCCTGCAGCTGGGTGAGGTGGGTGATGAGCAGCCCCCCGGCCAGCCCGGCGATCAAGCCCGAGGTCGCGAACCCGCGCAGCTTGGCGCTCGCCACCGAGAACCCCATCGCCGCGGTCGCCGCCCGTGAGGAGCGCAACGCGGTGAGCGCCGCGCCCGTGCGCCCGCGGCGCAGGTTCGCCGCTGCCAACCCCACCAGGGCGAAGAGCCCGAAGACCAGCCAGGCGAGGTGCCGGTCACCGGCAACCCCGCTGGCCCCCGGCAGGTCGTTGAAGTAGGACGGGATCTTGATCGACCGCTTGCCGCTGGCCACGACGAAGGGTGCCGAGAAGAGGAAGCTGTCGGCGGCGAAGGAGAGCGAGATGGTCGCGATGGCCAGCTCGAGCGGCTCGAGCCGGATCGCCGGCAACGCGACGAGAGCGGCCGACACGGCGGCGACGGCAGCCCCGACCACCAGCGCGAGGAGGTACGGGACCCCGTGCGCGGTGGCCACCGCCGCCGTGAAGCCACCGATCCCCATGAAGGCGCCGGTGCAGATCGACACCTGGCCGACCACCCCGGCGAGCACCACGAGGGAGAGCGCGGCGAGCGACCACACGCCGATGCCCACCAGCGCGTCTCCCCCGTCGTGCCCGAAGAGATACGGGACACCGAGGATGAGCGCGACCACGACGGCCACCCGGACCAGCGCGGGGCGCCCGGTCGGCAAGGGCCGGACCGGCGCCGGCGGCAGGCCTGCGCCGCCGCTGTCCGCCCGCCCGCGGCGCCGGCGCAGCACCAGCGAGCCGAGCGCGACGACCAACGCGGTCAGCTCGGGGATCCCCTGGCGGGAAGGGCCCACCGCCTGCTGCACCATCGGCTGGAGCACGGCGAGCCCGAAGCCGGCGGCCAGGGCCAGCGGCAGCGACTCCAACCGCGCGACGAGGGCGACCGCGACGGCCTCGACGGTGAGCACGAGCAGTGGGATGGGGTTGAGGTTGAGCTGGGGCGCGGCGAGCACGCCCGACAGACCGGCCAGCGCGCCACCCAGCGCCCACGACAGCCGCGCGACCCGACGCACCGGCAGGCCGAGCAGGCGGGCGGCCTCGGGGTCGTCGGACACACCACGCATCGCGGTCCCCGTCGCCGTACGGGACAGGAAGAGGGCCAGCCCACCGCCGGAGACCAGTGTGATGATGATGGTCGCGAGCTGCAGCCGGTCCAGGGTCCAGCCGATGCTGTCGACCGAGAGGACCTGGTCGTCGCTGACGACCTTCGCCGCGGTCCCCGCCAGGCCGAAGGCGAGCGCCGAGAGCCCCTGCAGCGCGAGCAGCCAGCCGAGCGTCACGACGGTGCGCTGGATCGACCCACGGGTGAAGCGGACGGTGACCTCGATCAGGGTCCCGGCGAGCACGGCGACCGCCACCCCGAGCACCCCCGCGACCAGCGGCGGCACGTGCCCCGCGGCGTCGGCAGCCGTGAAGGCGGCGAGCACGCCCAGGCCAGCCTGGGCGAAGGTGAAGACCTTGGTCGTGCGGTAGACGAGCACGATCCCCATGGCCTGCAGGGCGTAGAGCGCCCCGAGGGGCAGGCCGCTCAGCGCCAGCCCCAGGTAGAGCTTGAAGGTCATCTCAGGCCTGCTGGGTGTCGCAGGTGTAGCCCTGGGTCGGCACGACCTTGCCCTGGGAGACCTTGCCGAACTGGATGCAGCGGTTGATGTCGCGGTTGCCAGGTGAGAAGGCGAGCGGGCTGGTGAGGCCGGTGCTGTAGGTCCCCAGGGACTCCACCGCCTTCACCAGGCCGGCCTTGGTGTAGACGCCGTGCATGTTCTTCAGCGCGTCGACGAGCAGCTCCCCGTCGAACCACCCCACCTCGCCGAAGTAGTCGATGGTGGCACCGCCGCCGCCCTCGGCCTTGACCGCGTTGACGTACGCAGTGACCTTGGGGTCGGTCGAGTCGACGAAGCTGAAGTCGCTGGCGACGTAGGTGCCGTCCGCGTTGGACAGCGACTTCACCGAGTCGACGTTGAAGGTCGGCGCGGCCACGTGCTTGATCTGCTGGGCGTAGCTGCCGGCCGCCTGCAGGAAGCGCTGGTAGCTCCCTGCGTCGAGCACGCTGGCCAGCCCGTCGACGCCCTTGACCTTCATCTGGGTGACGTCGCTCTGGTAGGTGTCGGTCGGCGACTTCTGGGCGGTGTAGGCAGGTGCCGCCCCGAACCCGGCGGCGAAGCCGTTCTCGATCTCGGCGTTGGCGTCGGCGTCGTTGTTGTTGACGTAGAGCAGCGCCGGCGTCTTCGCGCCGAGGGACTTGAGGTAGGCGCCCATCTCGTACCCGTAGTGGACGTAGGCGGCGGTGAAGGCGAAGGCGAGCTGGTCGTGGTACTCGTCGTACTCCCCGTAGCTGCCGATGAGCGGGATGCCCTCACCATCGAGGAGGGTCTTCAGGCCGCCCTCCGTCTCCGGGGCGTTGAAGGCGGCGAAGGCGAAGACCCCCTGGCTGGCGAGGGATTTGAACTCCGAGTCACCGGTGGGCCCGCTGAGCTGGTCGTCATCCTGGATCAGCTTGATCTGGTGTCCGTCGACACCGCCCGCCTGGTTGACCATGTCGATGTAGGCCTTGGTCGCCTGCGCGCTGGCACCGAAGTTGATCGCCCCGGACTGCGTGACGATCGAGCCGATGGTGATGGGGGCGCCCGGCGCGATCTCGCTCGCCGCCCCGCCGCCGGCGGCGGCTCCCGAGGGACCCTTGCTCGGCGACCCCGCGGTGCCGCCGGTGCTCTTGCTACTGCCCTTCGTCGGCGCGGCACCGCTGGCCGCCGGGGCCGCGGTGGGCCCCGCCGCGGTGCCGGCCGACCCGGCGCTGCCGCCGACCACCGAGGTCACGGTCGTGGGTCCCGTGCCCGCGGCGGGCGCCGCGCTCGCGGCGCCGGCGCTGACCGGCCCTGGTGCGGCGGCGGCGGGCTGGGCGACCGCACCGGGCGCGGGCGCTGCCCCCACCGCGCTCTCCTGCGACAGCACCGTCGTCGTCTCGTGGTGCAGGCCGTGCACCAGCACCGCCCCGAAGGCGGCTGCCGCTCCGAGCTGCACGGCGAAGAGCCCCGCGAGGAGCTTGTCGCGTCCACTGAGCATCTAGACCTCCTCGAGCGCTGGCACGGGGGCGACCGGCAGGAGCGCGCTCCCTGCGCCGGGTGGCGGGCGTCGTCGACGCGGCCCGGCGGACGCGCGCTTGGCCTCGGCGGCCGCACGCACACCGGGCAGCACGGCGAGCACGTAGAAGGCCGCCCCGGCCAGCACGATGAGGATGACTGCGAGCGGCGCTGGGTCGGTCTTGTTGTCGACCTGCACGCTGGAGACCAGGGCCAGCACCCCGAAGACGACGATGCCGACCCAGGTGAGCACGCCAGCGCCGCGCACCCGGAAGGGGCGCTCGGCGGCCGGCAGCCGGCGCCTCAGCCGCCAGACGCAGAAGCCGGCCACGGCGTAGATGGCCGACTCGAGCGCGGCGCCGGTCGACAGCAACAGCTGGAACTCCCCCGTCGCCGCGACCGCGATGGCCGCCAGGAAGGAGAGCACGGCGAGCAGCAGCACCGGCACCCACGGGACCGCGTTGGTGTTGAGCCGGGCGAAGACAGGCGGCAGCGACCCCTCGCGGGCGGTGGCGTAGATGAAGCGGGACGCCGTGATGAAGCCGCCGTTGAAGGTGTTGATCGCCGTCACCAACGTCACGACGCACATGAGGATGTAGCCCGCCTGACCGAGCGCGGCGCGCCCGAGGAAGAGCTGTGGGTAGGCCGAGCCGAGCTCGTCGTGCGACAGCAGCCGCCCCATGCCGGTCGAGACCAGCGCGCAGACCAGGGCGAGGATGCCCAGCGTGAGCAGCATGCCGCGCGGGATGAGCCGCAGGTCCCTGACCTCCTCCGCGTTGGTGGTCACCCACTCGAAGGCGGAGTAGAGCAGCACGCCGAGCGCCACCGCGGTGATGAAGGAGCCGGGGCCGTGGTGGACGCGCGCGAGGTCTGCGGCGCGGGAGGCCGCGGTCTTGTGGTGCGCGAGCGCGGCCACGCCGAGCACCAGGGTGGCGGCGATGACGGCGTAGGTGGCGATGTCCTGCACCCGCCCGGCGACCTGCACGCCCCGCAGGTTGGACAGCGTCGCGATGCCGAGCAGCGCGGCGATGACGAGCCCGGTGGCCCACGACGGCAGTCCGGTGACGTGGGTGAAGGCCTCACCGACGATGTAGGCGTCGGCCGCGAGCACCAGCACGATCGTGGACATGTACGAGAAGGTCACCGACAGCGCGATGCGGTCGTCCATCGAGCGCGCCATGTAGAGCCGGATCGCGGCGGCGGTGGGGAAGAGGCCGCAGAGCTCACCGAAGAAACCCAGGCGAGCAGCGCCAGGAGCCCCGCGACGAGCACCGCGACCCAGGCGAGCGAGCCGGCGACGTAGACGAGGAGCCCGGCCGCGGCGAGGTACTCGATCGCCGCGAAGGCGAGGCCCGTGCTCGTCGAGGTGACGGTGCGCAGCCCCATCCCGCGCTGCAGCCCCGCTGCCGGTCCGCTCATCGCACGCCCCGCAGCCAGCGCATCAGTCGACCCAGATGACGGCGGCCATGGCGTCCACCCGCAGCACGTCCTCCTGGGACCCCACCACCTTGATCTCGCCGGTGAGGTACTCCTGCGCCGGGTTGAGGTCGCCCCAGAACATGTCGGCCATGTCCTCGGAGGTGCTGCTGATCGTCACGTCCGCGGGTGTCGCCGGTGGGCCCTCGCGCACCTCGGTGATCTCCCCGGCGACGATGGTGAGGGTGAAGACGGTGTCGCTGTCGAGGGACCTGAACTCGCACACGCGCGACCACTTGCGCAGCATCCTGCGCAGCCGCGGGTTGTCGTTGCACCTGGCCTGGTAGTCGGCGATGGCCTCGCCGATCTCCGCCGTGGTCGCCATCGCTCAGCCCTCCCGGGCCGTGGTCAACGGCGCAGACAGCGCCGCCACCTCGGCCCGGTCGTCGTCGGTGCCGAGCGCCCCACCGGAGGCGGGCAGCCGCTCCGGGTGCCGCTCGGCCGGCACACCCAGCGCGTCGAGCACCTCGCGCGCCGCCCGCTCGCCCGACTCGACCGCGCCGTCGATGTACCCGCTCCAGACGACCGCGGTCTCGGTGCCGGCCCAGTGCAGCGGGCCGACCGGCGCGCGGAGCTCCTCGCCGTACCCGGTCCAGCCGCCGGGGCCGAGGCTGCCGGCGTAACACCCGCGGCTGAACTCCTCCTCCGACCAGGCCGTCTCGAGGTAGGCCTGCGGCTCGGCCGCGCGCGGGCCGAAGAAGCGCGCGAAGAAGGCGAGCACCTCCCGCTGCCTGGCCGCCGGCGTGCCCTGCGACGAGCGCCGCGCCTCGCCCGCGGTGATGAAGGCGAGCAGCACGCCGGCAGAGCCGTCGGCCGGGCTGGCGTCGAAGCACAGCCGCACCACCCCGTCACCGGCGACCCCGATGCCCGAGCGCCCCGCCTGCCGCCAGAAGGGGGTGTCGTAGACGGCGTGGCACTTGATGACGGTGCCCATCGGCACCCGCTGAGTCAGCTGGTCGCGGCGCCCCGGCAGCGCGGGCGCGTAGACCAGCCGGCCCGCCAGCGTCGGCGGCAGCGTCACCACGGCCCGCCGGGCGCGGACGACCAGGTCCCCATCGGCGTGCACGACGACCCCCTGCGCCGAGTGCTCGATGCGCCGCACCGGTGCCCCGAGGAGCACCCGGTCACCGAGCTCGGCGGCCAGGCCGTCGGCGACCGTCTGCGCGCCGCCGACGAAGCGCGCGTCCTGGGCCGTGCCGTCCTGGCCGTAGAGCTGCAGCGTGCCGCCGGCCGAGCGGATGTAGAAGAGCAGGTGCAGCAGTGAGACGTCGCCCGCCTCCTGCGTCAGCACGGTACGGACGATCAGGCGCATCGCCTCGACCGTGTTCGGGTGGTCGAAGTCCTGCTGCTGCAGCCAGGACTCGACGGTCATGGCATCCCACTCGGCCGCGTCGTCGCACGCCCACGGTGCGGCCGGGTCGACGTCGAGCGCCATCAGGTCAAGCTCGAGCGCCGCGGCGACCGCCTCCGCCGCAACCTCGGGCTCACCGTTGGCGATCGGCCCGGTGTAGGTGTGCTGCTGCCCGCTCCACCACTCGCTGTGCAGACCCTCGACCCAGCTCGGGTGCAGCCGCGCACCGACCCGGCGGGCCAGGGCGCGGATCCGCCGCTGCGTCGGCCCGACCCACTGGCCGCCGTGGTCGATGGTGACGGTGCGCCCCGCGATCTCGTGGTGGCGGGTGTGCACCCGGCCACCCACCCGGTCCCTGGCCTCGACCAGGACAACGTCGACACCCGCGTCGGCCAGCAGGGTGGCGGCGGTGAGCCCGGCGTAACCGGCTCCGACCACGACGACGTCGGCGGTGCGCTCGATGGCCACTCAGGCCCCCTGCTGCACGCGGCGCCGACGCGGGCGCGGGATCTGGATCGTGTGCACCGTGCGCATCGGTGGCTGGGCGTCGGCCAGCGCGACGGCGGCGCTGACGAAGAGCTCGAGCTGGCGCTCGGCGCGCTTCGGGTCGACGAGCGAGAGCAGGATGACGCCGTCGAGCCCGGCGACGACGTAGGCGGCCAGGTCGTCGAGCGGCAGCGCGATCGTCTGCCCGCTGTGCTCGAGCATCTCGGTGAGCACCTCGCGCGCGGTGTCGAGGTAGGCGTCGTACTGCGCCTGCACCATGGCGCGGCCGGTCACCGGGTCCTCGTGGCGCAGCGCCCCGGTCGTCAGCTCGTACTGCAGGAGCTGCATCTCCTCGGTCTCACGCAGGTAGGGCCAGAGCTTCGTCAGGCCAAGCACGAGCCCGTCCTCGAGCCCCGCGTCGGTCGGCACGGCGGCGCGCACGATCTCGGCGTGCTGGCGCCTCCATCACCGCGGCGACGAGGTGGTCCTTGCCGCCGAAGTGGTAGTGCAGTGTCGCGACGTTGACCCCGGCCTCGGAGGCGATCGCGCGGGTGGTGGCGTGCGCGACGCCGTCCCGGGCGAAGGCGCGGATGGCCGAGAGCACGAGCTCCCCACGCCGGTCTGCCGCCATGGGCGCGAAGTGTGCGGCGTGGACCGGCACCCGTCAATCACGCGGTTGACCGGTACGGTCCCGACCACCCGGCAGGTGGACGCTCGAGAGGGGTCGGCGGTGGACGAGGCAGCGGTGCGCGAGGCCGTCGTGCGCGCTGGTCTCCGGCTCGCCGCCGGCGGTCTGGTGATCGGTACGGCGGGCAACCTCTCCGTCCGGCTCGGCGAGCGGGTGGTGGTGACGCCGACCGGTGCGGCGCTCGGCACGCTCGACGCGGCCCGGCTGAGCGTCGTGGACCTCGACGGCACCCACATCGACGGTGACCTGGCGCCGACGTCAGAGGCGCCGCTGCACCTGGCCACCTACCGCGCGACCGGTGGCACGGCCATCGCCCACGCGCACGCACCGGCGTCGATCGCGGCCGGGTGCGTCGTCGACGTGCTGCCACCGCTGCACTACGCGGTGCTGGCACTGGGCGGTCCCGTGAGGGTCGCTGCGTACGCCCCGTACGGCTCGGGTGCCCTCGCTGAGAACGTCTGCACCGCAATGACTGAGAGGACGGCGGCATTGATGCGCAACCACGGTTCGGTGGCCTACGGCAGCACCCTGGAGGAGGCCTGCGACCGGATCGAGCTGGTCGAGTGGCTCTCCTCGCTCTACCTCAGCAGCGCGGCGGTGCGGGAGCCCGTCGCGCTCACCGACGAGCAGCTGCAGGCGACGCTCGCGGCAGCCGTCGGTTACGGCAGCACGCAGCCGGCGGGCAGGGCCCGATGACGACGGTCCTCACCCTCGGGGTGCACGTCCTCGACGTCCTCGCCCGGCCGGTCGAGGCCATCCCGGCAGGTCAGGGCGCGGCGCTGCTGGAGGAGATCGCCTTCAGCCCGGCCGGCACCGCGGCCGGTACGGCGATGACCCTGGCCAAGCTCGGCGCGACCACTAGTACCGCCGGCGCCGTGGGCACCGACGCGATCGGTGACCTGCTGCTGACGTTGCTGCAGCGTGGCGGCGTCGACACCTCGCTCGTGGTGCGCAAGGCGGGTGTGCAGACCTCGGCGACCGTCCTGCCGATCCGTACCAACGGCGAACGGCCGGCGCTGCACGTCGTCGGCGCCAACGCGGCTTACGGGCTGGACGACCTGCCGTGGCCGGCGCTGGCCGGCGTCGACCACCTGCACCTCGGGGCGCCGGAGTTCCTCGGCGGTGCGGTTGCCGCGCGGGTCCTGCAGGTCGTCCGCGACGCCGGCGGCACGACCTCCGCTGACATCCTGGCGCCCACGGACCCTGGGCTGCTGGCATGGCTAGCGCCGGCACTCCCCCTGCTGGACCTGCTGCTGCCCAACGAGGAGCAGGTGCTGGGGCTCACCGGTGAGACCGACCTCGTGGCGGGCTGCCGGGCACTGGTCCGGGCCGGCGTCGGGTGCGTCGCGGCGACCCGTGGGGCGGGCGGTGCCGTCGTGGTCGGGCCGGATGCCGACGAGGTGATCGAAGTGCCGGCCTTCGCGGTCGATGTCGTCGACACGTCCGGCTGCGGTGACGCCTTCTCGGCCGGCTTCATCGTCGGGGTAGGGCTCGGCCGCGAGCGTCAGGCCGCTGCGTTGCTCGGCTGCGCCGCAGCGGCGCACGTCGCCGGCGGGCTCGGCAGTGCGCACGGCAGCTTCGACCTCGCGTCGCTCGACGCCTATGTTTGCACCGCAGCCGTTGTGAGCCGCGGCGACGACGCGGAGGTGCGCACCCGTGGCTGAGGCCCGTGTGGACGTGGACGTGGTGGTCGTCGGTGCCGGGCTCGCCGGGCTCGTCACCGCCCGCGACCTCGTCGCGGCCGGCCGCTCCGTCCTGGTGCTGGAGGCCCGTGACCGGGTCGGTGGCCGGACCGCCAACGCGCAGATCAGCGGGGTCGACGTCGACCTCGGCGCTGCCTTCGTCGGACCGACGCAGGACCGCGTGCTCGCGCTCGCGGCGGAGCTCGGGTGCGTCACGGCACCTACGTGGGACACCGGCAGGAACCTCATCCACTGGCGGGGGCGGGTGCGCGCCTACTCCGGCACCATCCCCAAGATCGGCGTGCTCGAGCTCGCCGACCTCGCGCGGGTCCGGTGGCTCTTCAGCGACCTTGTGCCGACGGTCCCGCTGGGGCGTCCGTGGCTCGCGCCCCGTGCCGCCGCGCTCGACGCGCAGACGCTCGGGTCCTGGCTCACCTCGGTGCGCGCGCTGCCGTCGACGCACGAGCTGATGGCCGTCGTCGCGCGGGTCACCTGGGGCTGCGAGCCCGGCGAGCTGTCGCTGCTGCACGCGCTGCACTACGTGCACGGCTGCGGCGGCCTCGACCGCATGCTCGACACCGCTGACGGTGCCCAGCAAGACCATTTCCCGCACGGCACGCAGCAGCTCTCGGTGCGCCTGGCGGAGCGCCTGGGTGACCGCGTGGTGCTCGACGCCCCGGTCACCGCGATCAGCTGGTCCGATGACGGGGCGTGCGTCGTCACCGCGGAGCGCGAGGTGGGCTGCTCGCGCGTCGTGGTCGCCGTGCCTCCGCTGCTGCGCCAGACGATCAGCTTCGACCCGCTGCTACCCGGCTCCGCCCGCGCACTGTCGCAGCGGTGGCCTCAGGGCGTCCTGACCAAGGCGTACGCGTCCTACGCCACGCCCTTCTGGCGCGATGCGGGCCTGTCCGGGCAGGCGCTCCTCGACACGGCTCCCGTGATGATCACTTTCGACACCACGACCGATGCCGCCGGGCCAGGGGTGATGCTCGGCTTCGTCGGCGGCCGCGACGCGCTCGCCTTCCGCGCGCTCCCCGTGCTCGAGCGGCGGTTGCGGGTGCTGTCGTCCTTCGCTTCCCTCTTCGGCCCGGCCGCGCTCGACGCGCAGAGCTACGTGGAGCAGCACTGGGCCGACGAGCCCTACAGCGGCGGCGGCCCCACCGCGGCCGTGCCCCCCGGCGCCTGGACGACGTGGGGCCCCCACCTGCGTGCCCCCGTCGGTCCGGTGCACTGGGCGGGGACCGAGACCGCCGACGAGTGGTCGGGCTTCATGGACGGTGCTGTCCGCTCCGGAGAGCGTGCGGCGCAGGAGGTCCTGCTCGCCGCCGGTGGGGGCCGGTGATGTCGCCGTTGTCCTGGCGGGCCAGCGCCACCATCGCCACCACCGCCACGCCCGAGGCGATCTGGCACCGGTGGACCGAGGTCGAGCTCTGGCCGGCCGACGACCCCGACTGCCGGTGGGCCACCATCGACGGTGACTACCGCGTCGGGGCGACGGGCACGGTCAAGGCCGCCGGTCCGGCGTCGCACTTCCGGGTGACGGAGCTCGATCCGCTGCGCCGCATGGCCTTCGAGATCGCCGTCCCGCTTGGGACGCTGCGCTTCCCGCACACCGTGGAGCCGCTGGCCGAGGGCGTGCTGCTCACCCACGCGGTCGAGATCACCGGCCCGCTCGCCCAGGTCTACGGCGCGGTCATCGGCCAGGTCATCCGACGCGGGCTGCCCGAGGTCGTCCGGCTCGTCGCCACGCACGCCCTCTGAGCCCGCCTCACCCCTCGGCGTCGAGCACGTCGAGCTCGGCGAGCAGAGCGACCGCAGCGACGTGCCGGCCGTCGCTGTCGCGCAGGCGGTGCAGCAGCCAGTCCTCGCCGCGCGTCGCGACGAGGGCGTAGGTCACCACACCCGTACGACCCGACAGCGTCACCACCCGCTTGCCCGCTGCCCACTCGTGCGCTAGGTAGTGACCGGTGTCCTCGATGCTCTTGTCGGTGTCGGTGTGACCGAGGTGGTCCATGCCGTGGTCGGGGACGTGCACGGCGAGCCGGTTGCCGGCGGTGTCGGTCGGTAACCCGCGCGGGACGGCCCAGCTGACGAGCACCCCGTCGTGCTCGAGGCGCAGGTCGCGGTGCGGGCGCGGCACGCGGTGGTCGTGCAGCACCCAGCGCGGCAGCGGCCCGGTCGGCTCGGTGCCCGCCGGCTGAGCGGCGCTGGAGCGGGGCATGCGGCGAGGGTAAGGAGGAGCCCATCCGATCGGGTGATGTCCCGACAGGCAGGGCTCCGTTGCGCCGAGAGGAGCCCATGCGCCTGCGCCGTCCCACCCTCGCCAGGTCGGCCCGCCGACCGCTCGGGCTGCTCGCCCTGGTTGCGCTCCTGCTCGCCGCGCCGGTCGCCGCCGGAGCAGCGCCGCGCTCCCCTGACCCCTTCGCCGGTGCGCGCCTCTGGGTCGACCCGACCAGCATGGCCGCCCAGCAGGCAGCCGCCCTGGCGACGAGCGACCCCGCCGACGCGGCGCAGCTCGGCAAGATCGCGGGGCAGCCGCAGGCGGTGTGGTTCGGCGACTGGGTGGCGACCTCGCGCGTGCAGGCGCAGGCCGCATCTCTGGTGCGCACGGTCCGGGCCGCCGGTGCCCTCCCGGTCCTCGTCGTGTACGACATCCCGCACCGCGACTGCGGGGGCTTCTCCGCCGGGGGAGCCCCGGACGCGGCCGCGTACCGCGCGTGGGTCTCGGCCTTCGCCGCCGACCTGGGCGACGGGCCGACCGCTGTGGTCCTGGAGCCGGACGCGCTGACCCACCTCACGATCTGCGGCTTCAGCGCAGGGCAGCGCAAGGAACGGCTCGGGCTGCTCGCCTGGGCAACGGCCCGGCTGAGCCGTCAGCCTGGTACGGCCGTCTACCTCGACGCCGGCTCCTCGGGGTGGCACTCGGCGGCGCAGATGGCCCGGGTGCTGCGCAGCGCCGGCGTCGCGAAGGCCCGCGGGTTCGCGCTCGACGTCGCCGACTTCAAGGCCCAGCCCGCGGTGCTCGGCTTCGGCCGCCAGGTGTCGGCGGTGCTCGGGGGTGAGCCCTTCGTGGTCGACACCTCGCGCAACGGTCACGGGGCACCGCGCGGGACGGGGCTCGCGCTGTGGTGCAACCCGCCGGGCAGGGCGCTGGGTCTGCGCCCCACCGTGCGCACCGGCGTGCCAGGAGTCGACGCCTACCTGTGGGTGAAGCGGCCCGGTGAGTCCGATGGCGAGTGCGGCCGCGGCGACCCACCCGCCGGCGCGTGGATGACGTCCTACGCCGTCGGGCTGGCCCAGGGGTCAGCCTGGTGACGCGCCGCCCTAGGTCGGCGGAGCCACCCGCAGCCGGGCTCAGGCGACCCGGCCCGCCTGCCGACGAGAAGCAGGTGACGAGCTCCGCCGCGCCTGTGCTGGCGGTGCAGCGCGCCGTGAGCGACCAGCTGCGCGCGGCGATGGACGCTGCCCTCGAGGGGCACGCCGTCTACGCGCCGGTGCTCGACGAGCAAGGCCGCCTGGTCGACCTCCTCAACGCCTACCTCAACCCGGCGGGCGCACGCCTGCGGGGCATCACCGCCAGCTCATGGTTGGGCGGGTCGCTGCTCGACGACGCGGCTCGCGAGGGCGGCGCGGCCGTCGCCGAGCGATACCTCGCGGTGGCTCGGACCGGCGTGCCATGGGCGGGGCATCCCTGCATCACGACCACCCGCGGCATCCGCAGCCACGCCGTCTCGGTGGTCCCGACGGGGCCGCCGCCGAGCGGGGTGCTGGTGAGCTCCCGCGACATCGAGGACGAGACCGCGGCGGCTGAGCGGCTCGCCGCCACCGCGCGGCTGCTGAGCGACACCCAGGCGGTGGGGCGCATCGGTAGCTGGGAGTGGCACCCGCGGACGGACGCGCTCGAGTGGTCGGCCGGCATGCTGGCGCTGTACGGGCTGGAGGGCACCACGCACCAGCCGACCGCGGCCGACTCCCTGGCCCGGGTGCACCCCGAGGACCGGGCGGCGTACCTGGCGCACGTGTCGCAGGTCCTGCGCACCGGCGGTCGGACCACCCTGGAGCACCGCATCACCACCCCGGACGGTCGGACGCGTCACATCTTCGGCTGGGCTCAGGTCGAGCGCGACGCTGCCGGCCGACCGGTGCGCGTGCAGGGCGGCGCGCAGGACATTAACGAGCGGGTGTGCCGGGAGCAGGCCCTCGCCCGCAGCGAGCAGCAGTTCCGGCTCACGCTGCAGCACAGCCCGATCGGGTTGGCACTCCTCGGCTTGGACGGGCGGTGGCTGCAGGTCAACCCGGCGCTCGCCGACCTGCTCGGCCGCTCCTCTGAGGAGATGCTCGGGCTCGACTACCAGGCGCTGACGCACCCCGATGACGTCGCTGTCGCGCGCGCGGGGCTGGCTGCGCTGCTCACCGGGAGCCGTGACAGCCACCACCAGGACCAGCCCCTCCGCCACGCCGACGGGCACGACGTCTGGGTCGGCCTACACGTCGCTCGTCCGGGACACCGACGGCGAGCCGGCGCACCTCGTCGCGCAGATCGTCGACATCACCGACCGTCGGGCGACCACCGACGACCTCGCGAAGCAGGCGCGTACGGACCCGCTCACCGGGCTGGCGAACCGCCGCGCCTGGGAGGAGGGGCTGCGCGACGCCATCGACCACGCTGCCGCGCATCCGGGTGACCTGGTCGTCGCGATCCTCGACCTCGACCACTTCAAGGTCTACAACGACACCTGCGGGCACCCGGCAGGGGACCGGCTGCTCAGCGACACGGCCGCGGCCTGGAGCGCGCACCTCGCCCGTACGGAACCCGGCTGCCTGCTCGCCCGCATCGGTGGCGAGGAGTTCGCCCTCCTGCTGGTCGGGAGCGGCGTCCTCGCGGCGAGAGCGCTGCTCACAGAGCTGTGCGCGTTGGTCCCCCAGGGGCAGACCGCCAGCGCCGGCATCACCCGCTGCGACCCGACTGACGAGCCGCGCACGTTGATGGCCCGCGCCGACGCCGCGCTCTACACAGCCAAGCGCCTGGGCCGTAGCCGGATCGAGGCCCTCGACCGCGGCTGAGAAGGCGCCGCCGCGCGCTCGGTTGCCGCTGAGCATCATCAGCCGTAACAGTCGGCTCGTACCGTCCTTCTGATGAGCGTCACCCGACGGTGACGAACCCGCTGACCTCTCGGTGGTCGAGGCCCTGGCGGACATGCGGGCGACCGCCCTCAGCCAGCCCCACCCGCCCCGGCCCACCCCGGCCGGTTCGCCGAGACGACCGGGCCCAGCCACGTGGTCACAGGCTCCTCGTCAGCGGTCGGTGCGGATCCCGTCGAGGACGAGGAGGAGCAGGCGCTCGTTCTGCTCCACGCTCCCGTTGCGCGCCATGCACATCCCCCCGACGAGCTGCATCAGGTCGGCGCCGTCGACGTCACTGCGGGCGACGCCGGCCGCCTGGGCGCGGGAGAGAACGCGCTGCACGGCGGCCCGGATCTGCTCCCGGGAGGCGAGCGCGAGGTCGGGGCTCTTCTCCACCACCTCGTGCAGCTCGGTGAGAAAGGTGCGCTTGGCGGCGGCGTAGCTGAGGAAGCCCTCCAGCCACGCGACGAGCGCCGGCCACGGCCCGTCCTCGCCCTCCACCCGCGCAGCGAGGGCGACAAGCCCGTCCACATCCTCGCGGTAGACCGCCTCCACCAGGTCGATCCGCCGCGGGAAGTGCCGGTAGAGCGTCCCGACGCCTACCCCGGCGGCCGCGGCGATCTCCTCCATGGCTGCCCCGCTGCCGCGGGCCGTCAGCACCCGACGAGCTGCGGCGACCAAGCGCTCCCGGTTGCGACGCGCGTCGGCGCGCATCGGGCGTTCGATGGGCGCCTCGACGGTCACGCTGCCCATCCTCTCTCGGTGTGGCGGAGGCCACGGTCGTACCGACTTGCCGAAGCGGAGGCTCCTTCCGTATGGTGACCGGAGGAGCCTTCCGCTTCTCCCACTGTACGACGACAGTCAGGACCTCGCCCATGTCCTCGGACACCCTCACCACCGCCCGGCCCGCCGGGCCGACCCTGACCGCCGCCGACCGCCGGCCCCCGCGCATCGCGCCGGGGACGCTCGTGCTGGCCGTCATCCTCTGCGCGCAGCTGATGGTGGTCCTCGACGCCACGATCGTGAACGTCGCACTGCCCGACATCCAGGGCTCGCTGCACTTCAGCTCGACCGGCCTGTCCTGGGTGCTCAACGCGTACACGCTGACCTTCGGTGGCCTGCTGCTGCTCGGCGCCCGTGCCGGCGACCTGCTCGGCCGGCGCCGCACCTTCCTCGTCGGCATCGCGGTCTTCGCCATCGCCAGCCTCGCCGGCGGCTTCGCCACCCAGGGCTGGGAGCTGCTGGCCACCCGCGCGCTGCAGGGCGTCGGCGGTGCGCTCGCCGCTCCCAGCAGCCTCGCCCTGCTCACGACGATGTTCTCCGAGGGCCGCGACCGGTTGCGCGCCATCGGCCTGTTCACCGCCGTCAGCATCAGCGGCGGAGCGATCGGCCTCATCGCCGGTGGCGTGCTCACGCAGGAGGCCTCCTGGCGATGGGTGATGTTCGTCAACGTCCCGATCGGCGCCGTCGTCTACCTCATCGGTCGCCGCGTCCTGCCGGAGACGCCCCGTCAGCGCGGGGAGTTCGACCTCGCCGGCGCCTTCACCTCCGTTCTCGGGATGAGCTCGCTCGTCTTCGGCTTCGTCCAGGCAGCGTCCGACGGCTGGAGCAGCCCGGTCACCCTGCTGGCCTTTGTCGCCGGCGTGGTGCTGATGACCGCCTTCGTGCTCACCGAACGCCGTGCAGCGCAGCCGATCACTCCCCTGCGCCTGCTCGCCGACCGCAGCCGCACCAGCGCCAACGTCTCGCGCGGCCTGCTCTTCGCGGGCATGTACGGCATGTTCTTCTTCCTCACGCAGCTGCTCCAGGACGCCCTGCACTACAGCTCTTTGGAGACCGGCTTCGCCTTCCTGCCGATGCCCTTGTCGGTCTTCGCGGTCAGCCGGCTGACCAGTCGCTTCCTGGTGCACCGCTTCAACGGCAAGGCGATCGCCCTCGTCGGTGTCACCCTCGCCGCGTCGGGCTTCCTGCTGGCCAGCCAGCTGTCGACGACGTCGTCCTACGGCCATGTCATCGCCTGCCTGTTGCTCTTCGGCAGCGGCAACGGTCTGTGCTTCGTCACCCTGACCTCGGCGGCGCTCGCCGGCGTCCCGGCCGCGGACGCCGGCGCCGCCTCGGGGCTGGTCAACGTCACACAGCAGCTCGGCGGCACGCTCGGCGTCGCCATCCTGGTGACCATCTTCGGCTCGGCGAGCAAGCACGCGGGCGGTGGCAGCCCGGCGCACGTCTTCGTCTACGCCGCCGACCACGCCTTCGTCGCGTCCTTCGTCTTCCTCCTCGTGGCCTTCGGCTTGGTGGCCGCGTTGGTCAAGGCGCCGCGCGTGGCACACGAGCCGTCGGCCAGCACCGCCGCAACCGCGCACTGAGCCGGACCGCATCGGGATCAGCCGCGCTCAGACAGACACCAGCGCCAGGTCCGTACGGGCGAAGCCGTCCCGACACAGCAGCTGCTCCCGGCTGCCGGCGGCGATCGCGTCCGTGAGGCAGTCGCCGAGGTTGTTTGTCAGGCCGGGAGCGAGGCGCCGCGGAGCACCGCGTCGAGCAACCCGGGGAAGCGCTGGTCCAGCTCCGCCCGGCGCAGCGACAGGTGCTTGCGCTGGCCCTCGTACCTGGCTGTGGTGATGCCGGCCTCGCGCAGCGCCGCGTAGTGGTGGCTCAACGTCGACTTGCCGAGGTCGGCGTCGATGGCGATCGCGATCTGGGCGCAGTGCATCTCCTCGGCGGCCAGCGCGCGGACGATCTGCAGGCGCACCGGGTCGGACAGGGCGTGCATGACCTGCGTCATCTCGACATCCGCGAGATCGGGGTTGGGGTGATCACGCACACATCCATGATGCCAGGCTTGCATAGTTCGACGTACGTCGAACAGACTGCGGACATGAACGTCGATGGGGCCGTGCTGGACGACGAGACCGGGCTGACCGAGGCCGCCGAGCTGGTGGAGCGCAGCGCCGCGGCACCACCGCCGGACCAGCCGGTGGACCCGCGCCGCTGGCGGTCGCTGCCGCTGATCCTGACCGCGACCTTCATGGCGCTCTTCGACGTCTTCGTGGTCAACGTGGCCGCGCCGAGCATCAAGAGCGACCTGGCGGTCGGCGACGGCGGGCTCGAGCTGGTGGTCGCGGGCTACTCGTTCACCTACGCCGCCGGCCTCGTCACCGGGGGCCGGCTCGGGGACCTCCTCGGCCGGCGCCGGATGTTCGTCCTCGGGATGGGCATCTTCACCGTGGCCAGCCTGCTCTGCGGCGTCGCGCCGGACGAGACCGTGCTCATCAGCGGTCGGCTGCTGCAGGGCGTCGGCGCCTCGGTGATGGTCCCGCAGGTGCTGGCCATCATCAGCACGGCCTTCCCGCCGGCGGAGCGCGCCCGCGCCTTCAGCTACTTCGGCCTGACCGTGGGCCTGGGGGCCGCCTCCGGCCAGGTGCTCGGCGGCGTCATCCTCAACGCCGACATCTTCGGGCTGCAGTGGCGGCCGGTCTTCCTCGTCAACGTGCCCATCGGCATCATCGCGGTCATCGGCACGCTGCGGCTGGTCCGCGAGTCGCGGTCGACGGTGGCCGAGCGGATCGACCCGCTGGGGCTGGTGCTGCTGGTGGGCGGCCTCGGTGCGCTGCTCGTCCCGCTGGTCCTCGGGCGGTCGCAGGGGTGGCCGGCGTGGACCTGGGTGTCGCTCGTCTCGGCGGTCCCTCTGCTCGCGGCCTTCGCCGCCTGGGAGCTGCGCCTCGACCGAGCGGGCGGCGCTCCGCTGCTGCGGCTGTCGCTGCTCTCCGGCCGCCCGGTCCTGGTCGGGCTGGCCATCAACCTCGGTTACTTCGCCTTCTTCGGCTCCTTCCTCTACGCGCTGACGCTCTTCCTGCAGACCGGCCTCGGTGACAGCCCGCTACGCGCCGGGCTCACCTTCGCCCCCCTCGGAGTGGCTTTCATGATCAGCTCGATCCTCGGCCGGCCACTCGCCGCCCGCCACGGCTCACGGGTCCTCACCGCCGGCACCATCTCCACGCTGGTGGGGCTGGTCGGCTTCATGGTCACGGTGCAGTCGCACGGGCTGTCGACCACCACGCTCGACCTGGTGCCCTGGGCCGCGCTCTGCGGCGTCGGCAACGGCCTCGTCGTCCCGAGCTTGATCGCGAGCGTGCTCGCCGGCGTACCCGGCAACCAGGCCGGCGCCGTCTCCGGCGCGCTGACCACGACGCAGCAGTTCGCCAACGCGCTGGGCGTCGCCGCCGTCGGCGTGGTCTTCTACGACCGGCTGCAGAGCCACGGCAGCGTCTCGGCGATGACATCCGCGCTCGTCGTCGACATCGTGCTCGTCGCTGTGTCCATGGGGCTGACGATGCTGCTCCGCCGGGCCCCCCGATAGGTCCCCCCCTCGGGGCGCGATGGTCCTCCGTCGTGCTCACCGATCGAGCATCACCGTGGCCCCGGCTCTACCGTCTCCGCCGGACTCCTCCTCCCTGCCCGCCTCGCGTCTGCGCCCGGGTCTTCTGCGCTCCGAGCACCATCGTCGAGACAGTCTCGCTCTACGAGTCCCTGACCATCGTCGTGCCTGCGCTCAGCTGCTGGCCGCGAGGTCGGCGCTGGTACCCGTGAGGCGCGCCGAGAGCTCCCAGAGCTGGCTCGCGAGGTCGGCGTCGCGCGCCGCTCTCGGTGGGTCGATCACCTGCGGGTGACCGCGCAGGTGCCGCAGTCCGTCCGGCGCGACGTACGAGTCCGAGGGGATGTCGGCGGTCGCGGCGTAGAGGCTCGGCAGAGCGCCGCGCGCGGCGTCGTTGAACATGCGCACGGCCAGCTTCTGGACGAGGCCCGCCGGGCCGCCGACGTGCGCGGCCAGCCCGGTACGGGCGAAACCCGGGTCCGCGGTCATGGCGCGTACGCGGCTGCCCGCCGCGGTGAGCCGACGGGACAGCTCCGATGTGAGCAGGGTGTTGGCGAGCTTGGCGTCGCGGTAGGCCTGCAGCGCGTTGTAGCGGCGGTGCTCGCCGTTCAGATCATCGAGATGGATGCGGCCGCCGCTCTGCAGCTGCGAGGACACGGTGACGATCCGGCCGCGCACGTGCGGCAACATCAGGACGGTCAGCGCGAACGGGCCGAGGTGGTTGGTGCCCATCTGCAGCTCGAAGCCGTCCTTGGTGAGGCCGTGCGGGACCTGCATGATGCCGGCGTTGTTGATCAGGATGTCCAGGTCGCCGGTCCAGCTGGCGGCGAAGGCCCGGACCGAGGCCAGGTCAGCCAGGTCGACCGGCCGGACCTCGGTGCGCCCAGTCATGGTCGCCGCCGCGGCACGACCCTTGGCCAGGTCGCGGACCGCCAGGGTCACCGTCGCGCCGGCCCGAGCCAGCTCGGTCGCCGTGATCTTGCCGAGCCCGCTGGACCCCCCGGTCACGACTGCGGTGCGCCCGGACAGGTCGGGGAGGTCGGCAGCGGTCCACGGCACGCGCGCCATCAGTGCGCGCCGCTCAGCGCTGCGAGCACGTCAGCCTGGCGGCCTTCGGCTTCGGCGTTGCGCAGGAAGCGGACGTCGTCCACGCAGATCTCCACCGCGTCGGGTCGGGTCCGCAGGATGTCCATGACCTCGGACAGGAATGCCGGCAGGGGCATCCCCTGACCCTTCTCGGCCATGCCCATCAGGTCGGTCTGGACCGCCGGCGGGATCAGCTCCAGGACCTGGACCTCGGTCCCCCTGAGCTGCACCCGCAGGCTCACGGTGTAGGAGTGGATCGCTGCTTTGGTGGCGCAGTAGGTCGGGGTGAGGGGCAGCGGGACGAAGGCCAGCCCGGAGGAGACGTTCATGATGACTGCCGCCGGCCGGGCGACGAAGAAGGTCACCATCTCGGCGAGCAGCCGCATCGGGCCGAGCAGGTTCGTCGCCACCGTCGCTTCGGCGATGCTCAGGTGCGCCGGGTCGGTGAGGTCCTCCGGGAGCATGATGCCGGCGTTGTTGATCAGCACGTCCAGGTCCGGGTGCGCCGCGGTGACGGTGGCGACGCAGCGGCGGATCGAGTCGGGGTCACGGACGTCGAGGACGACGGAGCCCATACCCGGGTGCTCGGCCGTGATGCTGCGGAGCAGCTCTTCCCGCCGCCCCGCGATGATCACGGTGTTGCCCTCGGCGTGGAAGCGCTCGGCCAGTCCCAGGCCGATGCCGGAGGTCCCCCCGGTGATGAGGATGGTGTGGCCGGTCATCTTCATGGATGTCTCCTGTCGAGTCCGGCGTCGAGCGCCCTGGTGGGCACGTCCACCGTGCGGGCAGCGGCTGCGAGCGGGAGAGGAGCACTGATCCCTGGACCGCTGGTCCCTGGATCAGCCGCCACGGAGCGGCGATGATGGCGGGGTGGACCGCCCGGGACTGGCCGACTTCCTGCGACGACGCCGCGCGGCGCTGCAACCGGGCGATGTCGGGATGGCACCGGGCCAACGGCGGCGCACGGCGGGGCTGCGCCGCGAGGAGGTCGCCGCCCTGGCCGCCATGTCCACCGACTACTACGCGCGACTGGAGCAGCAGCGCGGACCGCAACCGTCGGAGCAGATGGTGGCCGCGATCGCCCGGGCCCTGCGCCTGACGCTGGACGAGCGCGACCACCTGTTCCGCCTGGCCGGGCACACGGCGCCCACCCGGGTGCTGCGCTCTGACCACGTCGGCGCCGGCCTGATGAGGGTCCTGGACCGCCTCGATGACACGCCGGCCCAGGTGGTGTCCGACATCGCCGAGACCCTCGTGCAGAACCGGCTCGCCGCTGCCCTGCTCGGTGACCAGACCGGGTTCGAGGGCTTCGCCCGCAGCGCTGTGTACCGGTGGTTCACCGACCCCCGCGAGCGGCGCATCTACCCCGAGCGCGACCATGATCTTCAGACCAGCGTCCAGGTGGCCGGCTTGCGGATCGCCGCGACCAGAGGGGGTGCGCAGAGCCGTGCCGCCGCCGTCGTCACGCGGTTGCGCCACGAGAGCACGGAGTTCGAGCGCATCTGGGAGCGCCACGAGGTGACCGGTCGCAGCGACGACGACAAGACCATCATGCACCCCGAGCTCGGGGCGATCGACCTGCAGTGCCAGGTCTTGTTCACCCAGGATCACGGCCAGGCGCTGCTCGTCTTCACGGCGTCGCCGGGCAGCGAAGGCCACTCCAAGCTCCAGATGCTCTCGGTGATCGGTACGCAGAACCTCGACCCCGACGCTGAGCGCGAGCCCCTGCTCTTCACGCCACGGCCCCAAGCTGGCCGCGCTGTGGTGCAGCCGAACCTTGGTGCCGACGTCAGCGCAACCGGGTCGCGGTCATCCCGCCGTCCACGTGGAGCGTGATGCCGTGCACCATCGCCGCGTCGTCGGAGGCGAGGTAGACGACGGCCTTGGCGATATCCTCGGGCTGCACGACGACGCCGGCCGGCGTACCCGCTGCCATGTGGTCGAGGACGGTACGGCTGGCCTCGTTGCCCGGCGTCAGCGTCACTCCGGGAGCGACCGTGTTGACGCGCACACCGCGCGGCCCGTACTCCGCCGCCCAGCTGCGGGTGAGCTGCTCGTCGGCGGCCTTGGTCGCGGTGTACATCGCCGCGAAGGGGCTGCCCACCGAGGCCATCCATGAGCCGATGGTGATGATGGCACCGACGCCGCGGTCGGCCATGCCCGGCGCGAGCGCGGCGACGAGCACGTGCGGCGCGCGGATGTTGACGGCGAGCATCGCGTCGAGGTCGGCGTCGGCGAGGTCCTCGGTCAGCGTCGCGGGGTAGATGCCGGCGTTGTTGACGAGCAGGTCGACGGTGCCGCCGAGGGCCGAGGTGGCCTCGGCGACGAAGGCACGGATGCCCTCGTACGGGCCACCGAGGTCGACGGTGACGAAGTCAGCGCTCCCCCTGGCGGCCCTGATCTCCTCGACGACCGCCTGGCCGCGCTCGGAGTCCCGGCCGCTGACGACGACCCGCACGCCCTCCGCGGCGAGCGCGTGGGCGATCGCCGCGCCGATGCCGCTGGTGGAGCCGGTGACGATGGCGTGCCGGCCGGCCAACCGGGCGGTGCTCTCGGTCGATGTCATAGCACCTGTCTAAGGGCCGAGCGCGAGCCTGGCCAGACCCTGACCGACCTGGGTACGCCGTGACCACCCCGCGGTTCCCACCGGCTCGTACCGTCGACGTGTGCCTCGAGACCGTGCCGCGATGGGGGCCTTCCTACGGGCCCGGCGTGATCGGCTGACGCCCGCGCAGGCCGGCATGACCGCCTTCCCCGGGCCGCGTCGGGTCCCGGGCTTGCGGCGCGAGGAGCTGGCCGTACTGGCCGGCCTGAGCCCTGACTACTACAGCCGGCTGGAGCAGGGCCGGCAAGCCAACGTCTCCCGCGAGGTGCTCGACGCGCTGAGCCGGGCGCTGCGGCTGAGCGATGTCGAGGAGGCGCACCTGCGCGCCCTCGCTGCTCCGACCGCGCGCCGGCCCGTCGGCTCAGGCGCCCCGCAGCGCCCCGACCCCGGCCTGCTCCGCCTGATGGCCGCGCTCGACCACCTGCCGGTCCTGCTCCTCGGTCACCGGGGAGATGTGCTGGCGCGCAACGCCTTGCTCCGCGCGGTGCTCGGTGCCCCGCTCGATCCGGGTGCGTCGTTCATGCGCTACTTCTTCTTCGATCCAACCGCGCGCGAGCGCATCATCAACTGGGCGGAGTTCGCCCAGGCCTCTGTCGCCGGGCTGCGGCGCGAGGCCGGCCGGCGCCCGTACGACACCCGGTTGGTCGCCCTGGTCGCGGAGCTGCGCGCTGGCGATGATGACGTCGCCCGGTGGTGGGACGACCACGCCGTGCGCGACTACGCCTCGGTCGCCAAGCGCATCCGCCACCCCGCCGCCGGCGATCTCTCCTTCGACATCGAGATCGTCTTGGCTCCGCACGAGCCGGACCAGTGCCTCGTCGTCTACACCGCTCAGCCCGACTCCACGACCGCCCGGGTGCTGCCTCTGCTCGCGAGCTGGTCCGTCGAGCCCTCCGTGCAGGGTGACGCGGGACGCCTCCTCCGTCAGCGTCCGGCCTGACGAAGACCGCTGCGGCGGCGTGAGGACGTGCCGACGCTCCTCACCAGCGGGCGGACGCCTGGCGGGTCCGCCAGACATCCGCCCGTCCCCGGCTAGAGCTGCTGGAGCAGCGCGTGCATCTGCGTGACCTGAGCGGCCTGGCTGGTGGTGATGCTCTGGGCCAGGGTCTTGGCATCGCCGTACCGTCCCTGCGCGAGCTCCACCTTGGCCATGTCGATCGCTCCGGTGTGGTGCTCGGTCATCATCGACAACCACATCTTGTCGAAGGCCGGCCCGTCGAGCGTCTGCGACATGCTCATGTCACTGTCGCTCATCATGCCGTGCGTGGAGCTGCCCATGCTCATGCCCGAGCCGGCGGTGACGGGTTGGCCCCACGCCGCCAGCCAGCCGGTCATCTGGTTGATCTCGGGGCTCTGCGCACCCTCGATCTGCTGCGCCAGCGCCTTCACCTGCGGGTTGGTGGAGCGGGTGGCCACGTAGCCGGCCATCTCGACGGCCTGCCGGTGGTGCGGGATCATGTCCTGCGCGAAGGTGACGTCGGCAGCGTTGTGGTTGCCCGACGTGCCGGACTGGCTGACGCCGAGGGTGATCCCGACGAGGGCGAGCACGCCGACGACGGCCGCGGTGAGGTAGCTGAGCTTCTTCTTGTTCATGGTCTTGGGTCTCCTGATCGATGGACGGGGGGTACGGGACAGCGGGATGGACCTGCTGACCGGCCGTCCTAGATGCGGAGCACTCCGAGGCTCATGCGGGCGAGCTGGCGCGGTCGTGGTGGCTCGCGGCCGCTCGGTCGACCCGGAGCGGCGACCGTGGCCGGGAGCCCATCGGCGGCGGCCGGGGTCGTCCGGTGGTGCGTGAGACGTGGCGCGGCGATCGCGCTCGGGGGCAGCGGCGAGGCGCACGTCGCCTGCTGATGGTCCGGCGCCGGCACGGCGGGCATCGTCGGTGCATCTGGCATCGACGGCATGCCGGGCATCGCGGAGGTGGTGACCGTGGCCGTCTGCGCGCGGGCCGGTGTGCCCACGCCTCCGTGCATGGCGAGGATGCCCACCAGCGTCGCGAGCACGACCAGCAGGCGCTTCACGAGGCGGTCGCCCCTTGGCCGACGGTGGCGCCTCGCGGCGGGTCCCCCTGGTCGACGTGCCCGGCGCTCGGGCTGCCGCCCATCATCTTCATCATCGGCAGCCCGCCGGTGCGCAGGAAGCGCAGCGTGAGGACCGCCGCCAGGGCGAGGAAGACGATGTTGAGGTAGGTCGTGTAGTTCCAGGTCACCGCAGCCTCGGTGACGCGGGCGTGGCGCGTCGACGGGATCAGGCCGAGCGGTGCGAAGACCAGCTCGATGACGTAGCCGGCGACGACCATCACGAGGTAGAAGATGCCCGTGATGCGCAGCGCCATGCGGGTGCCGTAGTACTTGCGGTAGATCAAGATGATCGGGATGATGATGAGGTCGGCAAAGATGAAGGACACGACGCCGCCGAAGCTGATGCCGCCGTTCCAGAGCACCGCGGCCAGGGGGACGTTGCCGATCGAGCAGACAAAGGACACCACGGCCACCAGCGGGCCCACCAGCGGCCCCCAGATCTTCGCCAGCAGCGGGTGCCCCTCGAAGAAGAAGGAGCGCAGGAAGCTCTGCGGCACCCAGGCCGCGAAGGCACCGGCGATGAGCAGGCCACCGAAGATGTCCCGGTAGACGGCTGCCCAGTCCATGACGAAGTACTGGCTGGTGCTGGTGAACCCCGCCGGGGAGCGCAGCCGCTGCCAGAGGCTGCCCTGGGTCTGCACGCTCATGTCCATCGCGGCGTGGCCCTCCATCGAGCCGGCCAACCCCTTGTCGGCCTGCTCGCGCGCCGCCTCGACGACCTTGCCACGGACCCACAGCCGGAAGGCCAGCGCCAGCAGCACGATCATGAGCGGGCCGCCGACGAACTCCGCCAGGGTGAACTGCCAGCCGATCAGCAAGGCAAGGATGATCCCCAGCTCGATCACGAGGTTGGTGCTCGCGATCTCGAAGGCCATCGCGCTCGTGAAGTTGGCGCCCTTGCGGACGAGCGACCTGGCCAGCGCCACGCTCGCGTAGGAGCACGATGACGACGCGGCGCCGAGACCGCTGGCCACCAGCAGCGTCCGCGGCCGATCGTCAGGGAGCAGCCGCGTGATCTCGTCTTTGCGCACGACCGCCTGCACCGCTGCCGACAGCCCGAAACCGAGGATGAGCGCCCACAGCACCTCCCAGGTCATCGACCCGGCGATGCCCAGCGCGTGACCCAAGGCGTGGAGCAGCTGCATGACTAGGCCTCCTCAGGCACCACGATGGTCAGGAGCTGACGGAGGCAGTGCTCGAGCAGCTGGTGGGGGAAGGCGTCGCTGAGCCGGTAGTAGACGATGCGCCCGTCCTTGCGGAAGACGACCAGGCCGGCCGTGCGCAGCATCTTCAAGGCGTACGAGACCGCGTCCTCGGTGGCGTCGAGCGCCAGCGCGAGGTCGCCGACGCAGAGCTCGGCGGCCGCCGACAACGCGAAGAGCACGCGGGAGCGGACCGGGTCCTGGATGAGGCCGAGCAGACCGGCGAGGCGACCCGCGTCCTCGGTGGTGATCAGGCCGTCCCGGGCGGCCCTGACCCGCGTGGGGTCGACCGGGTGATTGTGGTCGAGCGGCATGGGTTCCCTCCTTTGATATCCGTACAGTCGCACGGGTGTACGGAGATGTCAAGTGCGCACCGCCCAGGGGTCACAGTCGCGCGACCGTCCTCACGGTGCGGGCGAGGGCCTTGCTCGGGCCGTCGGTGGTCGCGGGGTCGAGTGGTGTAGGTCCGCCCGGCGGGGCTGGTCCAGCGCAGCGTGCCGTCGGGTTGTGGGTCGAGGTGCCAGCAGCCTCACTGGTAGGTCTGCACCGCGGCGACGAGGCGGCGCAGGATCCCTTGGCCGAAGGCGCTGCCGCCGTCGACCTCCACCACCGCCAGGTAGGCAGGGATGCGCCACAGCTCGCGACGATCAGCGAAGCCGGGATCGATCGGGAGCGCCTCCTCGTACCCCTCGAAGAGGGTGGCACCGACCGGCGCGAAGTAGTCGAGCAGCGCGAGGTCGACCTCCGGGTGCCCGAAGGAGGGCGAGGCGTCGATGACGACAGCGCCGCTGGGCGTGCTCAGGAAGTTGTTCTGCTGGGCGTCGCCGTGCAGCAGCGACGGCCGGGGCTCCGGCCCGCACAGCTCGGGCAGCCGCTCCGCGAGGCGCTCGATCTGGGCCCCCAGCTCGACGGGGAGGTGGCCGGACGCGAGGGCGCTGCGCAGCCGCGGGAGCACCCGGCGCGCTGCGAAGAAGCCCGCCCACGTGCCGCCGAGGACGGGGCGGTTGTCCTGCGGGAGCGGCCCGAACCAACCGTCGAAGGCGGCCAGCCCGAAGTCATCAGCCTGGACCTGGTGCAACGTGGCCAAGGTCCGGCCGATCGCTCTCCAGTCCCCATCGGTACGGCTGGTCCGCTCGACCATCGCCTCCAGGACCAGCAGCGCGCCACCGCCGACCTCGACGACCCCGTCCCCGATCAGGCCGGGCGTCAGGACACCAGCGCGCTCATGCAGGAGCTGCAGTCCCCTGATCTCGGCGGCGAGTGCTCGCGCATCGGCTGCGGCGCTGCACTTCACGAAGACGGACAGCCCGTCACCATGGAGCACCGCGGCCGGGTACGAGGCGCGGTCTTGCAGGTCGACGACGGCGACGACGTGCCAACGCATCCCCAGGTGCGACGAGACGACCCGCTCGACCTCTCGCATCAGGTCAGCCCCCGCCCTCTGAGCCTCAGGCACCATCGCAGGTGTCCAGGGCAGTGGCGCTCGGCACTCCCGGGCGAGCTCGCTGCTGGTGTGCGGCGATGGCCTGCGCAAGGCCGGTGGCGCTCGGCAAGCCAGCCACGCCTTCGTCAGTCTCGTAGAGACGGCATGCCAGCGCCGCCCCCACGACGGCCGTGGGGAAGGGATCGACGCCGTCGAGCAGGAACGTCGGAGAACCCGTGAAGCCTCGGCGCTCAGCCTCCGCCTGGCTGTCGACGACGGTCACGGTCAACCGGGCGACGGCCAGCCCGGTCTCGTCCAGGACGGCCTGCAAGCGGGCCTTGGCTGGCTCAGCATTCGGGCAGCCGGCGACCACGAGCACCTCGATGTCCACGTCAACGCTGGTCATGCATGGGCGCCGGTCTCATGGGCGGCGTGGCCGGCTGGCTCGAGCTGGAAGGTCGAGTGCTCGACGTCGAAGTGCCCTTCGAGGCACTCCTGCAGCCGGTCGAGGATCTGTGGGCAGTGGCCGCTGACGAAGCAGTCGTTGGTCACCACGACGTGCGCGCTCAACGCGGGCAGGTCGCTGGTCACGGTCCAGGCGTGCAGGTCGTGCACGTCGGTGACGTGGTCGGTCTCCAGCAGGTGCCGCCGCAGGTCGTCGAGGTCGACGCCGTCGGGGGCGGCCTCCAGGAGGACCCGGCCGCTGTCGCGGAGCAGACCGTAGGCGGCGCGCAGCATCAGCGCGACGACGACCAACGAGGCGATGGAGTCGGCGCGCCGGAAGTCGGTGGCGATGATGACGACGCCAGCGATCACCGTGGCGATGAAGGCGTACAGATCGGTCACGAGATGTTGGAATGCGCCCTCGACGTTGAGGCTGGAGCGGTCGGCCTTGGCCAGCACCCAGCTCGCACCGATGTTGACGGCGACCCCCATCAGGGCCACGACCAGGACGGCAAGCCCGGCGACGGGCGGCGGGTCGATGAGGCGGCGTACGGCTTCGAAGCTGATGAGCGCGCTGACCACGAGCAGGGTGATGCCGTTGCCGGCAGCGGAGAGGATCTCCGCGCGCTTGAAGCCGAAGGTCCAGACCCCGCGAGCCGGCCGGGCCGCCAGGTTGATCGCCCAGAGCGAGGCGCCGATGGCCGCTGCGTCGGTGAGCATGTGGCTGGCGTCCGCGACCAGAGCCACTGAGCCCGAGAGGAAGGCGACGACGACCTCGACCACCATGAAGCCGATGATCAAGCCGAGGGCGATGACCAAGTAGCGCCTCTCCGCGTCGGCCGAGACGCCGTGACGGTGCCCACCGTCGCGGTGGGGCGCGTGCTCGCTGGTCGTCAGAGCGATCGGCTCAGGCATCGCCGGCCGCCCGCTCGGGGTGCATGGCCGTGGTGTGCTGCGTGTGCTGGAGCGCGACGTCGAGCAACATGCGCACGTGGCCGTCGGCCAGGCGGTAGTACGCCATCCGTCCCTGCCGTCGCGGAGCGGTGACCACACGGTGCGCGCGCAGCCAGCGCATCGCGTGGCTGGCGGATGACTCGCTGACACCCGAGGTGGCGGCCAGGTCGCAGACACACATCTCGCCGCCCTCCAGCAGGGCCACGAGCAGGCGCAGCCGGTTCTGGTCACCGAGCAGCGCGAAGACGTCGGCGGCCTCGGCGATGTCGTGGTCGTCCGGCATGGCCGTACGCACGTCGGCGACCTTGTCGCGGTCGACCACGCGGACGGCGGAGTCCTCCCGTAGGACGTCGGACCACGTGTTCATAGGTGGCAGCGTACGGGCGTCACACTGAGGCGAGCCCCCATCGGCGCAGCAGGTAGCAGAGCCCGACCTCTGCCCGCCGTTGCTGCGAGACGATCACCCTGTGCCGCATGGGAAGCAGCTGACCGGTGGGACCCGCGCCACCCCGAGAGACGTGAGCGGACGCGGCGCCTACGGATCGAGCTGCGACACCTGCTCATGACATGGGATGAGATCGACGTTGGCGGCCCAGACGCCCAAGACGAGTACGACGCCTACCTCAGCCCCTTGATGCATCTGCTGCACGAGGGGGGAGGTGCACGCGGTGTCGAAGCGCACCTGACGGAGGTGGTCGACAACCACATCGGGCCGCAGCCTGATCCAGGCCGTGAGCGGGCGTTCTCGGAGGCGCTGGCTCGCTGGTGGGCGGCCGGATCCGCCGAGTAGCCGGGGTGAAGGCGCCGGCGGCCGTTGCGCAGGTGACCTCGGGCAGCGACTCGGCCAGTGCGCTGGCGGACGGGCGATCCGCAAGCGCTAGCCCTCGGTCACCGCGGTAGGCGGCCCGAGCACGGAGCGAGTGTCCCGCAGCCGCTCCGGCGGTTGAGGCGACCTGTTGGGCGCGGGGCCGTACTCCGCCGCCCAGCTGCGGGTGAGCTGCTCGTCGGCGACCTTGGTCGCGGTCTACATCGCCGCGAAGGGACTCCCCACCGAGGCAATCCACGAGCCGATGATGCTGATGACGCCGGCGCCGCGCTCGGCCATCCCGGCGCGATGGCCGCGACGAGGACGTGGGTGCGCGGATGTTGACAGCCAGCACCGCGTCGAGGTCGGCGTCGGCGTCGGCGTCGGCGTCGGCCAGGCTCTCGGTCGGCGTCGCGGGGTAGATCCCAGCGTTGTTGACCAGCAGGTCGGATCGGGCCGCCGAGGGTCGACGCGGCGCCGTCAGAAGGCGCGGATCCCCTCGTACGAGCCACCCAGGTCGACGGCGATGAAGTCCGCGCTGCCACCGGCGGTCCTGATCTCCTCGACGACCGCCTCACCGCGCTCGGAGTCCCGGCCGCTGACGATGACGTCCGCGCCCGCGGCGGCGAGCGCGCGGGCGATGGCGGCCCCGATGCCGCTCGTCGAGCCGGTGACGATCGCGCGGCGGCCGGTGCTGGTGGTCATGGGGCAGGTCGACGTGGATCGACCGAGGCGCGCCAGACCCCCGCCAACCTGGGTACGCCGTGACCACCCCTGGCCCCACCTCGTCCGTACCGTCGGTGGGTGCCCCGCTACCGTGCCGCGATGGGCGACTTCCTGCGCGCCCGTCACGACTCGGCGACCGCGCGCATGCTGCCGATCCTGGCCAGCTGGGCCGTCGACGCCCCGTGGCGCACGCCCGCAGCACTGACGGCAGACCCACGCAGGCGCCTCGCCCTCGTGCGCCTGCGTGCCGCACCACCGCGAGCGGGGTACGCGACCAGCTGAAGACCCACCAGAGAACCTCGGCCCCCAATCGAGGTGGCGAGCCGAGCTAGCACGACGGCGGGGCGTCAGGGATCGGGCTGGGTGTGACCGGCGAGTCGGCGACCGGATCGACCCAGTCCTGTGGCATCTCGATCCGAGCAACCAACCCGGCATGCTCCTGCAGCAGGTAGAGCAGGTGCGCTCCCTCGATGAGCTCGATCGGCTTGTTCCTGATGAAGTCGAAGGAGCTCTGTCCGTAGCTGCTGGTCGTGACCAGAATGCCCTTGCTCGCTCCTTCGTTCTGCAGCGTGCCGAAAAGGTCCCGTACCGCTGAGACGCCGACCGTGTGCCGGTAGCGCTTGGCCTGGATGATCACCTTGCCTCCGAAGGTGGGCCGTGTGTCGAAGGCCACGCAGTCGACGCCCCCGTCCCGCGAGGCCTGCGTCTGCCTAGCCGCCTCCAAGCCCATCTTGGTGAAGAGGTTCTGGATCAGAGACTCGAACTCGGTCGGCGTGAGCTCCATCAGGTTGGGGCGCTGCTCCAAGATCGACAGAGCGTCGGCTTCAGCCACGAAGCGACGGTCCACCATGTTGAGCTCGACCACGGGACGCACCGGGACCAGCTCCGCGGGGCTCTTGGACACTCCCGCCGAGAGGTGCCGTAGGCACGCCAGCGGTTGCACCTGGGACAGGTCCAGCTCCTCGAACAGATCACGGGTGGTGCGCAGCGTGACCAGGCACGGGCGCACCGCCCGACCGCTGCCGGGGTCGATCGAGTCGAGCAGACCGTTGATGACGACGACATCGATGTACCTCCCGCGGTCTGAGCGGAGCACCTCGTGCACGGTGCGGAGCGCCACCTGTGCCACGACAGAGGCATAGAGCGCCCTGACCTGCGCGGCTGGGCGCGGGGCCTCGGTGACGCTGTCGCTCGCGTTCACGTAGCGGTGCGCCTTGACCGTGGGCACGACTGCGACGGGAGGCAGGTCGTACTCAACGACGACCTGTCGGGACGCAGGCACATAGACGAGCCGGAAGCTCTGCGGGAAGCCCTCGGGGTACCTCGACGCAGACAGGACCAGATCGACGTACGTCGTGATCGCCTCTGGGTCCCCGGCGTCATAGGAGTTGTGCAGACGGTCCACCTCGGCGTGCTCGTCGGCGGTCCTGGCTCTGGCGATCGCCCGCGCTTGCTCGAAGAGCCCGCGTCGACGGGCGAGCTCGTGCCGCCTCACCTGGTCCTGCTGCTCATGCTGGCGCACCGCTGCTGCGTAGGCAGCCTCACCCGCGGCCACCGCCTCATCGTGCTTCTTCTTGCCGAAGAGCTTGCCGACGCCGGTCGCGGCGGCAGGGCGGAAGGTGGCCGGGTCCGGCTCGGGGATGGCGATCTCCAATGCCGCGTCGCCCACACCGGAAGACGAGGCGGCCGCTTCATCGACGACCAGTCAAGCCCGCAGTCGGCCGCCAGAGCTGCGGCCAGCACGCCCTCTAAGGCCTCCACGATCGCGACGAGGTCCTCGTTGAGCTCGTCGACCTCCGCACGGCGGCTCTCGACGTAGAGCCGCTTCTGCTCGCGCGCGTCTGCTGCAGAAGCTCTGACGTAGGCCGCGCGCGCTTGCTGCGCCGCGCGGACGGCCTGACGCTCAGAACGCTGCTGCGCAGCGTGGCGACGGGCTGCGTCGCGCTCCAGCTGGGTCACGACCCTGGCGAGAGATGACCGACGTGCCACCCGTCCTCCTGTCAGCTGTGCCGATGCACTTCCTGGGGCAGCGCGAGCCCCTCGTACAGCAGGCTGCCATCGCGCACAAGGGAGTGCGGACGGCCCCGACTGCCAGCGGCTGCGCATCGTCCTCATGGAGACGCCTGAGAAGTGCAGCGACGCCTGCTCGCGTGCCGCCGCGCGCGTCCAGCAACGCTGACGGGTACCGCCGAGCGCAAGGCCGTTGACGAGGAAGGTGAAGCCGGCGCGCTCCGCCATGTCGGGGAGCCGTCCAGGCCGGGACGGATGCACGCCCCGATCGCAGCGGCGCCGCCTACCCCGGCCAGCGGGCCGTCAACGGTTCCGGCGTCCCGTCGGCCCAACGGCAGCGACCGACTGGTACGCCGACGGCGAAGGACGCCTCCTCGGCTGGCCCGTCGCGGCGGGAGTTGTCCCAGACCCGCGCAGTCGTGCTGCGGTTGATGGCGTCGACCACGAGCGGCCACAGGCGCTCGTACCGCTGTCTGATCTTGTCCTCCGGGACCGCATGACCGCCACTGGCCACGCGGTGCGCGACCCGCTGCACCGCCAGCTCCTCGGGCACCAGCAGCACGTGCAGCGCGACGGTGTAACCGGCGGCGATGGCCGCGTCGATGAGGTCGAGCTTGGAGGGGTGGGAGAAGACGGTCTCCGCGATGAAGGCCTCGCGCCGCTCGAGCAGCCGAGCGCGGGTCTCCGCGGCGAGCCGAGCCGCCTCGTACGAGTGCTGGGAGGGGTCTGCGGGCCAGCGCTGCGCGGCGATGACATCAGCGTTGACGATGCTCGTCCCCGGCCGGAGCGAGGCGAGGATGAGCTCGATGAAGGTCGACTTGCCCGCGCCGTTCGGCCCGACCACGAGGTCGAGGCGCATGCGGGGCTACGGCAGCTGCTCGACGGTGCCGTCGGGGTGGTGGCGGGTGAGGACGCCGTCATCGCTCAGCGCGACGGTGGTGAAGCCCCGCCCGGCGAGGACGGCACCGAAGCTGGTGCGGCGAGCGCTCTCGGAGATCGACGCGTCGAGCTCGGCGTCGAAGACGGCTCGCTGCTCCGAGGTGAGGGTCGACAGGGCGACCGTCCCGACAGCGCGGCCTCGACGCGCCGGCGGGCCGCGGTGTGCGGCATCGACACGGCCAGCCCGACGCGCGCCCAGTGGTCCAGCTGCTGCCAGGGCCCCGGCAAAGTTGATTTGAGCGTTATCCGAGGAGCGGGAGGACGCGTCCGGGGTGCCGGCTGACGGTCCGGCATGCTGCGGCGATGTTGGTGGCGCCGGCTTTGCGGTGCAGGCTGATC